>FPIC01019116.1_pt1 | contig 16410 bp, 15 predicted proteins | sample 1504481 | NCBI WGS metagenome assembly FPIC01 (sample SAMEA4475357, study PRJEB15587) | soil metagenome | biome: Soil; feature: Field | place: India | collected 2015-03-11 | depth 0 m
GTCCCGGGTTCAAATCCCGGCGGGCCCACTTTTGAAAAATTTGGTTTAGGTAACCGCTACTATTCTCCCGTTGTCTAGGCCAGCTCTCACGTAGAAATCTACTGTTTGGTCGCCGCCGTCCCAGCCTCCGTAGACCTCGGCTGAGGTAGGTGCCTGGCCGAATACATCATATACGTTAGACGCGTAGTTGTCCTCGGTTATGTACCTGCCGCTCACTGGGTCGTATGCGTTATTCTTGCCGGGGTCCCATACGCCTCCGTAGTTATTAGCAAAGACTACCGCCGTTATGTAAGTCTCGGCGGCTGTTTTTAGGAGGGGTAGCTGGTCTAGGGGTATTGCGAATTCTATTACGTTGCCAGACCTGGCGATTTGACCGGTGGGCCTGGGCGACCAATCGTGGTCGAAGAGGAATAGTGGGGAGCCTTTGCCGTAGTTTATGCCTATAATGTAATCCCACTTAAACGCGAGCCTTGTGTCGCTCCAGTCTGGTAGCCACTCGCTGAAGCCGCCGCCCGGTACGCCTATGGCTATTATTACATACGGCGCGTATATGTTGCTCAGCTGCTTGAGTTTTACCAGACCGTAGAGGTTTTGGCCGTCTGAGTAGAGCCTCAGCTCTACGGCGTCTAGGTCTTCTGTCGGCGGCCAGCTCCAATCGGGGCGGTAGAACCTGTATTGGTCGTCTTGTGGATCTGTCACTATTAGCTCGTACATGCTCACCGCGGCGCCAGGCGTCTGCAAGGGAGGCTGGCCTACCCAGTCGTCTTCTCTGCCGTCCACAACTCTTGGGCCGGGCCCTCCCTCTACTCTTATGTACACAGGCGTCGAGTAATACACATTGCCTCCCATGGCCTTGGCCCTCAGCTCAAACACGCCGCTGTAGTTTACCCTAAACTCAGCCACGTAGAGCCCCTCCGCCGTGGGGCTGGCTAGGACGAAGACCTCGTCCCAGGGCGCGCTTGAGTCCTGGCGGATAAGGGCCATCGACGCCGCTACGTAGATTGGCCCCTCGCCGCAGACCTCGTAGTAAGCTTTAATGACGTTTCCTACGTAAGCCAAGGCGTTTCCCGTGAACACGGCAAGGAGGTGACCGCCGTCGTATACCTCCACTCGCTTGAGCTCTACGCCGCAGACGCGGCCGTCTGTTCTAGGCAGTACCTCGACTTGGTAGTTTTGGCCAAGCGCCGTGGCGAAGACTTCGTTGGAGCCTTGTGCTATGAATGTAAACTCATACCTCCCCGGGGCGAGCTTGGGCGTAAGGACGTAGAGGTCGTTGTTACCCACATCTCCTGCGTATGTCATTGGGGCGAAGTAGAGATCTCCCCACGGCCCGCCCCAGTAGGCCACTGGGCCCCAGTGGGCGATTACCCTAATTCCGGGGGCTCTCCCATGTTGCGCGGTGTTTGCAGACTGGGAGTAAACCTCCACTGTTATGTTTATCTTCTCCACTTCGCTGATGATAAGCCTTCTGAATGGGGCACCTGCCCAGTCTACCGTGTAGGCGGTTCTGTAGTGTATGGGCTCGTCTAGGGGCCAAGTATAGTTGTATGTAAGCCCTATTTTCTCGTAGAACTTTTTCACAATTTCGCGGAACAGTGAGTCGAAGATCTCTTCTCGGGGGCTTTCCCTGTCGCGGCCGTACCACCAGAACCAGTCGCCCGCCTCTGCTGGGTAGAGTAGCTGTTGCCACGCCTTGTTTTTCGCAACTTGCCGCGCCCCTTCTAGTATCCTCCACGCCAAGTTCTCCTCCCACTCGCCTACCCACACAGAGAGGCTTCCGCCGGCCCAGCTTGACGTCGGTAGCGGCGACTCTGATCTCCGCGGCGTCGCCGAACTTGTTGCTTCTCTAAGTGTTTTTGTACTATTTTTCACTGCTTTGTATATCTCGGTGAGGAAGACGTAGCCGTCGTTGGGGTACCACTCCCAGGGGTTCTCGCCGTCTAGGGCTATCACCACGAGGCCGCCCTGAGCCTTGCCAGCGAGGAGCGAGAGGAATTGCTCAGCGGCATATTTTTCGCCGTACTGCCTAGAAGTTGAAGAGCCTGTGAAGCCTATCCAGTCCGACAGCTCTTTATCTCTGAAGAAGATTAGCACTCCGTATCTCTCCCACGGCGTGTAGAGCTCCTCCTGCGTCGGCTGTCTCCCCAGGTAGCGCTCCAGCGCTACTTGGTCGGCTACGGTGTATTTTATGCCGCTCTGGGCGAGGATTTGTATGAATTGGTCATCTACGGCGAGTTCCGGCGGCCATATTCCCAACAACTCGGCCTTGAAGAAGGTCTTGAACTTGTGCCGAGACAGCTGTACCTGCGCGGAGACGTCTTCTGGATGTGCGAAGGGCTTAGGTAGCGTTATAATTCCCGGGTCTGTGGACAGGGCGTTGTTGGTGTTCTCCACGAGGGGGGCTATGGGGTAATAGTAGGGGGTCATTATCACCTCTATTTGCCCCTTCTTGTACAGCTGCGCCAACTTGTCTAGAAACGCCTTGGGGTACTGCAGGTGTTTTGCAAGCACGGCCATCTTGTCCCCGTCTGTGAAGTGCGTGTCGCAGTCGCTCCCCTTAGCTTTTTGATATATTGGGCGTAGGTCTGGGTCCTCGTTGAGGAGCTTCTCGTTTATCCAAGCCAGGTTGAACAGAACTTGGAGATCCCGGTAGTCGGCGGTGTCGAAAGCTCCCGGCGCGTTGTTCCTCTTTTCAAGAAGGCATTGATATCTCGGAAATTTGGGAATTTGCACCTCCCAGCTAATGTCGAAGAACCGCTCTAATATAAAGGATTTCTCCTCCTCCGTTAGGTCCTCTGCTTTTTTCAAAGATATTTGCAGATACTTGTCCGTCAGCCTGCCCTGGGCATACATCTCTATCTGCTCGAGCAACGTAGGCGTTATGTCAAACGTGACTTTAACCCCGGTCTCCTCCACGAGCAGGAGCATGGGGTAGTAGGCCTTGGCGGTCCAAAGCCTCACCCAGGGGGCCTCAACAACCGCCTTGCCCGTATCCGTGGGGACAGACTCTTTCGGTATATAATACGGGGGCTGGTGCATATGCCACACAAACACAACATTTTGAGCCGAAACAACTACAACTAACAGAACTAGTACCAACAATGCCCTACTCATATAGATGCTTATATATTCTACATTATATATGTTACTGCGCCAGGGTAAATTTACATCTATCTGACTTAGCACTCAAGGCGCATTGGAAGCCTAGACGCAGAGATGTTCAAATTCATGTCGTGTTAAAAGTAGCGAGAGACTTAGCTGGTTAGGCCCTGACGTCTAGGCCCAGGGCTTTCGCCTTGTTTATGAGGCGGAGGACTACCTGCCACGACTTTGTTTTGTACACGTAGAAGCGGCCGGCCGGCTCCGCATCCACGCCCAGAACCTCCTTGGCGTAGAGGCCAAGCACCACCACGTAGTAGCCGTCAGGCGTCTTCCTCTTTGATGTCCACACAGCTTTGATCGGCGGCCTCGCCACGACCCGGCGGACGGGAAGATTTTTAGCTTTTGCACAGCTCTATCCTCCTGCCACCTCTCAGCACATCGAAGACCTCCTCCAAGGTGTAGGAGTGAGGCGTCCTCTTCCTAAACCCCCTTGCCACGATGATATAGACGTCTCCGCCTTTTTTCCACGCCAGCTCCCTGGCCACCGCCTCGGCGTCGACGTCTGCCGACCACTTCACCTTGCCGTATATCCTACAGCCGCCGGCTTCTCCCGCTAGGTCTATATCCACGTCTCCCTTTACGTACTTCTTGAGCTCGACGCCGAATATAGCAGGGGAGTACCTCCTGACGAACTCCTCTAACATCTCGCCGAAGTACTGGGAGAGGGCCTCCGCGTCTCTCAGCGGCTTGTCGCTCCCCAGCTCTAGGCTGGATATGTTGGGGTATACAAATCTGAACCAGAAGCGGAATAGGTTGTCCTTCACGTAGTAGAGCCCCCTCCTCTTGGCGCCTAGCGGCACCTCCCGCCTCACGATGTCCAAGTGCTGGAGGACCCAGAGGTATTTAGACGCCTTCGGCTTGTCGACGCCGGCGTAGTCCGCTATCTCGCCCAGCGTGTTTCTCCCCGCCGCGATGGCCTCCAGTATTGCGATGTAAACCCGCGGCTCTCTCAGCTCCTCCCTCAGCAGGAATAGGGGCTCCTCGTAGAGAGGGCCGCCCTTCCTGAACAGCCTCGCCAAGTTCTCCTCGACGCTTTGCGCCGGGTCAAAGAGCCGTAGGTAGTACGGCACGCCGCCGACGGCGGCCCAGGCCTTGAAGGCCTCCTCCGCCCCCCAGCCGGGGAGGAACTCCCCCAGCCTCCCCGGCGGGATTTCGCCCATCTTCCAGCTGCCGGTCCGCCTCCCGTACAGCGGGGACTTCCGAGACAGCACCTTCTCCTCTATCATCCCCACGCTGGACCCCACCAGGAGGATAAACGCCCTTGTCCTAGACAGCGAGAGGTCCCACGCCCGCTGTAGCAGGGACGGCACTGCGGGGTCTATCTCCACTAGGTACTGGAACTCGTCCAGCACAAGCACAATCCTCTCCCTAGACGCAAACCTGGCGTAGGCCTCTAGGAAGACGTCCAGCCTAGGCTCTAGGCGGCTGAGGTAGCCCTCCCCCGTGTAAGACGCCAGCTTCGCCAAGAGCTCCTTCACATTCCTCTCCACAGAGTCGTAGGTGCACATGTGATATATGCCGCCCCTCTCCGCCACAAACCTCTCCACCAGAGCAGTCTTGCCGATCCTCCGCCTCCCGTACAGCACAAGCAACTGCGCGCCGGGCGCCCTATACGCCTCCTCAAGCCACCTCCACTCGGCCTCCCTATCGATAAATTTTACCTCCACAAGTATAATACTTTAGAGGTAAATAAAAGCATAGAAGATTAAACGGCGCAACTTTACCCAAACAAAACGACCTATCTACCTAAAAACTGTAAAAACAAATATTTATAAATTTAAAAACTTTATTTTGTTTAAATTTGTATTTCATATTTCTTTTCCGTATTGTATTTTTCTATATTAAATATTACTGAAGTATCTCTTATCTCTGTTTTGTTTTGGCTCACTGAAAAGCTCTGTTTGTTTATGTTTGCGTACGGCGGTTTTTAAATCGTGGTGTTAGTCCGGGCAAGCTAACACTGCGAGCTCCAAACGCCGGCCCAAGCCATTAACAGTGTTAACTGCGCAGTTCACACGGACAATTGTTAAAAACTACTTACGTTGATGCACTATGCAACTCCAAATAAACCTAGATAGGTTGATCCAAGACATAATCCAGTACGGCATCCAGGGACTCATAGCGATAATAATAGTGCTTATTGCTTGGCTCCTGGGCTCTGTGGTTGGCAGGGCGGTGAATAGGCTGATAGAGAGGACTGGCCTTGAAAAGGCTTTCGATAGGACAGACGTGGGGAAGGCCTTTAGAGCCGCTGGGATAGACCTCTCCAACTTGATAGGCATGTTAATAACCGCCTTCATAGTGGTTATAGGTATCGTCATCGCCTTGGGCTATTTGAGAATAGGTGGCGAGGCGGGGGCTCTCATCGCCGACGTGGCGCGGTATCTGCCGAGGCTCATCGGCGGCATTATCCTCCTAACTGCGGGTGTTATACTAGTGGCCCTACTCACCGACTACATCGGGAAGCTCCTCACGGGGCTGTTCCCCAAGCAGTTCGTGGAGATTGGGGAAATGCTTCGCAACCTACTGCTTATTGGCCTCATCGCGCTTGTGGTGTCGCTGGCGCTCGACCTCATGCTCTTCACTGGTCCCCTGGTCTACCCGCTTATCCTCGGCACTGTGATAATCGGCGCGGGGATCTTCATCGGCCACACCATAGTCCGCAACATCGTGGAGGACCACCCCGAGTTCTCCGGCGCCGCCCCCTACGCCAAGTTCTTGCTATACTCAATCTTCCTAATGGTAGGACTCGGCGCCATATTTGCCAACTTCCCGCAGACCGCCCACGTGGTACAGAACGTGGCATGGGGCGTGGCCATCGCTGCTGGCATCATGTTGGCACCCATAATATACGCACTGGCTAAGAAGATGATAAAAGAGACAAAGGAGTAGGCCCAGACCGCTCACAAATTTTATATATTTTTACATATCCTGGGTTTATGCATATTGAGATAAGAGACCCCACATTAGTTGAGCGGCTCAGGAGACTCCTCCCCAGGCCAGACGCTCCGTTTGATGACGTAATAATCAAGCTTCTGGAACAGCCCTGCAAGCTGAGGATTAGGGAGATTGTGGAGGAGGTGGTGGCGTCGCTGAGCCTCGAGGAGAGGGTAGGCAAAATCGTTGAGGAGGCCATTTCTAGGGGGCTCGCAGAGGTGGAGAGGAGGGTGGCCCACACCGTGGAGAGAGCCCTCAAGGAGGGGCTACGCCAGCTACAGATAAGCGGCGAGGTGGGCGGGGGCTGGGAAGCCGTGATAAGAGAAGCCAGCAGGAGGCCCGACAAGTGCCTAAGCTTCTCCGAGATTAGGAGGTATTACGGCAAAAACCTAAACAGCGTCATGCTCAGAAAAAGAGGCTTCGTCCAAAAAGAGAGAGGCCTGTGGTGCCTACCCGAATCCTCCTAACCCCCTACGGCCCTGCTTATCTGCTCCAGGAGAGGCGCCCGGCTCGCCGTCTAGGGGATGGACTTGTTTTTCAACACGGCCTCTACCGTCCTGGGTAGCTCCTTCAGTGTTTCCACCGCGGCGTCCGGCCGCACGTTGTACGCCGGTATTAAAAGCCTTTGAGAATACTCAAGGGCCTCCCTCTCCCAGTTGCCGTAGAACACGGCAAGGAGGCCGAACCTCTTTGGGAAATATACGTCGAACACTGGGTTGTCTCCCACCATTACGTGTGCCCCGTTGAAGAATTCGGGGCAGGTCTTGGGGCATTTGTACACGTCGGAAGTCCTAACGCCGTCGACAAGTCTGTCTAGGCCTAGGCGCCGTATTACGGGTAGCTGGTAGGCCGCGTGGCCGTTCGTCGCTATCTCGACGCGGTGGCCCAGCGCCTTGAGCTCCTCTAAGGCCTCCACGGCGCCGTCGGATAGCTGGAAGCCCGGCAGGTGTTTGCGTAGCAACGTGACTATGTCTGGTGCCCTCCCCGCGCCCAGCTCCTCGGCCACAGAGTCCAGTATGGCCTGCCAGTCGAAGGCCCGCCAGTCCAGCCTCCTCATTAGGGCGAGGTTCCTCTGCCTAGCCCTTCTCCACACCTCCCCCGGCGACACGCCGGCCTTATCAGCGATCACGGCGCAAGCCTCTGCGAAAACAGGATTCCACGCGCTTAGCGGCAACAACGTCCCGTCTAGGTCTACTAGAATAGTCGCCATGCGGCCTCCGCCACCAGCGCTATTAGGGTTATCCCGAAGGCGGCTAAGGTGCCGTTGCGGTAGGTACGCCACCGCCCCCTCAACGCGAGGTAGGCCATATACACCAGCAGAGCGCTCGTCAGCCCGGCCCCTGCGGCCAGGGCGTAGAGCCCAGTTGAGGCGGAGGCCATCACAAGACACACGCCCAGCGCCGCAGACGCCGCCGTCACCAAGCCCCCCACCGCCGCCGTCTTCTGGGGGCCGATAAGCACCGCCAGAGTCTTGAGGCCGGCTCTCATGTCGCCCTGGTAGTCCATCGCCGTCTTTACGAACTCTCTGCCCACATTCGCGACTAGGGATGAGGCGAAGAGCAACATCAACACGTCGGAGAGCCTCCCAGCCGCCGCCATGCCGTAGATGTATGTCATGGAAGTGAGGAAGGCGACAATTAAATTCCCCACAACGGGTACCCGCTTAAGGCGGACGTTGTACAACACGCCCAGCACCGCGGCGGTCAGGTACACAGACAGGGGGGCAAGCCCCAGCGTTGCGGCGCCAGCAGCGCCGGCAACTAGAGAGCCGTACGCCACAGCACGCGCCGTGGCAAGGCTAACTCTCCCCGACACGAGGGGGGCGTCTGGCCTATTTACCCTATCCTCTTCCAGGTTTGACAGGTCGTTGTGGGCGAACAGCCCAGCCTCGGCTAAGAAGGTGGACGCAGCAAGCAATACGAGGGTCGCCGCGTTATTCCCCCCAGCCACGGCGTAGGAGGCTGTGGAGGCCAGTGCAGCAAGAACGCCGTGTTCCCCCCTTATCAGCTTCCAAAGCGACACAAGTAGACACAAGCGGGGGTTTATAGCTGTCTCACGCCACCACGCGCCTTTCTAAGAGCCCCCTATCCACAGCGGCGACATGTTCCGAGACTAGCCAGGCGGCTCCCAGCGCCACTCCAGCCCCATCTCAACTTCGCCTAGGTCGCACGGGTGCGGGCTCAAGAGGATCTCCCTGAACCTCCTTGCGAGGGGGGTGACCAGCCGCTTAGTGCCCCTCACGTCGATCAAGGCGAAGAAGGGCTGGTAGCCGAGGCCCCACTCGTAGCCGTGGAGGAGGGACCACCAGATTGCCACCACCGGCTTCGCCTTCTTGAAGACGTTGGCCATGGCGCATAGGTACCTGTACCTAAACTCCTCGTTTCTAGACGCCACGCCGAACTCCGTCACGGCGAGGGGCCGCGGCGTCTTCACCTCGAGGAGGGCCTCCGGCCTCAGGACAAAGCGCAGGGCAAAGTCGTCGTACCTCCCCACCACGTAGAAGTTCACGCCGGCGTAGTCCATTTCCCTAAACATTTCCAGGTACTTGGAGTTCTGCCTATTCAAGTAATAGACAGCGGGCTTGAAGACGGGGCTCCGGCTCTCGAACTTAGAGTAGGAGTGGGCGAACGTCGCTTTTAGGCCGTAGCTCTTCAACACGTCCCTCGCGGCGGCTATCGCCTCATCTATCACCGCCTGGGCCCTCCTCATGTGCTTGATCGAGAGGAAGCCATGCGGAGGGAGGTCGCCCTTTATGTAAGCCAGAAAGGTGTACATATTCGGCTCGTTGAATATGACCGCCACGTCTATGAGATCCCCCAGCTCCCTCGCCACCAGCTCGACGTACGAGACAAACCGCGAGGCCACCTCGCGGCTCTCCCAGCCGCCCCGCCTCCACACCCAGCGGGGGTTTGTGAAGTGGTGTAGCGTCACCCACGTCTCGAAGCCCTTGGACTTAACGTCGGCTAGGTACTGGCGGAAGAGCCTAATCGCCTCTTTGTCGTACCTCCCCTCTGCCGGCTCGATAAGGGCCCACTCAACGCCGGTGCGGAAGACGTCGAGACCTATCGACTTGGCTATTTCCAAGTCCTCTTCGTAGAAAATGAGGTGCTGCGCCCCCGGCTCGTCGGGGAGGTCACAACCGCAAAAGCCGAAGTGTTGGTAGGGCGATACGGCGGCCCCGACCTTCACCGCAGGATAAGGACGGATGTATTGGCCGCCAGCGCCACCGCCACGGAGGTGCTGTTGTAAAGCAACGCCGATGCGCCGTAGTAACCTCTTGACAAAAGTATTACTAAGTCGTAAGCGCTCTCGGACAGCTCTTTTACAATTTCCGAGGCGATGGTCTCTCCCTCCCCCATCTTCCTCACCTTAAAGTTGTGCTTCACGCCACGCCTCCCGACGAAGTCCTCCACTGCTTTTCTAAGTTGCTCAACAGCAGGGTCGTTGTCAGAGTGCGTGACGTATAGGAAGTTTATCTCCGCGCCGTAGCGCTCGCCGAAGTCTACCGCGACGTTGAGCAGTTCCTTAAGCCTCGCCGAGCTCATGGGCGACACTGGCACTAAAATACGACGAAACTTATAAGCCAGCTCGAAATAGGGCTCGTCACCCATACCTCTTCCCTTCGGTGAATAATTTAAGCGTTGTGTCGGTCTTCTTTATGGACTCCCACTTGGGCATGGCGCCAAGCACGGCCCTGACGGCGTCGACGTTTTCCGGCACTACTATTGACTCTTGGTGCACGCCGTACATGAGGTATAGCTCGTTCCCGTTGACTGTCACCGAGTCGCGGAATATGGCCACCTCGGGGAAATCTCCTCTGGGCCTGCCTAAGTCGCGGGCGTATTCGATAATCTGGGCTAGGCTCTGGAAGCCCGCCCCGACGTCTGCGAGGAAGATCCTAGGCGTCTTGGCGAGTGCTTCCAGCACGGCGTCGCGGGGGTAGGCCCCGTCCAGTTCGAGAAACGCCATGTGCATGTGCATGATCGTGACAGGGACTGCGACGGCCATCGTCACGATGTCCACGTTCTTCAACACGGTTTTCACGTCGGGGCCGTGGTGACTCGGCACAGTGGCTGGGTTGGGCACCACGTCGTTGATCGGCCCCTTCTTGTACTCCTTGGGGTCCGCCCCCCTCCTCGCTATGAAGATCCTCGCCTTCTTTATCCCCACCCCGTTGAGCATTAGGGACGTCAAAACCCTGGTAATGCCGGTGGTGTTGCAACTGACGACTCTCACATACCGCCTCCCTCTGGCCTCGTCGTAGTTGGCCAGAGCGTTGAAGCTCACCTCAGCCACCTCCGCCTCTTCGCCTCCCTGGAATATGACGGGCTTGTCAAATTTGGAGTAGTACTTCTCCTTGTTTTCAGCCCCTACGTCCTCGGGCGAGGCGTCTATAATCACGTCAGATGCCTTTATCAAGTCCTCGATTGTTCCCGCCGGTTCGATGCCCGCCTTTTTGAACTTCTCGACGCGGTCGGGGAGGGTGTAGACCTTGAAGCCCTTAGCGGCGGCGACGAGGACTTCGTAGTCCGGCGTTACCTTAAGCACGCCGGAGACGTGCATGTCGCCTTGTGCCGCCACTGCGTCGGCGATGCGCTTGCCGATGGTGCCGAACCCGACGATGCCGACTCTGATCATAGCCTAAACTTCGCGGCCGAGGTTAATAACGCTTTCACGGCGGGCATTTCCTCGCCGCCGATTGTTGATATGAAGGCGCGGCCTCCCGTCGAGACGTGGAAGGCCTTGTCGATTACTCCGGCCTTTTCGGCGGCCAGTATGGTGTGCCCTCCGCCGAGGATGAGCTTCTTCTTGGCGGCGGCTCTTAGCAACTCCAACGTACCTGTGGCGAACCTCTCGTCTTCTACATAGCCCATTGGGCCGCTGAATATGACCACCTCCGCCTGGTCGATGACTTCCTTGTATCGTATCGTTGTGGATTTGCCTATGTCTAGCGGTTGTTGCGCTAGGGAGAAGGCGTCGACGTCGATCCTCCCGTTCTGGCTAACCGCAAAGTCGACCGGCACTTCTATCTTCTCTCCGTATTTGCTTAGTAGCTGGCGCGCTCTTTCCACATAGGGGAGGTACCCGCCTTTTTCCACCTCCTGTTTTAAGGCCGCGTTCAAAACTCCGTGTTTTGCCACGGTGAAGATGAAGCCCACCAAGCCGCCGAAGGCCACCTTTTCCACAAAGCCGTTTTTGAGTAGCTGTTCCACGGCTTTTATAGTATCTGGGATCTTGGCCCCCCCTGCCAAGAGGACTACTCCTTTTCCACGCTTCTCGAACACCACGCTCAGCGCTCTCAGCTCCTTCTCGAAGACGGGGCCCATACAGGAGGGCATCACCATGGGGAACCCCACGACGCTGGGCTGGGATCTGTGAGCCACGGCAAATCCGTCGAAGACGTAGTAGTCCGCCAGCGGCGCCAGCTTCTTCACCAACATGGTCTCTGCCTGGGCCTCTGGGATCTTTTCGATGACCTCCTCCGACAACATCCTCACGTTTTCTAGCAGTAAGATCTCGCCGTCTTTCAGCTCCTTAATCTGTCTCCGTGCCTCAGGCCCTATGATGTCGTCGACGAATTTTATGGGCCTCTCTAAGTACTTCTCAATGTAGGGCTTGTGCACCTCTAAAGATGTGAAGTCGTCTTGCCCCGGCCTGCCCTGGTGTGCCAGCACCACGGTCCTCGCCCCGGCGTCTGAGGCAAGCCTAAGCGTGTATGAATGGGCGCGTATTCTGTAATCGTCAATAATTTTACCGTTTATAATTGGCGAGTTTATGTCTATTCTTATAATTAATTTTTTTCCTTTTTCTAAGCATTTATTTATATTTGGCAACTGGTTAAGAACTTCATTAAGTAACATGTTGGACATTGTTACTGGGGTTAATAAGTATTACTGATTCTACTCACTATATATCAATATATATACTATATTGAAGCGGTTATAAACTGTTATTAACACATCTCTCAACTACACTATGCGCCTTGACAAATACAAAACTGCCTTGAAAAAGGTGGCCGAAAGTCTTGAGAAAAGAGGCGTGGAGTTCGTGCTAGTGGGAAGCGCCGTACTCCCCTTCGTCTACAAGATAGACTACGACCCAGGCGACGTTGACCTCTTTATTTTAAACAAGTCGACTGTGCTGGACAACGAGCTTTTCGAAGATGTGGCCCAGGAGAACGACTGGGATATGGGCACCTCCGACCACGGAACTATATACTACGAGCTGATTGTGGGAGGCGAGGCTGTGAAGGTCGACCTATTGGAAAACATTCTCGACATATACATACCGCCGGAGCTCCTCTCAGACTTAAAAGAGGTGAAGATAGACGGCATCAGCATCAAGGCTACTGGGCTGGAGCAACTCCTCGTCTTGAAGGCGAAGATCGCCACAAAGGAGGCCGAGGAGTTCATAAACGAGGTAGCTAGGATTGTCATAGATCAAAACATTAAACTCGACTACAACAAGATAAGGGACTACGCCCAGGCATTCGGCGAGGAGGCAGAAGGCATTTTAAAAAGGCTGAGGCGGAACGGCATCTACGTAGAATAATTTTATATAACAAGCGGTTGAACGGGATATGCGCGTTCTTTACATACACGCAGAGCGGTTTAGCTGGGATCCGAGAGACCCCGCGCTTGATATTAGAGACGAGCCGGTTTCGGGGAGCGCCTCCAACGCCTTGGTGGTGTTCGTCTCGGTGGAGAGGGGAGACTCCCCCGACGAGGGGTTTCTCAAGGCAGTAGCCGCCGACGTGGTGGAAACTGCTAAGAAGGTCGGCGCGTCCTCCATTGTGGTATACCCCTATGCCCACCTCTCCACAGACCTCGCAAGGCCCTACACGGCGCGGGAGGTGGTGGGTAAGCTGTACGAGGTCGTCAAGGCGCAGTTCAAAGGACAAGTGCTGAAGGCGCCCTTCGGCTACTACAAGGCCTTCGAGCTGAAGTGCTTGGGACACCCACTCTCCGAGCTAAGCCGCGTTTTTAAGCCAGAGGAGGCGAAAACTGAAAAGAGGGCTGAGGAGAGGCGGGACTACTACGTTGTCTTGACGCCGGACGGCGCCGAGTACGACCCCGCCAAGTTCAACTACGCGGGGCTGGACGACTTCAAGGCCCTCGTGGAGAAGGAGGTGTTTAAGAGAGAGCTCGGCGGCGGCGAGCCTAAGTACCTCGACTACTTGCGGAAGTTCGGCTTCGAGTGGGAGCCTATGTCAGACGTCGGCCACATGCGCTACGCCCCCGAGGCCACGGTGATGATGGAGCTCGTCGAGGACTACGCGTATATGGTAGCCAAGTCGCTGGGAATACCCGTTTTCAAGATCAGGGGGACCAACATGTTTAAGCTGTCGGAATACGCCATTGAGTCCCACGCCAGGCTCTTCGGCGAGCGTCTCTACGTAGTGGAGTCTGACACCGACCTCATCCTGCGCTACGCCGCGTGCTTTCAGCAGTTCGCCATGGTGAAGGACTGGGTTATCAGCTACAGACACCTCCCCTTCGGACTCCTCGAAATAGCCGACTCATACCGCCACGAACAACCCGGCGAGACTGTGTTGCTCTTTAGACTAAGGCGTTTTTATATGCCAGATCTCCATATTTTCACAAAGGACTTAAAAGAGGCAATGGAGGTAACTTACAAGCTCCACGAAGTAATTTTTAGAGAAATTGGCAAATTGGGGAGGACGTACGTATCTCTTTACAACGTGACAGAGGGCTTTTACAAAAACCACAGGGATTATTTGGTAGAGCTGGCGAGGAGGGAGGGCAAGCCCATACTCGTGAGAGTATTGCCCGGCCAGAAGTACTATTGGGTTCTCAACGTGGAGTTCCACATAGTTGACGAGCTGGGAAGGCCCAGGGAGATAGCCACTTTCCAAATAGACGTGGGCAACGCCCAACGGTTTGGCATTAAATACGTCGATGAAAACAACCAGATTAAATACCCAGTTATAATCCACACGGCAATTCTCGGCAGCGTGGAGAGATACCTCTACGCCGTGTTTGACACTATGGCTAAAATGGAAAAAGAGGGCAAAGTCCCGCGGTTGCCCACGTGGCTGTCCCCAGTGCAAGTGCGCGTAATCCCAGTCTCCAAGGAGAATTTGAAATACGCAATTTCAATAGCCGACGTGCTGGAGGCAGAGGGCATACGCGTAGATATTGACGACAGAGAGGAGACGTTAAGCAAAAAGATAAGAGACGCCGAGATCAGCTGGATTCCTTACATAGTAGTAGTGGGATCAAAAGAGGAGGCGGAGGGAGTAATAGCCGTAAGAGAAAGGGGCGGGGGGCAGTATAAAATACGCCTAGAGGAATTAGTGAAGAAATTAAAAGACGAAACCAGAGGCTATCCGCAACGGCCGCTATACCTCCCCCGTCTGCTCAGCCAGAGGCCTTCGCGGTTTTAGTCATATCCGATATATTTTTCAAGCGAAAAGTTTATATAGGGGTAACTATGGCGCGCGCGAAATGCAGGCAACTACCCAGATAAAAACGCCCGTGGTGGGAAAACACGTTTACGGAGAACTCTACGGCGTTGACGAAGCTTTGTTAAAAGACGAAGAGCGACTTCGAAAAATTGTAATCGAGGCGGCGCACATAGCTAAAATGCACCTCGTGGAGGTTAACTCCTGGAGATTTAAAGGCGGGGACAAGGAGGGGGTTTCAGTAATTGCGCTAGTATTAGAAAGCCACATAGCGATACATACATGGCCAGTGTATAACTTCGCGACAGTGGACGTATACACTTGCGGCGAACACTCCGACCCCATGACCGCGTTTAGATATATAGTCTCCCAACTCTCGCCAAAGAGATTTACAGTAAATTACGCCGACAGATCCTTTAAATAATCTTTCTTTTTTCCTCCTTTTTTACGCGTCTAACGCCTCTTTCTAATTCCGCGGGGTCGCCCTGAGATGACAGCCTCTGCAGATCTCCGAAAATAGTAAAAACTGAGAGCGGAGGGATATCCCACAATTATCTCATAAATAGTCATGCTTTTTCTCTCGTGTCAAATCTCATTCTCATTCTGCTATGGATAGCCCCTGAGAAAATCGACAAGCATATCAGAGAAAAAGCCGCTATGGTAGGAGTTGCCTATTCGGCTGATGTAGTTAATCACGTCGTAAAGGCGCTGTATGAGACGTATACGCAAGTGGACACAGTTATTGTATTCGGCCCTGATTTTACCGGCGCTGGCGAGCTGATAATATCAGCGCTTCGCGGAGATTGTAATGATGCCCTGAGAATTCCCTGTGAGTATGTAAAAAACCTCGGGGTGACTACAGTGGATTTAAGATGGCGTAGTGAGAAAGAGTTGAGAGACGTTGTTGACGCGCTGTATAAACCCGGGGACACGCCTGTAAGGCCCAGAGCCGAGATTCCCATCATGACGCCGAATAAAAGACATCCCTACAGAGGGTTGCACGTACTGTACGACACCGATTTAGAATCTCTGAGGATAAAGGCAATTGATTACCTCTTGACTTATGGAATTGAGACAAAAGACGTATTGTACAGCGTCTTGTTTTTACAACGTGGGATTTCTGGCAATTACTTAGCCCAGCCGTGCGATTTACTAAACGGCTGGCCCTGCGGTCTGGATGGAGCAGACGCACTTCTAGCCGCCCCTGCTTATATTGAAAAGGCGAGCGTAAATCGCATAACAATAGACTTAAGCGTATATAAACGCGACGTTTACGACCCTCACGGGAACTTTGTCATATTAGATAAACTGTACCACTACAGCCCCCGCGGAGTTCTTTTAAGAGAGCTGGAGCTCACTGAAGAAAACGTGCGGAGAGAGGCGCAGAAGGTCCTGCCAGATCACGCCTTTTACCTCGGGGGAGAATTCGCCGCAAAGAGGTTGCTAAAAGGCGGCTATAGACAAGACGCGTGGAAGAGCGGAATCAAAGACTCTTAACCGAGCCTCATAAGCGCTTGGTTAATACGGCGGCCGTTACGCGCCTTAACGCACAAAATAAAGGCGCGCTAAGGAGGGCGCCAAGGGATACGGTGTTAAAGACTCTTATATAAACTAATAATATTGTCAACAACTCCGTTAACAAAGTTGTTCTACGCTACGCTAGATTTTTGTAAACTACATCACAAAGATGCTGTAGCTAAGTTCGTGATTGTAGTTGAGCTGATGACTTATGGCACTACAAGTAGAATTCCGGTGCTGTAATTGCTTATAAGTCAATATGTTGGTAAATCGGCGTTAAGTCCCCCTTTCGCTTAAACTTAACGGAGACGCTTTACAGAAATTTTGTAAAGAGGATATGGCGCCGGGGGTGGGATTTGAACCCACGC
>FPIC01039920.1_pt1 | contig 16396 bp, 26 predicted proteins | sample 1504481 | NCBI WGS metagenome assembly FPIC01 (sample SAMEA4475357, study PRJEB15587) | soil metagenome | biome: Soil; feature: Field | place: India | collected 2015-03-11 | depth 0 m
CGCTCTTGGTCTGGTCGTCTGCTATCAGCTTTAGTGCCTTGATCTCAGCACGGCTGCGGCTTCTTTCCTTGTTCAGCTCCAGCTCCGCGTCGCGTATGCGCTGGTTTTCCTTTTCGATGGCGGCGGCGCTCTGTGCTACCTGCTTCATCTCTGTAACAAGCGCCTTTGCCTTTTCGCTAGCGTTCTCTACACCTGTTCCTAGCTGAAAGATACCGTCCTGTAGCTTAGTAAAATCACGGTTTTGGATCGCGTCCAGGATAACCCCGAAAGCCTTTACCCGGTTGATCAGGTTTTCTTTTATGATCTCTCCTAGCTTGGTGAACAGGTCGCCTGCATTCTCGATATCAGAAAACCAGTCAAAGGTAGCTTTGCCCACCGCTGACAGCTTATCAGTCAGGAATGCAATCACCGTGCTAAAGGCTTTAGTGTATTGGCTTACTTTATCCATTCCCTCCTGTGTTTTGGTCAGGAATGATATAAGCCCGCCCAGCAGGAGCACAACAGCACCTATGCCGGTTGCAGCCATAGCCAGGCGCAATGCCTTTAGCATAGAGATATTGCCCCCAAGTGAAGCCTTTGTAATGTTCAGCGTTGCCGTGTATGCCTCTTGTGCTCCCTTTGCCTTGCCGGTGATGGTAGCCAGTAAGCCTGTGCCGTCCACACTCTTCAGGATGCTTTCAGTATAGCTGCCTACCTGCCGCCTCGTGTCACCTATAGCGGCCTCCTGCCCCTTTAGTTTATCAGATATGGCTTTGGTCTGTGCCTCCAGCTGCTTGCCGTATTCGGTGTTTTCGCGTTCCTCTTCAGACAGGCTGTTCCACTCCTTTGTAAGTGCTGACAGTTGCGCCCGTAGCTGATTGATGCTGCCTTGCTTGGCCTGGTCCATCTTGACCTGATTTTCCAGTACAGAGCGATTGGTTTTTATTTCGGTACTCAGATCCTTGTAGCGAGCCTGCAGTTCTAACTGCTTTTTGCTCTGTTCGTCTGTTACCGTACCGCTCTTTTTGATCTCAGCTGCCAGGGCCTGCTGTTCTTTCTTGTTCTGCTGCAACTCCTTATTGAGCTTTACCAGACCGGCCTCTGCAGCCGCCTTGTCTATCTTTACCTGGAGTAACACACTTCTTGATTCTTCCATTTCTTAGTGGATGTAATTGACTTTGATAAGGTAGGTTGGCTCATCGCCGCTGTTGACTTTCTTTACTGGCTGCGCTTTCTCAAGGGGACGGCCCTTGATGATGGGGATAGGAATTTCTAAGCGGGAAAGCGAGCCGTCTGGTAGAAGGGTGAAGTTTGGGGACGTTTCGACCGCCCCCTTGCTTCTCTTGATATACTTTAGAATCACATCTCTCATGCCTATCTGCTGATAGCGCGCATTAGTTTGTGCGTGTCGAGCTTTACCGTTTCGGTTTCGCCGTAGCCCATAGGCTGTCTTAATATCTGCTGATGGTCGTTAGCTACCAGACGAACCCCGAAACGCTCTGTAAACGCCTCCAAATCATCGGTAATGCGCTTGGCGTGATTGTATGCCTCCAGCTCTCTCTCTGATTCAAATACAGCCGAATAGGTGCGAACAATCTTGTCTACTTCCGATTGCGGGAAAACGATTTCACCATCTTCTAAGGCAAGTTGAGAGGGTTGAATATGGCTATAGTTAACAAGGTGTATGCGCTGCTTGATACCGTTGGCCACTGCCGCCGCAAAGTTTGACGTGTTGATGTCGAGCATCTCGGCCAGCTTGTCGAGCGATACGGGGAACCCAGCCAGCTTGGCGGGCTTGCCTGCCACCAGCTTCTCTCTGATGTACTTGTCGGGGTTGATATGATTGGTACGCATCAACATAACGACCTCTTCCATTGTGAGGGACACATCAAGGCTTTTCGCGGCCTCCAATATCCAATTGGCTGCTGTTGCCAGCTTGTGCCCGCTCTCCACTTTGCGGTTAATCTCGTGCTGATTCCCGTCTAAGATTAGCGGGGTTGCTTCCTGTTCTGTGTTTACTACTTCTGTCATTGTGGTTTATGTAAAGGGTTAAAAATGGGTTACTCTGTTGCTGGATCCGGTGCCGGTTGCCAGTGTGTGATGCGGATGCTCTCGGGGTCTATCCTGCAGCCGCTGTTATTCTCGTACAGCTTGCCAAACTGCCTGTCTACCAGCATAACCCGGCGCTTGCCATAGCGGGGCTTTGCCGTTGCCAGAAAGGTCTTAGGGAGCGTCTGCAGGTCTTTAGGCATTGGCTCCCATTCACAGTATTGATTCATGGTGTTAGCGTAGGTTGTCACGTTCATATATCTCCTTTTCTGAGTATGCCAGCGGGAAAGCACAGTACCTGATGCGGGTTAGAAATACCTGTTTACCTTTGGTCCGGTCTGCCAGCTGATCAGCAGTCAAGCCCGTTTCACCTTCTAGCGAGTACAGCCCTGTTTGCTCTGAGTAGAGCGGGAATACAGACAGGCCCGGCATAGAAGCACGTAGCAGCGCCGCTGCCTGGTCCGGATCCAGCACACCTGAAAGGATCTGTTTTAGTATGTCTCTGTTAGGCTGCATTACTCGAATATGATCTTCTTTACCGTGTGCCCTTTGGTCAGCTCCTGTGCCTGGTCTGCTGTCAGGTTGTTATGGTTGCCGTTTGCGCCCCATACGCTGTATTCGCCCTCTCCCATGTCCAGAAGAAAGCAGACCGGCTGTATTTCGGTTAGTGTCTCTTTTGCCTGGTCCGGTGTTAGCCTCCCGTTCAGCAGCTGCTTTAGTACGGCTCTCCTGTCTTTCATGTATCCTGTGTTATGGCGTTAGCGCTGCCCCTTTGAAAAGGCAATGGTTGAAACCTGTTTGCCCCTGGTCAGCTCTTTAAATTCAGCCTCTGTTATTCTCAGGTGTTTCAGCCCAAAGGAATAAGTACCGTCCGGCCAATGTATAGCGGTCGGTAGGTCGTAAGCGTCTGCCAGCAGTTCCTTTGCCTCCTGTGCTGTTACCGCGCCCCGTAGGAGCTGCTTTAGTGTCTGTCTGCTGTCTTGCATTATACTACTGTGAATGTGCTGTATCCTTTTACAGCCGCTTCCATCTGCTGCTGTGTCAGCCCTTCTGCTATGCCTTCAGGCCCGCCGTATACGGTCCAAGTATTACCCTGTAACATGGCTGTTCTAGCGCCTCTGAATGCCAGCAATCCGGCCGCCTCCCGTAGTTGATCAGCTGTGCCTTTGCCGCTCAGTATCTGCTTTAGAATGCTGCGTTTGTGGTCCTGCATTACTTCTGTAGCTTCTGGAGTAGTTCATTAACCAGACGCTCCAAGCGCTCAGCTGGTAGCTTGTCGATCAGGTCAGAGCTAGTGATATAGCCGCCTAAATGCTTCATTAACATATCTGATGCGGTTAGCTTACTGTATAGCTTTAGCTCTATGCCGTATTTCCCGTGCTTGATGCTCTCAATAGCTGTGAGCTGTTGCGGGCTTAGGGTGTTAAGGTCCTTTAGTTTGATCAGGTCGCCATCTTGCTCCAGATAGTCCAGGATATTAGCCCCGGCAATGTTTGCCAGGTTCGCCACTACCGTATCAACGTCTAATTGCAGACGTTTTGCCCGCTCCTGTTGTGCTACCTGTATCGCCTCTGATACTGAAGTTTTCTGAAGCAGCTGATGCCCTTGCTCCATAGCGGTTTTCTCAGAATAACCCGCCCGAACTGCTGCAGCCGTTGCGTTTAGATCCTTCAGGTATTCCTCAACAAAGCGTTGCTGTTTGTCTGTCATTTAAGTACGTCCTGTGTTATGGACTTCTGAAATAAAAAGGGACTTCTGAACAGGCCCCGGTGTGCTGATTCTAATAACATAAAAATACCGATATTCCAAGAAACAAGCAAGCTATTTTCAACTTATTTTTCCACTGCAAACTGTTGATAACTAGTACAGTAAAGCTGATTCTAAGCATGTGTATTATATTGCATTTTACCCGTTTTTACCACGCATAAAAAAGCCCCGGACAGAATCCGAGGCGTTAGAAGTATGCGTTATGTAAAGTCTATTCTTGCAAGGGGTTCAGCTTCTTAAATACGCGCTCCAGGTCCTGCTCTACTTCGTTAGTCCATTCAGGATCTGCTGTCAGTTCCGGGCTATCCATGTTTTGAAGCGAAAGAATCGCTTTTGTGAGTGCCCAGCGCTCAGAAGCTGTGAGCGATACGGTTACGGGTTGGTTTGTGTCTGCCATTAGTTTGTTGGTTAAAGTCCTTTTTTATAGTGTCAGATTCGTCAGGTTTTGTCTAACTCTAGTGTCTAACTGTTAATGTCTGGTGTTAATGCGGGGGTTACTCTCCTGTGTTGCTCTCTGAGGCGCTTAGCTTCTCTGCCAGGGCTTTATACTGGTCCTTTATGGCGCTGATCCCCCGAAACTGATCTGAGCCAGGTTCGTGTAGTTCTGCCATGTGCTGAACTGCTTTCTTTAGCAGTTCCCTTTCTTGCGGGGTGAATGTGAGTGTAAAATCTTCCATGTTAGTTTTTTGTGTGTCCTTCATCTATAAGGTCAAAAGTCAGGTCTACAGAACAGAAGACCTTTTCGCCTGTTTTTACATCGGTGCCTCTCCAACAAGAAACGCCATTGCGCCCGTCTTCAAAGCTCTCGACTTTGGCCCTCGCTACCCTGGAGGTGGTGTCTTTGTATGGAACAATATCCCCTAAGAAGATAAAGGTGTTGTCTCTGGTGATTGCTTCCGTTGCCATAATTTAGATTAGAATATTTTTACGTCCGGATGGCTTGACGCTCTGTCAAACATTTGTTGATACTCTTCTTTGCTGATCGGTTCGCCCACTTCATACTGACACCATGTGCCGGTTAGTCCGGAGGGGTCATTAATATAGTTGTGCTCCGTAAAGATGATCGGGAAAGCCTCGTTTAAAAAACTGATCCCTATTAGATAGCCGTTCTTTGTCTTGCCCGGGCCGCCGTACACTGCATAGTAGTTATACAGGTCGTCTTTCTGATGGCGTTTAAAATATGCTGTTTCCATAGTTACAAGATAGGCCATTGCTCCGAGAATACAGCCTCTAAAATTTCCTTCTGGTAGGCATTAACAACACCGTGCCGAACGTCCGGAACTTTGCCTATTTTAAAGCCCTGCACCGTGCTCAGATGCACTGCCCGCTTACCTAGCTTGATAGCGGTTTCCATGTCAACAGAGCGACCCTGTAGCCTTGCAAAACCAAGTATAGTGTACTGTTCTGATTCAGGCAATGCCATGGTAACGCGCTGCTCTAGCTGTTGGATGCGCTGTTGTGTCTCCTGCATGAACTGGAGCAAAGCCGGACCCATTGCCAGGGCTTGCTGTTCCTTTTCGATGAAGTACAGGCGGGCCTGTTTGCCTCTGTCGTTTGCCTCCACCATGCTCAGCTGTTTGGCCGTGTCGAGCGTTAGCCCGTACTCAATGGATGGTCTGCCTTTTTCACTACCTGGTGATAAACTCACATAGTCCCGACCCTCCTCTAGTCCGTACTTCCTAGCCCGGTGTTTGAACCAGTCAGTAAACTTTTTGCCGTTCTGCAGATACTGGTGTAATGCCCTAGCCGGCACAAGGCTTTGCCCGGCCTGGTTGGTGATGGGGATAAGTTCTGTCATTGCTTTGCCCGTTTACTAAAGATACACAATAAATAGCACTTTACACAGCGTAAAGCCATTGAAAGCAACTATATTTATTACTTTTCAAATATATCTACACCCATCCCCAAAAGGATCTTGTCACGGAGTTGACGCAGCAGGAAAACCTGATTAACGGCGTAAGTCCCATTTATCCCGTCATCTTTCAGCATGTAGTCAGTCATTAAGTTGAGGCTTTCATTAAGACCTCCCGCCACTTCCTCAGCTGTCCACTCCTGGATAAATTCCAGGAGCGGGGCCGGGTTGAAGTTTGATTGAGCCATAGGACTAAGCAGCATAAGCTGGTTGCGGAGACCCTGCCGGTACGCTACGCATTGCGCGCATGTTAGCGTTTGCCTGGAGCTTGGCTTTCAATGACTGGTAGTTTCGCTTCTTCTGAATCCGCTCCTGCAACTGCACAAGTAGATGGCACATGCTTTCATCGCTGTAGGTTTTAATCCAGGTGCGAATGTTTTTGCAATCGTAGTTATCGATCACCTTCAGGGCGATTGCTTCACGCATGGCATCTCTCACCTTGAAGTATAGCGCCGGTGGGCATGCAAGACGCTTCTTAGCCTTTGCTTCATACTCTTCGTTGATCGCTTTCACCTTTGCATCATACTCCGCCTGAATATCTCTTTTCTGTTTTTCAAATTCAGCTTTCTCTTCTTGAGTTCTCTTTTTCTCCTGCGCTCTCCCTTCCAGCATTTTGCCGTGCAGCTGCTCATAAAGCGCCTGGTGCTCCGGATTCTGCTCTTCATAGGAAGACAAGTTGTCGTTGTACATCTGTAGTTCTTCATCAGAGATAGCGCCGAAGAAGTGAGCTAAGTCGGCCTTTTGAGAGAACAGGGTTTGGAATGCGGTTAATTTTGATACTTCTGACATAACGTTTAGAATTATAGGTTTATAGATTGCTTTTAAGATTTCTAAGTCTGCTTATCAAGGCCCGTCTTCTGTGACGTGGCGCGAACAGGGGGCGCTAATTGCTTATCCAGTATAGTTTCCATGTTCCTCGGGTAATCGCTCTTTCTAATCATGGTTTTATGTTTTATATATGAAACATAAAGTTTAAAAATAAAGAGCCCCTTTGGCCCTCAAGTATTATTACGTCAAAGGTATAATCTATGTTTTATATATGCAACATAAGCTATAAAAAAATATTTTATTCTTTCTTCTTCAGCTTTGCCGGGTAGTTCCTCAGTTCAGCCTTAGTCTGCTCAACCGGGAATTTGCTGGTGTCAATATAGCGCTTTGATGTGCCGTCAATGGGGTTCGTCATTTCCATTACCTCCAGCTGCCCGCGCTCGATGCGTCTGTTAATGGCTGTAGCGGACACGCCGCAAAGCTGCGCATATTTGTAGGGGGTTACGAATCGGGAAGTATCTGCCATGTGCTGTGAGTAGTGAGCAAATATAGTGATTATGTTTTATATGCGCAACTTACGGCAGTTTCGGACAAAATTATTCTTCCTGAATATCAGTCGCTTGCAAAATTTATGGGCCTATTTTTAAAAATAATCTCTCGTTTGGCTCATCAAAGCTCTATTTATTTATACAAATGATAGGAACCGGTCATAACCTCCGCACGTGGTCCCCTGTTCCTATTATTAGTGCCCGTGTGAGCGGGTGATGTATAAACAGTGAAAGGTCTGATCCTGCCTATAAATGAAGATCAGGAAGGAGTAATGAATTATGAACTTTGAACTTTTAGCCAATTTGGGTTTAGTCGTAGCACTAATTATGGTGCTGTTTATCATAGCTGCGTGTGTGTTTATGCAGCAGTGGGTCTATGTCGGTGTTATGTGCACCATAGCAACTGCCATTATTAGCAAATTGAAAGATGGAAGCAAGAACAGCTAACCCTGCAGGAGTTTGCACCGTGGGCTTTATCTGCTGTGCCCACGGTGTCCAAACCCTGATTTCCCCATCTAAAAGCTCCGAGCTATCAGAACGTGCGTTGATTGCCAGCCGTTCTGCCGGTCCAATACCTTTATGGCTGATTCCAGGCTTTCGCGGGCTGTTATAAACGGATCCTTGCTGTAGCTTTCAGCGTAGTTCCGGAAACGCTTTATATCAACGCTTTGCACCCAGTGTATTGCCTGATATTCCTTTACTCCTGAACGCTCCCACGCGTACAGTACGGGCCTGCGTTTTTTGATGCACAGGTCCTTTACTTTGCGCATACTCCAGTAATCCGGGAAGGTCAGCAACACAGTACCTGGTGTTGTCTCTAAGAAGTTCATATCCCTTTTACGCCGCCATGCGCAGCGGTTCCTGTAGGTCTGCCAAGACCCCGAAATACTTTACGGTTTTACCGTTCACCTTTACCGGCATGGTTTCCACTTCAAACAGGATCCTAAACAGCTGCATGGCCTGGTCCTTTGTTTTCTTGTTGGCCCTGTGACGGTTACGGTTCACTATAGCCGTTACCTGATCAGCGGTCAGGCCGGGTTGTTCAGTTACTGGATTAGCAGATTTATTTCTTTTATATTCTAATTCAGTAACCGCGTTTAGCAGCGCCTGCTTATTCTCCAGGATGCGCTCAGCGTCCCGTCTTTGGGCTAAATTAAGCCGGTCAGCGTTGTTTATCAGGTTGCGTGTTTCTAATGTCGTGATCAGATCGCCAAAACGCCTAGGGCTTCTGTTTTCGCTCAGCAGGGGCACTATATCACATTCATTTACGCCGCGTCTTTGAAGTTTTAGAAACCGCTTCAGGATCTGCATAGCGTCCCGGTCGTGTATCAGCTCCTGGTACTGCTCTTGAATGCTCAGGGCTTCTGGTGTTTGGGTCAGGTTATAGCCCGCCTCCGCTATCCGTTGGCGTGTATCGATATCCTTTGAGCTGTGATAAATAGCCGTATATACGTCGGTTGGCTCATGCTCCTGCAGCAATGCCAGGGCCTGCTGTTGCTTGCTCTCCTTTGTGGCTTTTGTCGCCTGGTCTATCTCCAGCATTTCAGCAGACACACTGAGCGCCGTCTGTTGCGGCTCTAACATCGTTATATGGCTGTTGTTTGCCAGTTGTTTAAAGAACTCAGCAGGAGCCATAGCCCGCGCCTCTGCCTGCTCCAGCTCGTGATGCACACGCAAATGATTGATTTCATAACGCTGCGTATTGTGGTTATAGTCGCAATACTTGGCCGTGTCACAGTAACAGTTCTCAGTGGCTACATACGGGCTTGCCTGCAGGTAGCGGGCGTTTAGGGCGTTCATGTGGTTGCATTCGTATTCGGCAAACTCCAGTATAGCCTGCTTTGCTGCTTGCTTATCAAATGCCTTACCTTCTCGCTGTTGCTTGTAAACGGTAAATTTAAGCCCTTCAGCCCTGCGATACCGCGCCACCGCCTGCAGTGTGTCCTGAACTGTCAGCGCCTCGCCTGTGTGCTCTATTATGTATCCTTCTACCTGTTCATTGTAGATATCAACCCCACAATCAGCTATAGAAGTAGTAAACACTAATCGTATATGCGCCGGTATGTGTTTAGTCTCTATAATAGACTGATACACGCCGCCTTGCTGGTCCTTTGTCTCGGATCCCAACACCGCTATCTGATCAGGTGCTAAGCCTTTAAAAGATGCCTGCACCCGCTTAATCAAGTCAAAGCTATTCAAACGAATAACATACTGCTTTTGCGCATAGTCCAGTGTAGGCAGAAGCCGGGCCAGCTCGTGATGCGGTTTCGTTTTATAGGTCTTTGGCGCTATAGTGATCTGATTAGCCGTGCCCGCCTGGAAAACAGCCTTTTTAAAACCGTATTCTGAGTAAAAAGCCGGGGGCGTTGCTGATACCAGTAACACGTTTTTAGCGGTCAGCAGGCGGTTAAAAAGATACTCGTATTTCGGGCGTTTGCCTGGTATGCTGTAGAGCGTGTGCAGGGTGTGGATCTCGTCGGCAATGATTAAATCGTCATCGGTCAGATTGTCTATTTTGGCGTAGCTGTCATAGGTGCAAACTGTTACTTTGCTGTGCAGCGCCGTCTGGATATCCTCAGCGGTTGCGCCCTGTTTGATAACGGCAATGTCTCCGTACTTCTGCTTAGCTATTGCGTCTACGATCACGGTCAGCGGCTCCACTATGATAATACGGCCCGGCCAATAGGGGGCTATGTAGTTGAGCGCCAATGTCGTTTTACCGATACCCGTACCCCCCTGCAAAAGCATTTTCCTGTAGTGTGTCAGTGCCTCGCAAAAGCTAGCGGCCTCTTCTGCTGCGTACTGCTTTACATGGAGCGTGTATGTTTCCAGCCCCGCCTGGTGTTGCCAGCCGCCAATATTGGGCCTTAATCCGTCTCTGATCGCGTCTGCCAGGTCGTAACCGCATGACTTATCCGGGAACAGTTCCACCGGTACAAAGTCCAGCCCGGCCTGATGCAATGCCTGCCAGGTGCTGAGCTTGCGGCCGGTCGGGTCTGCGTCGTGCAATACATAGCCTTTGCGACCCTTCAGCGCTTTTATCTTGGTGCTTAGGGCCGTAGCCCCTCCCGTAGCAACAAAGTCGTACTGAGGGTAAAAGAAGCTAGCTAAAACAGCTGTTTTCTCTGATTCCACTACCACCACCGGCACGCCGTCCCGTAACAGGTGCGCTCCATATAGGCCCTGTCCGTGCTTTTTGCCTTTGGGGTTCTTTAAATAGAAAGGGTTTTGTTTCTGGTCCCGGTTGCCAGTGCTGCTGAATTTAAAATGCTTCAGGTTCACCCGTGCCCCGGCCTGATCGCTGATGCCAAAGACAGTATAAACCGCGTCGGCTTTTGCCTCGGATCCAACGCGCCACTTTGCCAAGTGCTCAGCGGTCACACCTAAAGAGCGGGCGTAATAATGGAAGTTGGAATCTTGCGCCGCCAGGATCCGCCGCCAGTGCCCCGCCTCCACTTCTACCAATTTGACCTGTGGCTCTGGTGTTATGGCTACTCTCTGAGGCTTAGCGGGACGCTGTAAGTACGTTTGATGGGTTACGGGCGTATAGCCTAATTCCTGTGCCAGGATCGCTGCAGCCTCTTTAAAATCGCAGTTATGGTAATGCTCTATTACCTGTATTACGTTCCGGGCCTTATCGTCTGGGAATTCTTTAGCCGCGTAGTCTTTTACTAGATACAGGTTGCCGTGCTGGTAAATGTTTACCCGCTTAGAGTGCTGTGTCTTAAAGACTTGCTTTAGCTTTTTGAAGTTGGGGAAATAACGGCGTAGCACATCCAATGTGCCCGCGTCTGTCAGCATATCGCTGATGTCTGGTAAGGGTGTACGGGTGCTGTTGCGTTTTTGTCCGTCCTTAGCAACAGGGTACACTCCATGCATAGCCGCGCCTCCGGCCTGTGCAGGTGTTTTGCTCTTCATTAATAATTTAAGGATGCGACAAGCCTGCTAGCGCTACAGGAAAGATGTGTGAAGATTGCCGTAATCACACGGTAGCAGAAACTATAGCAGACAGGTCTGATAAATGTTCCCGCTAATTTACATAAAACATTTAATATAGCAGATATATTTTGCCGTGAAACAAAAGTTCTACAAAAATTTATTCTGAAGGGCTTTAAAATGCAAAAAGCCCGTTGCGGCAACAACAGGCTTTCGGCGAATAACATTTACCAGACGGGCGGGTCTGACCAGCAATAGGACGGGTATTACTGGCTTATGAGCAATAACGTACTTTTATGTGTTAGAGTTGTTATTGTCGAATTATCCCCAATCTACAGCAGTTCCTTTGCGGATTTATTAAAAAATCTTTGAGTTTTGCTGAGCACAGCCGACTAGGAGTCCGCTGCGTTACGGGTTGATGCAAACTTCAACAATAGTAACATCTTTTGCAAATTTTTTGAAGATTTCTGTATCACCGTACACCGCTATTTGTGATCCGATTTGGCAAAAACGGCCAAAAAATGCAGCGAAAGCACACCATACACTGCGTACTGTGATCCCTTCTTATGCGGAAAGGTAACGCCCGTTTAGCGTCGCCTTTGAATGGATCAGCCCCCGCCAGGCACAGGGGCCGCTCCCTATTCAACTACTCCTGGTCTTGGAAGAAACACGTAATGGAGTATATAAAAATACACATATAAACCCGAATTTCAAAGCGCTAACTAACTCTATTTTACATAATTAACGCACTATAGTAAAAGTTTTCATTTAACCTAGCAACCAGCTGTATTTATATCACCTCCTTTTTTTTAGGAATCAGTACCTGGCAAAGCCCGCCTGTTTAACATAATTATGTAAATATGTAAATACGGAATAATGTAAATACGTATTTGCCTATTTGTGTAAATATATCATAGCGTAAATATTTATTTGTGCCATTACGTATCGCCTCCTATCTTTAGCCCCATGAAGATAATAGCACTTGTACACCAAAAGGGGGGCGTAGGTAAGAGCACGTTAGCCCTTAACCTTGCAACCTGCTTTGAAGGGCTGCAGGTCGCTCTGGTTGATATGGATTCACAGGGTAGCCTGTCTGGTCTTGGCCTGGATCTGCCAGGGTTAACGGTTATCAAAGCTGATAACATTAAAGCCATTCCTGCAGACGGCTATGACCTGGTAATAGTGGATACGCCGCCTTACCTGTCAGAAACATTGCCGGACCTCTTTAAGCTGTCAGACTATGTGCTGATCCCTACAAAGGCGGGCATCTTCGACGTGCTGGCAATCCGTCAGACTATCGGCATGATCAGCCAGGCACAGGAGCTGAAACCGGCACTGAAAGCAGGCATAGTATTAAACATGATCAAACCCCGCTCAGGCCTCACTGGTGAAGTACAGGAACTGCTAACGTCATTCCCTACGCCGGTACTCAATACGCTCGTACACGACCGCGTAAGCTATGCCCGTAGCCCTTTAACCGGGGGCGTGTTGGCCGGTGAAGATCCCAAGGCAAAAGAAGAAATAGCCGCCTTAGCCGGTGAGATAACCGCCGCTATTGTGTAATTACGTAAATATGTAAAAACGTACTCCTTCATGATAGAAATACTACACCGTACCGGCTTTGTTGCGGGACTAATGCTGCAAAGCGAGGTGCTTATAAGGGAACAAGATTACGAAGCGTTAGCCATGGTCAATAGTGACAGCCTTGCAGATGCCTGGAACCTTAGCCAGAACGCCACTAGGGACTGGCTTAAAAACGAGCAGGTAATCCCCTTGATCAAACGACCCGAAAGCCGTTCTTCTACTATAGGGGACGTGTTCCGGGTAAATGGTGAACTACATATTGTGTTGCCTGAAGGCTACAAACTCATAGCATGGGGTGAAACCGTGGACATGAGGCCGGACTTTCTAAAAGGCAGAGATAAAGAGTAACGTATTTACGTATTTCCGTAATTACGTCATTGTATAAAAGCATAAATAAGTAATTGTATATAAACGTATGGCAGACTATAAAAACAAGCTCAGCAGCCTATCAGAGCAATTCAAGACAGCGCCCGTAGCAGCGCCGCCCATTCAGAAAGTAGTGCCGGTAAAGGAAAGCAAGACAGAGAATGACACGCCGCTAAACGTCCGGATAGATAAGGACCTGCTGAAGCGCATAAAGCTGTATGGCTTGCAGAACGACCTAACGCTGAAGGAAATCACAACCCAGGCACTGGAGGCATACCTGAACAAGTAATGGAATGGCTGATTCTGATCCCGTTTCTGTGTGTGCTCCTGTATAAAGCGCTAACCCAGAAGCCATGGGAGGGGCGTAGCAAGGCCCATCAAAACGTATACAAGCGGGGCGGGCCTGCTGAGCAGCTCCTGAATTGGGAGTTAGAAGAGATGAAAAGAAAGAAGGAAGAAGAGGAAACCGACCGCGAAAACATTTTGCCTTTCTGACAGTGTACCGGAATAGTGCAACAAATATAGACCGACTGCAAAGGAGCGCCACAGGAGCAAAAGAGCGCTAAACCCGTTCAGCGTTACAACATGGAGTTATAACTACTGTTATGTTAAATAGGAATCGGACAGAAAGACAGGCCCCACCCGTACCCGCTCCTGATTCGTTTACCCTCCTTTCGTACAATTCCGGGCGCATAAGGGGTCACACTATTTTTTATAATTTTCTATATCTACTTTGCTCTACTTTAGAAATAAAAAAGCCCGTACCAATGGGCACAGGCTCTGATGGGGCCCGGAATTACCTATTGACCTAAGTAGCGACGAACCTTTGCCAGTATGGCCTCCCCTTCGTCGCCCTGCATAGCCCTGTTTAGGGTTTCCTCTTTGGCTGCCAGATACACCCCCGTTGAATCCGTTATGATAATGTCGGTTTTGCCTTTGCCGTCCGGCACATAGTCAAAGTCAATGCCCAGGCGCTTTAATACAGAGTCTGCTAGGTTCATCTGCTCTACAGACGGGGCGGGCCAATCAATAGTAAGTGTCTGATAATTGTAGGTCAGCACTATGTTTACAAGGGCGTTGCGCTCTACTTCTGTCAGTACGAGCGGGAATCTTTTCGGTGTTTCTGCCATGTGGTTTGAGTAGTTGGTTTAAGTATACAATATACTGAATATTAATTAGATATGAAACAGAAAAACCGCCCTTAATAGAGCGGCTTCTGCCAACTAAACCAATAAACCCTAATGACAGGGGAATTAATAACCGATGGACACCCCGCGGCTCCAGCTTTCTTTGATCTTCGCTACTGAGTTTGCGAACGGTTCCGGCTGTGGCGTAGGCTTGCCTGTGTATTTCGCTCTGATGTTGGCCGCGCTCTTGGCGAACGGCTCAGCCTCCGTGCGCTGCAGTGGTTTAAAGCCTGAATACTTTACTGAGTTCACCACCTTTGCGGGCTTTGCCTTTGCGTTCAATCTAGACTGCAAGTCTGCCCGCTCTTGCTGCAGCTGTGCCAGCATCTGAAGTGCTTTTGCCTCCTGTATTTTCTTCGTGCTTGCGATGCTCATGACAGGGCCTGCGTTGCCTGTTATGTCCTGATAGAGTTTAATGCTTCGCTTTATTTTCGCGGTGTCTAACATTATCATTTCTGTTTCTACTGGTTAAAAGGTTCTGTCCACTCGCACACGAGCTTTGCGCCCGGTGTGCCGTAATCGGTGTAAAGCTTGCGCCCTGTGCCACTGGTGACAACGTGGCCACGCTCTTTCAGGAATTGCTCGTACTCCTGATGCGACTGAAAGCTATAGCCGTGTTGTGCCAGGTGCTTTTGTGCGAATGCGTCCCGTTTGGCGTTCATCTCGTTTACCTGGTGCTGCACGTCTCTCCCGAATTGCTTGATTTGATTAACTACCTGGTTAATGTTCTTGATCTTCATTGTTATCATCTTTCTATTATTGCAGGGGGTTTATCTTCTTATCTCTCCACGCTTGGTGTCTTTCCATATTTTTAAAGTCTGCCCATCTAATAATAGGTGCGGGCGTTTTCGCCATTGCTTCAGCTAACTTGCCATAATCGATCATAGGAGCCGGTGCGCCTTGTAAGTATTTGGCAGTAGCCGGTATAATGCCGCCGTTTGCGTTGAAATAACTGGTAGTTAATGGGGCGCCGCCCGCCGCCACGTTTAGAGCAGAAGCCGCTGCCAGTAGTGCCGGGTTGCGGCTAACGTTCTTTGTCAGGATCGGTTCGCCGCCTTCAGCCTCCCCATAGTACCCGCCTTTGCCGTACAGTTGGATACCCCCTTGCGCATGGCTGTTGCCTTGCAGGATGCCGCCCCGGCTGAACTTAGGGCCCTTTGGTGCGTCCCCCTGTAATAGCTTCTTGGCTGCTGCGATATTGGCAAGCACAGTGGCAACATTTGAAGAGTAGTACAACGCACTGGCAACAGGGCCGGTAACAGCGCCTAACGGGCCGGATGCAATGGCGGTGCTAGTGCCTACGGCTGTTGCTCCTTTCGCAATGTTGCCTATTGCCGCCGCCGTATTAACTGCCAGCTCAAACAAAGTAACGGCTTTCGCAAAGTCGGCCGCTGCTGTGCTTTGCTCTGATACGATGGTGTATAGATCTCCTATAGCCTGTACAGAAAGCATCATTACCTGGTATTCAGCCTGCGCAATGGCCGCTTTTGTGTTGGCTTCTTCCTGTCGCATTGCTATGCGGCGTTCTGCCAGCTGTTGCTCTAGTGCTGTGGTGCTTTGCTGATAGTCCCTAGCGTTCTGCAGCTGCGCTTCTAGCTGGATCCGCTGGAGTTCTAACAGGCGGGCCTGGTACTGTTGCTGTGTGGCCTCGCCGCTGGCCAGCTCTTGCGTTATCTTCAGCTTTTGCTCAGCAATGTGCTGATCTGTAGCCGCTACGCTCTCCTGGTATTCTTTCGCCTGCAGCTGCTTAAAATCTTCGGCTTGCTTTTTAGCTATATCCAGCAGTTTCTGCGTGTGGTCCTTCCGGGCCTGCAGTTCTTTTTCATCGTACTGCGCCTGTAAGAGTGCAACCTGGTTAGCTGTTAAGTCCTTAGCTGTTAATGCTATTTCGCGCTCTATCTCGTTTAGAGCTATAACGGCCTCCAGCCTCTCCTGTGAGTTTTCCCGGCTGCGTAATACCTGGAGATCAGCCGCCGCCTTTTCGTCTGCCAGTCGCTTCTGCAGGGCGTTGTATTCCTGTTCCTCCAATGCTTTTGCAGCAGCTGCACGATTGCTAGCCTCCTGCTTTCGCAAGGCATTGAGCTTGTTGTTTAGCTCAATCTGTTTTTCCAGGGATTCGCCGCGTAAGTCCTCCAGTTTGGCCTCTTCTTCTGCTAGCTCCTTGTTATCAGCATACAGATTGTTGGTCAGTGCCTGGTTAGCCTTAATATTGTTGATCTTGTCCTGCTGGAGCTGTTGCTGTTTGGCAAGTAATCCGTTTTCAATTGCCAGGGCCTGCTGTGCCGCCGCTGCGCGTTCTT
>FPIC01063410.1_pt1 | contig 16387 bp, 14 predicted proteins | sample 1504481 | NCBI WGS metagenome assembly FPIC01 (sample SAMEA4475357, study PRJEB15587) | soil metagenome | biome: Soil; feature: Field | place: India | collected 2015-03-11 | depth 0 m
CCTCTGTCTGTACAAGACAGAGGTTTTTTTTGTTATATACCCTTCCATTTATACCTGTTTTAATGACTTTATTATAGATTGTTTATATTTGCTAAGTCGAATAAACAATCTATAACAGTATGAACAGAGGAAAAATAATACCCTTGTTGATTGTGGCTACCACCTTAGGTTTTGCGGCATCCTGCAGAACTTCAACACAACAACAAACTACAGAGGCCTCACAGGCCCAGGTGAGACAAATTGACACTGCTGCCATACAAAAGCAACCTACACCAGATGTGTTCCCTTATAGGATCAATCAAAAACAATTGCCTAATGGGCTAAATGTAGTTACAGTACCTTATAACAGCCCAGGCCTTGCTGCTTTTTACATTGTGGTACGGGTTGGCTCGCGTGAAGAGGTTGAGCCTGGTAAATCTGGCTTTGCTCATTTTTTTGAGCATATGATGTTTAGAGGCACAGACCGCTATTCGAAAGAAGAATATGGTGAGGTGTTAAAGGGAATAGGTGCAGCAGCTAATGCCAATACCTGGTGGGATAGAACAGTGTACCACATGACAGGGAATGCAGCGATGCTGGAAAAAATGTTTGAGTTGGAAGCAGACCGTTTTCAAAACCTTAAGTACTCTGAAGCAGATTTTAAAGTTGAAGCAGGTGCTGTAAAAGGAGAGTATACAAAAGGCTTTGCTAGCCCAAGTGCCAAGCTTAATGAAAAAATACATTCTACTGCATTTGATGCTCATACATATAAGCATACTACAATCGGATTTTGGGAGGATGTAGTAGATATGCCGAACCAATTTCAGTATTCGCTGCAATTTTTTGATCGTTTTTACAGACCAGAATATTCTACCATTATTGTGGTAGGTGATGTACAGGCAGATCAGGTAAACAGGTTGGCCGAAAAGTATTTTGGTGAGTGGAAGAGAGGTAACTTTCAGGCAAATATTCCTACTGAACCAGAGCAGACCAGCACTAGGTATGCGCACGAGCAAGCGGAAAAATTTCCACCCTACATTAGTCTAAATTATAAAAGCCCTGCGTTTAGCCTTGAAAGAAAGGATAAAGCAGCTATGGATTTATTGGCTGCTCTTGCATTCTCTCAAAAATCAGATATCTATAAAAAACTAGTTATCAATGAGCAAAGAGCGCGCAGCATTAGTGCGTATGGCTTAAATACCCGGGATCCTCATTTGTTTAGTATTTCTGCATCTCTTATAAAGCCAGAAGACCTGGATTATGTTAGAGGTGAGTTAAATAGAGTTATACAGCAGTATAAAACACAGCCTGTTGATGCAAAACAACTAGCCGATGCAAAATCAAGGTTAAAATATAGTTTTGCGTTGAGCCTTGATAGCCCGGAGAGTATTGCTGAGTCTTTATCGCAAATTACCTGGCTTACAGGCAATCCTGCAGATATTAACCGTCTGTACCGGTTATATGAGGAAGTAACTCCGCAGGATATAATGCAAGCTGCCAATAAATACCTGGTTGACACAAGATTGACCTTGGGTACAATTTCTCCTGCTCCGGCTTCTCCTTTTAAAAATCAATAATATGCATTATGTCAGAGTTTATAGCCTATGCCTGGCTATTGCTTTTTCAGATAAGAGCTTGACTAATTGCTTAAACAGAATACAGAAATGAAAAATATAAAAAAAATTGTTTTTTTCATGTTGCTGGTAATTACTGCTTTTCAGGCGGTAATGGCTCAGGATGTAGTGGAGCTAAAGCTTCCAGAATCCAATGCGGTAATTGTTAAACTTTCTTTCAGAACGGGGTCTGCCAGCGATCCTGCTGGTAAAGAAGGATTAAACAACCTTACAGCGCAGGTAATGACACAAACGGGCAATGGAGTATATACCAAGTCTCAGATAGATGAGATATTATACCCAATGGCTGCCAGTTATCGTGCCTTTTCTGATAAAGAAATGACAACCTTTACCTTTGAGGTTCACAGAGATCACCTGGATAAATTTTATGAAATTTTCAGAGGGGTGTTGCTCACTCCTTCGTTTGCAGAAGCTGACTTCCAAAGGGTAAGGAGCAACACTAAAAACTTTGTAGACCAGGTTATTAAATCATCGTCAGATGAGGATTATAGCAAAATGGCACTGGAAGAGCTATTATACCGAGGTACGCCATATCAGCACATGAAACATGGAACCTCTGAAGGTTTGGCTGCCATTACGCTTGATGATGTAAAGAACCATTATCGCAGCCAGTTTACCCGTAACAATGTAATGATAGGCATTGCGGGTAATTACCCTGCTGCATTTGTAGAAAGGCTTCGCAATGATGTAAAGCAGTTGCCAGATGCTATGCCTGCTCAGCCTCCTGTGCCAAAGCCACAGGCACCGCAAGGTTTAGTAGTAGAACTCATAAAAAAGCCTAATAACCTGGGTACTGCCATATATACAGGCTATCCTACCCAATTAAACCGCGCATCTCCCGACTGGCCTGCAATGCTTGTGGTCAACTCCTACCTGGGAGAACACCGTAAATCATACTCTCGGTTGTACCAGATAATACGTGAAAAGCGTTCTATGAACTATGGTGACTATACTTACCTGGAGTGGTACGAGGCTGGTGGAAATATCCAGTTGCCAACCACAGGTTTTCCAAGGGCCTCAAATTACTTCAGCATATGGATTCGCCCGGTGCAATCGGCTTATAGTTTGCGTTCGCAATACCCTGAAATGAAAAACCTCCAGGTTGGTCATGCTCATTTTGCTTTACGGGCTGCATTACGTGAAATTGATAGGGTTAAGAACACTGGCCTAACTAAAGAAGAATTTGAGCTGACACGCCAGTTCCTGCAAAGCTATATGAAACTTTATATACAAACTCCAGAACGTAGGCTGGGCTTTCTGATGGACTCCAGGTACTTTGGCATGACAGACTATATTTCGGCAATGGATGAAGCTTTAGGAAAGTTAACATTAGAGGAGGTAAACAGGGCTGCCAGGAAGTACCTGCAAACGCAGAATATGTATGTAACAATGATTGTTGATGAGAATGAGGCTGCTCCGTTGCGTCAGAGCCTGCTGGCTAATAAACCATCACCGATGAGCTATTCAAAAGCAGTGCGTGAAAGTTTATCGCAAGACATATTAAAAGAGGATACTCAAATTCAGAACTATAAGTTAAATGTAAAACAGGTTCGTATCCTTACGCCTGACGATACCTTTATAAGAGGACGTAAAGCAGCTACAAATTAACAATCTTATTATAGTATATATTTATTTGTGGTATAAGTGTATACTACAATAATCATTATTAGAAGCCTGGTAACATGTAAAGTTGCCAGGCTTTTTTATGAGCTTACAGGGCATTATCGGGTTGCTTAACTAACCGGAATGTAAAAATTTCGTATGTTTACAGATCCTTTACAATCAATAAGCGCAGGTAATTACAAAATTCAGATTCCTGTATCCTGTTCGATTTTTAATAATTTTAATGTTTATTTATATATTAAGAACTGTTTTGTAAAAGATATTTGAATGCACAGGTAGAACTAATATTAAAACCATGATTGTAGAATCTCATAAAGAAACCATATTTAAAGATCTAGAAGAGCAGCTAAATACGCAAGGGTTTAAAATTGAACGAAAAGACCATGAGCGCCCCTGGGGAGGTTTTTTCTGTATACATGAAGAACAGGCGCAGGATTTTGCAAATCAGTATTTTGAAGGAATTCAAGTGGATGACTTGAGAATATCTGGGAAGCTAAGTCCCAAAATATTGGTTGTAGCTCCTGAAAAGCGCTTATCGTGGCAGTATCATCACCGTAGGGCCGAGATTTGGAAAGTGGTTAAAGGAAGGGTAGGTGTAGTGACGAGTGATACCGACCTGGAAGGTGAGCTTAAAACCTATGAACCAGGAGATGTAATTACCCTTAAACAAGGTGAGCGCCATCGCCTGGTAGGTTTAGAAGGCTGGGGGATATTAGCTGAAATCTGGCAGCATACAGACGCAAGCCAACCTTCTGATGAAGATGATATTGTAAGAGTACAGGATGATTTTGGAAGATAAAGAAAACCTATAAAAAGAGGTACAAACTAAAATAGTTTGTACCTCTTTTTATATCTGCTTAATTGTAGAGATCTAATCCATTAAACACTTCTTTTTTGTTTGTTTGATTTTGAAGACTTAACAACGTTGGCATGGTTACTCATGAACTTTGCAAAAGATATAAGCCAGTTAACTGCACGAGGAGTTTTTTCCCAACTTTCCAGTGTAGATAATAGATACCACTCTGCCTCACTTTTTTTACCTGGAGTTAAATATTCAGGCAATGTAGAAGGGGTACTGTTATCAATTAATAACTTGGGTACCCATTTGTTAGCTTTATAGGCCTCCAGCAATGCTACCTGGGCAGGGTCTGTATCGCCCAACTTTTTAAATAAATAAAGTGCATAGTTATAAAGCCACGCAGTAGTAGTTTCATTATAACGTGGATAAAGTTGCTCATAAGCCTTTATTTGGTTTTCTGCCAGGTAGATGCCACCTAATATATAGCGTATGCCCAGGTTATCGGTAGGGTTGAGGTCCAGCATCTCTTCGTAATGCTTTATAGCTTCGTGGGGTTTGCCTAATTTGTAAAGGCAATTTGCTAATCCTGCTTTTGCCCTCATGTATAGCCTGGTTTCTACATAATTCCAGAATTTACCCCGGTACTCTTCAAATCCCTCTTTTCCAATGGCTTTCTCTGCTGCAGAAAGAGCCTTCTGAAAGTGAAAGTGAGCACCTTCAATATAAACTTCATTTTCTGCGAGGTACAGATAAGCTTCTGCATTATCAGGGTCCAGGCTCAGCGCCTTGCAAATTAAGTTGCGGGCTTCTTCTTCGTCTTGTTCTAGTGCTTCATTTACAAGATGCTGTGCTTCCTCTTTAGATGTATGTATAAGACCCAGCATCTCTTGTAACTCTGTGGAAGGTTTATTTTCCAGGTTCTTTAAAAAGCTTTTAAGGTCTGCTTCACTTTTAAACTGCTGGTCTGTTATTAACTTTAATATTTTTTCTAGTTCTGCCTGTGTAGGTTGGTGTGTGGTTGCTTTTTTCTTTGCCATAATGCCATCTGGTAAGTTATTATGTACGGTACTATATAATAAAGTTGCCTGGCCCATCGTAAAATTTTGAGCCAGAACAGGCAATAAAGAGTTAACAAACTACACCCTCAGGCACCATAAAGAGGTTTTACTACTGGTTAGACTTGTTGCCATATACCATAATGCCAGATACACCTTTGCCTTGATCGTTGGCAGGTAAAAGGCGGCCGTGGTAGCGAATAAGCTGCTGTGGCTTTGTTTTTGAAAGATAAAAATAAGAGGGGTCCACCATTTTTCTGAAAATAAAATTAGAAGGTTCCATGCTAACAACTTCGTAAGTGGTTCCATCTATTACTTCATCGTCACGTTTCTGGAGCCTGAACTCTATTGCCCTTAAATGTATAGGCAGCATCAGGTCAAAAGTAATGGTTTTTCCCTGTTGTAATTGAGAAAGGTTTTTAAGCAGAAACAAATCAATGAAAGATCCATGCACCTTTGAGCCTTGTGCTGCTATTGACTTTTCTTCTGCCTGGGTAGCACCATTGGTTTTTTTTGAAAGAACATACTGATCACCTTTTAACAGAATGCACTCGGTATAGTTAGTGCGATGGTCTTCCATCTTATAACTATATAGCATAGCAGTTGACTGGTTATATATTACTTCTGACCTTACAGCAAGCTTGCCGTTTGCATCGTAATACTCGCCTACTCTGCGCTGGTGATTGGGAAGCTGGCTTGCTAAAACTTGTTGGCGGTAGCTCATAAAGCTTTCGCCATTTACAAAGACAGAGGCAGCAATAGAATTTGTACGCTCGGTAAAATTACTACATAATATAATTACAAGAAGGGCAAGTAAACCTGTTCGGGTTAACCAAAAAAAATATTGCATCTCAAACAAATAGTATAATAATGTTACAAGCAACCCAGCAAACGTAACTAGCTGGTGTCCGCATAACAGAGGAAACTACAGTATGATTCAAAAAATAATAATTAGAGAAGCTTAAAAATTGCTGGTATAAATATTAACAGAAGGAGTATTACGCTGCAAGTGCGTTACAGAGCGGTACGTTTTGCCTTCACTATCCAAGAGTTGTAGAACATAATCTCCTTCGGGTATATAAGTGTAGCTATTGGTTACTGAAGCAATATGGTGGTGCGAAAATTCTGCTACAAAAGTGCCCTGTGCATCAACATGCATAATTTGCAGGCTACCAAGCTTTGATTGGTTGATTGATAAAGGGTAAACCGCTTTTTCACCAGAACAAAAATTAACAAGCAGCCTGGCGTGAGTAATTACATGGCTTGTTGCAGATGTGTTATCTAAAAGTGAAGCCAGAGCAAGAGTAAAAACTTGCTTATGGGTAAGTACGGCCTTTAAGATCTCATCATTCATTCTGCAAAGTTATAAACAACTTTAAAACTTACATAATAACAATGGGGGTATTTTAATGTTACTATACTTTATTTTAATAGTTTAAGTGGTTTTGGTTTGTTTATGAGATGTATATGCAGAGTGGGTGAATAAAAACTATTGGTTTGTTTATATATTTATTACATTAGAAAGAGGCAATACCGGTAAAGTAGAAGTATTGGCGCAATTCGGGTTGTTATATATGGCAGTGGCAGTTATACATAACAATCAATATAATCAAGCACCATATGTATAACGAGGCCCAGGGCAATAACTCTTACCTTAGGTACCAGCAACAGTATAAAATACAAAGCTACCATAGGGTAGGTGTGCAAAGGATGAAAACCAATACTGCAGCGGTTTGGGTCATAAATAGGGTCTGCCAACAAGTGATCAAGATCTACCAGCATAGTGGCGCTTAAAATTAGCCACACTTTAAGCCAGCGGTCTTTAAAAAATAACAGGGCAACCAACAGGGGTATCAGGAAATGCAGTAAAATATGAAACATATAGCAAATGTACGTATTTAGGCCTGTTTTAAGTTAACCATGCTCTGGCTAATGGGTAAATAAACCGGGTGTAGTACCAATACAATTGTACGTGTATACTATATCTTTAGCCAACTTCTAGTATAACATGTGGTGAACTTACTGAGGGGTAATTTTTACAAGCACTTTTACAATGTCTCCTTTTTTCTCAAAAAGGCTAAGGATAATATCTATTTTACTACTCTGTGATAAGGAGATAAGCTTTCTTTCTACAATAGACCACTTATCATTTAAAATCAGGATCTTCACTACTATTATCTTTGCAGGTTTAGAATTGTACATGCTAACTTGCTTTTTATTTAATAGGTTCTGTTGATATGTATTGAAGATTTACTGAAATTTTTAAGAAAACTGCGTATAAATACGGTTTGCTGACACATGCTTATAAAAAGGGTATTACTATTGCCTCCAAAGGCCGCAAATTTATACACAGAAGTAGGTATTTTACACGTAAAATAAATATGACAATCTTTAATTATTATAAATAACATTAAATACAACCTGTTAAAGCTTGATATATAAATACATGACTTGTACAGGGTATATTAATTTTGTTATTTTGTTGATAACTTATAATATGCAGTTTATTAATAGAATTTTTTCGGTAAGTAAAATTACGGTTTCTGTTAGTTTAACTACTGTTTTGATATCTGTTGCATAACATTTAATCGTATTGTAGAGTAGAAATAGTGCAATCCTAATAAAGAAGCAAATTGCTGCAACTCCTTTTATTGCTGATTCTTATTTGTAGATATTTTTGCAGCAATTAGCGAAGTAAATTTAAGTTGGCGCTTTACTACGTTTTGTTAACCCATCATATGTTATGCATAATGGTTACATGAAGCAGGTATGTATAAGTGTATTGGCGATTTTAATTGAATGATTGAATTTGATAGAAAACTACAGCTTTATAAAAAGTACAGAACCAGAAAATAATGCCATGCAGTGTGTTTTTAAAACAAGCATGCTGGTGTGGCTTAAAAATATAGATCATGCAACATTTACAATCACAAAAGTCTGTATGGGCTGCCAGTATTCATCCACAGTTAAGGCGTAATCCTAAAATAGCCGAAAAGTTAACTTTGTTATCTGCCCGTATTGAAGTTAGCTTTAAGAAAGATATTTCTTTAGAAACAATAGCGGTACAGCATCAAAGGCTCCTTGCCGAAATAAAAATTTTAGTTGAAGCATTGCAGAAGGCAAAAGTAACTGGACGCAATACGAGACTTACTGAAGAGAATCAGAACAAAAGCTCTGCAAGAGATATTTATAGTAAAGTTTTAGACTTACCTGGTACCGGATCTTTTTTGCTTGATTTGCCTAAATCTGGTTGTAGTGTGTCTATGTCTCCGGAGCAATATGCGTACATGGATATACTAACCTTGCTGAGTTTTGAAATTGACTTTGCAGTTCTGTGTAAAACCTTAATTTATAATAGTGAGATTGAGGTAAGCAGAAGCAGGCAAGTTGAATTGGACCAGTTTCTTATTAACAAGTCCAGGCGCTATACTTACTTTTTAAATGAGTTTAATAAAGCTAAGGAAAACGTATACGCACTTACAACCGAAGAGCAACCCTACAAATAAGCTTTACTGTTTTATAATTTTAAGTATTTAACTAAAATTCAAAAGGACTTGCCGCTACACAGAGGCAAGTCCTTTTGAATTTTTAAAGCCTATTTAAATGCCTGGAAAAGAGCCTTGTCTATAATGTATAGTAATTCAGTTTTTCTTACCTCATGATTAAAAGCATACAAAAATCTTACTTCGGAATTTAAAGAGCATATTAGCTTTTACAGGGCCTATAAAAAGGTGAAGATATGTATTAATATACCGCCTATACATTGAACTTATTTTGATAGTATATAAAAAATTATAATTGTAGTTAGTAATGTTTAGTAATTTGGGCAAATGAGGCTGGCTTGTAACACATAATGTATATAAAATGTAAAGTGTTACTTAAAAAAATCTAATCTTATTTTTGAGCTAATGAATAGGCTAAGGTGCAGGGTTTAACCTTATTTTGTAGTTTTTATATAATAAAATATAAAGGAGGGAAGGGGCTATAGAACTAAAGCTTACGAATAGGTAAATATCTTACAATCAGGCAATAACAGGCGAATTCTTATGGTACGAAATTTTGTATACTTTCGTTGCATAATTATTCGCGCCAATGAGAAACATTGCTTTTTGCCTAAGAACATTATTTATTTTTTCAGTCCTTACTGTAATTACGGCTTCAGTTAGTTTTGCCAGCAACGACCTTTTTAAAGTGTACTATCGTATTGCTAAAGATGGTACCGTAAATGTGTATGCCGATAATTCTAACTACTGTCCATACCAGGTTAAGCTTAATTTTAAGATGCTGAGAAACCTGGAACATACAGAGCCCCTTGAAGAAGTATATTGTGTAGATGCTCAGGAGAAAGAGTTTCTTATTACCAGCTTAAAACCTGTTGAAGGCAAGCATGGTAATTTCAATTACTCATACATCTATTATATGGGTAATGGCGATCATACAGTGCATAACGATAATTTTATGTACCAGCTACCTTATAGCAACGGTTCGCAGCAACTTGTATCTCAGGGATATCATGGCAAGTACACCCATGAGGGTAAAAATGCGATCGACTTTAAAATGCCTGAAGGTACACCAATCCAGGCAGCCCGTGGTGGGGTTGTGGTTTCAATCAAACAAAACTCTAACGTTGGTGGACCAAGCCCTATTTACATGCACGATGCCAACTATGTAACCATCTACCATAGTGACGGAACCTTTGCAGATTATCTGCACATGCAGTACCAAAGCAGTAACCTTAAAATTGGTGATGTAGTAAGGGCAGGGCAGACCATAGGTCGTTGCGGTAACACTGGATATTCTACAGCTGCACACCTGCATTTCCAGGTATATATACCTGGCGAAAAAGAGCATACCACGTTGCCCACGTTATTTAAAACTAAAAATGGCCCGGTGGCAGACCTGAAAGAAATGGCATACTATGAAGCATTTCATACAGAAGATGAGCTTATGGCAGAACACACTCATTAATAGCGTTATTTGCTGATAAAAACAAAAAAGGCCTGGGAGAAACTCCCGGGCCTTTTTGCTATTAACTCACAAAAGACGAAAGAAAGGTAAAGTTACGCGTGACCGTGGCTATGCTTATGCTTGCGCTCGTATGACGGTACAGTATCTGTCATTAAAGCAGCACCCATTTCGGCAACACCCAGTATCACGTGAGGCCAGACAACAATGTCACTAAAACCAAATAACCATGGTGAAACAGCTAAAAAAAGACCGCCTAAAAAATCCAGGGCCAAGTGAGTACGCATTGATAATACGTGCGCTGCGCCCCGCTCATAATCCGTAATTAAACTATATACAATTACACCTGCACCCAATATTACCGGAATCCAGGTTTCAGCACCTCCATAATTAAAATTTAATATCCAGGGAGATACGATCAGAAATACACCCATAAGGTAATCTATAATACCATGGACGCTTGTTGATAGGATCTTCATAAGTCAAATTAATTTAAGTTAAAAATGTAACAACCCTATTTAAGTTGTTATATGTTTTAACGAAGTATATAGCATTAAGGCTAATGGAAAAATACGTAAATTAAAATAATCTTATGAGTGTAAATACTTATAAGTCAAATAGTTGTGTGGTTTATGGTGCTAAAGTAGGATGCTGGAATGAACTTAATGGCCAGCTTGGTTCAGCGGTATTGTAACAATTACTTTTGTGCCCTTGCCAGGAGCAGAGTGAATAGAAATTTTACCATCCATAAGCTTTGTGCGGCTGCATATATTTTTTAACCCAAAGCCGGCTTTTTGGTCGTCTATTATGGTGGTGTTCATACCTATACCATTGTCAATTACAGTTACTTCCACATTTTTTTTTGTAATGCTAAGCTGTATACCGGCTTCTGTGGCCCTGGCATGTTTTGTAACATTTGTATAAAGCTCCTGCACAATCCGGAAAACAGTAATTTCTATGGCAGGGGGGAGCCGCCGGGTATAATTGCTGATTTTGCTGGTTATGTTAAGGCCTTGTTGTTTATTACGTATCAGCAAATCTTCTATAGTGGCTTTAAGGCCATAGCCTTCTAAAATAGGGGGTGCTAGCTCAAAGGCGAGGGTACGGGTTTGGGTTAAAGCTGTACGCAGTATGTTAACTGTTTCGTTTTTTATTTCTGCATTATAGGCATCCAGGTTAGTTTGCCTTTCTAACGAAAGGTGCGCGCCATACAAGGTCTGGCCCAACTCATTGTGTAAAGATTCTGCTATACGGCTGCGCTCTTCTTCCTGGGTTGCAGTAATAGCTTTTAGTTTTTCTATGGAAAGCTGCTCCTGTTGCAGGGTTTCCTGGCTTATTAGGTGTTGGGTCAAATCTACCAATACCAGGCTTAAGTGAGTTTCGCCAGGCAGGGCATCTGGAATAACCTTGCAGGCCATGTAAGCTTTTATAAGCTGCTCTTTTTGTTGGGCTTTAATATTAAAGTATTGGTACTGTGTTTCGCTTCTGTGTATAGCAGCATTTATAAACTCTCTAAAGGCTTGCCTTTCAGCTGCTGGTAAAAAGAAGTGAAAAATGCGGCCGCTGAGTGCTCGTTTTTCTTTGCCCAGTAATTGCTGGGCAGCCAGGTTGCAATTAATAATTATTCCGTTGCCGTTAATAAGTATATGGCTTGCAGGAGCATGCATATATAAAGACGCTGTGTAATGAAGTTGCTTTTCCTGCTCAAGTATGGTTTGTTTAAGCAGTTCTATATGCTGTTCGTTGGCAGCAAGTTGTGTTGCCAGGGTTTTCACTACTTTTCTGGTTTGCTCGCTGTTAGCCTCTTCTCGTAATAAGGGCAAAAGGATATCTTCCAGCTTATGCTGTATACGCTGTATTACAGAATGCTCGCCAGGGGTATTATTGCTCATGAGAGATATTGGTATAAACTTTAGTGTAATACTATACTCATAGTATTTAGCTGCGTATACAAAAAAAGTTACCAGGTTGTATGTAAATGTACTTAAGCACAGCAAACAACAGATATTTTTGGTAGTATAGTTATTGCAACTTTATATTACAGAATTTGCCTGTACACTAATGTACGTTGCATTAAACGCCACAGCTATAAAATAGCGCCCTTTTTAAGTTAATGAATATGGAAACCAATCACCCCTTTCACGATATTGTTATTATTGGAGCCTCTGCAGGTGGTCTTGAGGCAGTTATTACATTATTAAGTAATATCCCTTCTGGGGTTCCGGCTGCGTTTTTTTATATACAGCATCACTCTCCCCAGGCAAATATAAATTTTTTAGTGCAAAAGTTAGGGCATTGTAGTTCATTACTGTGCTGCATACCCGAAGATAAAGAAATAATAAAAAAGGGCAACCTTTATATAGCACCTCCAGACTACCATTTGATGTTTGATGGCGAGCAACAAATCCGTATTGTTAAGGGCCCCCACGAGAACCGCCACCGCCCTTCTATTGATACAAGCTTTCGGTCTGCAGCCTTCCATTACAGAAACCGGGTAATTGGTATTGTGCTTTCGGGTATGTTAAACGATGGCACGGCAGGGTTACTTGCTGTAAAAAAATGCGGTGGTCTTACTATGGTACAAAGCCCAAAGGATGCCCGGTACCCTGACATGCCGGATAATGCGATGGCACAAACAGAAGTAGATTTTGCTTTACCTGCTGCAGAGATAGGAAAAATGCTGGGACAGCTTACCTATATGCCGGCAGGTACAATACAGGAGTTACCTGAAGAAATTCAAAATGAGGCCCAGATTGCCGAACGGGTAATAGGGGCACCCTCCCGTATGAACCAGGTAGGGGAGCAGACGTTTGTGAGTTGCCCATCATGCGGAGGAAGGCTATGGGAGCTACATGGGGCGCCTCAAGGGCGTTTTCGCTGCCATGTAGGGCATGTGTTTAACATTGACTCGCTCTTGAACAGCCAGAAGGAGGCCTATGAGGATACACTTTGGGTAGCTTTGCGCATACTGGAAGAACGCTATCATTTATTAGAGCAACATGCCCGGATAAGCCGGGCCCGCGAGAGGCATTTGCATGCCGAACAGGTAACTGAAAAGGCAGCAGATTTACTGATACATATAGAGCGCCTTCGGGAGCTGTTACGGATCAGTGATTACCCCAGGACTGAAGCATCTTAGTTATGTAAAACCTGTATGGTTATCAGTATTTCTGAAGGCATATCGTCCATACTTATTTTGCGTACTCCAAAACTTAGCTTGCCAGGGGCTCTGTTTGGTAGGGCATGCTCCAGTTCCAGATAAGCAGGCTCACTTTGCTGTACAGGAAGTTCGTTAAGCATCTTTTGCAGGGGTTCTATACTAAACGCGCCTTTTACTGTCTCAAAAAAAGCTTTATTTTTTACTTGCTTGGGCTGTAATCCAAACAGCTTATTAAACGCAGGGTTGGTGTAGTTAATGTGCAGCGATTCTGTTACCACTACTATAGCCTCGCGCAAAGTATCAAAAAGGACATTGGTAAGCTCTTTTTTATATTTCCATCGCGTACGCAGGGCTTTGGTATCAGTAGTATCAATAAATGTAATTACAACGCCTCCAATAAAGTTATCAATAGTACGATAAGGTGTTATGCGCAAGGTATACCAGTGGCCGTTAATGTTCGAAACCTCAATTTCTTTAAATACCAGCGTGTCCAGCACTTCTTTTACATCAGCAGCCAGTGTGCTGTAATTAAGGTTAGATACAATATCAGTAACTGGTCGGCCCAGGTCGGAACTTATAAGGTTTACAACTTTTGTAGCTTTATTGGTAAAGCGTTTAATGATCAGGTTATTGTCCAGAAAGATAGTGGCTATTTCGGTGCTGTCAATAAGGTTTTTTAAATCGTTATTTACCTGCGAGAACTCATCCATTTTTGATTGCAGCTCTGAGTTTACGGTAATCAACTCTTCGTTTAACGACTGTAATTCTTCTTTCGAGGTCATAAGTTCCTCGTTAGCACTTTGAAGTTCTTCGTTGGTAGATTGTGATTCCTCATTGGTAAGCGTGAGTTCTTCCAGCGAAGATTCCATTTCTTCTATGGTGTTTTGCAGGTAGCGTTTGGTGTAGAGCAATTCTTTTTCAAGCTGCTCTACTTTGCTTTGGTCTTCGGGCCCTGTATATGCTTTTTCAAGGTTTTGCAGCATTGGGCGGGTGTCGGGGTGTTCTTTAAAAATAACAAATATAAGCTCCTGTAATATATCGCTTTCACTAAACGGTTTCACGATCAGGTCAACCAGTATGTAGCCTTCGTCTGCTTTAATACGGAGGTTCTTTTTTTCAATAGTTTTTTTAAGGATGCTCACTTCCTGTATTGCGCTCATGAGCTCAAACCGTAGTCCTTCGCGGGCCATGTTTACTATGTTGAGGACGGCCTGTCCGGGCGATAGCTCCAGGAAGCGGCCGGTGTGGCCATTTACATACAGTATATCGCCTTTTATATTTACTACAATAGATGGCGGAGCAAAATTTTCTAGCAATACCCTTTGTACAGAACCCATAAAGTCCAGCTCTTTACGGTGTTTGTTGCTTATCTCTTCTTTTTGTACCTGTATAAGTTCTGCCGGGTTGGGCAGGGTAAACTGTGTCATCCCTACAAAAGAAGAGGGCGTATCTTTACGCCTGAAAATGCGCTGTTTGGAATCTACCGGAGCAAACAGGTCGCTAAAGGAGCCTATGGTTTCAGAAGAACCAAGCAGTAAAAATCCATTTGTATTAAGGGTATAGTGAAAAAGCATCATCAGCTTTTTCTGAAGCTCTGCATCCAGGTAAATAAGCATATTGCGGCAGCTTACCATGTCTAGCTTGGTAAAGGGGGGATCTTTAATTACGCTTTGTACAGCAAACACAATGCAGTCGCGTATTTCTTTTTTTACCTGGTAGGTAGTGCCTTTCTTTGTAAAATATTGTCTAAGGCGAGCTTCGCTTACGTGCTCTTCTATGCTGTTAGGGTATACGCCAATTCTTGCTTTATCAATGGCATCCTGGTCTATGTCTGTAGCAAAAACCTGTATTTTATAATCTTTAAGGATGTTGTCTGCTTTTAAAAGCTCATGGAGTATAATGGTTAAGCTGTAGGCTTCTTCGCCGGTAGAGCATCCAGGCACCCATATACGGATGGAAGCGCTTGCTTCCTTGCTTTCAATAAGGAAGGGCAGGTGTTGTTTAAGCAATACCTCAAAAGTTTCCTTATCTCTGAAAAAGTTAGTTACCCCAATCAGCATCTCCTTAAAAAGCAACGTAATCTCATTCTTGTTCTCGTGCAGAAAGGTAACATAATCTGCCAGCTTCCTGATCTGGTGGGTAGACATGCGCCTTTCAATGCGCCGCGATATTGTATTTTGCTTGTACTTTGAAAAGTCATGCCCGGTGTGTGCCTTTATAAGGCCAAAAATCTGGTGCATGGAGTCTGTAGAAAAAACAGCTTCTTCGGGTAAAAGCTTAGGTTTTATACCCGATAGGTTTTTTAAATGGTTAAGCAGCTTCTCGGCCATGTCTTCTACAGGTAGTATAAAATCTACCAGGCCTGTGTCTATAGCACTTTGGGGCATACTATCGTAGGTGGCCGTAGAGGGCAGCTGGCAAATGGTGGTGCCACCGGCCAATTTTAAGGCGCGTAAACCTTCTGCTCCATCTGTGCCTGTACCCGATAGCAGTATGGCTGCTGCGTTGCTGCCCCACTCTGCAGCAAGCGATGCCAATATGCTATCAAAAGGCATGCGTGCATCAGGGGGAGCATCTGCTTTTTTTAATATTACTTTTGAGCCTTTTAAAGATATATCGTATTCTGTACTGCTTATGTAGATGTGGTTGGCTGTAAGCGTTTGGTTTTCAGATACAATGGTCACCGGCAGCTTTGTATTGCGTCTTATCAGCTCCGGAAGCAGGTTGGGGTTGCGAGGGTCTGTGCGTTGCACTACCAGGTAAATAAGGCCCGCATCCAAAGGAAGGTTTACAAAAAAGTTTTCGTATGCAGAAAGTGAGCCGGCACCCCCGCATATTGCTACCATTGAGGCTTTAGCTATGTTGGCAGTTGGTTTTTTTTTGCTGGATGCAATTTGAGAAGTAGTTTTTTTAGGCATTTTAAATGTAAAGTACCCGGTAGTACTGCAAAGGTTAAACTCAAAGGTAAACGTAAACTATGACATTAAGTAGTGCATGGATCGATTTAAAAGGAGGATAATACATGGATTATGTTGCTCTCTGCACTATTGACAGGAAGTGAGAGGATAGTCGAGTAGTAAAACAAAAATAGTTTTAGAAAAAAAAGTCTAAATGCGATGCGGCTGACAGGACACTATATGCTTTGCAATACCAGCTTCGAATAATGTTGCAA
>FPIC01063101.1_pt1 | contig 16286 bp, 12 predicted proteins | sample 1504481 | NCBI WGS metagenome assembly FPIC01 (sample SAMEA4475357, study PRJEB15587) | soil metagenome | biome: Soil; feature: Field | place: India | collected 2015-03-11 | depth 0 m
TTCCCTCTGGTGCAACGTGCATGGACACAATCATCCTAAGTTAAATTCTGCTTTGATAGAACAGCTCAAAAAAGTGGCTCACACTACCACTCTTGGAAGTTCCAACGTACCTGCAATACTTCTGGCGAAAAGGCTTGTAGAGATTGCTCCAAAAGGTCTTACAAAGGTTTTTTATTCCGAAGATGGAGCGGAGGCGGTAGAGATTGCTATAAAGCTTGCCTATCAGTTTTGGAGAAACAAGGGGGAAAAGAGGAAGGTATTTATAACCCTTGAGGAAGCCTACCACGGAGACACATTGGGGGCTGTAAGCATAGGCGGAATTGACCTTTTTCATGGCACCTATAGGGACCTTCTTTTTGAAACTATAAAGCTTCCTTCACCTTACCTTTTCTGTAAGGAGAAATATGGAAGGCTGTGCGATGAATGTAAAGATGAGCTTTTGTATATGCTCGAAAAGGTCTTGACAAGCAGGGACGATATTGTAGCAATTAGCTTAGAGGCTGGCATTCAAGCAGCTGCTGGTATGCTACCTTTCCCGAGGGGATTTTTAAAGGGGGTAAGAGAGCTAACTAAAAAATACGGGGTACTTATGATAGTGGATGAGGTGGCTACAGGTTTTGGAAGGACTGGAAGCATGTTTTACTGTCAGCAGGAAGATGTAAGCCCTGACTTTATGTGTTTAGGAAAAGGTATAACGGGAGGATATTTACCTCTTGCAGCAACACTGACTACCGATGAAGTTTTTAATGCCTTCCTTGGAGAATTTGGGGAGTTAAAACATTTCTATCACGGACATACTTATACAGGTAATAACCTTGCCTGTGCGGTAGCTTTGGCAAACCTTGAGGTCTTTGAGGAAGAAAGGACTTTAGAAAAGCTTCAGCCAAAAATTGAGCATTTGAAGAAAAGACTTGAGGAATTTTGGGAACTACCTCATGTAGGTGATGTGCGACAACTGGGTTTTATGGTAGGTATAGAGCTAGTAAAGTATAAAAAAACAGGTGAAAAATTCCCTTACGGTGAAAGAACAGGCTTTAAGGTAGCCTACAGGTGCAGAGAAAGAGGAGTGTTCTTGAGACCTTTAGGTGATGTGATGGTTCTTATGATGCCTTTGGTAATAGGCTTTGAAGAAATGGACCATGTGATAGATACCTTAAAGTGGGCGATAGGTGAGTTAAAAGCACTACAGTAGGTCAAGCACCAGCAATATAAATAAAATAGCTGAAAAAAACATAAGACTTATTTGATGGTTATGAAAGAGCTGAAATAGAAAAGCATATAAAATTACGCCACCTATATGTGAAGAAAAATAAAAGAACATAAACCTTTCTATATATTCCTCCAAAGGATAAGTATAGTAAAGATAGGTGCGAAAATAAACCCAGTAGAAAGCTATGGATATACCAACTAATACAGCAAGCACATAAAGCAATGAAGGTAAACTAAGTAGGAAAGGTATAGAAATCATAAGCAAAAGAGCAAGCCTACCAAAGCAATTTACTTTCATGAACCTGAGAAGCAAAGGAGATAAAAGAGCTGAAAAGAAGGCAGAGAAAAGGGCTATTGCGAAAAGTCTATATATTTGAACATCACTAAAATGAGTTGTATCCTTAAGCACGTAATAAGCCATAGAAACCAATACTTCAGCATACTCCCCCATAAACCATATCACAAGCACCTCCTTTATAAACTTCAAATCTTTAAGGTTTAACAGTTTCAGGCTTCTTTTAGGAAGTTTAACATTCTTAAAATAAAGCATAGACAGTAAAGAAAAAGCATACAGGAAAGACAAGATACGAAGATTTAACTTCTCAAAAAAGAGTAGAACTCCCAAAGAAAGAAAACCTGCAGAATAAGAAAACCCTATTAGAGCTTCAAATTTTTCAAACTTTATGGCAAGCGATTCATACCAGAAGAAGAAAGCGATATGAAATACAAAAAACAGAAAAAGAAGTGGAAGGATAAAGTTGGAAGGGGAAAGACCGATAAGCAACGAAAGAAGGCTTAAAGTGATTACATATAAGCTGTAGTTAAGAAACCCAAAGCGGTAATAACCTAAAAATAGCGATAAGAAGCCCAGCACGTTGGAAATTGTTAGAATATAAGCATAAGAACTTGCATCAAAAAGGCTATAACCATTTTCAGGGAAATAGATATATAGGAGTAGAGAAGAAAAAATATTATCTATAAACTCAAAAATCACGTAAAGCCAAAAACCTAACATTTATTCTTCTACCTCATACACTTCCATATCTACTATCGCGGTAAATAAAGAACCATCCCTTATAAAATTAACTTTTATGTCCAATTTTTTAGCTATTTCCTCTACTATGATAAGCCCCAGCCCATAAGATTCCTCTTCAAAAATCTTGTGTTCTGTTTCATTGACTATAAACATCTTCAATCTTTTATCTTGCATTTGCCAGTTCACTCTGATTTCTGTATTTTCTTTTGCATATTTTACAGCATTGTCAAAAAGATTTAGGAAAAGCGTGTATAGAAGTTCATAATCAGAATATACTTTTACTATAGGCATGCTTTGTATGTTTACAGCAAGATTCTTTACTTGAAGGTTAGCACCATAAAAATTAATAAATTCATCTATTAAACCTTTTATGTTAATTAAAGTAAAACTCTTAGGTTTCAGCTCTGTTTCTGAAAGTATCTTTAAATTTCGCATAAGTTTTAATATACGTTTTGTTGCTCTTTCTATAGCATTCTTTACATCGTCATTAGCCTTTATGTATTGTATATTCATAAGTAATATGCTGAGAGGAGTTTTTATCTCATGGGAAAGATAAAGTGCAACTTCCTTAAGCTTCTTAGAATAAAGCTCATATTCACGTAAATGTGTTTTGATATCCAATAAAGAAAGGAAAGTTATAACTACAGTGGTCGCAAGAGAAGCAAAAATAGAAGAAAACAATAAAAGCTTAATTCTTTTTTCTACATTTTCTTCCGAAATAGCAAGAACAACTTTATAATAAGAGCCATCTCGCTTAAAGTTGTTTGCATAGACTAAGTAATTCCTAACATTTTGCACTTCAGAAACTGGTTTTATATCTTTTAAAAACTCTATATCTCTAAGAAGGTTTGCTTTTTTGTTAGAGCTTACAATATTTCCTTGCTGGTCAACTATAAGAAAAATATAATCATCACTAATAAAATAGTAATTGTCTGAAAGGTCCTCATCATGGCTTAAAAAATTAACAACTCCGTTGCCTGCTTTTAAAAGATATTCCTTTTCCAAGTCTATAATATCCTCTCTAAAACTTATAAAGCTGATAGTAAAAAAAATACCTATAGGCAAAAGAAATTTCAAAAAAGTAAATAGAAAAGTGTTAAGAGAATTTGGTTGTTTTCTCATGCTTTAGTGCATACCCTATACCCACATAGCTTATTATATCAAATCCATATTTTCTCAGAGCCTTCCTCAAATAATGAACATGTGTTCTTAAAGACTCTATAGTTGCATCTTCATAACTACTCCATGCATAGGATAAAAGCTTCTCGTATGGGGTAATTCTACCAATGTTTTCTATCAATTTTATTAGTATCATTACCTGTTTCTTGGGTAAAGGTAGCATTTCACCGTCTATACTAACAATCATAGAAAGTAAGTCTATTTCTAAGTTTTCATATACTAAACTATTCTTCTTATTCGTTCCTTTCAATCTTCTTAGCACAGCTTCTATACGTGCAAGAAGCTCCTCGAAGCTGAAGGGTTTTACCAAATAATCGTCCGCTCCCATTTTTAAACATTTAACCTTTTCTGATACATCATCTACCACAGTAAGGACGATAACAGGAATACCTTTATCGTTTAATATGGGTATAAGCTCACTACCCTTTTCCCTTCCAAGAAATAGGTCCAGTATGCATATATCAAATGTCTCTTCTTCTAATAACTCAATAGCTGTGTTTAAGTTTTTTGCCACTGAGCATTTCCAACCCAAAGAAGAAAAAAATCTGTTTATAGGAACCGCTATATCTATTTCATCTTCAACAAGCAGCACCTTCATAGACTAACCTCACATATAAAAAATAATCTCCAAAGAGATTAAACTTTCTTAGCTTAGCTATTCTATAGTTAGAGTTTCTCAGGGTTCTTCCAGACCTTTGTAAAAAGAACCAAGCAAAGTGTGGCTCTACTAAAGCAACGATGGTAATAGGTTTGAAGAGGTATTCTATGCTTCTCATTATACGTATAAAATAAGCTGTAGAGCTTACCACAAGGTCCTCTATATATACCCTACCCCTTCTGTAGCTATAAACAAGATACCCAACTTCACGACTTTCATCGCAGAATATATATGCCTTCTTATTTTGTAGTAGTAGTTCTCTTACTTCTATATCACTTGAGCTTTTCCAGACTTTTAACTCTAAGTATTTCAATTTCTCAAAAAGTAGAGGTGTATTAACTTCCCTTATTTCCACATTGTAGTAATATATAGGGCTGGTATCAAATTCTTATAAAATTCAAAAGTCTATACTAAGCCAAAGGATGTATTGATTTATATACTTTTGTCTGTTAGCAATATATTCAAGCTCCGAGGGTGTCCTGACACCAAAATTTATATTGGTGTGCTTATCTATTTTGTAGCTTAGTGTTAAGTCTGGTTCCATACTCCTTGGAACATTTTCTGTATCGTCTGTAGTAAGCAATAAAGCCAATATAGAAAACCCTAAGATGCTAACTTTCCTCCACATACATATACCTTAAAAGGGGTGGTATAAGCAACATTATAAGTATACCTGTTATTAGCATACCTCCTACTACAACTATTGCAAGTGGTTTTTGTATCTGGCTTCCTACACCTTTTGCCAGAGCGGTAGGTAAAAGTCCCATAGAGGCGGTAAAACTGCTAAGTATTACTGGTCTTAGCTTTTCCTTGGCTGTCTTCTTTATAGCTATTTCCTTGGTAAGACCATTAAGTATATGTTTTTTGTATTCACCCATCATAAAAGATATGTTTAGTATAGCTATACCTAATATAGAGACAAAACCTACAAGAGCTGACAGGCTGAGGGGGAAGTCTACCACTAAAAGACTAAGAGTGCCACCAAAAACCGCAAATAAAAGACCACTAAGTGCTATGAATGTATTCCTTACAGAGCGGTTTATGATGTACAGGAATACAAGTAGTAGAAGGACTGTGAGGAGACCAGAGAAAGTAAAACGTCTAAGAGCCTCCACAAGGCTTTTGAATTGACCACTCCACTCTATAAAATACCCTTCCGGTAGCTTTATGTCCTTTATGCTTTCTTGAGCCTTTTTCACAGTACCCGCAAGGTCTTTGGAAACTACACTAAATTTGATAGGTATATACCTTTTGTAGTTTTCTCTATAAATAAAAGAAGCACCTGTGTCAAAGTGTATATTTGCCACAGAAGAAAGTTTTACATAGGAGCCATTAGGAAGCATTACGGGGATATCTCCTATCTTTGAGGGGTTATTCCGTAGCTCTTCTGGTAGTATGACAAGCAGAGAAAATCTTTTGTCGCCCTCAATTATCTGAGTAGCTTCCTTGCCTCCTAAGGCTGCAGACACCACATCCATAAGTTGCTCTACGCTAAGCCCATAGCTTGCAAGCCTTTCTCTGTCCGCTTCTATTACTATGTTTGGTTGTCCTATTTCTCTGAATATGCCCACATCTTCCACACCTGGCACTTTGCTTATCCTTTCGGATATATGGTTTGCAAGGTTGTCTAACATAAACAGGTCATCTCCAAAGATTTTTACCGCATTTTCTCCTTTAACGCCTGTTAGAACTTCTTCAAGATTGTCTTGAATATACTGTGATATGTTTACATCCGCTTTTGGAAAAAGGTTCCTTATTTTCCTCCTTATAGCTTCTTCAAGCTCTTCTTTATTTTTGAAGTTTTTCCACTCTGAATAGGGCTTTAGGTCTACAAAGTATTCGGAATTGAAGGGTCCAGTTGGGTCTGTGCCATCTTCTGGCCTGCCCACTTGGAATTCTACTGTTTTTATTTCCGGAAAGCTAAGTAAGATATCCCTGATTTTCTTAGCATTGTTGTAGGTTTCCGAAAGGGATATGGAATATGGGAATATTATGCGCATGTATATGTTGCCCTCATCCATCTTTGGAATAAACTCAAGCCCGAGACGAGTAAGGAAAAGTATGCTGAGAAATCCTATTAAGGCATAAGCCCCCATAAGCCAGGCACCCTTTAGCTTTACTATGGCTTCCAGTAGTCTATCGTACAGGCGATCCAGCCACCTCATAAGAAATGTATCCTTTTCTTCTTTTCGCACAAAAAGAAAGAGAGCGGATACAAGAAAAGTAAAAGTTAGCACAACCGAGGCACTTATGGCGTAAAGGTAGGTCTTTACCATAGGGGCAAATATACGCTTTTCCGCTCCTTCCATAAGAAAGACGGGCAAGAAGGATATACCTATCAGAAGCACTGATAAGAGTAGAAGCCTTCCTGTATCCTGAGTGGATTGGAGAAGGGCGCGTCTTCCTGCGCTATAGCTTTTTATATTCCAGAGGTAGTTTTCTACAAAAAGAAGGGGTATATCCGCTATTATTCCAAAATCTATGGCTGCGATAGAAAGAAAGTTAGCAGATTCACCACGCAGTGCCATTATGCCTAAGGCTATTAGCAAAGACATTGGTACCATTAAGGCTACAAAAAGAGCTGTTCTTAAACTTCCTAAAAAGACCAGTATGGAAGCAAAAACCAGAACTATACCCACTATAGCTATTTCTGAAACTTTATGAATAACTGTATCTATAAGTTTAGCTCTTTCATAGAAAGGTACTATTTTTACATCTTTCGGTAATATATGGTCGTTAAGTTCTTTTATCTTTTCATGAATAGCTCTTATTGAAGGTATGCTTTTAGCATCTCTACGTAGCACAACAACACCCATTACCACATCATCCTTTTCGTTAAGCCCCACGATGCCTGTTCGTGGTATATTACCGAGCCTTACCTGTGCTATATTCTTTATCAGTATGGGTGTATTATTCTTGTAGGCAACAACCACATCTTCTATATCCTTCAAATCTTTTATCAGTCCTACACCTCTTATAAGAAAGTATTGAGAACCAAAGTCTATTGCCCTACCACCTACGTTTATGTTAGAACTTGAAAGCGCTCGCACCACATCAGAAAGGGAAATCTTATACTTTATTAGGTTTTCTGGTTTTACTTCTACTAAATAAGCCTTTATATATCCACCGTAGCTGGGCACATCTTCTACACCTTCTGCGGTTTTTAAATACCTTGATACTACCCAATCTTGTAGGGTTCTAAGCTCCATAAGGTTTTTAGGACCTACTAAGACATATCGCATAACTTCTCCTATGGGATTGGGTATTATCTGAGGTGATACTCCATCTGGAAGACTAACGCCTGATAGCCTGTTTATTACCTCTTGCCTTGCTTCTCTATAGGAGACCTCGTAAGAAAAGGTGCATTTTATGTCAGAAAGACCATATAAAGAAACAGAATTTATACGCTTTAGCCCTCTCATACCAGAAAGAGCTATTTCCAGTGGCACAGTTATCTGCCTTTCTACTTCTTCAGCGGACCTGCCAGGATAAAGACTTACTATTTCTATAACTGGTGGTGATGGGTCAGGAAAAGCTTCCACATTAAGGTCCTTTAAAAAAACAGCACAAAGCAAGGTAAATATTAGTCCAAATAGAAAAAAGAGTATAGCATTATCAGAAACAAACGCAACAAATCTCTTCACGGTGAAACCTCCCTCATGGGGGTTAGCAATACCTTCTGACCCTTTTCAATGCCTGATAACGCTACTTTTTCCTCATCAAGTTCTTTTATAAAAGCACCTTCTTTCTTCACTGGTTTTCCATTTTCTAAGACATACACGTAGAATTTTCCATCTTGAAATACCAGCGTTCTTTTAGGTAAAACCGCATAGGTTTTTTGTCCTGTAAGCAACTTTATGTTAAAGAACATGTTTATCTTAAAAGCTTCCTTCTCCGCAGGTTCTATAAAAACCTTTACCGTATGAGTTTCTGGGTCTGCCACATCGCTTACATACTTGATAGCACCACTAAACTTTCTGTCAGGGTATAAACTTATAGAAAACTCCGCCTTGTTTCCCTTTTTTACTTTTATTGCATCTTTATCGGGTATTAGGGCAACCACCAGTACCTTTTTTGGGTTAGCTATACCTAAAATATCTTTAGATGGGTCTATCTGGTCGCCTACATGGGCATTTACTTGATAGACTACTCCATCTACAGGCGAAGTAAGACTAAGAGTGCCAAGACCTCCACCCAGAAGCCTTAACTTTTTTTCCATGCCTTCAAGTTGAGCCTTTATTACTTTGTAATTGGTTTCCGCATCCATAAATTCTGTCTTGGGTATGGCTCCTATCTCATAAAGCTCCTTTTTTAGTTTATAAAGCCTTTCCGCCTGTGCAAGCTGTATAGAGAGGGATGCCTTCTGCGAATATAAGTCTGTAGTATCGGGAGCCTTTATGACTGCTAAGAGCTGTCCTCTTTTTACCGCATCACCCACCTGCACCTGTATGCTCTGCACCACACCCGCAAGAGGTGAGTTAATCTTTACTATACCTTCCTTGTCTGGTTCAACATATCCAGTAGCTTCTACCATATCTGGCACTTCTTCATATACAACTTCCACTACTTCATTCTTTGTCCGCTTTTGGCTTCCCTCTTCTGTTTGCTTTTTCTCTCCGCAAGAAGCCACAAGAAGAAGAAGAAGGATAAGTATTCTAATTTTCATACCAGCCTCCTGACAATAGCTTTAACCGATAGTAGTTTTGAAGATATTGGTGTTTAGCCTGCAAGAAGGTATTTATAAAGGCTCTGTATGTACGCAGAGTATCAAGGTAGTCCAAAGTAGATATACCACCTAACAGATAAGCTCTTCTTGTTCTATCTATGAGTTCGTCCATCCTTTTTTTATTTTCCAAATAGGATGCATATACTCTCTTGCTTGCTTCATAATCGTAAAAGGCTTGAGTTATTTCCTTTCTTATACTCTCCTCTTCTTTTTTCATGGCTGTAAGGGTTTGTTCCTTCGTGCTTAAAGCGGTAATAAGGTCTCCTTGCCTGCGGTCAAAAACAGGAAGGTTGATAGAAAGACCAACTCCCATACCGGGTTTGTACTTTACTCCAAAAGCATCATATTCAAAGCCTATCACAACATCTGGCACTGAATAAGCTCTTAAGAGCTTTATTTGATAATCAATGGATTTTATCTGTTCCCTTAAAGCCTTCAAACTTTCTCTGTTTTCAAGGGCTGAATGTATCAAATTTGCGAGGTCTAAGTCTTCAGCAACCTCTTTTATGTGGGCAGGTTCATAATCTCCACTCAGGTAAAAGCTTAGTTCTTTTACATCCTTTTTATAGTTGGCCTCCGCCTGTCTTATAGCATTTTCAAGCTCTGTTTTGTAAAGTTCTAACTTCATAAGGTCTATTAAGCTTAAGAAACCTAAATTTTGTTTTTGCCTTTGTATATTTAAGATTTTTTCATACTCTTTGAAGTCTTCTTTGAGGTATTCAAGGTACACTCTGTCTGATAGAGCTTGAAAGTATATGGATATAAATTGGAGAGCTATATCTCTAAGGAGGTTGTCTCTTGAATACTCTGTAGCTTTCAGTTGATAAAAGGCGGAAAGTTTTCTGTATTGTCTTTTCTCTCCTAATTCTATTGGCTGGTCTATCCTTATAGAAAGGAGCGTATTGCTTGTATCATAAACAAGTGTATTGCCACTAAAGTTCATTCCAGTGTAGTTAATAGATAAACTTGGGTTTTGTAAAAATCCTGCTTGGATATAACTTCCTTCTGCCTTTTTTACTTCATATTGTGCTATTTTGACATCATAGTTCCTTTCCCTCAAAAGCCTAAGAGCTTCTTTTAAGCTTATTTCCTCTGAAAATGCTAAGCCTGTTATTAGCATCACCACGAAAAAAAGCATGGCTTCAATTTTATAATGGACTTATTAAGTTTTTGTTAAAACTCAACTCTTACCATAACGCCGTGAAGTTGTCCTTGTGGGAATCTGTAAAATTCTACAAAACTTGGAGTAGCGCGTTTTAACAGGCTAAAGAGTTTCCAAACAGGCTTATCCGTGTGGATATTCTCCACACCATAGAAGATGACCCTTTCTTGTATTCCTATGCTTTTCAGCTCTTTATCGATATCTATAACTTCCATATAGCCGTACCTTATCTCGGCAACTCTTAAGCCTTTGGTCAGCACTTCTCTCAGAGCAGTGCGCACTCCAAAGGGCTCATCTTGTTTTACCAGAGATAAAAATACATTATCTTCGTAGATAATGCCGTGTTCGAAAAGGGTTTGAAGCACATAGGGAGGAATATTATGCGGGTCCTTAATCAAGAATATGGCAGTGCCTTTTATTTTTGGGCTTTCATTGTAAAGTTTTTCAAATTTAATAATAAACTCTTTCAAGGGCAGAAATGTCATCTTTTTGTAAAGCCTCTTTTGCCCTGCAGTGTATAGAACCATAACAGATATAGGAACAAGTGCGAATATAACAGACCAATAAGCACCGTGTGGTATTTTATAGAAATTAGATAGGAAAAAAGAGGCATCTACGAAAAGCAGGAAGCATGAACCGAGGAGGTAAAAAAGTTCCTTCCTTATAAGATGTATTACTGTAAGGAAAAAGCCTGTTATTAACATCACCGCGCTTACTGCAAAACCATAGGCGGATGCCATATTGGTAGAGGTTTTAAAGTTAAAATACATAAACAGCACACCGATCATAAGCATCCAGTTAACCGCAGGAATGTATATCTGCGTCCTTAGCTCCGTAGAAGTGTGTTTTATATACATAAGTGGAGCAAGTCTTGCATTTATGGCTTGAAAGATGATAGAAAAGGCACCGCTTATAAGAGACTGAGAAGCAATAATGCCTGCAAGCATCACAAGTACAAGGAAAGGAATGTATAAAAGATTTCCCAATATATGGCGAGCACTTTCGAAAAAGATAGATTGTGGGTCTATGTTTGGATTTGTTATATAAAAAGAAGTTTGTCCCAAGTAGTTTAACAATAGCATGGGAAACACAAAAAACCATGCCCGCCTTATAGAAACCCTTCCTAAGTGGCCCATATCAGCATACATAGCTTCTCCGCCTGTAGCAACCAAGAGGACTTCAGAAAGGGAAATAAATCCCTTTACAGGATTTTCCACCAGGAACTCTATTGCATAGTAGGGGTTTATTGCATGGATAACTTGAGGGTGGTGCATAAAGTTTATAAAACCTATAAGACCTATAGAAATAAACCATAAAAGCATAATAGGACCAAAGTATTCTCCTATTTTCCCCGTTCCTTTTGGTTGCAGTATAAAGAGAAAGAGAGTTATAAGAATGGCTATAGCTATTATCTCTCCCTGTAGTGTATTCTCAAAGCCAGGAATAAGTCTTATACCCTCCGTTGAGCTGAGGATGGTTATAGCTGGTGTTATAACACCATCTCCAAGCAAGAATCCCACACCTATAAACACAAAGGCTCTGTATATCTTTTTTAGTTTTTCATTTCTTGTAATGGAGGTGGCTATTTGACCAAGCACTATGGTTCCTCCCTCACCCTTTATGCTCAGGTTCATAGCAAACCATGCGTATTGTATGGTAACAAGGATTATTAGCGTCCATATAATCAGGGAAAGTAGACCCAAAATTTGCTCTTCTTTAGGTCTTGTAAGGGTAATTAAAACCGCAAGGGCATAAAGAGGGCTTGTTCCTATATCTCCAAAAACAGCTCCTACCGCCCTTATGATGTTCATTATTTCTTTTGTGTAGAGTTTCAAGGGATATTCCTCCCTTTGAGGTGTCTCAGCGTTAAAATCTTAACTAACCAATGCATGCCTCAACTTGAAAAATTTATACCATAAAATAGATATTACTCACAAGTTTTTAAAACCTTTACCCTTTGACCTTCTTCTGTCTTTAGCTCCTCTTCAAGCCTTACTCTTAGCACATAGCCAAGAGCAAACTTTCCCTTTGGACTTACAGAGGTAATAATACCTACTTCCTTGTTTCCGTCTGATAACCTCTGTCCTTCTTTTAGACTTTCACCTTCCAATAAGACTAAAAGTCTTGGCAATCGCCCCCTATAGTAAACCCTTGCTATGGCTTCCTGACCCACATAACAGCCTTTTGTGAGGCTTATGGCATAACTAAGGGTGCAGGCTTCTAAAGGAGAAAAGCCCTCTTTTAGCTCCTTACCAAGCTTTGGAATAAGTCTTTGAATACGCAGGTGTTCCACATCCTCTTCTGAAAGCCCCTGAGCCTTCAGCTCAAGGGCTGAGAGGTCTCCCATAAGGTCATATCCCTCTTCTCGTAGCCTTATGGAGTTTCGAGCCACTATAAGATTTTCCTTTTTCACCACTTGCTTTTCTTCCAGCTCAAAGCCCAAAAGCTCCTTTATAAAGTCTCTTGAACCTTCACCAAAGATATAAACATGTTCCATATCCAGTGTTTCAAAATATACCCTCATGGAAAGTTTAAGGCGATTGAACTCTTCAAGGACTTCCTGTGCGGGGAGAGGTGTATCAAGTATATATTCATTATCCACCTTATACACATAAAACTCACCCACAGGAAAGCCATTCTGTTTAAGCCAGAGGTTGTAAGTAAGGCTTGATTCCTTCATTCCTTTTATATCGTTTGTAAGCAGGCTGTGAAGAAAGGCTGTATGTTCTTCCACCATGCCCTTTAGCAGAAGCTTACCCTGTTTGCCATACACTCTTATTTTGGAGCTTTTAAGCTTAAAGTATTTCATAACAGGCATATTATGAGGTTTTTTAAAACGCCTTTCAATGATGGTAGTCAAATCATGTTTTTCTCAATTTAATAATTCCGTAGGAAAGCATAAAGGCAGTTATTATCAACATAATGTAAACTGTGTATTCCTTAATTATATGTGGTGCTGTGAATAGGACTACAAGGGTTGCCACCAGTAAAAATCCAAGGGTTATCACGCTCATGGCTAACCTATTTATGTCCTTCCTCAGGTCTTCTATTAACCTCTCCTCACCTTTATAATCAATGGATACCCTCACCTCTCCCCTATCTAAATCTCTCAAAAACTTTTTGGTCTTTGAAACTGCCTGAAGCCCCAGCTTTGTAGCCATCAGACTGTTCTTAAGAAGCTCCCTTTTAGTAAGCATTGGTAAAACCATATGCTTGAAGCCCTTTCTAATGAGGGGTTCAATCTCCTCAATAATTCTGAAGTTGGGGTCAAGCTGTATTCCAGTGCCCTCCGCAAGGGCAAGCGTCTTCAGAAGCAGGTAAAGGTCCGATGGTATCTTCATGCCATACTTGTAGGAAAGCCGTAGTGTGTCGTTCACTATTCTTGAGAGTTTTATCTCTCTTATGGGTTGCATGAAGTAGTAGGAAAAGAGTATCTCCAGCTCCCTTTTCAAAAACTGCTCGCTTCCCCTTCTTGCCTGCACGCCAAGGTCATAAACCGCATCCATCACAAGGTCCGTATCCCCCTTAACTATGCCATACATTAACTGGAACAGGTTTAGCCTTCCCATGCTGTCTATGGTTCCCACCATACCATGGTCAAGGAGGGCTATCCTTCCATCCTTCATAACAAGAAGGTTTCCCGGATGCGGGTCTGCATGAAAAAAGCCATCTCTGAATATCATCTTCAAATACATGCCTGTACCTTTCCTTGCAAGCCTTTTAAGGTCATGTCCCTCCCTTTTAAGCTCCTCCACATGGTTTATCTTTATACCCTCCACATATTCAAGACACAACACCCTTCTTGTGGTGTATTCCCAGTAGACCCTTGGTATGTATATATCCTTATCCTTCTGGAAGTTTTTTCTGAAAGTGTCGCAATTCCTTCCCTCCCTAATATAATCAAGCTCGTTCTTTATCGTGTAGGAGAATTCCTCAAAAAGGGACCCTAAATCCCATTTTTTCCCAAGCCAGCTTCTTTCAACGGTTTCTATCAGTTCCTCAAAGACATCAAGGTCTTCTAATATCCTCCTTTCCACATCGGGCTTTTGAACTTTTAACACAACCCTCTCACCACCCCTTAAAACGGCCTTATGCACTTGACCTATCGAGGCTGAAGCTATCGGTGTTTCATCAAAGTATTCAAAGAGCTCTTCTACACTTTTACCGAGCTCCTCTCCTATAACCTTTTTTATAGACGCTATATCGGAGGGTGGCACTCTATCCTGTAGTTTAGAAAGCTCATCAATATACTCCTCGGGTAGCAGGTCTGGTCTTACGCTTAGTATTTGCCCAAGCTTTATAAAAGTGGGACCAAGCTCTTCAAAGGCAAGCCTAAGATGTTCTTCCGGTCTGTAAGGTTTTTCTTTTTTTCTGTGTCCAAAAAGACCCCAATGAAAGGGCACAAGGTGTCCAAGCCCAAGCCTGAAAAGTAAAAGCCCAAAGCCGTGCTTTGCCATAACCTTTGCCATCTGGGCTTTTCTCTTTATGTGCCCCATAAGAATAAGCATAACGAAAGCTTATGACTTTTGCTATAATCTTTTGAAACCTTTTTGCGGAGGCAGGCATGAAGCTGCACGAGCATCAGGCAAAGGAAATTCTAAAAAAGTATGGCCTTCCTGTGCCAGAGGGTAGAGTAGCCTTTAGCCTTCAAGAAGCCTATCAAGTAGCAGAGGAGCTTGGTGAGTTTCCCCTCGTGGTAAAGGCTCAGGTGCATTGCGGCGGTAGAGGAAAGGCTGGTGGTGTAAAGCTTGTTAAAAACATGGAGGAGCTACAGCAGGCGGTGGAGGGAATGCTGGGAAAGGTTTTAAAGACCTTCCAATGTCCTGACGGAAAGCCTGTGAGCAGGGTATGGATAGAGAAGGCAACGAATATTGAAAAGGAGTATTACCTTTCCATAACCCTCGATAGGTCCGTCTCAAAACCTATCTTGATGGCTTCCGCAGAGGGTGGTATGGAAATAGAGGAGGTGGCAAAAGAAAAACCAGAAGCCATAATCATGTTCCACATAGACCCAGCTCTTGGCCTCATGCCCTCTCAGGCACGGAAAATAGCCTTCAGACTGGGACTTCCAGTAAATGAATTTGTGAAAACAGCCTTGGCTCTTTACAAAGCATATATGGATTTAGATGCAAGCCTTGTGGAGATAAACCCGCTTGTACTTACAAGGGAGGGAAATCTTGTGCTTTTAGATGCAAAGGTGGAGCTGGACGATAATGCCCTTATAAGGCACAAGGACCTTGAAGAGCTGGAGGACCTCACCCAGCTTGACCCTCTTGAAGTAGAAGCAAAGCGCTACAATCTCAACTACATAAAGCTGGACGGAAACATTGGCTGTATGGTAAATGGTGCAGGACTTGCCATGACCACCATGGATATAATAAAACTGGCTGGAGGTAATCCTGCCAACTTCCTTGATGTGGGTGGTGGTGCCAACGTGGAACAAATAGCCAATGCCTTCAGGATTTTGATGGCAGATGAGAACGTAAAGGCAGTTTTCATAAACATCTTTGGTGGTATCCTCAGATGCGACAGGCTGGCTCAGGGTCTTATAGAGGCAGCAAAGATGGTAGATATAAAGGTGCCTGTAGTAGTTAGGATGGAAGGCACGAATGTGGAAGAAGGTAAGAAACTTCTGAAAGAATCAGGTATTAACTTTATCACGGCAGAAGATATGTGGGATGGAGCAAAAAAGGCTGTGGAGCTGGCAAATAGAGGAGGTTAAGCTATGGCAATACTTGTAGGTAAAGACACAAGGGTAGTAGTTCAGGGTATAACTGGAAAGGAAGGGTCTTTTCATGCCCTCCAGTGTAAAGCTTACGGCACCAAGGTGGTGGCAGGCGTTACTCCCGGCAAAGGTGGTCAGAAGGTGGAAGATATACCTGTCTTCAACACGGTGGAAGAGTCGGTAAAGGAGACAGGTGCCAACTGTTCCCTCATATTCGTCCCTCCAGCCTTTGCAGGAGATGCCATAGTGGAAGCCCTTGATGCAGGTATAGAACTTATTGTTTGTATAACAGAAGGCATACCCGTCAAAGACATGCTTATGGTAAAACACTACATGCTCAAAAACTATCCAAAGGCAAAACTTATAGGTCCAAATTGTCCTGGCGTGATAACTCCCGGAGAGGCAAAAGTGGGCATAATGCCCGGGCATATATTCAGGCGTGGAAGCATAGGCATCGTCTCAAGGAGCGGAACGTTAACCTACGAAGCTTCTTATCAGCTAACTCAGTATGGTCTAGGACAAAGCACTGCGGTAGGTATAGGAGGAGACCCAGTACATGGACTTTCTCACAAGGATGTAATAGCCATGTTT
>FPIC01039701.1_pt1 | contig 15815 bp, 11 predicted proteins | sample 1504481 | NCBI WGS metagenome assembly FPIC01 (sample SAMEA4475357, study PRJEB15587) | soil metagenome | biome: Soil; feature: Field | place: India | collected 2015-03-11 | depth 0 m
GCGTATGGCCTCGCGGCTCATGTACATGGTTATAAAACCAGGAGTATAAAAAGAGCCATCGCGGTAGCCGTTTATCTTTTCAAAAATAAGCCCCAGTACCGAGGCGGTGATCAGGGTTTTGTTTTCTTCCTGTATTTCTTCTTTGCCTTCGGCCCCAAAATCGTAACTGGCCAGAAAGCGCATCAGGTACTGCAGGGTAGGCAGTTCTACGGCTTTGCCTCGCAGGGGCTTGCCCTGTGCATCGCGCAGTACGCTTTGGCTATAGACAGGCAGCTGGCTGCTATCGTTCAGGTTAGAGATGCGTAGGGTGCGCTTTTCGAGAGGCGTGGTTTCGAACAGCGATGAGTTTAAGTAGGGGATATGGCTGTACTTCTCCCGTACGGCGGGCACGCGCTTGCCGGGTTGCTCGGCCAGCACATCAAAAAAGAGCTCGTTAAGATCGTCAAACTCGCGCAGGTTATCGGTGCTCATAAAGGCAAAGCGCCCATCGCCCCCGTGGTAACTGATCAGTTGTGCTTCTAGCAGCTTTAAGAACAATACCCTGTTGATCCAGGTAATGCAAAGCTCCAGCGATACGCTAAACAGCTGCTCCTCGCGGGTGCTTCCCCACTGCTGCGGGTTATCGAGGCCGGAAACCAGGTCTTCGGAGCGCAGCTTCTGGTAAGCGGCTTCCAGCAGGGAACCTGCATCGGGCTTCTCGCGCCTGCGTATTAATTTGCGGCCTCCTTCCTTTACTTCTTCCAGGCCAATAATGTGCAAAAGCTCCCCGTAAAAACGCCTGTCGAGCGAGTTGGCATCGTTGGCAAAGGGCTCTTTCAGCAACTGCACCGGAGAGAGTACTTTATAAAGTGCTACCAGCTTTACATCGTCTGCAAGGTCTTTGTTGCGCAGGGGCTTTTCCCAATCTTTAAGGTTAAAGTGGGTAAATTGTATGGTTTCATCAAGGCCCGCTATAAAGGGTGCGGCAATTTCTTTGTAAAAGAAATCGGTGCTGCTGCCTGTTTTGCGGCCTGCAGCCCAATCGGTAAAATCTTTCTTTAGCTGGCCGCTGCGGAAAAACACCCTATCAAACTCCAGGGCATCAAAAATAAACCACTCGTGCACATTGGTAACAATGAGCTGGCGCAGGTCGCCATTTTTATGCTCCAGGCGCTCGCGCAGGTAATAGAGCAGCAGCTCGTGCAGGGCCTTGTAATTCAGGTTGCTGGTAGTAGGCATATCTGCCCGGTTGGTAGGGCGCTTTACTTCCAGTAGTACCCCGGCCGGTGATTTGGTTGAGGGCCCGGTATGTATTACCAGGTCGGTTTTGCCTTTGGTATTAAGGGCATAACCGCTGTAAAAGGAGGTAAGCAGAAAATCGCGCAGGTGGTTCTTGGCGTGCTCTTCGCTTTCGTTAAGGTTCAGGTTATCGAGCAGGGTACGGAGCGCGCCTTTAAAGGCTTCCATATCGCTGCGCGAAGTTTTTAAACGGAGGTAGGCTTTGTTAAGGGCCTGGCGTGGACGAAGAGCGTTTAACTGCATACGGGTACAGGGTGTTACTAAAGGGCCAAGATAAGGATTCTTTAGTGATTGCTCATGAATAAATTTTAGTTTTTATAAAATATATTCATGATGTAAAAGGTGTGGAATTAAGCATTTTGTATGCAACCAATTCAAACACCCGAGGGTCTTTGGATTGTTGGACATTAACATTAATCCTGAACTATGAAAATAACTACTAAAGTGCTGTGTGCTTTTTTGATGTTGCCTTTATTGCTATCATGCAGTAAAGAGAATGGTATAGAACCATACGATCCGCAAAGTATAATAGGATATTGGGTTGATCTGCAGATACAAGATACGGTATGGACATTTAAAAGGGCTCATCGGTTAAAAGATGGTGAGCATGGCATCGCTTTTAAACCTGATAGGGAACTTATAGAGAGAAAAAATGCAGGATGGTGTGGAACTCCACCCGTCTCATATGCTGATTTTGAGGGAACCTGGCATCAAAATGATTCCCTGATAGACATTTCTGTTGGGTATTGGGGTGGCACAAGTAATTATCAATGGCGAATCATTTCAATCGATAATAACACCCTCAAAGTTTACAGGAAAGAGTAAGGGTTGGGACTTATACAGTATGCCATTTTTCAGCAACAAATACACGTTAGTTCCGGAGCATTAAACCTATATACAAATTAATATTATATTACGGTCCATATCAAAAGTGTTGGTAAGTTCACGCTAGTAAAAGGCAAAAGCTGTGTGCTTTTTCACAGCCCTAAACGATTATGAGAATACTTGCACTAACTATGCTTTATACCTTCATTGGACTGTTCGTTTTAATTTTTAGCCTGCTTTACTTTTTTCAGGAAAGGCTGATCTTTTTCCCTCAGAGACTAAGCAAGGAGTACCAGTTCAGGTTTAGCCAGCCTTTTGAGGAAATTAATGTTACTGCCACAGATGGTAAGTTGATTCATGGGCTTTTGTTTAAAGCTGAAAGACCTAAAGGGTTGGTATTTTACCTGCATGGCAACGCGGGTTCCTTAAGCTCCTGGGGAGAGGTTGCCAGAACCTATACCGATTTGAATTATGATATTTTTTTAATCGACTACCGGGGCTATGGAAAGAGTGAGGGCGCCATACAAGGGCAGAACCAGCTCTTTGAAGATAACCAGCTGGTGTATAATGAGCTAAAGAAACGATACCCTGAAGAGCAAATCATTATACTGGGCTATTCCATTGGTACAGGACTGGCTGCAAAGCTTGCTTCTACTAACCAACCCAGGCTGTTAATTTTAAAAGCGCCCTATTATAGTTTGACGGATCTGGTGAAGCAATACTTTAGATTTATTCCCACCTTTATTTTAAAATACAAGCTGCCTACTTATAAGTATTTAAGAGATTGCAATATGCCCGTTATTATTTTTCATGGAGACCGGGATGAAGTGATTTATTACGGTTCTGCCCTAAAGCTTAAAGAAGAATTTAAGCCGGAAGACAAGTTAATAACACTTTATGGGCAGCAGCATAACGGCATAACAGAAAATGCGCAGTACAGGGCGGAGCTGAAAAAGCTATTAGTAGAGTAAGAAAGCTCATCTATAATACAAGACCTTTCCAGACATTTTAATTAAGCAAACACTACACACCTCATGAAAGTAACCAAAGAAATGGTTGATAAAGACCTGCGGCCAGCATTTACACTGCTTAGTATGGCTACGTATTTTATGAGCAAAACCTGGGGCATAAAGCTGTTAAACAGAACGAACGCCCTTACAAAAGGCAAAGAATTGAAAGGCGTACAGAATGAGGAGTTGTATATACAAGGCAAGGGAGGTTATAACATACGGCTGCGGATTTTTAAGCCAACAGGGGCGAATCAACCGTTGCCGGTTATGCTCTATATACATGGGGTGGTTTTGTGATCGGCAATCCGGAGGGCTTCCTGCCCGTGATCAAAGGCTTTATGGACACCCGGCACTGCATAGTAGTAGCACCCGTTTACCGCAATACCGATTACACCAACTTTCCACCGACTATTACCCTGGTAGGTGAGTACGATCCTTTCAGAGATGATACCATCGCCTATGTAGAAGCCTTACAAAAAGAAGGCATACCCGTAACGTTTAAGTTTTATAAAGGGTGTTTCCATGGCTTTGAGGTAGCCGGCTCGCAAGCGGCCATTGCTAAAGATGCCCTCCATTTTATGTTTAACTCCTTTGCTGAGTATTACGATGCATATCTGTAAGCTCCTGAGAAGGTGACTTATTCAGAATAGTGGATTAAAGCAATGTAAGCTTCCTTGCCACCATGCCCCACTCTGTACGGATCTGCAGCAGGTAGACTCCTTTGGCCTGATTTTCCAGGTTAATATCCAGGAGGTCCGCATACCGGCTTAAATGATTTGCACTGTACACCAGTTTGCCCAAAACATCATAGATCTGTACAGTCTCTATATCAAAATCTGCCCTCATAAAGTTGAGTGTAAAGCGGCCTTGCGTAGGGTTGGGGTACATGGTTATAGACTCCTGCAGGCTTAGTGCCTCTACTGTAAAGGGAGCTTCAGCCTCACCACCCGATCCCGATACAGTAAGCTCACCAGATATCGCACCCCGGGGTACCCGCACCTGCATACGGGTGGTTGATGCACTCAGCACTGTCGCCTCCACGCCACCAAAGCGTACTGTATCCTGCCTGTCAAGCGTCAGGAAGTGCTGTCCCTTTAGTTCTATCACCATGCCTACGCTTGCCCGGGAGGGGCTCACTTCTGCAATAAGAGGGGCAGGAATTACATCAATGGGTATCGAAGCTTCTCCGCCAGGGGTAGTAAGGCGGATTAATCCCGAGTGTGCTCCGTCAGGTACCTTAACCAGTAACTCCTTTTCTGTGGCCTTTAGCACCGGGGCAGGGATTACACCGAAGTGTACACGGTTGCGTGCTGCCTCAGGAGCAAAGTGCTCGCCCAGTAACAGGAGCGTTCCGCCTACCTTCTGCATGGGCTTGTCAAGCGACAGGAGAGTAGGGGCATGCCAGAGCCGGAAGGAGGCAGTAGTTTGGGCTTCTCCTCCTTTTGTGTGTACCGTAAACGTACCGCTGATTGCTCCTGCTGGTACTCTAAGGGTAAGTGAAGTAGGCTCGCTGCCAATTATTTCGCAAAGCTCACCTCCCAGGTACACACTTTCAATCATATCTGCAGACAGGTTATGGCCCCGGAGTATAACTTCTGTTCCAGTAATACCTTCTGCAGGGTTAAAGCTGTTTAGCAGGGGAGCAGGGTACACAGTAAAATCTTTGGTGCTGATTACACCTGCCTGGTCAGTTTGTATTTTGATTTTGCCCGAGGTAGCCTCTTGTGGCACACGTACTACAAGACTTGAATCATTTCCTGTTAATACCTGGGCCTGTATACCGTTAATGTAAACCTTGTTAGCGGGCAGGTGGGGTGAAAACTTCTCTCCCCGGATTGTAACTTGCGCTCCAGCCTTTCCGGCTTCAGGCTCGAAAGTAGTAATACGAGGAGACTTTTCTACTTCCTCTGGCAGGAGCCTGTCTTGCTGTGCAATTACCGGTGGCATGTCATAAATGCGGTTAAGGGTAGTATCGGTACGGACAGGAGAGTTATAATCAAAATAGATATCAGCCCAGTTTTCGATGGCGGTCTTTTCGGGTAGGTCTGTTCTGGGCTTAATGCTAAAGTTAATAAAACCATGGCTGGCAGGCTCATTGGCATTAGAGTCGGGCAACATAATGTTATTAAAGATCCAGGTAAGTACGGGCTGGCCTTGTCCACTTACACTAAAGCGATAGTTATGCGATACGGCTCCTACCTGGAGGGTGCTTATATCCAGGTAGGGCGAGAGCGTATCTACCACTACTACCCGGTAGGCTACATCGGTACCGGTATTCTGGAAGCGTATCTTATACCACAAGGCTGCACCTGTTGGGGTATAGCGCTGGTCGGTAAGCCCGGTAGGTACTACCTGTTTATCGTTTGGGTCATAAGAATCTAAAATGGGAAGGCACTCTTCGGCATAGGCCGGAGCCGGGTCGGGATCGTTAGGGGGCATAGCATTTACAAAGCCGGTACTAAATGCAAATAGCTGGCTGCTACGACAGGCTTCTACAGTGGAACTGGCTTCTTTGCCATCGGCCAGGTCTGCTTCCAGGCGCATGGTTTGCCCGGTTGCAGGTATTGCAAGCACAAGGCTATCGCCTGCAGCCAGCTGGTAGTTGTTGATTATAGACGGTCTTCCATCTACAAATAATTTGTAAATTTTAGGCTCACTCATGGGGCTTGGTGTAGGATTGCGGATCACAAAGCGTACAGAGCCTCCTTGCGCATTGCAGCTTCCAGTTAAAAAGGGCAGTGGTTTTACAGAGGGCGTAATCCAGGCTTTGGCGCAAATGGTAAGCCCGCGTATTTCTTCAATACCACAAATCACCGAGTCAATAATGGTAATTACGCCCCGTTGGCCGGGTTGCAGGGTGCCTACATTAAACACATAGCTGCCGTCTGCTGCTCTTGTATAGGGCTTGTCTGCAGAGATAAGGGCTACATATTGGGGTAACTGGTAGTGTACTTGCGTACTGGCGGCAGATGCAAAGCCCTCGTTGCCATAGGTAATTTTTGTGAGGCTGGGGAAGCAGCGCCTCCGCCGGTCTGATGCTACATGCGCGGTGAGAACCGGAGTATCGGATACGGTATTGGCTAAGTTAAAAGTTTCTACAGAAGCAGAGGAAGCCACAGTTACAACCTGCTCTTGCTCGCATACAGGTGTAATGGTGCGGCCTGCTAATTTGGGAACAATCTGTTGAAGGGTAAAGGTGCCGGCAGAAATTGGCATAGTATACTCTCCGGCCTCATTCGATACACTGTAGTATGGTCCGGGCTGAGCTTCTATGATAATTCCGCTCAGTCCGTTTTCACCAGCATCATACTGGCAGTTTGAGTTTTTATCATTAAAAACAGTGCCTCTTATAAAATGACTGGGTGATTGTATTATGGTAGACGTATAGGCAGAAAAGGCTTCGCTCTTGTGCTTGCCAAGAAGCAGGGTACTGCCTGATTTGTTTATAGCTATATTTGCAAAATTGTGTTCCTGTTGATAGGTAATTTCACCCTTCGCGTTATATATAGTAAACCAGTTTTTTGTGTAACGATCCGGAGTCATCACCTCCCAGGAAGATACATAGATAGTTCCCCTGTCGTCTATATCAATATCCATATGAGTACCATAAAAAGTTAGCCGTTCTCTAGCAAAGGATTTACTTTCGAAGAGAACTTTACCGCTTGGGTCAAATTTCTGCACCCGGCTTCCATGCATATCAAGCACATACAAATTGCCTAAGATGTCAACTTTTAATCCAACAGGCTTCCAGATCTGCCCATACTCTAATCCATATGTACCAATCGACTTGATAAATTTACCATTAGCGTTTATTTTTAAAATTATTGCTTCCGGGTGATCATACGATGCTACATATATGTTACCTGAAGCATCTACATCAATGGCCGTTAGCTGCCAGGCAATTGGACCAAAGTCATTATAGGTAGCAACTAATTTGCCTGATGAGTTAAACTTATAGATGAAAGACTTGGCAGCAACATGCGATTTTTCAACATTCAGGTTAATTACTGCGCTACTCAATACATATACATTATTTTGCCTGTCTAGTGCTATCCCTTGTGCAAATTCTATTGTAGGGCCAACTGTTGTGCCTGAACCAAAATCCAGCACCGGTTCGCCCTGGCTGTTAAATTTTGTAATCCGGCCTGATCGGTTAAGAAGATACGCCTCACCATATTCATTTATTACAAGGTCTTGGGGATCATAGGTATCACCCCATTGCGCAACACGTTGTCCACTCTTATCCAGCTTCACAATACTTACATTAGGGTATGGTTTTTCCTGTCGCCCCAACCTTCCGGCAACATACAGGTGCCCATCCTTGCCCAATGTTAAACTATGGAAATACTTTCTGAAATTGCCATCGGGCAAATAACTATTATAATCCGTATTTGATAAACTGCCGTCTTTTTCAAATGCAAAAATCTTTTGTTCCTCGCTATCTGCTACATACAGTTTCTCATCCTCATCCAGGGCAAATGCTATTGTTTTTTTCAAAAGAGAGGAGCCATCTGCTCTAATTCCAAACGTTTGTAAAGTGTCTCCTTCAGGAGAGAATTTTACTACCTTGTTATCATTGAATTGGAGCGTGTATATATTGCCTGCATCGTCCGGAATTATGTTGATTAAAAAGTTTTCATCAATGCTCCTTTGTGTGCGTAGCTCAATAGTGCCGATCAACTTTCCGAGAGTATTGTATTTGCGCACTATATTGCTTTCATATTGCACTACAAATATATTTCCCTGTTTATCCAGCGCCACACCAGAATATATTTTTCTAAACCGAGAGGTTGCTACGTCACCGTCAAATGAAAGAAGGAATTTTCCTTCAGGGCTGAATTTTTCAATTCTTCCCTGTGTCACATTGATAAAATAGAAGTTGTCTTCTGCATCTATTAGTACACTGCTGCTGTACTCCTGACCTGAAGTAAATTGTAGACTGAAGCTTTGATCATGTTTACCTTCTGTATTTAATCTCATAAACTCATGGTTAAATAAATACATGTATCCCTTGCTATCAAAAGCTAATGAACTAGCACTTTTAAATTCCATTCCTACTCTCTGCTTCAGTTCGAACTGTGGCCCCTGCGCCAGCGCATGCAGCGATACCAGGACACAAAGCAGGATAGATAGTAAATGTACTCTCATATAGTTATTTAATGAACAGAACAAGACAGAAACCAAACTTGCATACTGTAGATACAAGGATGTAAATATAGTAGCAAAAAATTTCCTGTATCTAATATATGTACCTATTTACTATATAATAGCTTTATTATCTATCTCCTAAACACAGCCCTCGGATCGATATACATATAAACCCGCAGCCCTACAAAAGTACCCCTGTTATAAAGTATAGAATGGTAGGTAACAGGAGAGTGGAAGCGCGATCCGTTATCTAATATATGTTTTTTTACCCTCACTGTGAATCGATATACTTATAAAGTATTTAGTGGGATAGTAAGCAGAGTTGTTTGGCAAACTGGACTTATAAAGTTAACATTTACTTTAGTGCTAGTTAAGTGGAGGAAGGGGATTTATTCCTGTTTAAATGTTGCGGGTTTTGTGTAAACACGCTGTACTGTTACGCTATTATGGACGATAATGACAAGACCTGGCAATACTCGTTATATTTGAAAAGTTTATTTTTATATATGAAGGTTTAATTTTAATTTGGTATTTGTGAACAAGCAATTACCCCTATTCGACACTCTACAGGATTGAATATACGTTGAGGAGCACCGTAAAATAGGCCTTTGCTTACAAGATAAACTGTCTTAACTCTCACCTGTATGCAGGTCTGTAAAATTGATGTATATGAATAACGAAGCCCTTGAATTCAATGGCCCTGAAGTACTGCCTGTAACCCACCAGCAAATAGCTTCTACTCCTGTTACTTCTCAGCAGGAAGGGCCAGCACAGCAGCAGACCGCTAAAAAAACCTTTTCAGTAAGATCCGGCCAACTCGTACGCGAACTGTTGATTGTATTTATAGGTGTGTTTGCTGCATTCCTGCTTAACGATTACTGGAACGATCGAAAAGAGCAAGCCAAAGAAAAGAAGCTATACCAGGCCTTATACCAGGACATGAAACGGTTTTCAAGGAATGGAAAAGATCCGAAAGATGGTTTTCTGCGCCGCCTTCAGTTCTGGGCCGACTCTACCGAAAAGCTGGTAGCACAGCGGAAGGCAATCCTATATCCGGGCCGTATTTATGGAGATTACTGGCATATGGGAGTATTTGATGCGATGATGAAATCGGGTAAGCTGAATGATATTGATGTGGATGTATTTGTGACCCTGGCCAATAACCATACCCTGTACATGATGTTTCTGGATAATAGCCAGTACTGCAATGAGTTTTATGAAAACAAGATAGCGCACTATAAAGAAACAGGCGCCTCAGTATTTTATGATCCGCAGACCGGAGAGCTTAAAGCCATGTATAAGTCATACCTGCACCGCCGGAAAGAGATTGTGCATCTTTCTAAATTGCTTGTAGAAATTGTTGATGAACATACGGCTGAGTGGGAGGAAAAAGGCCTGGTAGATGTGATAGACATTACTGATAAATATACATACGAATGATCAGAAGCGGCTTTGTTGAGAAGGGAGATTGCAAGGCTTAGCCTATACGCCTATACATTAAAGGTATAGGCTGCTTTCGTAAAGAGTATTTCCCTCCCAAAAACTTATACCATACTTGGGGCGTAGCAAGTAAAGCACACGCATTAAAAGGCTGTGTTTGCTCAAGGTCCGGTACATACTGGCGGAGCCTATTTTTTAAACTATCATAAACGCCCCTTACATGAAAAAAGTACTTATCATCGGAGCCAATGGAAAGGTTGGTAAACTCCTTACCCAGAAATTAAAAGAATCAGAAGAATTTGCACCCATTGCCACCTTCCGTAAAGAAGAGCAGAAAGAGCATTTTGAGAAACTGGGCGTAGACTACCGGGTATTAAACCTGGAAGATGATGTTGCCACTATTACAAAGGCTGTGCGAGGAGCAGATGCTATTGTGTTTTCGGCGGGCTCGGGCGGCAAAGGGGGAGCAGAAAAAACCCTAACCGTTGACCTGGACGGTGCTGTAAAAGCCATGGAAGCCGCCCGGAAGGAAGGGATAAAACGCTTTGTAATTGTAAGTGCCATGGGTACCGATGACCGCAGTTATTGGGAGGAGTCGGGCATAAAAACCTATTACATTGCCAAGCACTATGCCGACCGTGTACTCAAAGCAAGTGACCTGTATTATACCATACTACGCCCCGGAGCCTTGCAGGACAAACCCGGAACCAGTAAAATAACGACCGATAACCCGGCCTCTCAAGAAGGTGTACCCCGCGAAGATGTAGCCAATGTTATTTTAGAAGTGCTTAAGAAAGACAATACCATTGGGAAGATCATTGAGTTCAACAGTGGCGATACACCCGCCCGGGAGGCAGTAAATCGGATATAAGCGCTCTGGCGGTGTCTTTTTAAGGTTAGCACTCAAAACAAATCTCCCCTTGCAAAGCGGTATAGGTATATGGCTTGTTATTCTGCTCTTGTTTGTGCAACCTCTGTTTGCGCAGCAGGCAGGAGAACCACCGCCCTATAAACAGGTGCGCTACGAAGAAGATTACCGCTACCTGCTGGCCGATACCACCGAAAGAGATGTTTGGGACCCGCTTAAGTTTATAGCACTCACCCAATCAAAAAGAAACTACCTGAGCCTGGGAGGAGAGGTGCGCTTCCATTATGAACGCTTCAGGAACAGGGACTGGGGCATACACCCACAGCCCCACGATGGTTATTTGCTGCAGCGCTATATGATGCATGCCGATCTGCACCTGGGGGAGAAGCTAAGGTTTTTTGGCCAGCTTAAAAGCGGTCTGGTAGCGGGGCAGGCAGGGGAACCCGACCTGCCCGACAAAGATGCCCTGGACCTGCACCAGGCTTTTGCTGATGTAAATATTCCTTTGTCGGGTTCCCTGCATGCTACCATCAGGGCAGGGAGGCAAGAGCTTACCTATGGTAGTTCGCGTTTTGTAAGTGTTAGGGAAGGGCCCAATGTTAGGCTGGCTTTTGATGCCCTGAAGCTGATCCTGCAGAAGGAGGAGTACCAGCTGGATGCTTTTTACAGCAGGCCGGTTACTACCGAAACAGGTATTTTTGATGACCGTGCCGATCCCAACGAGAGGTTCTGGGGGCTTTACTCCACGCATCCATTACCCTCGCTGTTTAAAGGTTATGCAGACCTGTATTACTTTGGACTGGAGCGAAGGGAAGCTGAATTTGACCAGGGTACCGCCCATGAACAAAGGCATATCGGTGGGTTACGCTTGTGGAATAATGATACCGACCTTTATTACGATATAGAGGCACAATACCAGTTGGGTAACTTTGGTAGTGGAAATATACGGGCATGGGCTTTGGCCAGTCATTTTACCTACACCCTTGCGCAGGTGCCCTTGCAGCCAGAAGCCGGCATACGAACCGGCATCAGAAGTGGTAACCGTAACCCTGCAGATCCAAACCTGCAAACCTTTAACCCCTTATACCCGAGAGGATCTATATTTCAGCAGATTGCACAGGTGGGCCCCACCAACCTGTACGATGTACACCCCAACTTGCGCCTTACACTTTGGAAAGGGTTTAAAGCAGACTTTGTGGCTGATTTCTTCTGGCGCTACAGCCTGCAGGATGGTGTGTATGCTGTGCCCTATAATTTACTTATTGCGTCTGGCAATAGCAGGGCCCGGCACATTGGTAACCAGTATTCGGTAGAGGCCGAGTGGCAGGTAAACCGGCAGCTTAGCTTTGAGTTCTTTCTTACTTACTTTACAGCTGGTCGTTTTATCAGGGAGGCGGTAGGGGGGCAGGCCATTACCTTTATAGCACCGCGGGTTTCGTACCGATTTTAAGGAAAATTTTGATAATACATGCATAAATTACATATTGTATTTATGGATAAGGATTAAGCTATGTTAACTGAAACAGCAGAAACTGAACAAATATTTGATGTGCTGATTGTAGGCGCGGGCCTGTCGGGGATTGGTACCGCCTATTGGCTGCAGGATAAATGCCCAAACAAGAAGTACGTGATCCTGGAAGCCAGGGAAGCCATTGGTGGCACCTGGGATTTGTTCAGGTACCCTGGTATTCGCTCTGATTCAGATATGTTTACCTTTGGTTATACCTTTAAGCCCTGGAACAACCCGCAGTCGCTTTCGGATGGAGCTTCTATATTGCAATACCTGCACGAAACAGCCACGGAAAACGGTATTGACCAACACATCCGTTTTGGGCATAAGGTTCTGAGCGCAGGCTGGTCGGGCGAGGATCGTTGCTGGATACTGGAAGTACAGAACGGGCGGGGGGTACAGTATTTCCGTACCCGATTCCTGTATATGTGCAGTGGTTATTATAGCTATGATGAAGCCCACCGCCCCCGTTTTGAGGGCGAAGAAACCTATACCGGCCAGGTGGTATTACCCCAGTTCTGGCCCAGAGACCTTAACTATAAAGGTAAGCGCGTGGTTATTGTTGGCAGCGGGGCTACAGCGGTTACCCTGGTACCCACCATGGCCCAAACTGCCGGGCATGTAACCATGCTGCAACGCTCGCCTACCTATATTATGAACCTGCCCAACCGTAATGGCTTGTTTATAAGCCTCAGAAAGTGGCTGGGCGATAAGGCTGCTTATAAAATTACCCGTTGGCGCAACCTCCTGCTGGGTACTATCTTTTACAAGTTTTCCAGGGCATTTCCCGGCCTTACCAAAAAGCTGATCATGAAACTGGCCTCCCGGCAATTGGAACAGGGTTATGCCGTAGATACACATTTTAACCCTCGTTATAATCCCTGGGACCAGCGCCTGTGCGTAGTGCCAGACGGAGACCTTTTTCAGTCGATTAAGGCTGGTAAAGCCTCTGTGGTTACTGATGAAATTGCCCGGTTTACAGAAAATGGAATTAAGCTGAAGTCGGGAGAGCAGCTAAACGCTGATATTGTTGTGCTGGCTACAGGGTTAAAGCTTAAGATTTTAGGTGGTGCCAGCATCTATATAGATGGCAGGGAAGTAGATACCAGCCAGGTGCTTATTTACAAAGGCATGATGGCCAGTAATGTGCCCAATATGGCGCTGGCTTTTGGCTATACCAACAACTCCTGGACGCTTAAAACAGATTTAACCGCCAATTATGTATGCAGGATGTTGCAGTATATGGATAAAAAAGGCTATGCCGTGGTAGTGCCCCGCCCGCAGGCCGATGTGGCCCCGGAGCCTTTCCTCAACTTTGATTCGGGCTATGTAAAGCGTGCTTCTGCTATACTGCCCAAGCAAGGCTCGCGCAAACCCTGGCGCGTGTACCAGAGCTATTTAATGGATAAGCTTACCATTCGCTATGGTCGTATTGATGATGGTGTGCTGGAGTTTGGTAAAAAAGAGGATTTTACAGCAAGCACCAGGCCTGCTGCTACGCAGAAACAGGTGCATCATCAACCTTAAGTTCGTCTACTTCAATTACCTCTCCGGCTTGCAGGTTGCCCAGGCGCAAGTCGCCTATGCGCACCCTAACCAGGCGCAGTGTAGGGAAGCCCACTACAGCCGTCATTTTACGGATCTGGCGGAATTTACCCTCTTTAACGGTAATGGATACCCAGCTGGTAGGGCCATGGCGTGGATCGCGTATTTTACGGCTGCGCTCCGGAAAGCCCGGGTCACCCTCCAGCCTAAAAGCCGTGCAGGGCTTGGTTTCGTATTTTTCTCCTTTTATGCCAATTTCCACACCCTGCTGCATCCGGGCTATGGCTTCATCGGTAATCAGGCCATCTACCTGTACCCAGTATTCTTTTTCAATTTTATGCCCCATGCAAATGCGGGCGCTCTCTTTACCATCGGTAGTCAGCAGGAGCAGGCCTTCGCTGTGCTCATCCAACCGACCAATCGACATGGTGCCTTCCGGAAAATTGTAGAGCTCGCCCAGTAGCTTCTTCTTCTTTAACTCGCAAACAAACTGGCTGAGGTATCCATAGGGCTTATGAAAAATAAAGTGCCTGTGCATAATGAGGGAATGGGTTTGGGCTCCTTTGTGGTTATAGAGCCGAGGTTAATTAATATGTGCTGCAAAGATACCCAATAATTCAATTCCCGGCCCGTATGGCGGGCTGGGCTCGCATATGGCATTGTTTTTGAACAAAATTGCTAATGCATCGTTTAAATTTTTGCGAAAACTATTTTATTCCGCAAAATTGTTTAGTAACATTGCAAAAGCAATTCTGCTGTTTCTTTCACTGAAAGGATATTTATAAAGAAGAGGCGAGAGACTAGGCTCAAAGACCCTCTGGCAACCACCCAATCGGCAGGTGCCAATTCCTATCCCAAAAGGGAAATATAAATTGAGTACAATGACACACTTACTTCACATTAGTAACACTTCCTTATCACAACGCCCAGGCGATGTGATATCCTCTTCTTCACCTTCTGCTTTCTTAATGCCTGCTGCAACAGCCTGCTGTTGTTGCTGTTGTTGTATGTGCTAAGGCATCAATCCTGATGCAAACGGACCGAAACTCCCTGTAGCACGCCATACAGGATGTGTCCCCCTATACCACCAACTCACCAAAATAAACCTTTTCGCTGCTTAGCAGGCATTGTGGCTTGCTTACAAGCGGTTTTAAAGCATCTGTAAGCCAACAGGCTATGCCTGGGCCAGCCTGTGTGCCAGAAAAATGTTAGTATACTCTTATTTAGAAATACATGAGCCTTACCATAGATCTTAAACAAAGCCTGCCTGTACTGGCAGAGGCTATTAAAAATAAACCTATTGATGAAGCCCTGGCCTACCTGGCTTCACAGTTTGAGGGTAGCATTGCCTTCTCCTCAAGCCTGGGTATAGAAGACCAGCTGATCACCCACTTTATCTTTGCCAATGGGGTGCCGGTACGGGTATTTACCCTCGATACGGGCCGTCTTTTCCCCGAAACCTATACGCTACTGGATGCCACCAGCAAACGCTATGGTAAAACAATAGAAGTATACTTCCCCAAGCACGAAGCCCTGGAAGAGCTGCTTACCGAAAAGGGGCCCTTTAGCTTTTACCAATCGGTAGAAAACCGCAAGCAATGCTGCTTTATCCGCAAGGTAGAGCCTTTGCAAAGAGCGCTAAAAGGCGTGCAAGTGTGGGTTACAGGTATCCGCAGGGAGCAGTCGGACAACCGTCAGGATATGCAGCTACTCGAGTGGGACGAGAAGCAGCAGCTTATTAAATACAACCCTCTGCTGGAGTGGACTTTTGAGGAAGTAACCGACTATGTTAAGAAGCACCATATCCCTTATAACACGCTGCATAATAAAGGCTTTGTAAGCATCGGTTGCGCCCCTTGTACCCGCGCCATTGAGCCCGGCGAGAACTTCCGTGCCGGCCGCTGGTGGTGGGAAGATGCCTCTAAAAAGGAGTGCGGACTGCATTCTCGCTGAGTGACAGAGTGAAAGAGTGACTGAGTGATGAAGCTCCGGGAGACAGGGGGTGATTAGGAGTCAGGAGGACAGGAGTCAGGAGGACGGGTGCAGCTAAAAGCAGTAGAGATACAAAAGCCTGAGCTCCTGGGAAAGATGGCCTTGAAGAAATGGCGTTAAGAATTTTATGTAATGAAGCGGTTAAGAAAGATTTCTGTTTGAGCCGGAGGCGAGTTTAAATCTTTTCAGCAGGATCGAG
>FPIC01103942.1_pt1 | contig 15791 bp, 13 predicted proteins | sample 1504481 | NCBI WGS metagenome assembly FPIC01 (sample SAMEA4475357, study PRJEB15587) | soil metagenome | biome: Soil; feature: Field | place: India | collected 2015-03-11 | depth 0 m
TTAAAGGAGGCTTTTTTGTTTCTTAATACTTTATAAAGTACCGTAATTTGTAGACATCGTCTAAGTGTTTGTCTACAATTGTAGAAGTAACTAATAAACAGGATATGCGCTGGTTTACAGGCCAAGCACTCGTGCTGCTTTCAGAAGCCCTGCTACGCTAATAGCATCTGTAATCCTGTTATCCATAGCCATTTCTACTGCTTCTGTAAGCGGAAGTTTTTTAATTGCAAGGTCTTCTGTATCTTCAAACTCTGTGTCACCTTCTGTAAGCTCTTCTGCCAGGTAAATAAAGCCTTCTTCATCTGTAACAGAGTTAGAGGTATGTATACGGGCAAGGTAGGTCCACTTATCGGCAGTAAGTCCTGTTTCTTCCTTTAATTCTCTTTTGGCAGATTCCAGCGGATCGAGTTCATTGGGTCCACCACCCATCGGAATTTCCCAGCTATACTCTTCTAATGAATATCGGTATTGACCTACGAGCCATGTATTGCCATCTTTGTCTATGGGTATAATGCCTATAGCTTTATTCTTAAAACTTACTACACCGTAAATTCCTGGCCCACCACTAGGGTTTAGTACCTGGTCTTCGCGCACACGGATCCATGGGTTTGTATAAACCTCTTTGCTGGAGAGGGTGGTCCATGGATTTTTTATGTCTTCCATATCAAAAGTTTTTGTAAAAAGTGGTTACTTCGTATCCTTACAAATGTAAAGGCTTCCGTTTTATATTCAATTGTAAATGTTAAAATCTTATTTTGATTCCCTGCTTGTGGAAGCAGGCCTGGACGAAGCAGGCAGAGGCTGCCTGGCCGGACCAGTAGTGGCTGCTGCTGTAATTCTGCCAAAAGACTTTTACCACCCTTTGCTCAATGATTCTAAAAAGTTAAGTGCCAGGCACCGTGAAGAACTGCGTCCCATTATAGAAGAGCAGGCCCTTGCCTGGGCAGTAGCAGAAGCTAGTCCTGCAGAAATAGACCAGTATAATATATTAAAGGCCTCATTCCTGGCTATGCACAGAGCGGTAGAAAAGCTATCCGTAACACCAGAATTACTTTTAGTTGATGGCAATCGTTTTACTCCCTACAATTTTATAGCACACCGCTGTGTGGTACGTGGAGATAGTACCTTCAGTTCTATAGCCGCCGCTTCTGTGCTGGCCAAAACATATCGTGATGCTTATATGACTGAGCTGGCAGCAGCTTATCCTCACTATGGCTGGGATAAAAATGCTGCATATCCAACCAAAGATCACCGGCTGGCTATAGAAAAGTTTGGACCCTGTACAGAGCATCGTAAAACGTTTAAATTGTTAGCCACCCCGGTGTAATATTATGCCAGCCAACCCTTTTTCTTTATATTTACACCACCAAAACAAACCTGCTGCCTGTTACCAGGCAGTACATTTTAACCTATACATACAAAAAGCATGGAGCTTAAAAAGACAGCTTTACACGACTTGCACGTAGAACTTGGTGCCAAAATGGTACCTTTTGCCGGCTATAATATGCCTGTACGGTACTCATCTGATATTGAAGAGCATAACACGGTGCGCAATGCCGTTGGTGTATTTGATGTATCGCATATGGGAGAGTTTATGGTGCGTGGCAAAGGTGCCCTAGACCTGATACAGCGTGTAACAAGCAATGATGCCTCTAAACTAATTGATGGTAAAGTGCAATACTCATGCCTTCCCAACGATAAAGGTGGCATTGTAGATGACCTCTTGGTGTACCGTATGGCAGAAGAGGAATATATGCTTGTTGTAAATGCCTCTAACATCGAAAAAGATTGGAACTGGATCAGCCAGTTCAATACTAGCGGTGTAGAGATGGAGAACATTTCTGATGATATTACTTTATTTGCGGTACAAGGTCCCAAAGCTATTGCTGCCTTACAGCCCCTAACAGAAGTTAACCTTTCTGAAATGGAATATTACTCCTTTAAAGTAGCAGAATTTGCCGGAGTACCTGATGTAATTATTTCTGCTACTGGCTATACAGGATCTGGTGGGTTTGAAATTTATCTGAAAAATGAACATGCCGAACAGGTATGGAAAAAAATATTTGAGGCAGGAGCAGCACATGGTATTAAGCCTATTGGCTTAGGTGCCCGTGATACCCTGCGCCTTGAAATGGGTTTTTGCCTGTATGGTAACGATATAGATGATACCACCTCACCGCTGGAAGCTGGCCTGGGTTGGATCACTAAATTAACCAAAGAGTTTACAGGTTCACAACTAGTATCTTCTCTTAAAGAAAAAGGAGTTTCTAAAAAGCTTTCTGCCTTTATTATGGTAGATAAAGGTATTCCTCGCAGCCATTATAACATTTTAAACGCTGAAGGAAAAAAAATAGGAGAGGTGACTTCCGGCACACAATCCCCACATCTGGGGCAGGGGATAGGCTTGGGTTATATTGCTACAGAATACACCAAACCTGATACTGAAATATTTATTGAGGTTCGTAATAAGCCTTTAAAAGCAAAAGTAGTAAAGCTTCCCTTTTACAAACCTGTACAAGCCTAATATGCACCAACGTAGTGTTGACGTTTGTTTTACACCTGAGCTGCTGCACCTGTTTGATCTAACAGAAAGTGTAGTAGTAGTAATTGATATACTGAGGGCAACCTCATGCATGACTACTGCACTTGCTAATGGTGTAGACAAAATTATTCCTGTAGCCAGCCTTGAAGAGTGCGCTGCATTAAAGGCGCAAGGCTACCTGGCAGCAGCAGAACGTAATGGGTTGAAGGCCGATGGTTTTGACCTGGGTAATTCTCCGTTTTCTTATATGGAAGATAGGGTAAAAGGTAAGACCATAGCGATGACTACCACAAATGGTACCCTGGCCATTAGCCGTTCATTATCTGCCAGGCAAGTGCTTGTTGGTTCTTTTCTTAATATTTCTGCAGTTGTACACTACCTGGAGCAGCAACCTTACCATGCAGTGCTGGTATGTGCAGGCTGGAAAGGTATGGTGAACCTGGAAGATACTCTTTTTGCTGGTGCTGTGATAAGCCGGATAAAGGAAACTTTTACCCCTGATACAGATGCTGCCAGTATTGCTTTGAGTCTGTATGAGAGCCACCAGAATAATTTACTGGCTGTAGTTAAGAAATCGCAGCATGCCAGGCGCCTTAATAACCTGGATGTACACAAGGATATTGAATTTTGTCTGCAGCATGATGTATATTCGATTGTGCCTGTACTGCAGGATGGTGCTTTAACAGGAGCGAAACCTGTAAATGCTTAACAATAAAAAAGGACCTGTACATTTGTACAGGCCCTTTTTTATACATTGCAAACCAAACGCTAGGGGTTATCTTCCATTACGGGTATTGGGCTTTTAACCTTGCAGGTAATGCTTTTCTCCGATATAAAGCGCCAGGCTCTTTTCTCTGACCAATAATCGCCATTTGCATTCGATTCATAAAATCCGCAATGTCCTCCTTCAGAAGGTATTTCCAAAAATACATACTGGTTAGTTCTAACCTCTTCAGTAGGGAAGCACGATAATGACAGGAAAGGATCATTTTTCGCGTTTACGATTAGGGTCGGAATTTTTATATTCTTGATGTAATTACAGGAACTACATTGTTTGTAATAATCTTCTGCATTTTTAAATCCATGCAAAGGAGCAGTATATTTTTCGTCAAATTCAGTGAGGGTTTTAAGTTTTTCCAGGTTCTTTAAACTGAGTTTTCCTGGCAAAAGGAGAGCCTTTTCTTTTATTTTGTTTTTCAGGCTTTTCATGAAACGTGCATGATAAATCCTGTTTTCAGCTCGGCATAGGTTCTGAGCAGAGTCGGCCAGGTTACACGGTACCGAAAAAACCACAGCCTTACGCACCATTGGATGAATCTCGCTGCCTTTCTCGCCCAGGTATTTTAACAACAGGTTACCGCCCAGGCTAAAACCTATTAATACAATCTGGTTATACTGGCCAGATTTAATAACCTTATTTATAACATGATCAACATCTTCAGTAGCGCCGCTGTGGTAAAAGCGCAGCCTGCTGTTGCACTCACCACTACAGCCTCTGAAATTGATGGCCAGGGCATCAAAGCTTTCGCGGTTTAGCATGCGTACCATCCCCAGCATGTAGGGGCGCTGTGAGTCGCCTTCCAGGCCATGGCAGAGTATTGCCAGTTTCCGGCTGCCTGTGCGCGACCAGTCCAGGTCTATAAAGTCTTTATCAAAGGTTTCAATGCGTTCTCTTTCATACCGAACGTTGCGTACTTTTCTGAAAAGAGCCGGAAAAATGGTTTGAAGATGCTTGTTGGGTAATAAAGCCGGTGCTGTGTAATCAGAAGTAGTAATTAAAGGCATAGGCTATGGATTACAGGTAAAATTAAGTTCAAATTTAATAGATACTAAAATTCCCAAATTCCAAATATAGCTGATCTTTATCACTCAATAGGTCAAAAGTTATATTATTTATTACACTTTTAAAAGCAAATACCTCAAAAAATAGCATTCAATTCTTTATTTAAAAGATTCTATTGCAAAAATTGTATACCTTTCTACTCATTCAATCGTTAGGATAGATACTTATTTATTCTCCTGAAATGGATTTAATTTAGTAGCCTGTCAAAAAAAGATAATATTCGTATAGTATCTTCTAAGTTGATTCTATTAAATTTCTTACTTTTGCAACTCGATATACTATTAACCATATGTTTGAGAACCTCAGTAATAAACTAGATAAAGCCTTTAAGACCCTCAAAGGTGAGGGAAGAATTACAGAAATTAACGTAGCACAAACGGTTAAGGAAATACGCCGCGCCCTGATTGATGCCGATGTTAACTTTAAAGTTGCCAAATCTGTAACAGATACAATTAAAGATAAGGCAATGGGCAAGGAAGTACTTATTGCTGTAAAACCGGGGCAATTACTTACCAAAATTGTATACGAAGAGCTTACCGAGTTAATGGGTGGCTCTAAAACCGATATAAATATAAAAGGCGAACCCGCTGTAATTCTTATTGCAGGCTTACAGGGTTCCGGTAAAACCACATTTTCTGGTAAACTGGCCAGCCTTTTAAAGAAGCAAAACCGTAACGTGTTGCTTGCTGCCTGCGATATTTATCGCCCTGCTGCAATTGATCAGCTTAAAGTACTTGGTGAGCAGGTAGGGGTAGAGGTATACGCTGAGCCCGAAAATAAAAACGCAGTTCAGATTGCTCAAAATGCAATTGCATATGCTAAGGCAAACAACAAGAAAGTTGTTATTGTTGATACGGCCGGACGTTTGGCTGTGGATGAGCAGATGATGCAAGAGATTGAAAAGGTTAAGAAAGCCCTGAATCCTAGTGAAACTCTATTTGTAGTTGATTCTATGACAGGGCAGGATGCTGTAAATACTGCTAAAACCTTTAATGACAGGCTTGATTTTGATGGCGTAGTACTTACCAAGCTTGACGGTGATACCCGTGGTGGTGCAGCACTTTCAATACGCTCGGTAATAGAGAAGCCAATCAAGTACATAAGTACCGGAGAGAAAATGGATGCTATCGATCTGTTTTACCCCGATCGTATGGCACAACGTATTCTAGGTATGGGTGACGTAATCTCCCTTGTAGAGCGTGCGCAACAAACCTTTGACGAAGAAGAAGCCCGCCGTATCAATAAGAAGATCCGTAAAAACCAGTTTGATTTTGACGACTTTTTATCTCAGCTGGAGCAGATCAAAAAAATGGGTAGCATTAAAGACCTGGTAGGTATGTTACCAGGTATGGGCAATGCTTTAAAAGACATTGATATATCTGACGATGCCTTCAAGCCTATTGAAGCTATCATTCGCTCAATGACCCCATACGAGCGTGCAAACCCTGATACCTTGAATGGCAGCCGCCGTAAACGTATTGCTACCGGTAGCGGAACTACCATACAGCAGGTTAACAACCTCCTTAAGCAGTTTGAAGACATGCGTAAGATGATGAAAATGATGAACAAGTCGACTATGAAAGGCCGTATGCCTAACCTTAAAATGTTTGGGCGTTAAAAATTATATAAATTTTGTAAAAAAGGCTCTGGACATTTTGTTTAGAGCCTTTTTTGTAAAAAAGTATTAACAATATTGCCCCCTATTGTTATTTTTTACATATTTGGATCGTTGTATCCAAAGCCTTACTTTTTGTGCTTCATTATGCTATGCAGGGCACTTCCTAAACAGCTGGATTATAAACAGGGCTGTTATATTTAACAGATTCTCAAAAAAACTCAGCTTTATTCAGAATCTGCCTAAATTATTGCCGTTTTATTGATCATAATAAAAAGTTTTATAAAAATATACCTTTTTACATAACTTTTTGATAGCAAAATCACGTATCCATAATGGAAAATATAAATCTAGGCTTTAGAATAATTTTTAGGTTTCTTCCTTTTTTTTCTATAGCACTACTTAATCCTTAACAGAAATTGTCTCTACATATCCAACCCCTTAACCGTTAGGAAAATGATATATAAACTAAAATTAAAAAACGCTGACAAAGACGTTTTGATCTCCTCTGAAGCTTTTGAGTATATCAATGATCACATGTACCTTAAAGAGGTAAATTTTTTAAAGAACCTTCGTCTGCACTCTAATGGGTATGCATTTTTTCAGAAGAACCATCCTGTAAAAGACGGTTACCGCAACGAAACCATTTACCTGCATCGCTTTATTGCTGAAAAGTTTATTGCCAAGCCAGAAACTGATGCTCGCCTTTTTGTAAAAATTAAAAACGGAAATCCGCTTGACTGCCGTACTTCCAACCTGGAATGGGTACCATTCTCTAAAGTGATAAGGGGTACAGGTAAAACCCGCAGTAAGACTGGTTACAGGGGGGTACACAAAGAAAACAGTAAATACAGAGCCGTACTTTATAACCAGGGCAAGCGCTATGACCTGGGCTACTTTGATTCTGCGGAAGAAGCTGCCAATGCTTATAATAAAAAATCAGAAGAGCTTTTTGGTAAAACCAAGAGCCTCAATCGTATTAAGCGAAATGTGGTAGAAGAAGTGGAACATTCTGTAGTAGTATAAGCGAATCGCTTTTGAAGCAAGCATACTATATCCATATACTTTTTTATATTTGCCTATTCTAAACCCGGAATATGCAAAGACGTCTCCTGCTCGATAATCAGCAACTGGATATTACGCTACAGCGTTTATGCCAGCAGTTGATTGAAAACCATGATGATTTTGAAAATACAGTTCTGCTGGGCATGCAACCACGTGGTATTCTATTGTCCGACAGAATACATCAAACATTAACCCGCCTTACAGGTATACAGGTGCCTGCGGGCTACCTGGATGCTACCTTTCACCGCGATGACTTCAGACGGCGGGAAGCACCACTCAAAGCAAATGCTACAAGGGTTCCCTTCATTATTGAAAATAAGAAGGTAATCCTTGTAGATGATGTGCTTTATACCGGCCGTACAATCCGTGCCGCACTAGATGCTATGAACGCCTTTGGCCGTCCGGCTAAGGTAGAATTGCTTGTGCTTATTGACCGTAAGTACTCCCGCGACTTACCCATAGAAGCTATGTATGTGGGCCGCCATGTCAACTCTATTCAATCACAAAAAGTATTAGTAGAATGGAAAGCACAGGGTGCCTCCCACGACCAGGTTTGGTTGCAGGACCAATAGCCCATGCAGCTTTTTATTTTATGTTCTGAGATTTCTTAAGACCCGCTATAATCATGCATCAGTTAAGTGTAAGGCATTTACTTGGCATAAAGGACCTAAGCCGCCAGGATATTGAGCTTATTTTTGAAACAGCCGATGGCTTTAAAGAAGTATTAAACAGGCCTATTAAAAAAGTGCCTTCGCTCAGGGATATTACGATTGCCAATGTGTTTTTCGAAAACTCAACCCGAACCAGGCTATCGTTTGAGCTTGCCCAGAAAAGACTTTCTGCAGATGTGATAAACTTTTCTTCATCATCCAGTTCGGTTAAAAAAGGAGAAACTCTGCTTGATACTGTCAATAATATACTGGCCATGAAAGTTGATATGATCGTAATGCGCCACTCAAGCCCAGGATCTCCTCACTTTCTGGCCAAGCACATAAAAGCCAATATTGTAAACGCCGGAGATGGTACTCATGAACATCCTACCCAGGCTTTGCTTGATAGCTTTTCTATACGTGAAAAGCTGGGCCAGGTAGAAGGTAAAAAAGTAGCTATTATTGGCGATATTCTGCATTCCAGGGTGGCATTATCAAACGTTTTTGCCTTACAAAAGCAAGGGGCAGAAGTAATGGTTTGCGGACCGGCCACCCTTATACCACGCTATATCAATGAACTGGGCGTTAGGGTAGAACATGATGTACGTAAGGCTCTGCAATGGTGCGATGTAGCCAATGTGCTCCGTATACAGTTAGAGCGCCAGCAAATCCAATACTTTCCATCCCTGCGCGAATATTCACAGTACTTTGGTATCAATAAAGCGTTGCTTAACTCTCTCGATAAAGAAATTGTGATCATGCATCCAGGCCCGATAAACAGAGGGGTAGAACTAACCAGCGATGTAGCAGACTCACAGCATTCCGTAATATTGCAACAGGTAGAAAATGGCGTGGCTATACGCATGGCCGTGTTGTATCTGCTGGCTTCCCAGAACTAATTAAGCTTAAAATTCCTTAATGGTGTACCATCATTTTATAGCTCTTTAATCAGCTGTTTTATGATGGTATGTTGTTTGTAGTCTTTAGCTTATGCTTGTGCATGACTGCGCTCAATTTTTAAATTTATTCTAATTACATACGACCTATCTTTTCTGGTCCTTTCAATGAAACAAAATCTTAAAGCTCTATTTTTCTTAGCCATTTCAATGACTGCCTTTACAGGTTTTTCCTTTGCCCAGGGGTATGAATGTGAAGAAATGCTTTTCCCAAAACAGGGGCCCAATAAGCAATACGGATATGCCAACCTATTGGGAGAATTTGTAGTAGACCCCGTGTTTACACAAGCTCAACCTTTTGAAGGCCGCTTTGCAGTGGTTATGAAGGGTTCCAAATTGGGAGTACTTAATTGTGATGGTATTATCATTGTTGAGCCCGTTTATGAAGAAATAGGTAGCTTTTTGCATGGCTCTGGTTGGGCAAGGCGCAAAGATCTGTGGGAATATGTAGATGGTAGAGGAAGGGTTGTGATTCCTGCTTCGTTTACAGAAGTAAAAGATGTGTCTCCACAGGCAACCTTAACCTGGGTGCAGAAAGACGGGCAATGGGGCTTATTTTCAAGAGAAAATTTTACCATGCTCGTAAAGCCGCAGTTTGATGCTATTCAGGCTTTATCAGATAGTGCCAGTATTGTGCGTAAAGGCAATGCATTTGGAGTTCTATCGCATCGCAATGGTAGCCTTACAGTGCCCGTTGAAGCTACTCAGATCAACCGGCTTGAGCGTAATATTATTGCTTATCAGCATAAGGGAAAGTGGGGTGCTATACAGGCAAAGGGCAATATTATTGTTCCCGCTCAGTATGATACACTTATTATGCAGGAGCCTCGTATTATGTTGGTTAAAGATAATATGTATGGCCTGGCCGATGCTCAGGGAAGAATAATTTTAAAGCCTGTTTACCAGCAGGTAGGGGCATTTAATCAAGGGGTAGCAGCTGTACGCAAAGATGGTAAGGTAGGCTATGTAAATATACATGGTAAATTCGTGATTGAGCCACAGTATGAAGAAGGGTTGCCTTTCCATAAAGGAAAAGCCATAGTAAAGAAGGCTGGTAAGTGGGGAGCAGTGAGTATTAGTAATAAATCAGTTATACCTGCTCAATACGAGAGCCTGCAGTACAGTGCAGTGCACGATTTATTTTCTGCAGAAAGCAATGGTAAAACTACTCTTTTAAATGCCCAGGGGCAGCTCCTTGTTAAAGATGAGATTGTTAAAATTGCGATTGAAGATACTTCAAAACTGGTTCGGATCTGGAAAGCCAGTGGGGCCGATTATTTTAATACAGCAACTAAAGAGTGGCAAACCAGTCAGAATTTTGAAAGGGTACAGCCTTTCCGTAATGGCTATGCTCTAGCCGGTACAAACAATCAATGGGGTGTAATTGATGCCAGTGGTAAAATAATTGTTCCGGTTGCTAACGATACAGTGGTAATACATCAGCAGCCCCAAGGCCCTTTGTTTGCCATTAAACAAAATGGGCGCTATGGGTTAAGTAATGCTATAGGGCAAACGCTTATTCCTGCAGAGTATAATTACCTTGAAGTAGGTACTTATGGTGTTGTAAAGGTGCAGAAAGGTGATTTATTCGGGATAATGAAGAGCAATGGTACCTGGGTGGCCGAACCACGCTATAGCCATATGAGCACCAAGCGAACCAATACCAAAGCCCCGGATTGGCCTGCCATTGCGGTAAGGGCTGGCAAGCCTTTTTTAGTGAACAGCCGTGGTGATGAAGTAAATAAGCAGCCTGTTTCTGCTTTGCGTTGGGTAGGAGAGAATGTATATGCCTGGGAAAATAAAGGCAAGTGGGGACTAATGTCTGCCAATGGCGATATTATTACACCTGCACAGTTTGATGGAGTTCGCGACTATACCTTTGGTCAGTTAGCTGTACGACAGGGAGGCCGTTGGGGCTTTGTAAATAAAGCCGGCCGCCCCAGTGTACCGGTAAGCTTTGATGAAGTTCTTGATTTTGCCGGCACTACTACCTATGCCAGGCAGGGTGCAAAATGGGGAGCTATTGATCAGCGCGGAAATTTTGTACTTAAGCCAGAGTTTGACCGTTACCAGGTGCTGCCGGACGGCAGCCGCAAATTGCTCAAGAATTAACGGTCTACATAGGCCAGGCTAACAATGGTAGCCACGATTATAGCAATCACAATGCCTATTCCCATTGCTAAGTATATTGTCATATTAACCCTTAAGGCCAGGCGCTCTGCTTCCAGGTAGAGCTCCTGGCCTGCAATTAGCTGCATCTCTTCAAGCCGCTCCAGAGGCTCAATTATACTTCTGAACAGGGTAAAGCTTCTTCCTGTAAGCAGGTTCATGGCTTCCTGGTGTTGCCGTTGGCGACTTAGGGTAATAATGTTTCTTTCCAGTTTGCGGTATTCATCCATGTTCCGCCTGTACTTGTTGAGAGATTTTATCTCTTCAGGAACAAGGTAGGTTTCACTATACTTATTAATTAGTGAATCTATGATTCTGTTATTGCGGTGTATATCAAACTCGATCTGAACTAATGATTCGACCCCTAGCTCGGTTACATGTTCTTCTAGATGCAGGCGGTTCTGATACGATCGTTCAATAATAACGGACAGTTCCATTGCAGGCTCTAGCCTGTCGCGGTACATTGAAAAAAACTTATTGCTTAGCCTCGATACACCCGAAACGCTTACCATACCAATAGAAATAAGCAAAAAGAAAACAATGGTAAAACAATAGATTATTCTTTTGCCAACTTTCTTTGTAAGTAATAAAACCATGAACCTTTATAATTAGTAGTGCTGCACAAAATTAAGAGTATCTACTCAACTATTGCAAATAAAACGTTGTTTCATCAAAAAGACTTTATATGATAAGGTGACTTAGGCAGGATTTTATTAAAAGAATTATATGACTACCTTTGCATTACGCTTATTGCACCAATAACTTAACGACTATGTATTATAATTCAATTATCGAAACCATCGGTAATACCCCTCTGGTTAAGCTAAACAAGCTGGCTAAAGGTATTAAAGGCACGATCCTGGTAAAAGTAGAATATTTCAATCCCGGCAACTCTGTAAAAGACAGAATGGCGGTTAAAATGATAGAAGATGCTGAAAAAGCTGGTATTCTTAAGCCAGGTGGAACTATTATTGAAGGTACCTCTGGTAACACAGGTATGGGGCTGGCACTGGCTGCTATAGCAAAAGGCTATAAATGTATTTTTACCATGTCAGATAAGCAATCGCAGGAGAAAATGGATATACTTCGTGCAGTAGGTGCAGAAGTTATTGTATGCCCTACCAATGTGGCACCAGAAGATCCCCGTTCGTATTATTCTGTCGCTAAAAAGTTAAACAACGATATTCCAAATTCTTTTTACCCGAACCAGTACGATAACCTTTCTAATGCTGCAGCGCATTATGAAACCACCGGACCCGAAATATGGGAGCAGACCGAAGGAAAAATTACACATTTTGCTGCTGGTGTGGGTACAGGTGGTACCATATGTGGTACTGCTAAATTCCTAAAAGAGAAGAATCCAAACATAGTTTCTGTAGGTCTGGATACCTATGGCTCAGTATTCAAAAAATACAAGGAAACAGGCATTTTTGATGAGGGTGAGATTTATCCCTACATGACAGAAGGGATAGGGGAAGATATTTTGCCCAAGAACGTTAACTTTGATCTGATCGATACTTTTATTAAGGTAACAGATAAGGATGCAGCCGTAATGACACGTAAACTGGCACGTGAAGAAGGTTTGTTCTGCGGGTGGTCTTGCGGATCTGCAGTATATGGCGCCCTGGAGTATGCACGTGAGCATATGAAAGAAGATGATGTAATGGTAATTATTCTGCCCGATCATGGCACCCGTTACCTCGGTAAAGTATACAACGATAACTGGATGAAAGATCATGGTTTCCTGGAATCACGCGAGTTTGCTACAGCAAAAGATATTATTCGCTCTAAAAATGGCAGCAGTAGTCTTGTTACTGTTTCAAAAGATGCTCGTATTGGTGATGCAGTGAAGTTGTTGAACCAGAAAGGTATTTCGCAAATTCCGGTAATAGATGAGCAAAATAATATTGTTGGCAGCCTTACCGATTCTAAAGTGTTGGGCTTGCTTATTGAAAACCCACAGGTAAAAGAAGAGTCTGTGTCCTCCTTGATGGATGCTCCATTTAAGTTTGTTGGTTTAGATAATACAATAGATGTACTTTCTTCGCTTATCGATAAGAGCAATAAAGCCTTATTGGTAAGAGATGAAGATAACCAGGTACATATTATTACCCAGGCAGATTTGTTAATGTCAATGGCAAATTAAAAGTCTTTTCGGCCAGAAGATAGAAGAGGCTCCTGCCGATAAAAGGCAGGAGCCTCTTTTTTATAAAGTAAATCAAAAAAGGCTGCCTGATTTAGTCAGGCAGCCTTTTTACTTTATTTTAAAGATTATCCTTTTTTGTTACGCTTAGCTTTCGTTGTTTTTTCAACGGGCTTGGCCTGCACGGGCTCTTGTACCGGAGTGCTCACCTGGATAGCAGGGATAACGTTACCATCAGCATCCATTTCAATCACTTCGTAGCCAAGTCTCTTAAGACCTGGCTCGATCAATTGCTTATCACCAACTACTACAATATGCATTTTATCAATCGGCAGGTTTTTGTTTGCCAATGCATTGATCTCGGTAGTAGTTATAGCTTTCAGGATGTCGCTTTGCTGTTTTACGTAATCTTTAGATAAGTTATACTCCTGTAGCCTGCTTAAGAACATTGCCTTCTGGAATGGAGTTTCGTAGTTACGGGCATCGCTTTGTCCGATAGAGCTTTTCAGGAAAATAAGTTCGGCTTCAGTAATTCCTTTATCTCTGAAATCAGTAATTTCTTTAATAAATTCTACTAAAGAGCTATCGGTTGCGTTGGCTCTTACACCCGCAGAAGCTGTAAAAGGACCTGGATCCTTAGAACCAGAGAAGCCAGAGCGGGCTCCGTAGGTATAGCCTTTGTCTTCGCGCAGATTAAGGTTGATGCGGCTGTTAAAAGCACCACCTAAAGTATAGTTCATCAGGTAGTTTTTGTAATAATCACCAGTTGCATCATACGGAAGGGCCATGTAACCGATACGGATCTCAGACTGTGCAGCCTTCTCTTTGTTAATCATGTAAATGCGGGTTTTCTCAACTGCAGGCGTTGCAGCAAACTGCGGAATTTCTACAGGTTTTGGCTGCCATTTGGTCAAGAAAGATAGTTTGGGCGCAATTGTTTTCTGATCGATATCACCTACAATTACAAGCTTAGCTACTGATGGAGAGAAGTTTTGAGCATAAAATTCCTTAACATCTTCCAACGTAATGCTGCTTACACTTTCTGTAGTACCAGAGGATGGTATAGCCATTATATGATCCTGGCCATACAGAAGCTTGTTGTAAATTTTAGAGGCCACAACAGTAGGCTGTGTATTCTGGTTAGCAATACCTTCCAGTTGCTGCTTTTTCAATCTCTCAAAATCATCAGCAGCAAAGCGTGGCTTAAACATTCTTTCTTCTACCAGTTTGAGGGTAGCATCCAGGTTTTTAACCAACGATTGTACCTGCACGGTAATGTTATCTGAACCCGAGTAGATGTTGATGGTACTTCCCAGTTTCTCAAGCTCTGTGCTCATTTCTTCAGAAGTATACTTCTCGGTATCTTCATTCAGCATAGATGCAGTAAGAGAAGCAATACCCGCTTTTGAAGGGTTTTTGGCTGAAAGTTTATGACCTCCCTCAATGGTAAGCATCATCGTTACTGTAGGTATTTCATCGCTGCGGGTACCAATTACTTTAATACCATTGCTTAGGTCTGTTGTCCAGAAATCAGGAACAGTTACTACAGGGTTTGGGCCTGAGCCTGGTCTTTTAGAGCGGTCAAAAGAATCTTTTGCTTTGTTATAAGTTAAACCGGCATACTGATCTTTGGGAGCTTTATAACCTTCGGCAGAAGGAGTGAAATTAGTTTCTCCTGCAGCCAGTGCCATCTGTCCTTTAGGTACTACGCTAAGTATTACTGCATTTTTACCTTTGATGTATTTGTTATATACCCTCATTACATCTTCTTTGGTAAGCGATGTATAGGCTTTTAACTCTTTGGTAAGGTAGTTAGCATCGTTAGCAAAGGTTTGGTAAGCAGCCAGTTGAGATACTTTTCCGCTTACACTGCCAAGGCTCCTGATAGTAGAAGACTCGTATGAAGCAATAAATTTCTTTATGTCGTTGTCTGAAACACCTCTTTTTTCAAACTCTTCCAGAGAAGCTCTTAACAGGTTTTCGGCATCCTTTAAAGGCTTGCCAGGGTAAGAAATAACAGATAATGTTAGTTCACCTGCCAGCTCAGAAGTATAGTTGCCTGCACTTGCTTGTACTGCTTTTTGCTCTTTTACAAAGTTCTTGTAAAGGATGGAGTTTTTGCCACTGCCCAGTATATCAGCAAGGCAATCCAAAGCCGCTTCATCTTTATCAAAACGAGCAGCTACCGGGAACACCATGCGTAGCATTGGCATACGCACGTTATCTTCAAATGAAACATAACGATCTTTTTCAAGCGTTGGTAAAGGCAGTTTCATTGATTTTACTTCTGGGCCTTTAGGTATGGATCCGAAATATTTTTCGGCCAGTTTAACAACTTCGGCCGGGTTTACATCGCCACCAACCGTTAAAGTAGCATTGTTAGGACCATACCAGCGCAGGAAGAAGTTTTTAAGATCATTTACATCTACACGGTTCAGATCTTCAATATAACCAATAGTTAACCACGAATATGGGTGGCCATAAGGATAAAGGGTTTTAGAAACATACTCTCCGGCAAGGCCATAGGGGCGGTTGTCGTAGTTTTGTCCTCTTTCATTTTTTACGGTTTCACGTTGTACTTCAAATTTACGTTGCGTAACTGCATCCAGTAAAAAGCCCATACGGTCGGCTTCCAACCATAGAGCTGTTTCTAACTGGTTGCTGGGTAGGGTTTCGAAATAGTTGGTACGGTCGCGGTTGGTAGTACCATTTAGAGTACCACCCGATTCGGTTACAATTTTAAAGTGTTGCTCATCTCCAACGTTGTCAGAGCCCTGGAACATCATATGCTCAAAAAAGTGAGCAAAG
>FPIC01090818.1_pt1 | contig 15705 bp, 21 predicted proteins | sample 1504481 | NCBI WGS metagenome assembly FPIC01 (sample SAMEA4475357, study PRJEB15587) | soil metagenome | biome: Soil; feature: Field | place: India | collected 2015-03-11 | depth 0 m
TTGAAATAAATGATGAACAAGGAGGTAAAACTCAATGGCAAAAAATAGGTTTCCTGGGCTTGGTGGTGGCTTTAATATAAATCAATTACAGAAACAGGCAAAAAAAATGCAAGAGGAAATAGAAAAGTTGCAAGAGGAGTTAAATCAAAGGGAGATTGAGGTAAGTAGCGGCGGTGGTGCTGTCAAGGTTGTTATTAATGGCAAAAAAGAGATAAAAAGCATCCAAATATTGCCGGAGGTTGTTGACCCGGAAGATGTGGAAACTTTGCAGGATTTGATAGTTGCATGTGTAAATGAAGCTATAAGAAAGGTTGATAAGATGGTTGAAGAAGAGATGCAAAAAGTTACAGGGTTTGGAATTCCAGGTCTTTTTTAAAACGAGGTTGAGAGGAAGATGCAGCAGAAAGAAAATTCTATATCAAAACTCATTCAGCAGCTTGAAAAGCTTCCTGGCATTGGTCAGAAAACTGCCCAGAGGCTTGCATTTCACATCATTAATATGAAAACTGAAGATGTCAAAGCACTTGCTGATGCTATCTTGAGCGCTAAAACCAGCACAAAACTGTGCAAAGTGTGCTGTAACTTTACAGAAGATGAAGTATGCTCTATATGTAAAGACGAGAAGAGAGATAGAAGCATTATCTGTGTTGTTGAAGAGCCACAGGACGTTGCAGCACTTGAAAGAGTAAAGGAATATAAAGGACTTTATCATGTGCTTCACGGTGCAATATCTCCGCTCAAAGGTAAATACCCTGAACAGCTTACAATTGATGTTCTAATGAAAAGACTTTCTGACCCACAAGTCAAAGAGGTTATAATTGCCACAAACCCTGACGTTGATGGTGAGGCAACAGCCTCATACTTGGCGCGGCTTATAAAACCAATGGGTATCAAGGTTACAAGAATTGCCAGAGGAATTCCAGTTGGCGGTGACATTGAGTACGCTGATGAGGTTACAATTCTCAAAGCAATAGAAGGAAGAAGAGAAATTTAGTAGTATATTAAATAAAATATTGGTGCATAATATATAAAAGAAGCTTTATAAATGAGGTTGAATGTAAATTTAAGATGAAAGTGGATATTTTAAATGTTGTCGCAGACCAATTTGCAGATAAGCTTAGCAAAGAAATGGATGAGCAAAAAAGAAGTGACTATGAGTCTTTACTTAAGTATGTAAAGGGCTTGCTCGCCTCTGCAAACACCATTTTTAATTTCGCTTCTGACCAAGACCTTATAGAAATAGCCATCTATCAGCAAATTCTTGCTGAAAAATGGTTAAACTACCTTTATAAAATCCTAAAGCAGAACCCTCACTAAAAAAGAGGGTTCTTTTTATTTTTGATTTTACATAAATTTATATTTAGAAAAGCCAAATCTGAGGTAATCCATATATGAGACTTTTTGATTTAATTATAAGATTTGTTCTTACTGCATCTTTTATTATCCTTTTTAATCTCTTGTGCCAGCCGTATGGTCTTCATATTGGATTTAACATGGCAAACCTTGCAATTGGAACTTTAATAGGATTTCCCGGTTTTGCCCTGCTTTTTATTTTGGCTCTTCTTTTTAGGTAAAAGTGTATATTCAGGAAGCTTAATAAGTTCTTTCTTTTCCAATACCCCAATTAAATAACCTATCCAAGACGAAACTGGCAAAAACAAAGCAGATATCCAGTAAATTGCTACTATAACATCCACTGAATGCTTGGTTTTTGCAATCTCATCTGCGTATGAATACACACCAATAAAAGGGGAGTTCCAAAGTCTGAACGCAACATTTGCCCAGTGAGAGTTTAAAAAACCCTTATCGTTCAAAGATACATAATTTGTTGCCAGTATAGCTAAAATAATTGTGGGAAGTGAAGCTATTGCTATAGCTGCAGCACCTTCTAAAAAAGGCAGCGCATCTCTTTTTTTTGCATGAAACCTGCCGCTTGAAAAATTGCCGTACAAGTAAAGCAGACATATAACTATGCCACTTATAAGCTGTGAAGTTACTCCTCTGAAAAGAGAGAAGTATAAATACATGAATGCTATGAATATGACTGTTGTTAGAAAGTGATTTTTCAAAATGTGCAAACTATACAGAAATATCTTTTTGGTTTTCATTTTGTGTTTCAAAAACCCCCTGAAGTTTAAATTTATTTCATCCTCTAATTATATCAAAGTTTGCAATTGAAATAAATTAGATATATACTTTTTCTATATACAAAATAAAAAGGAGTGCAAAGTCTATTGGCAGTTCTTGTGACAGGCGGTGCTGGCTTTATTGGGTCGCATATTGTCGACAAGCTCATTGAAAGAGGATATGATGTATGCATTGTGGACAATCTTCTTTCGGGCAATGTTTGTAATATTAATCCAAAAGCTAAGTTTTATCAACTTGACATTCGTGACAATTTAGAAAAAGTATTCGAAGAAAACAAAATTGAATATTGTATACACCAGGCAGCTCAGGTGAGTGTTGCAAAGTCTATGGAAGATGCTTATCTTGATTGCAGTATAAATGTCTTGGGCACGGTTAATCTACTTGATTACTGTGCAAAATACAAAGTGAAAAAATTTATTTTCGCATCCTCAGCAGCAGTTTACGGAGAACCTGAGTATATTCCAATTGACGAAAATCACCCGTTAAGACCAGAATCTTTTTATGGTCTGTCCAAGCTTACTTCGGAAGAATATATCAAGATGTTTGCGCACAATTTTAATTTTGAGTATATCATTTTCAGATATTCAAATGTCTATGGGCCACGGCAGGATCCGTTTGGTGAGGGCGGAGTTGTATCAATTTTTTGTGAACGTATGCAAAGCAGCAAAGATGTAATTATATTTGGAGATGGGACTCAGACAAGAGACTTTATATATGTTGAAGATGTTGCTGAGGCAAACTGCGTTGCACTTGAAACTTCTGTGTCAGGAACATTTAATCTTAGCACTGGCAAAAATGTGTCAGTAAATGAACTGTTTGAGATTCTCTCAGGCTTGACAGGATACAAAAAAAGTCCTGTGTATCAGCCAAAACGCCCCGGCGATATAGCACACAGCTGTCTTTCAAATAATCTTTTAAAAAGTGTATTAGGATTTTCACCACAGTTTTCACTTTTGGAAGGGTTGAAAAAAACAGTCGAATATTTTATTGATAGGTCTGTTTAAACCCTTTTTATAGAGGGTATCATTATATCATAATAAAAAAGCATATATTTCATAATGTCATTGAAAAGGGGTTGTTTGGAATATGATAAAAAGAGGTTTTAGATATCAAACAGGCGAAATTGATGAGGTTGCAAAGCTTTTAAAAGAAGGGAATATCCCTGAGATTGATATTGACTTTGAATATGAGATTCAGGAAGTCATTAGCGACCTTGAAAGTTTTGGTTTTGAAGTTGCCCGGGAAGATGCTTACGACTATGAGGCAGTTGATAAGATAGAACATCCAGATTTTATGTTCAGATTAAAGATGGTTGAAAAATCCACAGGCAAGATTTGCTATTTGGACTTTTACGAAGGACCAAAAGACCAAGAAGATGGTTATGATGAAATCTGGTGGGGATAATATATTGTAGATGAATTTGAGTGTTGACACGTGCCAATTTTTGTATTACAATAGTCTATATTTAGAAAAGAGGTGAATTCATTATGGATATGTTTGACAATGTAGTAACATTGGTAGATGAGGAAGGAAGAGAGATATCTTTTGAGATGCTTGATAAGGTCAATTACAATGGTAATGACTATATAGTACTTCTTCCTTTAGAGGAGATGGAGAAAGAAGACGAAGAGGCTGAGGTTGTAATTCTCAGAATTGAAGACAGAGACGGTGAAGAGGTATATGTGGGTGTAGAGGACGAAGAAGAGCTTGAAAATGTATTTGAAATCTTCCAGTCCAGATTTGATGAGGAAGATTTTGATATGTACGACGAGGACGAAGAGTAAGTGAAAATAAAGCACGGCCAATTTTTGCGGTCGTGCTTTATTTTTTTCTCTCAATTTGTGATATAATGGAATTAAATTTTGATAAAAAGAAGGTGACATGTAAGTGAGAAGGCTTATAAAAAAAGCAATCATTCCTGCGGCAGGACTTGGAACAAGGTTTTTGCCGGCAACAAAAGCACAGCCAAAAGAGATGCTTCCTATTGTGGACAAGCCAACAATTCAATACATAGTTGAAGAGGCGTTAGAATCGGGGATAGAGAGCATTTTGATTGTCACAGGGCGTGGCAAAAGAGCAATTGAGGACCATTTTGACAAGTCTTTTGAGCTTGAGGTTGCGCTCGAAAACAAAAAGGATTATGACAATCTTCAATTGATAAGAAAGATAGCAGACTACAATGTCCATTATATACGTCAAAAAGAGCCAAGAGGGCTTGGTGATGCAGTGTATTGTGCAAGACTTTTTATCGACAATGAACCTTTCGCAGTTTTGCTTGGAGATGACATCATCATTTCTGAAAAGCCATGTTTAAAACAGCTGATAGAGGTGTATGAAGAGTACAGGACAACCATCTTGGGTGTGCAAAAAGTACCAGAGGATGATGTTAGCAAGTACGGAATTGTTGCAGGAAAACAGATAGAAGATAGAGTCTATAAGGTAAAAGACCTATTTGAAAAGCCAAAAAAGGAAGAAGCACCTTCGAATATTGCTGTGCTTGGAAGATATATCATAACTCCGGAGATATTAAATATTCTACAACATACAAAAGAAGGCGTTGGTGGCGAGATTCAATTGACTGATGCTTTAAGAGAGTTATCAAAAAAAGAAGCTATGTATGCTTATGAGTTTGAAGGGAAAAGATATGATGTTGGCAATAAACTTGGATTTTTGCAGGCAACAGTCGAAATTGCTCTTTCAAGGGAAGACATTGGCAAAGATTTTTACAACTATCTTGTTACTCTTGTAAATGCTAAGAATTATAAAGAAAAGCTGAATGAGTTAGATAAGATTTAAAAATTTTTTTGGCCACTTTCAGAAAGTGGCTTTTTTGTTATTGAAAATTAAGTCATATTTATATATAATATTGGCATAAGAATTTAATACCTGATATTAATATCAAATATTAAATCATGGTGATAAAAATATGGCAAAGTTATCCAGGAAGGAAAGACACAGGCTTTTGCTTCAAAGAATTAAAGAAAATCCTTTTATAACAGATGAAGAATTGGCGCAGGAATTTGGATGTTCTGTTCAGACAATAAGGCTTGATAGAGCAATACTGGACATTAAAGAAGTCAGAGAAAGAATAAAAGAGATGGCAAAAGAAAGCATATCTAAACTCAAGACAATCTCACCGCGAGATGTTGTGGGTGAGATTATTGACATAGAGCTTGAGAATTTTGCCATTGCAATGTTTGAACCAGAGCTTTGGATGACATTTACCAACAGTAATATGGTCAAGGGCCAGTACATCTATGCTTTTGCTGAGTCGGTTGCGATGTCTGTTATTGATGCAAAAGCAGCGTTGATTGGTGTGGCAAATATAAAGTATAAAACACCAGTTTTTGCAAATGATAGGCTTGTCGCAAGAGCTGAGCTGAAAAAGAAAAGGAACAATAAATATATAGTGTGGGTATTTATCAAGAGAAATAATGAAGAGGTTTTCAGGGGCAAATTTATTCTTGTTGCTTTAAATGAAGAGACTAATTTACCGCAATAGGAAACGGGAGTGTAGTAAAATATGAGGATTGGTATTGATGCAATGGGCGGTGACAACGCACCACATGCAGTTATAGAGGGCGTTGCACTTTATTTAAATCAAAACCAGGATGATGAAATAGTATTTTTTGGAGATAGGGACATTATTGAAAAAGAGTGTGCTCGAAAAATAAAACAGCTAAATAAAGTAGAAATAGTAGATTGCAAGGAAAAAATAGAATTTGAAGATGAGCCAGTAAAGGCAATAAGGCAAAAGAAAGGTTCTTCTATTGTAGTGGGTTTGCAGTACTTGAAAGAAGGCAAGATTGATGCTTTTGTATCAGCAGGAAGCACTGGTGCTTTGATGGCAGGCGGGCTTTTGATTGTTGGAAGAATCAAAGGGATAGACAGACCTGCGTTGACAACCCGGCTTCCTTACAAAGATGGGCAGTACCTTTTAATTGATGTTGGGTCTAACACAGACTGCAGACCAATAAATATCCTGCAGTTTGCTCAGATGGCAACAGTGTATGTAAGCAAGGTGCTTGGCAAGAAAAACCCGACAGTCGGGCTTTTGAATATAGGCACAGAAGAAAATAAAGGTAATGACCTTTCAAAACAGTCATATGAGCTTTTAAAAGGTGCAAAAAACATAAACTTTGTAGGAAATGTTGAGGCAAGAATTTTGCCATTTTCACCACCTGATATAGTTGTGTGTGATGGATTTGTTGGCAATATAGTTTTGAAGCTTACAGAGGGAATGGGACTTTTGTTTTTTGATATCCTGAAAGATATTGCAAAATCAAGTTTTAGAGCAAAGATTGGCGGACTTTTGTTAAAACCATACCTCAAAAGGTTAAAAGGTAAATACGATTACAAGGAAGTAGGAGGAGCTCCTCTTTTAGGAATAGATGGAATAATAGTTAAATGTCATGGTTCATCAGACAGCCAGGCAATTTTCAGCGGAATACATCAAGCAAAGTCTTTTTATGAGAATAACATATTAGCATTACTTAAAGAAGAAATCACAGCCGAAAGCGAGGTCTAAAAAATGAAACAAAACGTCAAGATTCTTTCAACAGGAAGATTTGTGCCTGAGAAAATTCTTTCTAACTATGATTTAGAAAAGATGGTTGAAACATCTGATGAATGGATAACCCAGCGGACAGGCATAAAAGAAAGAAGAATAGTTGACGGCAGACTTTCTACCACCGATTTAGCAGTCCAGGCGGCAAGAAATGCCATGCAAAAGGCAGGAATTTCACCGGATGAGATTGACCTTGTGATTGTTGCAACAGTAACACCCGAGATGTTTTTTCCTTCAACAGCATGCCTTGTTCAAAAGGAGTTAAAGCTTAAAAATGCGTTTGCTTTTGACATATCCGCAGCATGTTCAGGTTTTATATACGGCATGGCAGTTGCTACTCAATTTATACAAAACGGCTTTTGCAAAACTGCTCTTGTGATAGGCGCAGAAGCACTCTCTAAGATAACCAACTGGTCTGACAGGTCAACCTGTGTGCTTTTTGGTGATGGAGCAGGTGCAGCAATTTTGACAGCTTCAAGCGAAGAAGGTATTTTAGGCTTTGAGCTTGGAAGTGATGGTGAAAACGGGCTTTTACTTTACTGTCATGCGTTTGGGCTCAGTGACTTGAGCTATTCTCAATTTAAAGATATGCCAAACTTTAGAAAAATCTATATGGATGGAAATGAGGTTTACAAATTTGCTGTTAAAATAATGCCATACGCAGTTGAAAAAGTTTTAGAAAAGGTTGGTCTTTCTTCTTCAGATATAGATGTTTTTATCCCGCATCAAGCAAATATAAGAATAATTGAAAGTGCTGCAAAGAGGCTCAAAATTCCGATGGAAAAGGTGTTTGTTAACCTGCACAAGTATGGTAACACATCTGCTGCATCAATCCCAATTGCACTTGATGAGGCAATAGAAGAAGGAAGGATAAAAAAAGGAGATAGGATTGTTCTTGTTGGGTTCGGTGGAGGCCTTACATGGGCATCTTGTGCTGTTAAATGGATTTAGAAAGGAGAGGTATAAAAAGTGGGAAAATTGGCAGTCATGTTCCCCGGTCAAGGTGCGCAGTTTGTTGGCATGGGTTATGATTTTTACCAGAATTTTGACGCTTCTAAAAGAATTTTTGATTTAGCAAATGAAGCTTTGGATTTCGATTTGAAAAACATTGTTTTCAATGGTCCGGAAGAGGAGCTAAAACTTACAAGAATTACTCAGCCTGCGATTCTTACAACCTCAGTTGCAATATATGAAGCTATGAAAGAAAGACTTGAACCTGAAGCTGTATTTGGTCAGAGCTTAGGAGAGTACTCTGCGCTTGTTGTGTCTGGTTGTATTGATTTTAAAACTGCTGTGTGGCTTGTTTCAAAAAGGGGAGAGTATATGCAAAATGAAGTGCCTGAAGGTGTAGGAGCAATGGCAGCGGTTTTGGGCTTGTCAGTAGAAGATGTAAAAGAAGTCTGTAGAATAGCAAAAGAGAAGGGAGTTGTTGAAATTTCAAACATCAACTCACCTGAACAGACAGTGATTTCCGGAGAAAAACAAGCTGTGTATTTTGCAATGGAGATTGCAAAGCAAAAGGGAGCAAAAAGATGTGTGGAACTTAACGTGTCTGCCCCATTTCACTGCAGCCTTATAAAAGGCGCAGGAGAGAAACTAAAAAAACACTTATTAGAAATTGATATAAAAGAACCTCAAATCCCTGTTGTATCAAATGTTACAGCAGATTATATGAAAAAAGAGGATATAGTAGACCTTTTAGAAAAACAGGTTTATACTACTGTAAACTTTCTTGGATGTGTAAACAGGCTTTTGGAAGATGGGTTTGATACGTTTGTAGAAATAGGACCTGGAACCACTTTGAGCGGTCTTGTAAAGAAAATAAAAAAGGATGTGAAAATTGTAAACATTAACAAGGTTGAAGACATGAATAATCTTTAACTTTGCGTTCATAAGATTCTGTTGTAGGAGGATTTTGAATTATGGAACTTTTGAAAGATAAAGTGGCGCTCATCACGGGTGCATCACGTGGAATTGGAAGAGCAATTGCTTTAAAGTTTGCTCAAAACGGAGCGAATGTAATTATTAACTATTCGTCGAGTCAGTCCCAAGCAGAAGAATTAAAAGAAGAGATAGAGAAAATAGGAACAAAAGCAATGATAATAAAATGTGATGTTTCAAATGCAGATGAGGTAAGTCAGATGTTCTCACAGGTGGAAAAGGAGTTTGGAAGGCTTGATATACTTGTTAACAATGCCGGAATTACAAAAGATGGACTAATTCTTAGAATGAATGAGGAAGACTTTGATAAGGTTATTGCAATAAACCTAAAAGGAGCGTTTTTGTGTGCAAGAGCAGCTGCCAAAATGATGGTAAAACAGCGATCTGGCAATATAATTAATATATCCTCTGTTGTAGGAATTGCGGGCAATATTGGTCAGGCAAATTATGCAGCGTCCAAAGCAGGAATAATAGGTCTTACAAAATCTCTTGCAAAAGAACTTGCCTCCCGAAATATCAGGGTAAATGCAATAGCACCAGGCTTTATTAAAACTGACATGACAGAGGTTTTAAGTGACAAGGTGAAAGAGGTCATGCTTTCTTCCATCCCACTGGGTAGATTTGGCGAGGCTGATGAGGTAGCAAATGTAGCACTTTTCCTTGCATCTAATCTTTCGTCCTATATTACAGGGCAAGTTATTGTTGTTGACGGTGGGATGATTATGTAATAATATTCTTATAGTGAGCGATTATTAAAAATACAAAATTTTTGGAGGTGTTTTTTGTGAATAGCGAAATTTTTGAAAAGGTAAAAAAAATCATAGCAGACAAACTTGACATTGAAGAAGACAAGATAACACCAGAATCTTCTTTCTTGGACGACCTTGGTGCAGACTCACTGGACATTGTTGAGCTTATCATGGAACTTGAAGAAGAGTTTGGCATTGAAATTCCGGATGAGGATGCAGAAAAGATTAGAACAGTTGCAGATGCGGTAAAATATATTGAAGAGCATCAATAAGAAATACTTGCCCCTGCTTTTAAAGTGCAAAAGCAGGGGTAAAGTATTCAACTTTTAAGTGTTTAGGAGGTAAACTTGAATGAAAAGAAGAGTTGTAATAACTGGGCTGGGAGTTATATCCTCTTTGGGATTTGATATAGATACATTTTGGAATTCTCTCAAGAGCGGAAAGAATGGGATAAAGGTTGTAGAGAAATTTGACATCTCAAACTTTCCTACAAAGGTTGCGGCAGAGATAGTAGACTTTGACCCTACAAATTACATAGACAAAAAAGAAGCGCGAAGAATGGATAGGTTCACACACTTTGCTTTGGCAGCAACAAAACTTGCACTTGAAGATAGCAAACTTGATTTAGAAAACATTGACAAGACAAAAGTTGGAGTGGTAATAGGAAGTGGCATTGGGGGAATTGAGACATTAGAAGAACAGGCAAATATCTTGAGAGAAAAAGGGCCATCGAGGGTAAGTCCGTTCTTTGTTCCAATGATGATAGCAAATATTGCAGCAGGACACATTGCAATAACGTATGGGTTCAAAGGTGTAAATGAGACAATTGTCACGGCATGTGCCTCATCTGCACATGCAATTGGAGAAGCATTTAGAATGATTCAGCGAGAGGACGCTGATGTGATAGTCACTGGCGGGTCTGAGGCAGCAATAACGCCACTTTCGTTTGCAGGTTTTTGTGCTATGAAGGCAATGTCAACAAACCCTGACCCGAATTCAGCCTGCAGACCGTTTGATAAAGACAGGGACGGTTTTGTAATGGGCGAAGGTGGAGCGATACTTATCTTAGAAGAGCTTGAACATGCCAAAAAGCGAGGAGCTAAAATATATGCAGAGGTTGTGGGATATGGTGCATCAGATGATGCATATCACATTACAGCGCCTGATCCAGAAGGAGAAGGGCCTATGCTTGCAATGCAAAAGGCAATAAAGGATGCAGGAATTGCTCCTGAGAAAATAGATTATATAAACGCTCACGGTACATCCACACCTTACAACGATAAATTTGAAACCCTTGCAATAAAGAAGGTGTTCGGAGAACATGCATATAAACTTTCAATAAGCTCTACAAAGTCCATGACAGGTCACTGGCTTGGCGCTGCAGGTGCAGTGGAAACATTGATAACTGCATTGGCAATATATAACCAGTTTGTTCCACCAACAATTAATTATGCAACCAAAGATGAAGAGTGCGATTTGGATTATACTGTTAATCAGGGTAAAGAAAGGCCTATAGAGTATGCTATGACAAACTCTTTTGGTTTTGGAGGTCACAACGCAGTTCTTGTTTTAAAAAAATACGAAGAATAGAAAAATAAAAGTGCCCCAATTTTATGAAAGAAATTGGGGCATTTTATATTTGTTAACATAAAGATTTTTGACGAAAGGAGAAAATGAATTCAAAGATGGAAGAAATAGAGAGAGCTTTGGGATACACCTTCAAGGATAAAAATCTGTTGAGGCTTGCGCTTACTCATAAATCGGCAACACATAGTAACAAAAACTGCTATGAAAGGTTTGAATTTCTTGGTGATGCAGCTTTAGAACTTGCTGTGAGCAAGTATTTGTTTGTCCACTTTCCTGAGCTTTCTGAAGGTGAACTTACAAATATAAGAGCCGCAGTTGTGTGTAGTCAGACGTTATCTAAGGTTGCAGAAAAGCTGAATCTTAAAAATCATATAATCTTTGGGAAACGAGAAAAAATGGAAAAATTTCATGAGAATAAATCAATTTTAGCAGATGTACTTGAAGCTATTTTTGGAGCAATTTTTATTGAATCTGGCTTTGATATAGTTGAGAAGATTATTGTTAACCTGCTTAAACCTTACATTCAAAAAGCTGTAACAGGCAAGCTTTTTTACGATTACAAGACAAAGCTTCAAGAGATTGTACAAAGAGAAGGAAATAAAAAGATTGTGTACAAAGATTGTGAAATAATTGAAAAGAAATATTTCAAGTCAGAGCTTTTCATTGAAGGAAAAAAGGTCTCTGAAGGATACGGAACTTCAAAAAAAGAAGCTCAGCAGGATGCAGCATATAAATTCTTGCTTGAAATGGGGGAGCAAGAGGAGTGAAACATAGGATTTTACCCATATTTATTCCCCAGTATGCCTGTCCTTTTAACTGTAAATTTTGCAATCAAAAAACAATATCTGGAGAAAAAGAAGAGGTAAGCTTTGATAGGATAAAAAGGCAGATTGAACAAGGACTGAAAATTAATCCAGATGAGGATGTTGAGCTTGCATATTATGGGGGAAATTTTACTGCCATAGATATAGATTTTCAAAAGAAATTGCTTGAACTTGCTAATAGTTTCGAGAGAATAAAGAGTATTCGGATTTCCACAAGGCCGGACTGTATTGATGAGGAGAGATTAAGATTATTAAAACTTTACAATGTGAAAACAATAGAACTTGGAATCCAAAGCATGTTTGACGATGTTTTAAATGCGTGTGCAAGAGGACACACCGCTCAGCATAGCAAAAATGCAATGGAAATGATAAAGAAGTTTGGGTTTTTACTCGGGGTTCAGGTTATGGTAGGGCTTCCAAAATCAACACCAGAGAAGGATATTGAAACGGCAAAGATATTGACCAGTTTTTCACCGGACATTGCAAGGATTTATCCAACTCTTGTCATAGAGGGTACTTATCTTGCAAAGATGTACCAAAAAGGAGAGTATGAGCCTCTTTCTTTATATGAGGCAGTAGTAAGATGTAGCCAGATAAAATCCATATTTATAGAAAATGGCATTAATGTTATTAGAGTTGGGCTTCAGCCAACAGAAGAGATAAATTACAATGCAAAAGTTTTGGCAGGACCTTTTCATCCTTCGTTTGGCGAGCTTGTAGATTCAGAGATAATATTCAGAAAGGTTGTAGAAAGATTACAAAACCAAAAGTTTTCTAAAATTTTGTTTATGATACATCCTAAGAACTACTCAAAGTTTGTGGGACAGAAAAAAAGCAATATTACAAGGTTTAAACAACTTTTTCCCCATGCTGAAATTAAAGTGTTATGTAGCAGTGAGCAGGTTGACAGGATAAAGATAATTACAGAATCTAATGAGACAGTAGTTGATATTAGCCGACTTTGAGGTTATTTAACATAGATTTAACATTCATTTTAATTTGATTTAACATTAGTTGTGTAAAATCGTAATATACCAGAAACATAAGGGTAAAAATAATATGTAAAAAATTAAAATGGGGAGTGGAAGAATGTTCAAAAAATCTTTTGCTTTAGTTGTTGTATTATCTCTTTTGAGTTTACTTCTTTTTGGATGCAAAAATGTGGGAAATGAAGCTAAGAAATCCAAAAATTCGATTACAGTTGCGGGTTCAACCTCTGTTCAGCCATTGGCAGACGATTTGGCAAAGGCGTTTATGGAAAAACACCCAGATACAAAAATTGAGGTCCAAGGCGGAGGTTCTGGTGTTGGGATAAAATCGGCCAGAGACGGTGTTGCTGATATTGGAACATCTTCGAGAGAGTTAAAACCAGAAGAAAAAGGTCTTCATGAATACAAGATAGCAATTGATGGAATTGCAGTTGTTGTACACCCTTCAAATCCGATTGACAACCTATCAGTTGAACAAATAAGAGATATATATGCAGGCAAAATAAAAAATTGGAAAGATGTTGGTGGCAAGGATGCACAGATTGTTGTTGTAACACGAGAAGAGGGGTCAGGAACACGAGGTGCCTTTGAAGAACTTGTAATGGGAGAAAGCTCAATTTCTGATTCTGCAGTTGTTCAGCCATCAACAGGTGCAGTAAAGCAATCTGTTTCGCAAGACCCTAATGCAATAGGATATATCTCAATGGGTGTGTTAGATTCAAGTGTAAAGGCTGTAAAAATAGACGGAGTGGAAGCTACAGAGGATAATGTAAAAAACGGCAAGTATAAACTTCAAAGACCATTTTTATTTCTGACAAAGGATGAGCCACAGGGACTTGTAAAAGAGTTTATTGATTTTGCATTGAGCAATGAAGGACAGGCCATTGTAGAAAAGTATCATTATATTAAAGTAAAATAGTATTTTATTGTAATGGGGTGTAAGATTTATTATGCCTAAGAAGAAAAGTGCGATAGAAATTATTTTGTTTGTAGCAGCAGCACTCTCAGTAATATCTGTGTTGCTAATAACAGTTTTCATCTTCAAAGAAGGTTTTGCAATCATAAAGGAATATGGACTTTGGAACTTTATCTTAGGTAAAAAGTGGGCGCCTTTGAGTGGCAAGTTTGGAATTTTCCCGATGATTTTGGGTTCTATTTATGTGACAGTGGGAGCAATTATTATAGGTGTACCAATTGGAATTGCAACAGCAATATTTTTGGGTGAACTTGTAAATGAAAAGATATCAAGGCTTATAAGACCATTTGTTGAGCTGTTGGCAGGAATTCCATCTGTGATCTACGGTTTTTATGGTCTTGTTGTGGTGGTTCCTCTAATAAGGAAATATTTAGGAGGCTCTGGTTTTTCTATTTTGGCATCTTCTATAATTTTAGGAATTATGATTTTACCAACAATTATAAACATCTCAGAAGTTTCAATAAGGTCTGTACCAAGAGAATATAAAGAAGGGTCTTTGGCCCTTGGTGCAACTCACTGGCAAACAATAAAAGGAGTTATTTTGCCCGCTGCAAAGTCTGGAATCATTGCTTCAATAATTCTTGGTATGGGAAGGGCAATTGGCGAGACCATGGCTGTTATTATGGTAGCAGGCAACAGTCCAAAAATACCAAATAACATTTTGGACCAGGTAAGAACCTTGACAGGAAATATAGCAATTGAGATGGGGTATGCGTCTGGTAAACATGCTCAGGCGCTTTTTGCAACAGGCATAGTTCTTTTTGTAATTATTATGATTTTAAACACCATTGCAAATGTAATTGCAAGAAGAGTTGGTGAAGAGAAATGATAAGAAAGAATAAAATTGTACAGGGTATTGTATTTTCTATAATTGGACTTTTTACATTAATCACCATGGTAATATTAATTGTTATAGTATTTCACATTATTTCTAATGGACTAAAAGGTATAAGTTTGAGCTTTATTCTTCAGTATCCTGAGGAGATGGGCAAAAGCGGAGGAATATTTCCTGTTATTGTGGGAACTTTGTATGTGACCTTGCTTGCAGTCATAATTGCGGCACCTGTAGGGGTATTAGCAGCAATCTATTTGACTGAATATGCAAAGAAAGGAAAAGTTGTTGAACTTATAAGATTCGGCACAGAAACATTGGCTGGAATACCTTCTATAATTTATGGACTTTTCGGATTTGCATTTTTTGTAATTGCACTTGGATTTAGATGGTCCATTTTATCAGGTGCACTTACACTTTCGATAATGATTCTGCCTACCATTATACGAACTTCAGAAGAGGCTATAAAAACTGTTCCGATGTCTTTTAGGGAAGGGAGCCTTGCACTTGGTGCAACAAAGTGGCAGACAATAGCTAAGGTTGTGATTCCACCTGCGATGCCCGGGATATTGACAGGAGTTATCTTGGGAGTTGGAAGGGCAATAGGTGAGACTGCTGCAGTGCTTTTAACAGCTGGAAGTTCGCTTAATTTCCCCACAAGCATATTCAGTCCAACGCGAACCATGTCTGTGCACCTTTACATTCTTTCTTCAGAAGGACTTTCAAAATTAAATTCATATGCTACTGCGACATTGCTTATTGTAATTGTGTTCATAATAAATACATTTGCAAATTTGATAATTCGAAGATTTAACAGAATTTTAGGGAGAGGATAAATTAAAGAAGGAATTTTTAAAATGGTGTAGAATTATATATAGTAGACATTTGGTTTTGTATTTAAATAAAGTCACAACGTCATATTCAGGAGGTATAAAAAAGGATGGAAGTTCTAAAAGTTGCAGCAACTTCAAAACCACAAAAAGTTGCAGGAGCTCTGACTGCAGTTATAAAAGAAAAAAGAGTTGCTGAGCTTCAGGCAGTTGGAGCAGGTGCTGTAAACCAGGCTGTCAAGGCTATTGCAATTGCAAGAGG
>FPIC01031546.1_pt1 | contig 15488 bp, 17 predicted proteins | sample 1504481 | NCBI WGS metagenome assembly FPIC01 (sample SAMEA4475357, study PRJEB15587) | soil metagenome | biome: Soil; feature: Field | place: India | collected 2015-03-11 | depth 0 m
CCCCCTCCTCAGGTTTCCCAGTACGTGCGTGAGGAAGCCGTGCTCGCTTGCCATTATGTGGAGGCCGAATTTCATATATAATAAGTTTATAGAGATTGTATTTCATGCGCTATCTCAGCTAATAAGTAGAGATTAAATAAATGGGTATAGATATAGACAAATTGTACAACTCTTTTAAATGATTTTCTATTGCTATATAATTGATGCTATGAATTTGCCTACCTCTATTGTTGACTTATCTCCACCTATATCTGGCGTCTTTATGCCCTTCTCAATGCTTTTTTCCACCGCAACTATTATAGCGTTGGCGACGTCTTTTCTGCCCATCCACTCGAACATCATTGCGGCAGATAGTATAGTGGCTATAGGGTTGGCGATTCCCTTCCCGGCTATGTCGAACGCGGCCCCGTGGACGGGCTCAAACATGGCCTTGGAGTCGCCGATATTGCCGCTTGGGGCTAGGCCGATGCCCCCCGCCACCTGCGCTGCGAGGTCTGTGAGGATGTCGCCGTATTGGTTTGTGGTGAGCACCACATCGAATCTCTTGGGGTTTCTCACAAGCTCCATAGCCGCCGCGTCTACGTACATCTGATCCACTTCAAGCCCCCTTAGCTCTTCCATCGCTACATCTCTGAAAAAGGCGTCGACAACTCTCAGCACATTCGCCTTGTGGATAATTGTGACCCTTCTCCCTCTCATCTCTGCGTATTTCCTGGCCACCCTCGCCACCCTCCTCGTGCCCTTCTCGGTGATTACCTTAAGCGCGATGGCCACGTCGCCGACTCTGTACTCGGCGCCCACGTACACGTCTTCAACGTTTTCTCTGACAAATACGCAGTCTATCTCTTTCACCGCTGGCACACCTGGCAGATTTTTCACCGGCCGGATATTTGCGTATAGGAGATATCTCATCCTTATCAGCGACGTCACGTCGTATGCCGACTCCCCTATGGGGCCCTTGAAAATCACGTCGGCCTCGTCGGCAAGCTTCAACGCCTCTGGAGGCATGGCGGTGCCATATTTCCTCAAAGCCGCGTCGCCGGCCTCTGCGGTTTTAATTTCCAGATCCACGCCGTATTTAGACGCCGCGGCTTTTATCACATACAGCGCCGCCTCCACCACTTCTGGCCCCACGCCGTCCCCCGGTATTACCAAAACCTTATACGGCATAGGGTACAAATACCCCCCTCCTATAATCATTTACGACTTGCCTAAGAACAGACTCGTCCACCTTTACTTTCCTCACAGCCAGCTCCTTCACGGCGTTTAAGACGTAGTCCACCAAGTCGTCTGTGGGCTCGACGCCTATGTTCTTCAAAGCCCACACCACCGCGTGTCTCCCCGAATGCTTTCCGAGGACTATCCTGCGCCGATTGCCCACGTCTTCAGGCCTCATAGGCTCGTAGGTGAATGGGTTGTTCAAAACGCCGTGTACGTGGATGCCGGCCTCGTGGCTGAAGGCGTTTTCCCCCACCACCGCCTTATTCGGCGGCACGGGGATGCCGAATAGTTTAGACACTAACTGCGACAGCTCGTAGAGTTTCTCCAACTTGATATTTGTCTTGTAGCCAAGCAGGTAGTGCACTGCGGCTACTACCTCTTCCAGCGCCGCGTTGCCGGCCCTCTCGCCGAAGTTGTTAACAACCACCTGCGCCACGTCGGCGCCGTTTTCTATGGCGGTTACTGTATTGGCCACAGCCATGCCGAAGTCGTCGTGGCAGTGGACGTGCATAGGCACCGGGGGGAGCCTCTGCTTTAGGTAGCCTATAAGATAGACCATCCGGCTAGGGGTCATCACACCCACCGTGTCTGGGACGTTGATCTCGTCGGCGCCGGCGCTGATAGCTGTCTTATAAGCCTCCACCAGGAAATCTAGGTCGCTCCTTGTGGCGTCTTCTGCACTGAACAATATGTCGACCCCGTGCGATTTGGCGTATGAGACCACCTCCTCTATCCGCCTAATGGCCTCCTCCCTCGTAATGCCAAGCTTATACTTCAGGTGTATATCAGACGTGGCAATGAACAAGTGGATCATATCCACATCGGCATCGAGAGCCGCGTCGACGTCAGATTTCGCCATGCGGGCAAGGCTAACCACCTTGGCTGTCGCCACTTCTTTAGAGATCTGCCTAATGGCCATCTGTTCGTCTTTTGAGACCGCGGCAAAACCCGCCTCTATCATGTCTACACCTGCCTCGTCTAGAGCTAGGGCGATTTGCAACTTTTCAGAAGGTGACAAGGCGACGCCGGGCATCTGCTCGCCGTCTCTGAGAGTTGTGTCGAATATCCTTATTGTACGAGCCCCGAAGCCATAGGCGGACAACTTCAATTATATATAAACCTTTTCACCATATATACGAGCCTACTGAGTCTCAAAATATATATAGCTCGACATTAAGAGGCTCAATGAAGGTGAGAGGACGGGCATTGATATACGGAGACAAAATAGACACCGATGTCATAATCCCAGCCAAGTACCTAGTATACACAGATCCCGCGGTACTGGGACAACACGCCATGGAGCCCCTCGACCCCGACTTCCCCAAGAAGGCAAAGGGGGCTATCCTAGTCGCTGGGCGGGCCTTCGGCATGGGATCGTCAAGAGAGCAGGCGGCTCTCGCGCTTAAAGGCGCCGGCGTCTTGGCGGTAGTGGCCGAGAGCTTTGCCAGGATCTTCTTCAGAAACGCCGTCAACGTTGGGCTTCCCGTGCTACAAGTACCCGGCGTCAGGCAGAAGGTGACAGAAGGCGAGGAAATAGAGGTGGACATAGAAGCTGGCACTGTGACTAAGGTGGCCACTGGCGAGGTAATTGTTGGCAAGCCGCTGAGGGGGCTACCCCTGGAAATACTAAAGGCCGGTGGTCTTCTCAACTACCTGAAAAAGGCGTAGAGCCGCCGGCGGCACCTCTCACAGAAAAAGGCGCTCTTCCTATCCGTGTCGTATATGGAATTGCTGAAGTACATAACACAACTGGGGTCGCCACAGTGGCCAAGGCCGTATAGATGGCCCGCCTCGTGGGTGATCTCCTTCACGAGCCTCTCACGGAACTGGGGGCCTCTAAGCCTTGCGGTGAAGACCACCGCAGTTTTGAGGTGCGGCACGGCGAGACCAAAGACGAAGTTCAGCCCGGGGTAGTAGCCGTCGCACTCCATTATAAACACCGTTGGCGTGTTCACGCTCCGAGACAGCGCCTTCACCACGGCGTCTGCTCTGCATTGCCCCCTCAGGGGATCTACGTAACGAGAGGCATCGAGCTCCTTCACTAGCCAAACCACGTCGAACTCCGGTATCACCACCGTCTCAACGGAAGGTGGGGCCACAACAGTGAGCCTAGGTCTCATTTCTATACACTAGGTACTGTGCGGCGGGACACGCCGAGCTACACAACAGACAGCCTATGCACCTCCCCTCATCCACCTTAAAAGAGCGGCCGGGGCCGATCCTCCTCAACGCACCAGTGGGGCACCAGTGGACGCAGAGGTCGCAGTCGCCGCAGATGGCGGACCTCACGACGAGAGCCGCCACGTCTAGGGCGGTCTTCCCGTCGGGCGCCCGGATAGACCAACGCCCCCCGGCCCCCCTTATTTCCACCAGCCCCTTCTTAGTGCGTAGAAGATCCCCCTCGGGCCTCCCCACCATCTTTAAAAGCTCCCTCATCGTCTCGGCGTTAGGCTCGGCGTCTATTTCAAGCTCCAGCGACTGGCCCTTGGCGGTAATGCGGACGGGGAGCGGGGCCCCCTCCTCCCTCTTCACCCACCTCGCGACGTCGCCTGGAATCTTGCCGCGCCACCTCCACAAGCCCCACTTGACCTCCTCCTCGGTGTGCCACCTCCTCAGTGCTACCTCCATCTTGCCGTAGATCTCTGGGTAGGCCTCCTTCACGAGGACCAGCTCCGCCATCTCGTTGGCGGGGCAGACAACGCAACCCAGCCTGTCGAAGCCCCTCTCGTAGGCCCGGTTGTAGGGGAGCTTGTGCAGAAAGATGTAGAGCCACACCTCCAGCGCTGTCCACTCCTGCAAAGGCGCCGCCACCACCGAGCCTGCCACCCACTTGCTAGGCGAGACCCTCGGCGTCTTTGCCCTTACAAAGGACTCAGCCCCCCTCTGCCCCACCACGCTTATGTAGCCCTGGGGGAATCTCGACTTAAGGGCCTCAGTGGTCGGCCCCAGCTTGATCACCTTGCAACACCACCTGTAGTCCCTGGCGGGGGGGCCGAACTTCTCCATGGCCTCCCAGAACCGCTGTCCAGCGGCTCCCACAATGACTTCGACGCCGTACCTCTCCTCCACAGCCTTTAAGTTTTCGTAAGTCTCCGGCGGCTCTAGCCCCGTGTCGTTGAAGTAGACGTAGAACTTCAGGCCGCTTCTCGCCGTTAGATCCAGCGCAACTAGGCTGTCCTTACCGCCGGAGTAGGAAACCACTACCGGCTTCTTGTATTTCTCGGCCACCGCTTTTATGAACTCCACCGCCTCCTGGGCGCGGCGCTCGATGTGTTCTCTGTTGAGCTCAGCTGCCTCGGCCAGAGTGGAGGGGCGCCCGGGTAGCAACGGCGGCTTGGCCCGCCACGACTTAACCACGTGGAGTCTTCTCCCTCTGAAGAGCTTGGCGACGCCGTGGGTCTTGCCATCGGCTGTAGAGACGGCCACGTGGCGGTACCTCTCCTCTGGGAGCCTCCCCTCCACTATTTTGTCCGGGTGTATGTCGTAGCCCTGCGGGAGCTCGGCCATGTCCACCACGGCCCAGTAGCCCCTCCTCTCGTGGAGTATTGTGGCTACGCCTTCGTACAGCGGCCTAAACCTCCACCTCCCCTCAAACACGTCGTAGAACCTGTGGCCTACCAGCCTCCCCCTGACGATTACTTCGTCTGCCTGGTCGGCGTACCCCGGTATCTTGTTCAGCAAGACTACCTCGTCCATGGGCACCAGCGCCTCCGCCAGCTCCCAGTCGCCCAACTCGTCGGCGATGGCCCCTCTCGTAATGTCGATGTCGGCGGGAAACGCCGGCCTGGGGTCGGCAGGCTGTGTCATTTTGACCTCCACAAACCTCTCGCATCTCCCGGCTACGTTTTTCGGCTCGAACACGGGAAGATTGAGGTCCTCGCACCACCAGAGCACAGTGCGTTACGAATGTGAGAAATTAACCTTTCGTATATTTGCTATATAGCTGGCTAAGCTTTTTAAATAGTTGTTATCTGTGGTGGCATGTCCCAGGGGAAAGCCGCGTCTCAATACTAGACTCAACGCTTAGAGAAGGAGAGCAGACTCCAGGGGTTGTATTCTCGGAGGAGTGGCGTGTTAGAATTGCCAAGGCCCTCTCGGATATAGGCGTTGGGATGATAGAAGTGGGCGATCCCAGCGTGGCCCCCGACATAAAGTCGGCGATAAAGAAGATCGTTAAGTTGAAGAAGGACGGCGAGATTAGAAGCCATATCGTCGTCCACAGCAGGGCGGTGAAGCAAGATCTGGAAAACGCCGCGTCTCTGGAGCCGGATAGGGTCGCGGTGTTCTACGGGGTGAGCGACTTGCACTTGAAGCACAAGCACAGGAAGACGAGGGAGGAGGCGCTGTCCATAATTGCAGAGATGGTCTCCTTTGCCAAGTCACACGGCGTTGCTGTTAGGTTCACCGCAGAGGATGCATCGAGGGCCGATCTCGGCTACTTGATAGAGGTCGTAAAGACCGCATATGAGGCCGGCGCGGATCGGGTCAGCATAGCGGACACGGTAGGGGTCTTCACGCCGGACAGAGCCAGGGAGGTGTTCGCCAAGGTGAAGGCCGCCGTGCCGGGGGTTGGGCTGGACATACACGCACACAACGACTTCGGGATGGCCGTGGCCAACAGCTTGGCGGCGGTTGAGGGCGGGGCAGACGTAGTCCACACCACGGTGAACGGGCTTGGGGAGAGGGCAGGCATCACGCCCCTGCAAGTCTTCGCCGCGGCTTACTACTACCACAAGGGGGTTAAGCTAGTGGAGCTGGAAAAGCTACCCGAGATAACCGCCATGGTAGAGGCGGCCAGCGGGATAACGCTGATGCCGACATACCCTATTGTTGGAGAAAACGCCTTTACGCACAAGGCCGGGGTACACCAGGCAGGCGTCTTGGCCAACCCCGAGACGTACGAGCCGATCCCGCCAGAGGTGGTGGGGAGGACGCGCGACTTCTCTCTGGACAAGTACAGCGGGAGGAAGGCTATCCAGCACCGCTTGGAGAAGCTAGGCGTCTCGCTCCAGCCTGAGGCCTTGGACAAGGTGGTGGAGGAGGTTAAGAGGATGAACGCGCCTAGGCTGAGGGACGAGGATTTGTTAGAGATAGTGGAAAAGGTGTCCGGCGTCAGGTACAGGGCTATCGTCAACAGGCACATAGAGGCCTACATCTGGCTTAAGGTGGCGAACAACGTGTACACCACCTCAGTGGCGAGGAGGGTCGCCGCCTTGAAAAACGTCGTGTCGGTCTCCGAAATAACTGGCGAGTACGACATCGTCGTTAAACTTGTGGCGGAGAACACCGAGGAGCTGAACCAGGCGATTGAAAGCATAAGGCAGATCAAAGGCGTCGCCTCGACCTTCACCAGTATTGTGCTGAAGGAGTTGCCGACGATCAGCATGCAGACCAGGGCTTAAAGCGCCGCGTCTTCAGCTATTTTCTACTCTTGCTCTATTTTCCCACTCGCTACCTGTGGCAACAAGGGTTTCCAGTTCCTCAATATTTTTAAGAACAATATATAGACGCCTCTATGAGACACTTGCTTACGTTATTAGAGTTTGCCCCCCATGAGGTTGAGGATCTTCTGCGCATATCCAGAGATTTCAAGACGAGGTTCTTAGCCGGCGAGGTATACACCCCTCTCTTCCCGGGTAGAGTCCTTCTTCTATATTTCGAGAAACACAGCACAAGAACGAGGCTTTCCCTCACCGCCGCGGCCGCCCAGTTGGGCATGCAGGCCGTGTACACCACGCCAAACGAGCTCCAGCTCGCCAGGGGAGAGACTGTCGCAGATACTATGAGAGTCGTGTCTAGATACGCCGCGGCTGTGGCGGCTAGGGTGTACAAGCACGAGACGCTGGATGAGATGGCCAGGCACAGCTCAATACCTGTAATCAACGCCTTGTCCGACAGACACCACCCCCTCCAAGCGCTGGCCGACGCGCTGACGCTGTGGGAGAGGTCGGGGAGGCTTCACAACTTGAAGGTGGCGTTTGTTGGCGATGTATCGAACAACGTGGCTACTAGCCTCGCAGTAATCGGCGCCAAGCTGGGCTGGGAGGTGCGCCTCGTTGGGCCGAAGCAGTTGTGGAACCAGAAACTCGTCGACGAGCTGGCCGAGGACCTCGCCAAGACTGGGGCGAGGATATACTTCACAGACTCGATAAACGATGTGGCTGGAGTAGACGGCGTATACACCGACGTTTGGGTCTCCATGGGATTTGAAAAGGAGGCCGAGGAGCGGAGAAGGATTCTAAAGCCCTACCAAGTCAACAGCCGCGTCATGGACATCGCCGGGAAGAAGGCGGTGTTCCTCCACTGCCTCCCAGCACACCGCGGCGAAGAGGTCACCGACGACGTGATAGACGGCCCCCAGTCAGCCGTTTGGGACCAGGCGGAGAACAGGATGCACACTGCGAAGGCGGTCCTGGCGTATTTACTAAAAACGCGCTGAGATTCCCAGGAAAGTTCTGAGAAATCCCTTCTTTGTGAGAGTTGTCAGAATTTTTAAGAAGGGCACCATCTACGAAATAGCCGAAAGGCTGGGGGTTGCCGAGGGCGACTTTTAAGAGCTCAGAGTGGAGGGGGTGTGTTAATAGCGACGCCTATACTACACCCCTTCAAGCTCGCCTTATAAGGCCCCAAATATGCGAAGATAGCTATCGAAGAGTTTGAGAAAGAAGGCGAAGAACAACAGATAGGATATGAAAATTCTACTGAAATGCTTTGAGGGATATTTCCCACTAGTCTTTCTTAAACACGCAGGTGAGGATACTTCTCTAATCTTGCAACGGATTTAATGCTTGAGGTAGGGCCTTGGATCGGCGATGCGGCCTTCTGCGGCTGTCGCGGCGGCGACTGCGGGGTTGGCAAGGTATATCTTCGCCTCTGGGTGTCCTACCCTCCCCTTGAAGTTGCGGTTTGACGTTGTTAGGTGGACCTCGCCTGGCCCAGCCACTCCGAAGTGGCCGCCTAGGCAGGGGCCGCAGGTACCGTAGGTGACTACGCAACCCGCCTCCGTCAAGACGTCTATGTATCCTAGCTTCATGGCTGTTTTGAACACCTCGTAACTGGCGGGGATGGCGATACACCTCGTCTTTACCCTTCGCCCCTTTAGGATCCTCGCCGCCGTTGCTATGTCGCTCAGCCTGCCGTTTGTGCAACTGCCGATAAAGACTTGATCCACCTCGACGCCCTCCACCTCCCTCACGGTCTTTACGTTGTCCACGCTGTGGGGCGCCGCGACTAGTGGCTCCAGTCTACCCAGCTCCACTGTGTACTTGTCGGCGTAGTTGCCGGGTTCCAGGGAGGGGGGCGTGTAGTCCACGCCGCGGGCCGTCTTTAAGTACTCAGCGGTGACGGCGTCTGGGATGAACATCAACGCGTCGGCCCCCATCTCTGTTGACATGTTGCCCACCGTCGCCCTGTCATCCATGGGAAAGATCTTAGGGCGCTCCACGAAGACCTCTACAGAGTAGCCGTTGAACCCCTCCGCCCCGAACTGGCCCAGGAGGTGCAACGCCACGTCTTTGCCCATGACGCCCGGGGGGAATTCGCCCCTTACCTCCACCTTGAACGGCGCCGGCACAACGAGCCACGTCTTGCCCAGCTTAAGCGCCGCGGCTATGTCCGTGGCCCCCATGCCGTGGGCAAAGGCGCCAACCGCCCCGGCGGTGTTGCCGTGGCTGTCAGCCGTGAAGATTACCTGCCCCGGCATTGCGTACCTCTCTAAGATGATCTGGTGGAGGATGCCCCCTCCGACGTCGAAGAAGTGGGGGAGGCCAAGCGACTTCACGTGCCTCCGTATGTACACCATGATCTCCGCGGCGCGCTGGTTGGGAGGCGGCGAGAGATGGTCGAAGGCCACCACCACCTTCTCATTGTCGAATACCTCCACCTTCCCCATGTGCTCCAAGACCTCTAACACGTGGTACCCCGTCAAGTCGTGGAACCCCACGAGATCCGGCGCGACCTCCACCACGTCGCCAGGTGAAGGAATACGCCCCGTCTTTTTATAAAATATGTGCTCAGTCCACGTGGGCATATAGAAAAAACGAGTTCTATATAAAAAACTTGGGGCTTGTCCTACTTAGCAAGGGCGGAGGCAACCGCGGCGTAGGCGTCCACGAGGCCGTATCCGGTGAATACGTCAAATCCCGGCGTCCCTATGTCCCTTGCAGTCGTGGTGAGGACTTGATACACCTCGTCCGGCGTGAGTAACCTCTTGCCGTAGGCCAACCTGATGGCTTGAATCAGCGCCACTACGCCTGTGACATGCGGCGTGGCCATAGATGTGCCGGACATATACGCATATCTGCCGCCTGGATACGTGGATAAGATGTTTACGCCGGGCGCGGCCACGTCTACCTCGGGGCCGTCGCTACTCCACGTGGGGACGACGCCGTTTTGGTCAACGGCGGCTACCGCAATTACCCAGCTGTACCTAGCGGGGTACGAGACGTTGTCCGTCGATGGGTTACCATCGCCCGAGTTGCCAGCGGCCACTACCTGGACGGCGCCTTGCTGGTACGCCCAATACGAGGCATCTCTAAGCACAGAAGAGTCTGAGGGCCCGCCCAGCGACATAGAGAGGATCGCCGCACCGGCTTTTACCGCCTCTATAATTCCCTCCGCTATGTCGCTGTAGTATCCAGAGCCCGAGTCCGAGAGCACCTTCACAGCTATAAGCTTGACCTTCGGCGCCACGCCGGCAACGCCGACGTTGTCAAGCGAGGCGGCGATTATGCCAGCCACGTGCGTCCCGTGGCCATTTCTATCGGCACAGTTGCCTAGGTTTGTCCCCTTGTAGAGCCTAGTACCCACTGTGTATATGCAGTACACCACCTTGCCCGAGAGCTGTGGGTGTTTGTAGTCTATGCCGGTATCCAACACAGCCACAGTCACCCCGTAGCCAAATGCGGCGTCGCCTATTGTAACGAAGTACTGATCCCACACGAAGTGCGCATTTATCATCTTCACGTTCCACTGCACGTCTGCATAGTCGCCGAACCCGAAGGCCTTCGCAATCTTGTCCTCCTCGACGTATTTAATCCCCTTCAACTTCTTCAACTCGCCGACCTTGTGATCCGGGATGTTCAGCACAAGCGCCTTTATCTCTTTCAGATGTTTCAAAACCTTCACATCGCCCGTGGCGTTGATGTGAGCCATGTCGGGAGGCGCATCAGCGTAGCCCACAACCACCCTCGCCGCTTGTATATACACGACTAGCAACGCCAGCGCCAACACATACAACATCTTGGACATGGACGCTAAACGGTCCTCTTTTATATAAATTACGTTACGCCCTCTATGACATAAGTTCGTCTAACACAGCCGCTACTCTACGTTGGACTTTTTTCGACACGCCTGTGTTCCTAGTGGTCTCCAACACCTCCGACCCTATCCTCAGTTGTAGATCCAGTTCGCCGAAGAATTGAGGAGCTTGCCTAACCGTCAGTTTCCCCTCCCATTGGATAAGGATGAGGGCTTGCAGGATCTCTACGAAGTTGATCCTCCCCACCGGGTCAAAGGGAGGGAGGCGGGGCCCCCTTTCCCCCCTTCTGTTAGATAAGTAAATCTCCCTAATGTAGCCGCTCAGCGCGACGATGTTTTTGTAAATTTCCTTCGTCCCGCGGGCCTTCACCGGGTCGTAGACAATACGCGCGGCAGTGGTCTTCACCTCCCGCGCCACCGCCTCCACGTCCGCAATCCTCGTCATGGGAGGCACTCCGAAGATCCAGTTAACCTCTATGCCGTATCCCACAGCCTTATCGTAAAACTCGCCCAGCTCCTCCAGCGGGGGAGGAGGAATAACTAGCCTCCTCACGTCCAGGGCGTCGGCCAGCAATACGTACCAGTCAAGCTCCTCAAGAGATATCGGCGGCACAACCAGCGCCTCTGGCCGCATGTCTTCAAGCTCCACCGCAACGGCAACGGGGGAACGCGACGTATCCATAGCCCCAGTCTCCAAGACGAAGGGCAGGCCCCGATTAGCAACCCCCCTCGCCACCTCTCTCCACCCTCCACGACGCTTTAGGTATACCTGGAAAATCACACCTCCCCCTTCCATCTGTCTTTAAACATTAGACAGAAGACCCCCGCCCACGCACGGCATGCATTTACAACAAGCCGGCCGCCGCCTCCGCCGCGGCCACTACCCTACACGCCACCTGGGCCGCGTCCATGGCCACCTCGCCAAGGCTGAACCTCGCCGCGGCCTCTTCGAGAACCCACTTGTTGTTGAAATCGCCATGTGGGAACCCACCGATAACCACCACCGAGTCTAGTACTTCTTTTCCAAGCTGTACAAGGGGAATTCTCAACCCCGCCTCATGCATTACCACCCAGCGGCCGCCCAGCTCTGTAAGGAGATCTCGGAGGCCTTGACGCCGGATCTCCATAAGCGGCCTGCCCTCGGGGGGCACCCGGCCCGCCGCGAAGAGCTGCTCTACTAAAGAGACGAAGTTGTTGTAGTTCTTCGGCACGCGGGTGGAGGAATCGACGGAAATTACATAATCCCCCAGCGTATGTATGTACATCCTCCCCAGCCCCCTCGCGGCGAGGAGGCTGTACTGGAACACAAGAAGCGCTTGGTGGACAATATCGGGCCTCCCCCTACGCCTAGAGTCCAAAAGCACCGCCATGGCCGGGTGGTGCCTAGACCTGTCCAGCAGGATCTCGCCCGGCTTCTTCCCACGGCGCCGGGCGTCGGCCACGACTGCTGGGTGGCTCCAGATCTCCCTCGGAACAAGCTCTAGGGCAGACTCGGCCAGGACAAGAATCACGAAAAGAAGCCCTTCTCAAGCTCCTCTAGGTCTGAGAGAATGGCGTTAACCGCCCTCTGAACCGCCTCGAGGGGGCTCCCCCGCCTAACCTTTAGCTTAAAGTGCACGTTCTCCTGCAACGGGTGGTCCACGTCGAATTGTACATACTCCACGTCTGGGTCGCCTGAGAGGTACTCCACGAGGGGGGAGAACAAGGTGTAGGTGTCGCCCTTTGCCCTAAACTCTAAGTACTTGTCGTCGAGCCTTACAATCTCCAGCTGCAACACGCCGACTACTAGCCGGGCCTATTTAAACTTTGCAACCTCCTCCTCACCTCCTCCAGCGGGTAGCGGAGGCTTATTACAGAGCCCTTATTCAGCAGGCCGGCCTCGGCCAGCTCCTCCACCGCCTTCTCTATGGGCACCCCCCTTGCATATGCGTAGGCCACCGCCACCTTCCTGGCCTGGGGCGTCAGAGGAAGCCTCTCCGCCTCCTCGTACATCCTAGAAAGCGCCTCTGCGGTTTTCAGCACCTCCTCGTACGGCGCAGAGGTCTCCAACACGTCGCCCCTCACATGCGAAGCAACGCCGCTGAGCGTCAACGCGTCGGCCACGGCGTCTGGAGGAATAGGCCTCGCCAAGTTCGCATCTCTGAAAAGCACGAGGAGAGGTATCTGGACAACCCCCCGGCCCTGCCTCGCCAGCCCCGCCAGCCTCTTCACAAGTGCGGCCGCCTCCTCCAGCTCCTCCCCCTCCCCCTCCAGCTGGACGTAGACGTGGTCTAGGCGCGTGGTGACGAGGTACGTAGTCTTGAGGTGCTTCTCCAGAAAAGATAGAAAACGCACAACCTCCTCCCTACTGCTGAATTTAAAGGACAGCGTCAAGTACACGCTCCCAGAGGAGGCTAGGTATATATTTATAACAAGCCTAGAAAACCCCCCGTGAAGAAAGCCGTAGTAACGCCCGGCGAGGTGGTGGCATACGCCGAGGAGTTCGAAACAAAAGGCGCAGTCTACAACACCGGCTACGAGTACCGAGCCGCGACGCTCGGAGTTGCGGCGTATGACCCAAAAACACACACAGCCGTGGTAAAGCCCACCAGAAAGCCCCCAATACCCCAACCAGGCACCGTGGTCTACTGCCAAGTAACCAGCAAGGGAAGGAGGGCATACCAGCTCAGGTGCTTCGCAGTAGAGGAGGGAAGATCGCTGGCCGATATGAAATACACCATCACAGGCGTACTCCCGCACTTCTTCTCAGACGGCGAGCTCGGCATAGGCGACTACATCAGGGCGAAGGTAGTATCAACCTACGGCCCCCCCATAATTGTGTCGATACGGGGCCCCACATACGGCGCAGTCCTCTCCAGATGCCCCAAATGCGGCACAGTGCTGAAGAGGAGGGGCATGACCCTATACTGCCCCAACTGCTCCACCGAGGTAAAGCGGAAGCTGGCAGTGGGCTACTACACCGGATAACCTTTAAAACAACCCCTCACTACTCCCCGATGGACACAGTTTTAAAAGAACTAAAAAAGTACTGGCCCTACTTCGCCTCCACCGACATAGCCAAGGCCTTCCACACCGAGCTGGAGAAATTCGAGACTTGGCTCCGCGAAGTGGGGACCAAGCTACTAGCCGCCAGAGCGCGACAAGCCGCAGAAAGAGGAAACCCCGTAGCCAGAGACTACCCAGAAAGATACGTAGCCGGACTCGTAAAGAGGGGACAGACAAGAATACTAGTAAACATGTTCGCCGCCTACCTAGTCCACAAAGGACTAGCAACACAATACTGGCTAATCCGCAACAAATACGTAGCCGGTGGCGAATCCATAGCCACCTGGCTACGCCTACTAAGACAAATCTAAGACACCACATCCCGCCCACTTAAACACACAACGTTTCCCCGACAAACCCGCAATATACTACAGTCAAATTCCCAAGCCAAAACCAACAACTCATTTACAAAAACCGCACAGAGCGCCGCATAACACTCCGCGGTAACCTCCGCCGTCACTACCACACGTCCCCTGCCTCAGTTAGGCCCGAGACGCCACAACCAGTAGACAAAGCCCAAACAACCTGTACCGAACCTGGCCGAGCCCCGACCAGCAGAGAGCGCCTCTGCCCCCGCATGCCCCTATCATAAATATAAAGACCGGCAACCATATACGCGAGTGATGTAGGTCTTTAGTTCAGAGATGTGACGACGAACCCACGAACTGACACGTATTATACATCGCAACTATTACCACAAGAAATAAATTCGTGTTAACATACACAAGGCGTGATAGAGCTTATCGAGGCCGCCAAAGAGGGGCTCACCTTGATATACGGACCGCCAGGCGCGGGGAAGACCTCAATTGCTTTAAGAATAGCAGACCGGCTTGCAAATAGGATACTGTGGGTTTCCACCACTGAGGGGCCTAAATATCTCGGGGCTGCCGCCAAGCGGGTAGGGGCCAACCCGGAGAAGTTCGCCTTTTTGGACTTCCCCCGCGCCTTCCGGGAGGATATCCTGCGGTATGTCACAGAACATGTAAACGAGTACGATTTACTAGTTGTAGACTCCGTCAACGGCCTGTCCGCGGCTGTCCCCTCTCTGGAGAAGGCGGTCCACTCCGTCTTGTACCAAATCTCGCACGACAAGCCAGTGATCCTCGTCTCCGAGGAGGAGCCCCTTAAGCTCCACTACATAGCAGACAACGTAGTTCACGTGTGGTACAAGAAAAACAGCATAGGCCACATAATCCGCTACGTCCAGCTCGAGAAGTCCAGGAGAATGCCGCCAAGCCCGCGCTATATCTTTGAAATACTAGATGGCAAAATCGCTTACTTATACTTTTCAAGCGGCATGCATACAGGAAGATTTGTAGAACTGGAGGAGTTAGGCATCAAAGTACCTGCTAAGAGCGTTATCTGCATTACCTCTAGCAAAACAACAAAAGTCTTGGAATTACTAAACCGCATAAAGAACGAGGCGCTATTATTAAAACTTGGCCCTTGGGAGGCGTACACTGGGTTAGAACTAAAGGAGGGACAAGAATATCAAGCAAAAACTTTCCACGACCTGTTTAAATTATTAGATCTTATTGCAAGTAGGAAAATCACAACTAAGTACCTAGTCGTGAGCGGCCTCCTCAACTTAAAAGACAGAGAAGTGCTGGATTATGTTTTTTATATAAGCGCTTGTCTTAACTATGTAGATTATGTTGCAATATCGGAAATTGGCGCACCTGATGAGACAAAAAGAATACAAAAATTCTGTACGGAAAATATTTTTGTAGATTAGAAGATTCCGTACCCTATAGTCGCTGTATTGGTCGGCAATATCGTTGCCGCAGCGAACAACACGAGGCTCGCAATTGCAAGTGTTCCTACTTTCACCACCGTCATATAGGTTTTGTACTTTCTTATTTCTTTCTCCATATAGGGAAGTTTTATCACATTTATAACAGTTTCTCTTATGTTTTTCCGTATTTCTCGTCTAGTAGTTAAAGGAGGGTATACAAGAGGCTTTT
>FPIC01019889.1_pt1 | contig 15477 bp, 19 predicted proteins | sample 1504481 | NCBI WGS metagenome assembly FPIC01 (sample SAMEA4475357, study PRJEB15587) | soil metagenome | biome: Soil; feature: Field | place: India | collected 2015-03-11 | depth 0 m
AAAAAAAAACTTTATGTCTCAGTCTATACAGAACACACAAACAAAGAACTTTGAGGAGATAATCAAGCGTAGAGAGTTTCTAGCCAATCTAAGTGCATCGTTCTTGTTAGCTATTAGCCTTAATCCATTAATGACATTAGCCTACTCGCCTAAAGTCAGGTAACTTTCTGGAAGGGGCTACTGTGTTGAGATCAGAGAAGTTGACGAAAAGCAAAGCCGCGTAGTCAATGTAGCAAAAGCCGTAATCCATCTGACTAATAAAGAGGGAAATGCCTATGACATACATGCATGGATCATAAGACATGCAAATCAGACTGTATTACAACCCTCTGTTGCGGTGCTTGAGGAAGGGGATAAAGCCAGATTCATAGGTATTGGGGATGATACAGAGTATGTAAATGGTGAAACCGAAAGGAAAGATATGCCCAAGGAATACCTTAGGCTAGTTAGGGAAGTGGCGCTGAAAGAGAAAAAGCAAAAAGTTGCAAGGGCAGTGGACATCATATTACGTGTATATTATAATGAAGAAGAGGGGGAGCAAGGTAAGAGTAGCGAAAGTCTATGATATCGGATTTCATCGCAGATTTAGATATAAAGGAAAACATAAATATATATTATAATGTTGAGTTTGCTAAGATAGTTAAATTTGACTCTAGTTACGTGTATACTTATATTGATCTAAATTTGTATCTTGTTTTCAACGTAGCTGGCGTAGTTAACATGGTAGCCGCGGTCTGGCACGGCGTAGCGTTATGGGTATATGCGGTTGTCGTGGCACCTCTTATATATCATATATCGTTAACTTATAAAGGAATATAATGTCTTTTTTGGCAGTTCCTGATACGTTAGTTTTCATGTATAGTTACAAATGTAATTTTGAGTGCGATCACTGTAGTATAGGGTCGTCTCCGCGTGAGCCTGTTCTTCTTGAGTGGGAGTACGTAGAAAAAGCTATCAGAGAGGCTTATTGGATTCCCTCAATAAAGGTAGTGGTTTTTACCGGCGGTGAGCCTACTCTATTTCCAGAACATCTTAAGCGTGGGATAAAGCTTGCTGCTGATATGGGGTTTGTGACAAGACTTGTAACTAATGCGTGGTGGGCCTCAACTTATGAAAGAGCTAAAAAGTTTTTAGAAGAGCTAGTTTCGTTAGGCCTAAGGGAGCTGAATATTAGTTTTGATCGATTTCATTTGCCCCACCTTCAGAGATTTGGCGGGTTTGCCAATATGGTAAATGCGGCAAGAGCGGCTGTGGAGTTAGGCCTTGACGTGGTGGTGGGCACGATTAAACTTGCAATAGAAGATGGGCAACCCGACTATAACCGCATTAGGTCAAAACTAGATGAAGTTGGCTTGAATAGCGTCATAGTTACGGAAGATTTCCCTGCTCCTTTAGGTAGAGCAAGATTTAAAATCCCTCGCAATTTACTAACACAGATTAATCGACCAAAAGAAGGCATAGGCTGTATTGATGCTGTAGCTAAGACAGTAATACACCCAAACGGCGACGTGACCTTCTGTTGTGGCCATGCTATAAATACAGAGGCAAGGCTTCTTTTTGTGGTGGGTAATATTAAGAATGAGTCGCTAGAAGAAATCGTTGCGAGGCTAAATCGCCACGTACTTGCGTGGTATCTTAGGGTAAAGGGGCCTGCCGCCTTGATGAAGAAGCTGAGTATGGAAGAAGAAGTATTACATCCCTGTGAGGTCTGCTACTTAGCTGGTACAAAATATATGGACAAATTGATAAAAATTAAAGACGAATTATTAAGGGAAATATTACCATCAACAAATATAAATACGTTGCCGGTGGGGGCTCATGGACCTAATTAGGCAAGTCTTGACAACAGGGGCGCTGTTCGTGTGGCATGTCCTCATTCTCTACGTATACAGGGAGCTCTACGCCCCGAGGCTCCCCATGAAGTTGCTCCTTCCCTTACTACTAGTCCTTTCTATTGTTGCTGGGGTACAGCTTGGATAGGGCTGGCGCCTACTACAGAACCTCCAAGGCTGGTGGACTTGGGGCTAATGCTGTAGCCGTCCACTACCTTAAGAACTTTCGCCTTCAACGGCGACACTTTCAGACACACGTTTCCAAAGGTCTCACTTGTAAAACACGCCTCAGCACTCTCGAATTCTTCGATCTTAGCCTCGACGACTTCTACCATTTCATGACAGTAAGGAACTCCTTGACATAGTTTTCATCAACGGCGTATGGCTTTAACAGCTCCACCTCCAGCTTAGCCACCCGCCCATCCCCCGTAATCCACACGGCCACCTCGGCGAGTCCGGAAAGAACAAGACTAGGCTCGCCTTCGCGGACAATTGCGAAGTAGCGTCTAGATAGGTCTTTTACAATTCGCTCCAGAGGCGGCGTACATGTAGCTACTGTCTCTATGCTCGGTTCACTAGTATAGATAACCCCCACCCTCGGCGGCTCAGTGATCAACACGTTGTACGACTTCATGAAAAGGTAGCATAGAAATTAATATCTTTAAACTCACTGCTGAACTAGTCGTTGATCACACAGTTGTGGCTGAAAGAAGAAATTTCAATTTGTATCTCTGCAATCCTCAAATTATCAATAAGCCGGTTCACATAAGACAAAACAAGCCCGGCTGGGTAAGACTTTTCATAGAAGGAAAAAGCGTAAAGGTCACAATTGAGATAATGAGGATTTTAGTTCCGGAAGGGGCCTCGGATCCGGCAGGCAACTCCTGTGTTGCGGTGTATTGGGTGCACGGAGTTGTGCCACAGTGTTAAGGTGGGCTATGGTCACATAACTCTCCGGGAGCACGACCGACAGTCTGCAAAAAAGCTGAGCCGCGATCTGCTCATCTCAGAGGACGCTACGCTGAGGGTCTTCTGGTGCCTACTAAGGAGATAATTATCCAAGCGCTAAAGAGAGGTGAGCAGAGCGATAGGCGCGTAGCTGCTTGTGTTAAGTTACAGAGCAGTGCTTTGACATCTCAACTCCTTATCGTCCTAGAGAAAACATCACATTGTGCGGAGGTAGTGACTGCCTATCCCTCACCCCCGCTGTGTCGTACGCTTCACAGTCGCAGTAGAGATGGTTTCTGAGAGGTGCGAAGTCTCAAAGGTGTAAATGCGAAAACTCGCGATATATGACATAGAATCTGGATAGTGTAATATCATCCGACTGATTTATTTTCAATGGAAATGGCAAAATAACTAAGAATACTGGGCTTGATGAACATTGATATAATGAGTATATCATTGATAGAAATTCAATATCAGATAACCTAAAGATCTTGTGTTTTTAATTAAAATAGTCCGGAACTTCTCAGGTAGTTATTTATATGAATGTAAAGTTTGTTAGCTGGCACGGCATAACACGCCAACTTTGTCCGGCGGCCCATCCTCTCGGCTTTAACATATCACATTTCAATTATCCTCACGTCTGTTATACGGAGAGAGTTGAAATAACGCTTTAAACACGGCATGTGTTAAAGCCGTTGGACAGGGCGCCGAGGATTGCCGATTCCCTCTAGCTATTGACATTGCAAGTGACATGACCCAGGATGCGTCGCAGTTGGAGGCTCCTAGGCCAGTGGGGCTATTCCCCGCTCCATTAGCTTGGCCACGACCTTTGAGGTTAGTTCGTAGGTCGCGGCTATGTTGGAGTTGAGGACTCTCATCTGGTTTATTATGAGATCTAGTCTTTCTCTCAAGTCTTTGTTCATTGTGTCGAGCTTATTGCCAAGATCTCTGATATCTGACTTCACCGATGCAACCTCTTTTTTTACCTCGTCTAGTTTTGTATTTATGTTTTTCAAATTCTCTATCGCGGCGTATAACAGGATTAGTTGCAAGTCGTCTTTTTCGATTTTTTTCTCTTTTATCAAGCTAGGTAGATCTGACAGTACACGGTCAACTCCCTTGGTCAGTAGGATCGCTACGATTTCGGAAACATCCATAAGAAAAACCGAGCATTTCTTATTAAGTTTTTCTCTCGTACACGCCTATCTCGGAGGTCCTAGCGACTAGGCGGCATCCGTTTTTATCAACGGAGTTGAGACATTCGACGAGAGCCAACTGCGGGTGGCCAGCGCCTCTTGTTAAACATGTCAGTGAGAGGGTGCGTGGCGGTTGGCCCTTCGCTATAGGACCCGCTCTCTTAGAACCAACGCCTCAACTGCGCCACGTAACGAACAGATCTGCTTGGTTGCAATGTTTTTATTCGTCGGTTAGTACTAGTCTGGTGAGAATAATAAGTCGAAGAGAATGCGCCGAAGTTTCTAGGCTGAGTAGCTGGACTTTGGTCTATGGGAGGAGGAAGGTGGGGAAGACGACGTTGCTGAAAAACTGCCTCCGCAGTGATCTCTATGTTCTTATCGGCTATGGCGGGTCTACGGCAGTTGTCGGCGAAGAGATCACAGCTGTGGACAACGTGTTGAGAGAAGTAGGGGGGGTGTTGAGGAGGGGAGGCATCGCTGTTGTGGATGAGTTCCAGAGGTTGCCCCCCAAGTATTGGGATTTAGTAGCGACCTGGGCGCCCTCCGGCTTGTTAACGCCGCGGGCTCCAGCTACGGCGTGGTGCACAAGGTGTTTGACAAGTCGAGCCCCCTCCTCGGCCTCTTCGCCCCTCTACACATCGACATAATGGCGTATGAGGACGTCTTGGCGCAGGTGGGGGATCCACTCCTCTCAGTTATCTGGAGGGATCCCTGGGTGATTCCACATGTTCAGAAAGCCGAAGATTTGAGACTCAAGGCCAGAGACTTGGCCTTAGTAGCCAGGGGGCTCATAGGGGAGGTCTTCTCAGAGGAGGAGAGGGAGCTCACAGAGACCTACTGGCGGGCGATTCTCCTCGTGGCGGAGGGCTACTGGAAGAGCACCGACGTGGCCGGTGCTCTGGGATTAAAGGGCGGTCTAGCCTCGGCATCTTCTATTCTCTCAAAACTGGCATAGATGGGAGTGTTGAGGGCCATCCCGACGCTGGGGAGGGAGCGCTACTACGCCGTGAGGTCGCCGGCGCTGTCCCTCATCCTATACGCTGAAGCTAAGTACAGCGTCAGCGACCTCGGCGCAGAGCCGGCGGAGTTGCTGCTGGGCAGAGAGGCCCAGTTCACTATAGGCGAGATGCTGGCGAGCTACTTCGGCGGGGTTCAGCGCTACTCCCCCAGAGAGGACATAGACGTGGTGCTGACTAGGGGGCGGAGGAGGATCTGGGCTTTTGAAGTTAAGCTTGGCCCATATACAAGTAGCGAGGCGAGGGAGGCTGTGGCTAAGTTGAGAAAAATTGCCGAGAGGGCAGGTCTAGTCAGCCTTTCGGAAAAACCACCAGAATACGGCGATTTGTCACTAGGGCCGAGGGAGCTGTACAACATGGCGAGGGAGCTGGCGAGAAGACACGGCGTCGTCTAAACCGCCAGGCGCGGTCAAACTGCCCGTCTTAGGCGCTTTATCTCCAACGTGTAAATCGGCGCTGGTTTGGATTACGGCTTGCCGTACCCGCCCCCACCCGGCGTCTCTATGACCACCTCGTCTCCCTCTGCTAGCGTCACTGTCTCGCTACCGATGGACTCGACTCTGCCACTGCTTCTCTTTATAGTTATTTTCCCTGGCTTGCCAGGCTCGCCGCCTTCTAGGCCCCAAGGCCCTACTGCGAGCCTGCTTGCAATTATGGACAGCGTAGTGGGTGCCAGTGCCTTGAACGCCCTAACTATACCATCTCCGCCTGGATACCTCCCGCGTCCTCCGCTTCCCTCCCTTATTCGGTATGCAGTGAATCTTATGGGGTACTCCCTCTCCGCAATTTCAATCGGCGTGTTCAGCGTGTTTGTCATGTTGACGTGCACGCCCGACACGCCGGGGCCGTTGGGCCTGCCCCCAGTCCCTCCGCCTATTGTCTCGTAGTATGACCAGTACCGCCCTTGCCAGAAGCCGCCCATCATGACGTTCATCATAGTGCCGGAACCCGCCGCGGGTATCCTCCCAGGTAGCGCCTTGGACAGCGCCAGAAACGTGACGTCGGCGACTCTCTGGCTCGTCTCCAAGTTGCCGGCGCCCACAGCAGCGGGCTTGAGGGGGTTTACTATGGAACCTGCAGGTGCGTCTAGCTTTATGAGGCTGTAGAAGCCGTAGTTTGTGGGGATGTAGCCCCTTATGGCTGACCGCACCGCAAATGACACGGCTGAGAAGGTGACGCCTATGACAGCGTTTAGCGGCGCGTCGACCTGCCTCGCGGTGCCCTCAAAGTCTGCCCTCACGCCCTTCTCAGATATCTCCAGGGCTAGCCTTATGGGGAGGAGCTCGCCGCCCCAATCTAGGTAGTCCTCAGCCTCATATCTGCCGGGAGGCCACGTGGCGATCTCCGCGAGCGCGAGCCTTCTGCCATATTCTATAGCCTCATTCCACTGCTCCGACACGTCGCCAAACCTCTCGAATAAGTCCTTCACCCTTGCCGCCCCTACACGCGACGCTGCCAGCTGGGCCTCGAGATCGCCTCTTGCAACTACAGGCGTCTTGAAGTTCTCCAAGATAAAGCTCAACGCCTCCTTGTTCATTGCGCCGCGCCTCAATATCTTCACAGGAGGCACCACGACCCCCTCCTCGTATATAGTCTTAGCCCTCGGGTTTAGCGACGCCGGCAACGGCCCCCCGACGTCGACGTAGTGGGCCTTAGACGCTATATAAGCGACGAGCCTCCCGTGCCAGAACACGGGGTAGAGCACCATCACGTCGTTTAGATGCGTACCCGATATGTAGGGGTCGTTCGTGAGCACAGCGTCCCCATCCTCCAGCTCCACCCCTTCCCTCCTCAAATATTCTAGAAGGTTCTGCACACCCACGTGGAAGGAGCCTAGGTGGACCGGGATGTGCTCTGCCTGAGCCACAATGCGGCCCTCGGCGTCTACAACCGCGACGCTGTGGTCCATACGCTCTCTTATATTGGGCGAGAAGGCTGAATTCCTCAACGCGATGCCGGCCTCTTCGGCGATATACTCGGTAGCCCTGTGTACAACCTCCCACCTCATAGCCTCAGCTCCAGCACGCCGTACTTGCCCACCATCGCCTCCCAACGTGGCGGGATTACTGTAGTCGAGTAGTCCTCAACAATCAGAGCGGGCCCCTTGATCTTGTAGCCCAGCGGCAACTCTGCCCTATTATACACAGCGGCCTTTACCCACCCATCGAAGTAAACCTCCTTCTCGGCGACGCTGGGGTTGCCTTTTGTAGGTGGCTCGGGTAGCCGCGGCTTAGCCCGCCTCACCACGGCAAAGACGCGGATTGTGACAACCTCTATATCTCTGTCCAGCTTAAAGCCGTAGGTCGCCGTATGCTTCTCCTCAAACGCCCTCTTAACTGCATCATAGGATGCGTCGGCGCCTAAAGGCACAGTTAATTCCCACCCCTGCCCCTTATACCTAACGTCGGCGTATCTCAAGAAGTAGTCAGGCCGATGCTGGGACAACTTTTCCTCAAGCTCAGCAAAGCCCTTTGCTATGTCCTTAGGATAAGCCATACGGGCCTCGAACTTGAAGTCCGCCATAAGCATCCCCAGCGATGTGAAGACTCCAGGCATAGGCGGTATGAGCACGCGGTTTATCCCCATTTCCTCCGCCACCTCAGTGGCGTGTTGCGGACCAGCCCCACCAAAAGCCATCAAGACAAAGGAAGAGGGGTCAAGGCCCCTTTCCACAGTGACTAGCCTAATAGCCCTAGCCATCTCTAAGTTGATGAGCCTTAGTGCCGAACTTGCCACATCTACGGGGTCGCCGAGCTTGGCGAGCGCCCTCTTCGCCGCCTCGGCGTCAAGCCTCATGCGGCCGCCCGCCAGCGCCTCCGGAATTCTCCCAAGCGCCAAGTTGGCATCTGTAACCGTGGGATCGACGCCGCCTCTGCCGTAGCAGACGGGGCCGGGATCGGCGCCGGCGCTCAACGGGCCGACCCTTAGCGCACCGCCTGCGTCCCTCCATATTATCGTCCCGCCCCCGGCCGAAACCTCGGCAAGGTCAACAAAGGGAAAACGCACCGGGTATCCCGACCCCTTAATAACTCTGCCCCGGTGGCTCTCGCCCCCCACCTCGTACTCCGTTGTTATGGAAGGCTGAAAATCGACAACAGTCCCCGCCTTGGCCGTGGTGCCGCCCATATCGAAAGATATTACGCGGCCCTCGCCCAACAGCTTGGCGAGCTCGGCCGCGGCTATTACGCCCGCGGCAGGCCCAGACTCGACAAGCTGTACAGGCCTCTTCGCCGCCTCCTCTACTGTCACCAGACCGCCGGAACTCGCCATGACGTACATCTTCCCTCCCCGCGACTCCACATAGCTCTGTAGCTTGGCCAGATACCTCCCCACAAGCGGCATCAACGCGGCGTTTACCAGCGCAGTGGAAAACCTCTCGTACTCCCTGGGCTCCCAAGCCACCTCGTAGGACGCCGTCACGTACTCGAAGTACTCCCTCAGCAACTTCGCCGCTACCTCCTCGTTTGAGGGATTTGCGTAGGAGTGGAGAAAACCCACAGCCACGCTCATGGCACCCGCGGCCTTGGCCTTCCTAGCGAGCTCTGCCACTTCTCCTAAATCCACGGCCTTTTCCACTCTCCCATCTGGCAGAGTCCTCTCGTCTACCTCAAACCTCAGCTCTCTTGGGGCTAGGGGCCTCGGCTTTTGGAAAAATAAGTCGTAGAGCCTAGGCCGGTTCTGTCTCCCGATCTCAACTACATCGCGGAACCCCCTCGTGGTGAAGAATGCTACCCTTGGCACCTCGAGCCCCATTTGTCCCAACAACGCGTTTGTTCCTATAGTCGACGCGTGGAGAACCTCCGAGAACTTAACCGCCGAGAGCCCCTCAATCACCGCCTTTTCGGGCTCCCTAGGAGTCGACAATATCTTGAGCGTCTTGATCTCGCCCCCCTCGTCTAGGAATACAAAGTCGGTAAAAGTCCCTCCCACGTCAACTCCCACAAGGCCCATGCTATTGACCCCACCTCGGCCTATAAATAATAACGCCGACTAGCCCCAGAAGCGCCAAAACAGCGAGATAGGCGCCGGCCCATATGCGTCCAAACCCCAGTATTGCTGTCATCACGTAGGGGGCAGTACCAGCTATCAGAGCGTTTCCTATTTGATACGACGCAGAAACGCCTGTATTCCTCACTAAAGTAGGGAAGAGCTCGGCCAGGTAAGCGGCCTCCGGCGTGTACACAATGCCGTGAGCTAAGCCAGTAAGCACGGCAAGAGCCGCCAAACCCGTTAAGCTTGACAAGCCAAAGTCTACTAGTAATGCCGCTATTATAAACAGGATGAAGCCGGCGACAATGGGTATTATGTTTCCATACCGCTCTGCCACGAATCCGCTTGCTATTATTCCTAACAGGTCAAACACGGCAAATAGCACAATTATAGAAAACTTCTCTGTGGCAGTCACAAGCTTTAGGGCACTGGCCACATTAGGAAGAAATGTGTTGCCGTAATAAAACGTGGCGCCAGCCGCTCCGGCAAGCAGAATTCCCACAAGCAACCCCGCCCAATACTTCACAAATACTTCCCTTATGGGGTTACCTATGCGAGTAGTGGCGCGCCTCGCTTCTATATATTCAATAGGCTCCCCAAGCCTCAGCCGAAAGAGAAGCCCTATGAAAACCAGTACTAGCGAGAGGAGAAAGGCGACTCTCCAACCCCATGCGGAGACTGCGGCATCGCCCAGCACCAGCGTGAGAAATAGCATAACTCCAGCTGCCAAAAGCAGGCCCAGAGGTACGCCGCTCTGGACAAAAAGCATGAAAAGACGCCTCCGCCTCACGCTCTCAAAAAGGTAAATCGCCGCCGTGCCCCACTCGCCACCCAGCGCAAGGCCCTGGAGAAGCCGCAATACGACTACAGAGAGAATCGCAACATTTCCCCACGCAGAATAGTTGGGAACCACGCCTATAAGCGCGGTGGCTAAGCCGGCAAGCGTGAGCGTCCAGAACATGGCGACTCTTCTTCCGTATCGATCACCCAGATAGCCAAATAGTAGCGCGCCAATGGGGCGGGCAAAGAAACCTAACGAGAAGGTTAGAAAAACACTAGCAAGTTGAGCAAGCGGGTTCTGGGAAGGAAAAAACGCCGATCCTACATACGACGCAGCAACTGCGAAAAGAAACGCGTCATACCACTCCAGTAAAGTCCCAGCCATAACCGCGGCAACAAGACCTGGTCCTACTCTTTGGGCCATAGAGAAAGAAAAAATGATATATTAAAACATTGAGAGAATTAAATACATGAATTCAATAAAGTAGACAAGCTTAAAAATGCATAACTAGTTGTAATCGCGGTGATAATGGTTAACTTCATACATCTCAGTCGCAGAAAGCCGATCCCGCTTCTGAAGAGATCTCCGAGTTCGAGGGCTAACGAGGCTTTACAACCCAGGGTCTATCGCGTTATTTTTTGGATCTTTTTCAGCGCACATAGCTTCTGATAAAACGGAAACCGAAGGCGATGCACACCTTCACTATCGGCCTCCTCCTTGGAGCCGATCAAGTATATTCTCAGCAGGCGCTAGGCATCCTTCTTCATCTCCGCTTGTTGATTCATAATGGCATCACTTGGGATTCTCTCACTCGGCACAGGACACTCAGAAGCGATGGAACCACGATGGGGGCTAGCATAACGCTCTTTGCAGTACGGTTGGATTGCTGTGTCGTATGTCTCCCTTAGATGCTTATGGGCTTGGTTCGTTTGATTACTCCGCGTAGTAGCTTAGACTCGCCTCATGTTTGACGGGGTATGCGTCTGGCCGAGGGGGCAATTTGATTCTCTATGTGGGTGTTGTGCGCGGTTTAGAGCCTGAACTTGGCGCCCCGCCACTCAACCTCTTTTATAGAAAAGCTGGCCACAATGGCAGCGAGCGTAAAGAGCGGCGCTAATAGAGAAGCTGGAATGTATAAGAGGGAACACGGAGCCTTTAGCGCCAGCCTCCTCGCACAGCCGGCTACTGTGTAAACAAGGAACGTGCTCGGGTGGACTATCCACAGAGATAGCCACGCAGCGATGAGCACTACGCCTATCTTGACGAATGGAGGCCCCTCTCTTACGGCCATGGCGTACTGCCTTGTAAGCCACCTGAAAACTCCGCGGGGCCTCTCGGCTGGGGCGGGCCCCAAAAGGCGGAGGTAGACAAAGCGTATTGGAATCCCCAGAGCCTTTGCCTTGCGGGTAGCGTACATATCATCGCTGAGAGCCTTGGATGCGCCTCGGAAGACCTCTCTTAGCACGCCAGCTCTGCCGGCCATCGCACCTCCCCAGACGAATCTAGCCAAGCCCATTAAGGTGAAGCCCATATCGCTGGCAGTAGCGGCCACCCACCCCCAGAATCCACTCCCGTAGAGTAGCCGATAGCTTGTGGCCACTCCGTCGCCAGCGGCCTCCGCCAGGAATACCGCATCTGAGGGAGTGAAGTAGATGTCTGAGTCAAACAAAGCGACGTATTCGCATTTCGCGGCCGACAAGGCTGATTCCATTGCGGCGGCCTTGCCGACAGTGCCCACCCTTAGGCAGTTCTCCTCTCTGCACTCCTCGTCCCGGTCCCTAACGACGACGGCATACCGCGTCGTGCGGCCAGCTCGGCGAAGTCGCCTATTACAGGTGGACGGACGCGCCCATCCAAGGCGGCGTCTAGAAGCCTCCACGCGCGATAGAAGTGTTCGACCAGCGGCCTAGGCCTATCCACTAGGTCATCTACGTACCTAACAAAGGCGTAGAGCACCGCCACCTCGTCCCTAACGGCCCTCGGGAACAAGCCGCTGGAGTAGAAGAAGTTCCGTCCTACTCTGAAAAAGGCGTAGTGTATGCTAGACATAGTACCGAGCCAAGATGTACGCCGAGGCCAGCACCGATGGCACGCCGATGCCCGAATGGGTGTACTGCCCCACGAAGTACAGCCCACGTACCATTCGGCCTCTCATTAAAGGCCTGCCCAGGGCGGTCTGGCGTAGCGTGTGCCTGGGGCCAAGCGCCGTGCACTGGTAGGCGCCGTAGTAGTCGCAGAAGAAGCGGCTGGGAACCTCCGCCAGCGTCTCGGCCGAGCCGCCGGTGGCCTCCGCCGCTAGCTTCTCGGCTAGCCCCCTTGGCCAATAGTCTACTCCAGGCGGCGAAGGCACTAGGATAAACATGCTCGACCTTCCGGGTGGGGCCCAGTCGGGCTCCACTACGCTGGGCACGTGGAGGTAGAAAGAGGGGAGCTGAGGCATATCCCCGCCGCCGGTAAGGGCCGATAGGTGTCGCTCCCACTCAGAGATGTATATCAAGTGGGGCGGCCCCTCCCACCGATCCCCGCTCAGCAACGCCATGTACGCAGACGGCGCCATCTTGACCCGGCCCCAGTAAGCCTCGCCGTAAGATCTGTACCGGGGCTCCAGAAGCTCCTCGCCTCGCTTGTAGTCGGCGTTGACCACCACCACGTCCGACTCCAAAACCCCGCTGGCTGTCTCCACGCCCCTCACTTTGCCGCCCTCCACCAAAATCCTCCTCGCCGCTGTGCATGTCCTGAAGTCTACCCCCAGTCGGGCCCCGGCTTCTATTAAATTACGGATAACAGCGGCGAAGCCGCCCTTAGGCGCCTTAACACCTCTCACGAAGACGGAGTAGTTAAGAAGTAGGCCGTAGAGCGCGGGCAACTCGCGCGGGGGGCTCCCTAGAAACATGATATCATACTCCAAAAGGCGCTGTATTAAAGGCGATTTAAACCTCCTCTCCACAAGGCTTCCGAAGCTGGTCACGAGGTACTTGGCGAAACCTGCCCCGGCCTTTGCGGCCGACAGCATGTCGAGCCACGTCTCGTACTTTCTCAGCAACATGTGCTCCACGACAACTTGATACAGCCTGCCAGCTTCGCGCATGAGCTCAACAGAACGATCCCCCGCCCCCCGCTCCAGCTCTTCAAGGCGTTGCGGCAGATCTCTCCCTACCTCGATCTTGCCGTGGCGCCTGTCCACGAACATCATACTGGGGTTAAGCTCAGCCACCTCGTACGTCCTACCGCCGATCTCGCCCAACACCTTGTCTATGACGTCGTCCATTAGGTACCACGTCGGACCTATCTCGACCCTGTGGCCACGGATGTCGTAAAGAACAGATCTGCCGCCAAGTCTGCAGTTCTTCTCTACCAAAACAACCTCGTAGCCCCGTTTTGCGAGTAAAGCCGCAGAGGCCAGCCCGCCGAAGCCGCCCCCTATCACGATAGCCCTCATGACGGCACCCCGTTAACCATATAATCGTTTTTGTAAAATTATTTCTTACAAGAAGCAGCCCAGGTCACACGGAGTCGATGTGAAAACTCACATCATTATTGCAGAGGCTTGGCTTACCTAAATCTGCCTAGGCGGGATACGCGAAAAAATCAGCGTAGATTTATCAGGTGATTGCTAAAATCTCTTCTCTTCTATGCATAATTTCATATCGTTTGTCCCCTCTCCTATTTCCAGTATCTTGGCGTCTCGGTAGAACATCTCCAGAGCCCCTACGATCTGCACACTCCTCCTAGCTATGTCTACGGGGAGGCTCCCCACTTGTAGATTCGTTATGTGTGAGACCAGGACGTAGTAGGGGAAGCCCATGTCGTGTAAGTAGGCGGCGTTGCATGCCAGCGTCTTTATGGTCTCAATAGCCGTGAGCATCTCGGCGAATTGCAGAACGTCTTTTTCACTGCTGAAAATTCATACACGGGGAACTCGGCACGATAGTACTTTGTCCCTCTTGGGATTAATTGGCTTGCTTGGCATCCCTCACATAATCTCTGTGCCTATCTCCATGAGGTCGCCCAATGTCTGTGCCAAGTCGGTGTCCACATGCTTCTTTACCTGCCCCACACACACCGTCGACCTCCGTCGAGTCGATATCCCTCTACTGCCAACGTTCCGTGCATAATCTGGGTTCGTGTACTTCCCGCTAGATGTCCATGTACACTGCGTCGGTTTTCTTAGGATTTACCACATAGGCCACCCAATCAAACATCTTCAGTTCCCCGAGCTCACTTCACGCCTACCTGTCCTATACATCTCTGGGGCTAAGATGAGGCTGTCAGACAAAAACAGAATTATATACTATATTTTTTGATAAATGTGCTTTCCGAAGAACACAAACTAACCATTAAGGCAATTAGGGAATTTGTGGATCAGTACGTAAGGCCTAAGGCGAGGAGCATTGACAAGGGAGAGTACCCGAGGCAACTGTTGAGACAGCTGGGGAAGATGAACCTCCTAGCCTCGACGCTCCCGCAAGATGTGGGAGGGGCAGGCGCAGACACCTTGACACATATATTAATTGTGGAGGAGTTGGCTAGGGCAAGCCCGAGCCTCGCCACTATTATGGAAGTCCAGAGCTCCATGCTCGCGGAGAACCTGTACCACAACGGCAACAAGGTGCACAGAGAGGAGGTTGTCCCGAAGCTTGCCTCCGGCGAGGCAGTTGGCGCCTTCACACTCTCGGAGCCTTGTTGCGGCTCTGACGCCGCGGCGATAGTGACAAGAGCGGAGAAAAGAGGCGGGGAGTGGGTCATCAACGGCACAAAAACATGGATAACAAGTGGCCTATATGCGGATTACTTCCTCCTATTCGCCCGCACGGGTTCCCTTGAGGCCAGGCACAAGGCTATAACGGCGTTTCTCCTCCGCCGTAGCAACTGCATAGAGACAACCCCCATCGAAGTTATGGGGGTGCGGGGGACGGGCACAGCCGAGGTTAAACTCAACGACTGCCGTGCCGGCGACGACGACGTGGTAGGAGAGGTAAACGGCGGGTGGAAAATAGCCATGTGGGGGATTAACATGGGGAGGCTCAACGTGGGGACTATAGGCCTTGGGATCGCCGAGGAGGCCTTCTACGAGGCGTATAGCTATGCCAAGAAGAGAGTGGCCTTCGGGAAGACTATAGCAGAGTTTCAAGTAATCCAGCACTACCTCGCGGAGATGTACGCCAGAGTTGAGATGCTGCGCTCATTTATCTACTCGACTGCCAAGATGAAGGACTCCGGCGACCCAAACTTCCCCCTCTACGCGCAGGTTGCAAAGCTGATGGGCTCTAGAACGGCTGTGGACGTGGTGAGACTTGCCGTGCAAATCCAGGGCGGGTACGGATATTCCAAAGACTCCCACCTAGAAATGCTGTACCGCGACGCGAAGGCTACTGAGATCTACGAAGGGGCAAACGAGATTATCCTAAACACAATATACAAGTTCATGAGGGAGAAAATCGCCTAGTCGTGGACAGTTGCCGAACTCTCCCCTTATACGCCACCGGAATTCTCCTCATCCTATTTTTTCCACTCTACTACCTGGGCAACGCTTCGTCCATCATCGCCCCGCTCGGCTACTCTCTCGCATATTTTTCTGTATATAGACCTAGGCTCTTGGTCATCTGGCCATTCGCCATTGCCTACGTGGTCGTGGTTGTGCTATACCTACTCAACGTCCACATAGTGTTGTGGTCTGCGACCACCGCCACAGCGGCGGCGTATGGCCTGGCGGC
>FPIC01011002.1_pt1 | contig 15476 bp, 20 predicted proteins | sample 1504481 | NCBI WGS metagenome assembly FPIC01 (sample SAMEA4475357, study PRJEB15587) | soil metagenome | biome: Soil; feature: Field | place: India | collected 2015-03-11 | depth 0 m
GAGATCCGCGGCGTCCATAATAGACAGCATCGAGTTGAGATCTTTTAGAGGCGCTCTTCGTCTAAGGCCCTGGCGCCCACCGCCTTGCCGAAAATCCTCTCGCTGAGAGACTCCGCCTTTAACACCGCTATTATCAACTCGGCGCGGCCCACAGGCGAGTTGTAGATATCCTTAATCCTCACATATGTGGGGCAGTTGTCGAGGCTGACGCTACAGTGGACACAGACCTCGAGCACCATTTTGACATTTCTATTAGAAGCCGCCCCCTCCCTCAGCCTCTTCTCTATATGTTCCAGCGGGTTTGGAGGTAGCTCCAGGTCCACCTTAGAGTGGAGCGTCTTTATCTGGTCTTCACGAGCTTTTAAAGGCTTAAAATTGGAAGCGTCTCCCATTTTAAACACAGGAGCGTGTTCAGTAGCCACGGCGTGCGACATAGTGTGTCTGGCGTGTAAAAATTAAATTATTAACAACCTTGTGGAAATTTGCGCAATGACAATAATACTTATAAAATGAGACGCGGCTATACTTGTGATAGCCCGCGTTGTAATTTCCGCCCCGAAGGGCATGTCAGACAAGACCATAGTCACCCTGGCAATTCTCCGAGACCTTAGAAAGAGAGGGTACAACGTAGCCCACTCAAAGTGGGGCATGATCACATAGACCCCTCTTACCACAAGTGGATCTCTGGGTGGCCTAGCAGAAACCTCGACGTGGTGTTAATGGGAGAGGACGGGGTGGTTGAGAGGTTTCTACGCTACTCCGCGGGGGCAGACGTGGCAGTGGTAGAGGGCGTCATAGGCCTCTACGACTCGGTAGACGGCGTGAGCGAGTTGGGGTCTACTGCGCAAGTGGCAAAGTTGTTAAAGGCGCCTGTGGTGCTTGTTTTAAACGGCGACAGGGTTAATAGAACTCTCAGAGCTGTGGTCAGGAGGCTAAAGGCCTTTGACCCCAGCGTGGCAATACCTGGAGTAATACTCACTAGAGTGGCGCTTGGGCCGGGCGGAGAAGCTTGCCAAGTCCCTCCCAGAGGAAGGGGGAGATACTAGGCGTAGTCCCAAAGTCCAGAGCCGTGACAGAGGCATTCTCCTACCGCCACCTAGGCCTAGTCCCAGTGGACGAGGGGGGCGTCCCAATGTTAGAAGAAGTGTTAGACAACTACGTAGAGCCTTACATCGACTTAGACCGCCTAGTAGAAATTGCGAAGTTAAGCGACGAGCTAGACGCGCGCGTGGAGGGGGGAGACTTGCTTACGCGGGTGGGGTGTAGAATAGGCGTTGTGGTAGACAGCGCCTTTAACTTCCACTACCCCGAGCTTCTAGAAGAGGCTGAGGCCCTAGGCGAGGTGGTTTACCTAAGCGTTGCGAGAGACGGCGCCTTGCCGCCAGTAGATGTGTTAATAGTGGGGGGGGCTTTCCAGAAGTCTTGGCGGAGAAATTGGAGAGAAACAAGTCATTTAGAAAAGCCGTGTTAGAATACGTGGAGAGGGGCGGGAGGGTGTATGCAGAATGCGGAGGCTTTATGTACATGACCTCTTCAATAATTGTAATTGACAGCTCGGAGTATGAAATGGCAGGCGCCATAGACGCAGTTACGTACGTGTTAGAGAGGCCGGTAGGTAAGGGCTATACGTGGGGTGCTGTAGTCGGCGAGACTCCAGTGGCCCCCACAACGCCTTTCTCAAAGGCCACGAGTTCCACTACTCAAGAATGGCATTTAGAGAGAAAGCCCAGCCTGTAATTAGGCTTGAAAGAGGCGTGGGGATAGGCGGAGGGTGGGACGGGGTGGTGAAGAAAAATCTACACGCCCAGTACATACACATACACCCCCACACCTATAGCGTGTTGAGAGGCTATGCCAATCTACGTAGTGGAGGCCGGCCCGGGGGACCCAAGCCTCTTGACGCTCAAGTCGGTGGAACTACAGTCAAAAGTCGACGTAGTGGCCTTCGGCGACTTAGTGCCAGAGGAGATCCCACCGAGAAACCGCCAAGAAGATACTGACAGAGTTTCCGTCGGCGTGGGTAGACGCCAGAGGCTTTTTAGAAGATCTCCCCGTGACATTTAAGAGGGTTCTCTTCCAAGCCTAGTAGAGACAAAAAACACGGGGAGAGAGGCTTTTGGGAGAGTGTTCACAAGTCTGGCAGAGATAAAAGATGCAGTCGCCAAAGAGAAGGAATACGTACATCCACCCACCTAACTGTTAATAAGATTCTCAAAGATATCCACACATATTCATGCTAACCTACGACCAGATACTAGAAAAGTTCTGTCTGTGCGACGTCAAGGCTTATATAAGGCAAAAGACGGCGTTGTAATCTTCCCCCAAACTTAAAAGGGCTGAGAGTAGAAGAGGCGTTGAAAAAGGCAAGGGGGGTAGTTGTGGAAGCAGAAAAAGATGGTTTTAAACACATCTTTGTAATAAGCAAGTCGGTATATGTAAAGAAGATGGCGCCGCCTCTTCTAACAACGGCAAAAATCTAGGCCTTTTCCCCATAAAAACGCCGGCTTTTATAAAAACTGTACATAAGTTATATTAAGTGTGCAACGTTTATTATTTCTCGTAGTATGTGTAATAAATTTTTTAATAGTAATGTTAACATATGCCATGGCTCAGCAACGAAAGATTGATTGGAGTTCTTTGTGGAAGAAAGAAGATTGGTGGGCCCTGTGGCTTGGGCTTTTTGTTTTCTTACTGGCGTGGTTCCTCCTATTGGGCTGGGTGCCTAAGACCAGCGTGTGGATTGACCCATCAAAAAGTATATCAACAGCGAGCAAGGAATTTGCATACCTCGGCGGCTGGAGCCTCATATTGCTCTACTTCTTCACCCTAGTGGTGTTGTCCATAGCGGCTGCGCTCATGAAATACGACGTGAAGGCGTTTGCAGTGGGCTATACCGTTATTTTCTGGCTTTCCTACCTCATGTGGTGGTTTGGCAACTATGCTTACATCGCCGCCACTCCTGACGTATGGCCTAGATATGGAATTAACTGGAGCCTCAGCCTAACTGGCGAGGCTGGCTACATATTTGCATTAGTTCTCGGCCTTATAATAGGCAACACCGTGAGGAAGCTACCCAAGCCGCTTGAAGTAGCAGCCAGGCCTGAGTGGTATATCAAGACTGCCATAGTCCTACTAGGCGCAGTGGTTGGCGCAAAGGCGCTTCAAAATATGACTGTCGCCGCTGAGGTTTTAACTAGAAGCCTCATAGCAATTGTAGCTGCGTATTTAATTTACTGGCCAATTTCATACTTAATATCAAGAAAAATTGGCTTAGATAAGCAGTGGGCTGCGACGCTGGCTTCCGGAGTCAGCATCTGCGGAGTCTCTGCGGCCATAGCCACTGCGGCGGCAATTGGGGCCCCCGCCGTGATTCCAGGCACAATTGCATCTATCATAGTCATATTTGCAGTAATCGAGTTGATAATTCTCCCCTGGGTGGCGGCTCAGATTTTGACATGGGCCCCTTTGGCCGCGGGGGCGTGGATGGGTCTTGCCGTTAAGACGGACGGAGCTGCGGCAGCCTCAGGCGCTGTTACAGATGCATTAATAAAAGTTAAAGTGCCTGAAGCCGCAGGATGGGTCACTGCAACGGCGGTGACTGTTAAAGTATTTATAGACATTTGGATTGGACTGTGGGCATTTGTACTAGCCCTGTGGTGGGTTACGAGAGTAGAGAGAAAGCCAGGAGAGAAGGTTCAAGCCGTAGTCATTTGGTATAGATTTCCAAAATTTGTAATTGGCTATTTCGTTACAATGTTTGCAATATTAGCCCTGGCCTCTTTCATACCTATTAAAGACGCCATTTCTCTTGCCAGTGCCGTAACGGGACAGTCGGACGTGTTAAGACAGTTCTTCTTCCTCATAACTTTCACCTCCATAGGGCTAACTACTAACTTTAGGAAGTTTAAAGAAATCGGCGCCGGCAAGGCCGTGGTGGCTTACTTTATATCCTTGCTGGTTATAATATTCATAGCCTTAGGTCTCGCCGTGGCTTTCTTTGCAGGATTGCCTCTGCCCAAGTCCTAAATCCAGTAAAGTCTATAACATTTTTTACACGGCTCCGGCGGGTCCGGGGGGATAAAATCCGATTTTTTTCTCGCTTCAAATATACCGACAAATTCTCTACGTCTTTTTAAAATGGCTCTAATTCCCTCTCTAATGTTGCCAAAAGAGAGCCGGGGATTTTTCTTGCACTTTTCTTCAAAACACCTCTGGGCGTAGTCAGGCAGGCTTAGGTAGACACAGGGATACACCTCGCCGTCGGCGTCAATGTATAGAGTTGAAGTTGGTGCCTCTGGACATTCTAGGTGTTCCCAAGGCGAGAACCGCCTGTGGCTCAGCTTTACGCCGCTCTTCTCAGCCACCTCTTTTGCCTCTCTTATTGTCGCCAATACGTGGGGAGGCTCTGGTTCAAATATTTTAGAAAAGACTTTCAACAGCCAGAGGCTGGGGTGCGGCAGGTACGACAAGTTGCTAAGCCTAACTTCGTCTACGCCGAGCTCGGCTGCCAATTTGACAAAGAAAGGGAGTTCTCTATAGGTATCTCCCAGCATCATATATATCGCCACTATCCTCGTCCCCGAGGCTTTTAACAGAGGCGCCAACCTGCGCAAGTTTTGTAAAATTGTATTAAAGTCATTACCTGGTCTATATCTATTGTGTGTCTCGGCCCTGGCACCTGCAAATGTGACAGCTAAAATATCAACGCCGATTTTAACTATCCCCTTTGCTAAACTCCCTGCTAATAAAACCCCGTTTGTGGTAAACCCTACAGAAAAGTGGCGACGCGCAAGCATCAACATTTCCAAAAACTGGGGATGTAACAAGGGCTCGCCCCAGCCTTGTAAGTGAACATATTTAACCCCCGCCCCCACTCCCTCTTCTACCACGCGTTGAAAAAGAGAGAATTCCATAAACCTCCCCACCCACTTGTCGCGGTAAATAGTAAGCGGACAGTAGACACAACGCCCATTACACGTCGTGGAGACACCCACTTGGAAGACGTTAATCACAAACACGTCGACAGAGTTAATTATATGTTTTGTGCAGAGGTTTGTATCAAAAGTCAGACATGGCAAGCCTCTCTTTAACTAGTACTCTAATTAGAATAATAAAAGCTATATTTAAACTTGCTTACATACCGCTATGTTCCATTTTATAGTATTCAGTATCATTGGATGGATTGCGTTGGCGGTTTTGGTAATGGGCGTTATTTACAGAGTAGCAAGGTGGGTTGCGCCCAGAGATTTGACAGGACTTGCATCTGTGGCAGTCATATCATATAACTGGGGGGCGAGTAGCCGTATAGGCGAAGTTTTGAAAAGAATTTTAACATTCTACACACTGAGAACTATTGACCCAACGCTGTTCTGGGGAGCCTTTCTTTTTCACTGGGGCATTTTCTTAACATTACTCATAGGACACACCGCACTTTTCTTTACACCTGGTCAACTCCAAGCGTTGGGAATATCTCCAGAAACTAGGAAAATAGCCGCCATATATCTAGGGGCCGCCTTTGGATTTATAACATTAATAGGCCTTGTAATGCTGTGGTATAGGCGGCTTGTTAAAAAAGAAGTAAAGACATTTACATATTTAGATGATTGGTTTGCACTATCATTAATTACTCTAATTGTTTTACTAGGCGTTATAAATACTGTTGTCATACACCCTGATTATGTAAATACAGTCACGCCGTGGCTTATTAACTTACTAAGTGGTAATATCGATGTTGCTACAAAGGCTATTTCTACCGCCCACCCACTAGTTCAATTACACATATTTCTCGCCGAGGTTTTAATGATTTACGTACCTCTAGGCAAGATGATTCATCCATTTTCTATCTTCTTTCAACCAACTATAACTACTGCCCCTTACAAAGTTAAAGGCTCTGAAGAAGTCAGCATAAAACTTTCTTAAATTTAAGTAATAACTTTTTTTAATCTACTCCATACATCTTTATATGGCCTCACCCCCGGGACTGCCGTCCCCCGATGAATTGTTAAAAAAAGCCGAGGAATACTTAAAAGAGCTTGAAAAGGGGCCGTGGCCCAGCCACGTGGCTGAGATGAGAAAAACGGGCTATCCTTTGCATGTATATGGCGTAGGCCTCGTGGCAAGGAAAAGTCCATGGGGTCCTAGCGTTGTTAAGACAAAGCGCCTAACCGGCGTCTTGGCTAGGATAGCCCGCGACTGGGTGCCAGGAGGAGGCGAAGAAGTACATTTTAGAGTATTTAACACCCCGGGTAAGTTCTATCCCACGGACTATTTAAGAAAGCTAATCAAGATCTCTAGAGAATGGGGAATTGGCCTTATAGAAGCTGTGGGACAGACGGGAGCAATTGTAATAAATGTAAAGGGAAAAGACGTGGCAGATAAAATGATAGACGCCTTACGCGAAATTGGAACAGATGTGGGAGGTAGCGGCGACGCAATTAGAGAACTAAACGCCTGCGTGGGGCCTGCTCTTTGCGAATTCGCCCTATATGACACACTGCACTGGTTTGTAGAATTTAGAAAAGATAAGAGAGTTCACGACGCAATTACAGTACCTGGCTTACCATACAAGTTCAAAATCAAGTTTTCAGGTTGCCCAATGGACTGCGCAAGAGCTAATAGGGCAGATCTAGGCTTTATCGGCGTCTGGAAGGGCGCGCCGGAGGTAGACCAAGAACTACTAAGAAAGAAAATTGAAAATAAAGAAGTAGATGTCCACGAACTAGTAGCTGGGTGCCCGACCAAAGCTATAACTTGGGATGAGACAAAGAAAGAACTCATCATAGACGGTTCTCGCTGTAAGAAGAGTATGAATTGTATAAGAAAGGCGTTTCCAGCCATAAAACCTGGAAAAGAAAGGAGAGTGGCCGTGGTTGTAGGCGGTGGATCGAAGGGACGTTACGGTCCAAAGCTTGGGTGGTTCATAGGCTATTTAAAACCTGACGAGGTTAAGAAAGCTATTGACTTGACTTTCAAAGTAATAGAACCTTGGGATAAAGAAGCACCTGCAAAGAATAGACTTGGTGATTACATCCTCATGGAGGGGCTTTATAAATTTATTGAAAAGGCGGGCATCGACTTAGAAGATACACCTAGGATAATTGAAAAGCTTCCAGATAATGTGCCCTATAGAGTGTTGCCAGAAGAAGAAAGAAGGAAATATGCAGACTTTGCAGAAAAAATTAAACAGGTGGTAAAAGTATGAGTATCCAGCTCTCATACCCTGTAGAAGTAGAGAAGTACCTGCCAGAAATAATAAAGAAAAACTACGGCAAGTGGGTTGAGAGAAAATTCCACGGGCCGGGAATCATCGAACATGTCGCTGAAACAGGCGATAGGGTATTTACCGTTAAAGCTGCCTTGCCACCTAATGCAAGAGTCAGTGTAGATACTTTAGAAAAATTTGCAGATCTTGCAGATAAGTACGGAGTAGGGGCTTTGCGCATCACCATGGCAGGCAACGTAGAATTCATCACAACTTCACTAGAAAACGCCTTAAAAATAAAAGAAGAGCTAGAAAAACTAGGCTTCCCAGTAGGCGGATGGGGAGGGGCTCTGTGGGGAATAAACACTTGTACTGCTTTCTTAACATGTCAAATTGCCGTAGTAGACGCCGTAAGCATAGGCAAGGCGATAGGAGACGCCTTAAAGCCGTACTTCACGGGAGAAATTCCACTCCCAGCTAAACTAAGAATATTCATATCCGGCTGTCCCTCGGGTTGTGCAGGTGGCATAGCAACAGACATCGCCATTGTAGGCATGTGGGGCGCACCGCCGAGGATTAGAGAAGAAGTGCTCCCCATGTGCATGCCGCCTCCTAAGGCCTTAGCTAAGATACCAGAAAGCCAAATATTCCTAGTCCAAGTCTGCCCTACCGGCGCCTTGGCGCTTAGGAGGGAGGGAGACAAAATAAAGCTGACATTGATAGGAGAGAAGTGTATAAACTGTGGTAGGTGTAAAGACAATTGCGACGCCTTTGACTATGATCCAAAAGACGTGGGAGTTGCAATACTCGTAGGTGGGAGAATGTCAAACACAGGGACAGGCCCCAGACTTGCAAGAAACCTTGTCCCCTGGATTCCTGCAAACCCGCCTAGATATGAGGAAATAGTGGCTATTGTAAAACACGTCGTAGAAATATGGCGCCAAAATGCAAAACCAGGTGAAAGACTTGGAGACTTCATAGAAAGAATAGGCTGGCCTAAGTTCTTAGAAATGGTAGGAGTTCCCAGACCCGCCGCAGAATACATGTGGATGCCTGACGCGGCTAGGACTTACTTACTCTACAGGGCACGTGGCGAGGCCATCTTTAAAGGATTTAGAGATGCAATTTAGGACAATTCCGCCTAAAACGCTTAATTTTTTTCTAGCATATCAAACCGAAGAGGAATCTTATTTTTTCATACCTGAATATAACCTATATATTTTTTCTAAATTATATAAAAATGAGTATAATCTTGCATTTGTTTTAAACAAAAAAATTAAAATTGATAAATTTTGTAAAGATATTGAAGAAAAATCTAGTGTATTATTAAAGAAAAAAGACATACCGTGGAGGGGTTTTGAAACAGATTTTCTACTTACACTTACGCCCATAGACTGTGAGAAGAACATAGTAGTCCCAACTTTAAGAGTTAACATTAACTCAGGAGACACAATCTTCCACTGGGATCAAATTGCTAAAATTATTTTTTCAGATGAATTATTCAACTATCTTGAATGGATAAGAGAAAAATATAGAATTAATTATGAAATACTTGATACTTGAAATAGAGTAATAAGAGTTTAAAATTACAATGTAAGATCAAACCATGCCAGTAAAATGTCCAGGCGAGTACACAGTAGATGGAACTACAGTAGTACTAGACGAAGAGTGTTTTATGCAAAATCCCGAGGCGTGGAATGAGAAAATTGCCGAATGGCTAGCTAGAGAACTTGAAGGAATTCCACAAATGACAGAGGCACATTGGAAAGTAGTTAAGTACTTAAGAGAGTATTGGGAAACCTACGGCGTTTGCCCACCAATCAAAATGTTACTTAAAGAAACTGGATTTACATTAGAACAGATATACCAGCTCTTCCCCTCGGGACCTGCAAATGGGGCGTGTAAAGTGGCAGGCGCTCCGAAACCCACAGGCTGTGTTTAAAATTTAAATAAAATCGATTTTTATAAAGCGTGGAAAAAATCCTTCTGTCATTTTTAAGAGATTCTTGGGAAAAAAGCATCCCATACTTAACCGACGATGAGTTGCTAGTATTAAAATATTATGTGGAAAATTTTCCAAATATGTACACAGCATATACAATTTCTAAAGTTTTGAAATTAAATATTTCAACATCTTATAAAATAGTTAAAAGACTGTATGAAAATAGGCTAATTCTACCAGATCCTGATAGGAGATATAGGGCAACTGTAAAAGGTGCGCTTACTCTACTAGTGAAAACATCTGATTTAAAATATTTAGAAATTGTTAAAAAGATATGGAGAGTAGATAGTAGCTTCATAAGCTTGCTTGCGTATTTAATTATACTAGGCGAGGCAATTAGTTTTTACAAATTTAAAATTGACGAGGCATTTATTTGTTCGCTGACAGGTTCTCTAGGATATGTAATATCTTTTATAACAGATGGCGGATTAAAACATACAATGCCTTTTATTGTTAATGAAGCATTCAAATTTTTAAAATTAATACCTATGTCAAATGTATTAAATTTTGAAATATTACAAAAACTCTGCATTAATGATGAACGTTGTGTCAAATATGGCATTTGCTATACATTAAGCTAAGTTACATAAATTTGGGTAATATCTTTTATTAAATATTTCGCAGCTATACTCTATGAAAAGAATTGCCATACTTGGAGCCGGTACTGGCGGCCTAATTATTGCTAATCTCTTGGTACGAAAACTTCGCCATGAAATTGCTAAGGGAAACGTTGAGGTTTCTCTCTTTGATATTTCTAAAATTTATATCTTTGAGGCTGGGTTGCCTTTATATGTAGTAGGGGCATTTAAAGAGGAAAGCTTGACTTATAACAAGATTAATCTTATCGATCCTGTGGTGAAGTTTTACCATGGAGAACATGGACATGTTGTTAAGATAGATCTCAAGAATAGGCAATTTGCCACAGCAAAGGGCGGTGTTTACAACTATGACTATCTTGTGTTAGCACTGGGAGTAAGTTATGACCCCTCTCTCGTAAAAGGTTTGCTCGACGATTATAATACTTACTACTCTTATGATAAGGCTAAAGAACTAAGGTCCATCTTAGCGGGCTTTAAAGGAGGCGTAGTAGTTCACTTGATCTCATCTCTTGAAGTGCCGATAAAATGTCCCATTGCCCCAGGCAAGTTTTCTCTCCTCTTAGACTCCTACCTTAGAAATGTAAAACTATTACGAAATTACAAAATTATTGTAGCCACACCTACTGACCACTTACACGCACAGCCTGAAGTAAATAAAGTTTTAGAAGAGAGATTTAAAGATCTTGGAATTGAATTTATTTATAACTTTGAAGTAGATGAAGTAGATTCCAAAAATAAAATAGTTAAATCTACTAAAGGCGACACTTTAAAATACGATTTTCTCATTACGGTGCCACCTCACCGCGGCCCTAAAGTAGTTCACGAATCAGGTATCGGAGACCCCCTTGGACTTGTCCCAGTGGACAGACATACTCTGACATATAGAAAGGGTAGAGAACAATATGACGAAGTATATGCCGTGGGGGACGTCACAAATCTGGGAGTGGCTAAAGCAGGCTCTGTGGCTCATTACGAGGCGCTTGTCGTCGCACATAACATTGCCAGCGAAGTTTTGGGCTTTTCAGATAAGTGGAACTTCTTTGGAGAGACTATATGCCCCTTTCTAGAGGCAATTTACAGTCCAGCTAGCAAAGGCAGGGGCTGGATGCCGTGGTGGACCTATGGAATGCTGGGAAGACCATTTGTGGGAAATAGGTGGGCTTGGCTATTATTAAGAATGTATTACCACACAATACCACTAACATTAAGAGGATTAATATGACAGAGTTAAGACGTAAGTGGCTAGCGACGGATAGAGTAATTGCCACACCCTCTGGAAAGTCTATACCCGCACTGCCAGAGGAAGAAGTGAGACAACACTTGTGGGCAGCTGCAGAATTCTTAGTAAGATCAGGCGCCCTTGACCATATAGTAGAACTAGCAACATTAATAGCAATGATACACGACGTTGTGACTGATAGAATGGTAGACGAGTTTTCTCAAGATGTCATTAAGCCTATGGGGATGCTTATAGATACAATTTCAAGGTCTTCACTAGTTGAAATTTTAAATAATGCCCTAATGGATCCAGAATTAGAAAAAACAATTGTAAATATAAATACAGAGTCTATTACTTTGAAAAAAATAATATCGCTTATTAACGATAAAGAGGTAAAAACTGGACTTTATATATTTCTAATATTTTTAAAGGCATTAGGCAGGGCAGCGAGGAGTAGATTTAGTGAACAACAAATATAAGGAGTGTAAAGTGAAAATATAACTTCTAATGAAGTGAGAAAACAAAAAATTTATTTAAAAAATTCTATATTGTCAATGGATCCTATAGTAAGAGAAATTTTAGAAATAGTCATTAAAGAAACTTTACAAAATGGTATGGGAGTTACGCCTTATAAAATAATGAAAAAAGGAAATTTCTATCCCTCATTCCTATATAAGTTAATAAGAAAACTAGAAAATAGCGGCTATATAAAGTGCAGAAAAGGTAACAAGGGACGGCGATGTGTTCCCACGCTAAAAGGTGCGTTGACTCTTTATAACCAAAATACAAACATGAAAAGTTTAGTAGAGTCATATATTTCACGATTACTAAGAGTTGATATAAATAATATTAGAAGAATTATTAACATTCTGTTAACTGAGAAGTATTATCCAATTGAAGTTTTTGAACTTCTTGGGTGGTGTATGTATAAAATTCACGTTTATGAATGTCGAGTTCTATTACGACAATTTGCTATAAATAATAATATGTCCTTAGTAGTGGATAGTAATTGTTGTTTGTTTAAAATGAATGGTCAGCTATTTTTAGAATGTTCGAAAAATTGTAATAATTGTATAATAAAATCTTGTAAAGTTTTTGTAACAAATTAATTATATATCCTACTTTCTTTTATTAGAGTAACAAATCACTTAAATTTCACCTATCATGCTATACATGCACCTCGAGTTTAAGTTCGGAGATACTTCCAATTTCAAACCTTTAAAAGCAACCGACTCTCTTGTAACTAAGTTACATAAGAAAATAGGCATGGAATTGCCTTCAGACAAATACTACTACATAGAAACGAGACTAAGGAATGTGTATTTGCGAAATAAGAATATAAGAATTGCAGTTGAAACTTGCGTCCACTGCGCGGCGTGTATTGACGCGTGTCCTACTTACTTAACTACAAAAGATATTAGAAATTCGCCAGTAGGCCGTGCAGAAATGTTAAGAAATATAATAAAAAGAAAGCAAAAAGTTGATGACTCTACCATAGAACTTTTATATACATATTATTGGCAGTGTCTTACGTGTCGACGTTGTGGATATATATGTCCCTTCGGCATAGACCAGGCTGATATTACCAGAGTTGTCAGAGGAGTGTTGTATGAAGCTGGCATTGTGAGTAGATATGCAGCTATGACTATAGACAAACATGAAGACACTGGTAATAACATGGGCATAACGCCCGCCGCGGCTATTAATATCATATCGTACTTTGCAAAAGAGATAAAAAGCGAAAAAGGAGTAGATGTTGAATATTATATTTACAGACACGACCAGAAAAAAATGTTAATATTCAAAAGCGGCGAATTAGTAGGAGAAGTAGAGAGAAGCGAATGGCCCCAGCTGTTGCTCTACCCATCATCTGCGGATTTGTTCTTAAACACAGAGGCGTTGAAAGGATTTATTGCTTTTTTTAATGCTATAAAGACGCCATTTGTAATTCACACTAAGTGTATTGAAGTGGCTAACTTCGGGATTTGGACACATGAAAAACACATGAAATTAATAGCTCAACATTATATCAACGCCGCGGAAGAATTAGGCGTAAAAATGGCCGTATTTGGAGAATGTGGCCACGGCTGGAGGGCCTTTAAAAACATAGTAGCTCCTGAATTAGAGAAAAGGGGTATAAAAACTTGCCACATCCACCATCTAGTAGTAAAGGCAATTAAAGAGGGCAAAATTAAGCTTAACCCAGAGGCTAATGGCGACTTGGTTTATATGTATCAAGATCCTTGTCAATATTCACGTGGCGGCGATTTAATAGAAGAGCCGAGGTTTATTATGAGCCACGTGGTTAAGAAATGGATTGAGTGTCCACAGAATCGCCATCTTAACTGGTGTTGTGGGGGTCAGGCTGGTATGCTCGCCGAAGAGCTTAAGCCGCTTAGATTGCAATATGCGCGGCTTTGGTATGAATGCGCAATAAATGCCGGCGCACAACATGTCGTAAGGCCTTGTTCTATGTGTAAGGGCACTTTAAATAGTATAATAGGCGACTTAAATAAAAAATATGGGAGGAATATTACATATAGTGGTGTAATGGAATTAGTTTACAAAGCCTTACTATTTTAATTTTTCTGTAATGTATAGATCTAAAGAGGAACATACACACTGTCCTCTCTATTGTTTAATAGTTAGGGAAACGCCGATTATTGCGAGAGTCATTCCAAGTAGTTGCGCCTCTGTAGCCACCTCGTGCAGGAGTATTGTGGAGATGATTAAGGTGAATACTGGCATGAAGGGGAAGGCAGACGCCGCCTGGTGCCCCGCCTTTGCCATTGCCAAGTTCCAGATAGTGTAAGCCAAGGCTCCCGGCACGAGCGAGATGTATGCCAAGGCGGCTAGCTTCTCTACGGACATTAGGGTTTGGAAGTGGGCCGCGACGCCGAGGAGGGCCAGCATAACCGCGCTGGCAGGCTAATCCAAGCTCAAGCCTCTGCTGGGGCGTAGGACGAGTAGACGCGCCTCACGTAGATTGTATATAATTACCAGGATGTAGTCGTTGCGAGGGCTTGGGCGGGGCCTGCAAGCGAGTTGCCCTGTATGTAGGGTTGCAGTATAAAATACGCCCCCGCGGCGGAGAGGGCGCTGCCGAGAGCTACGCCGGGGGGAGGCCACCTTTTAGATGACAAAGCTGTAAGCGCGCTGGTCAGGGGGATCCGAGTACTACGAATAAGGGGGCGGCGGCTACGGACATCTAGTTTAGGGAGGTATATAAAGCCAACGTTGAAGAGGGCTATTCCCAACAGCCCACTCACGGCTATTTCATGCGCAGTTCCGCGAAACTTTGGAAACTTGGCTAAGGCGAATGCCGCCGGCGTAGCGATGGCAAATCTACCGCCGATATTGCCAGCGGACAGCGCCGCCTAGCGCAAGAAATCTACCGGCCACGTAATTACTACTCCAAGTAGCCACAGAGAAGAGAGCTAATAAGAGGCCCGTAGCCCTCGGAGAGACGTAGGCAAAATCGAATAGCGTTTAAAAACTTCACAAATCGGCAATTTTTGTCGCTGGAGAAAGCGGCAAGGTCTTTATGTACTCCACTATTTTGTCAGCACATTTTACACACCTGTCTCCTAAAGGCTCGGAGAGCCTTTTTTCAAGACACTTTGCACAGTCTATAACGTCGCCTGGGGCGTTGGGTAGTGCCTTTTTTACAAGAGCTGTGAGCGTTGCTACTGTCGTGACGTCTTTATATGGGTCGAATCCTAACACGCCCATTAGCAACGCCCTCACGGAGATGTAGGCGTTGTAACAAGTCCAGTAGCCATCGCCACGCTCTAGCCCTCTCAAAGCCTCTTGGAAATGTCTAACGTGGCGCTCAAGCCACTTGAAATGCATAGGCGCGCCTCAGGGCTTCTTCACTCCTACGTTTTATAAAATTTTCATCACGACTTCGGTAGGCGTCTGCCAAGTATGGTAATCATTGGCTCCTTGTCCCAGTCGCCTAAGTCTACAATTACGTCCGGCGTTGCGCCGGCTCTCTGTCTAAAAGCCTCCTCTACTACCCACTGCATAGAGCCGCCCTCTCTTTTCTTAACGTCCTCGAACTCTACCCTTCTGTCTACAACGGCGATGGACATACCCAGCGACTTTGCTTTCTCTACAAAAGATGGGTCGTATCTCACATTTATAGAAGATCTCACAGAGGGGTCTAACTTCAAGGCGGCTAGTATCTTCCTCGCCACGTGGTCGCTGGCGCCGAAAGTCGGGGGGCCTGATGGACGCGCCCTCCCCAGGTAGTTTACAATTCTCCCAGGTACGGCGGCCACGTCTTCTCTACCCCCGGCGTATCGAGGGTCTATGGCGTAGCCCAGGTTGCTCTACACTTCTGGGATTAAATCTGAGAAGATTTGCGAGTTCTTCTATCAAAGTCAGGGCTCGGAGCATTTCTTCATACGCCCTCCAGCGCTCAGGCTTGCGCTGGGGTTTTTAGAAGAGGGG
>FPIC01014482.1_pt1 | contig 15473 bp, 14 predicted proteins | sample 1504481 | NCBI WGS metagenome assembly FPIC01 (sample SAMEA4475357, study PRJEB15587) | soil metagenome | biome: Soil; feature: Field | place: India | collected 2015-03-11 | depth 0 m
CCCGCACCATCCTTGATTCCACACGCTATTAGATCAATGGATCCTTTAGCAGCGCGAAGGTCAATAAAATCGATGGAGGACGCTCCGATGGGAGAACGAGGTTTACGAGTGATCCGAGAGTTTCAAAGCTATTACGATGATCTGAACGGCGTGCGGCGGGCCATTGTGCAACAGATCCCCTTTGCCCCAGGGGAACGATGGCTGGACATCGGGACCGGAGATGGATGGTTCGCATTGGAGATCGAGCGGCAGATGGCTCCTGGGGTGGTCATCGGGATCGACTTGGCGCGATGCGAGGTCGAGCTGGCCCGCCAGCATGCTCGGGATGTCAATTCCCAGTTCAGCGTCTTCATCCAAATGGATGCCTATCGCTTGGGATTCCCCAGCGGCGTCTTCGATGGGGTAGGGACTTTCTTAGCCTTGCAAGATATTTGCTTAGACCTACCGAGCCTTCACCGGCTGTTTGAAGAAGCGAATCGGGTATTGAAGCCGGGAGGGTGGTTTGCCCTGGCAACCACCACGCCGGAGGATGCGGAGACGCCGTCGCAGAAGTTAGCCTTGGAGATCTATCAATACATTCGGGCGGGCTTCTTCACAAAGGCCCAGATTCGGGCCGCTTTGGAGCAGATGGGCTTTCAAGTAGAGCGCGTTGAGTTCTATCCAACAGGGGTCAATCTCGACCCCGAGGAGGCCAAAGCGTTCATCCGGTTTGAGTGCGACTGGCTGGAACGGGCCTATGGATGGCGGAACAAGCCGGATTGGCAGGCGGTCTGGGCGCATTTCGAGCCACGCATTCGGGCGTTGGGCGGTTTAGAGGTTGATGCCAAGGTCACTTTCTTCCTGGCTCGCAAAGTGCGAGGGCACGGATCCTTAGGTGGGGTCTCGGAGGAGCTCTATCAGGAGGTGCGTGCGTGAAAGACGGTTCCGTTCCTGTGCGTCGAGTGGCGATGATCAGTGTCCACACGTGTCCTCTGGCCACACTGGGGGGTAAGGATACGGGGGGGATGAACGTGTACGTCCGGGAGTTGACCCGCGAGCTGACCCGCCGGGGGATCGCGGTGGATGTTTTCACCCGTTCTCAGAACCCCCATCTTCCCCACATCGTTCACGAATTAGGGCCCGGGGGACGGGTGATCCATGTGCCAGCTGGCCCTGAGGCCCCGATTGAAAAACATCGCGTCCTGGAGCATCTCCCTGAGTTCATTGAGTGGGTTCGTCGTTTCGCGGAACGGGAAGGCCTGGTCTACGATTTGATCCATAGCCATTACTGGCTCTCCGGCCTGGTGGCGCTGGCCCTGCGGTCCGTATGGCGGACCCCTGTGATTCAGATGTTTCACACTCTGGGCCACATGAAGAACCGCGTCGCGCAGCGGGTGGAAGAACGGGAACCTCCTCAGCGCCTGGAATCGGAGCGGCGGCTGGTTCGGGAAGTCGATCATATGGTGGCGGCCACGCCGCTGGAGAAAGCTCAGCTGGTATGGCTTTACGGAGCCACGCCCTCCTCCATCACGGTCATCCCACCGGGGGTGGATGTTCGGCGTTTTCGTCCGATCCCCAAGATGGAGGCCCGGCGGGTTTTGGGGATCCCCCCGGAGCGGCGTTACGTTCTCTTCGTCGGGCGGATCGAGCCGTTAAAAGGGTTAGAGACCTTGATGCGGGCAGTGGCGATCCTAGCTCAGGATTGTCCTACATGGACGCAAGATTTCGCGGTGGTGGTTATCGGTGGAGATCCGGATGCGACAGCGGATGCGGAGATGGGACGGCTTCAACAACTGCGGGCGGAGCTGGGGATCACGGATCTCGTCGCTTTTCTGGGTGCAAAGGCTCAAGAGACCCTTCCTTATTACTACAATGCCGCGGATGTGGTCGTCATGCCCTCCGATTACGAGTCGTTTGGGTTAGTGGCATTAGAGGCCATGGCCTGCGGCACGCCGGTCATCGCCTCGGATGTCGGAGGGTTGGTTTATCTCGTCCGCGATGGGGAAACCGGCCTGCGGGTCCCCCGGCGTCAGCCGATCGCCCTGGCCCGCGCGCTGGATCGGCTCTTACGAGATGAGGAGCTGCGACAACGATTGGGTGAGAACGGGCGGCGCTGGGCCCAGCGGTTTGCATGGCCGATCATCGCCGATCGCATTGTTGACCTTTATCAAGAAGTGTTGAAGCTCCGTCGAGATCGTCAGAAGCAGCTCATTTGTTATGGGCGCTGGAGTGTAAGGCCCTAAAAGTTTTCTTCGATCCGATCCCTGGAGGGAGGGAGATGATCACTGTTGTGCCCCCTGAGGTTCACTGGTTCTACGCGGAGAAGCGCCTCAGCGCAGGTGCGGTCGCGGAGCAGCTCCGCCAGAGCCTCTGGTTCGTGCGCCTGCAGGAGGCATGGGTTTCCCCTGTGGATCCTGTTCAAAAAGAGCCTCCCTATCGATACCGAGGTTACTGGCGGGAGCGAACATTTGAGATCGAGTTCGAGCCCCGACGCTATGTGATCTTGCGTGCGGCCGAGGATCTGCCTCGGGTCGTCGAAGCCTTGCAGCGTTCCCTTGGCGTGGGCCCGGTTTTCTCTTACTTAGATGAGGAAGGGAAGGTGGTGTATGAATGGCGCTGGGGAGATCGGGAGGCCCGTTGGCAGGAGCTCCAAGGGATCCCCAGCTATCAGCGGTTGCGCCGTCTGGACCGTCACGGCTCGTGATCTGGCGCTCAATCGGCGCAGCACACAATTCGGTCCCGAGGTCGCCTGGAGGGGTCCTCGATGAGGGGCAGGGCGTGTGGGGCTGCCCGCACCTATTAGAAATCGGGTTCCTTGGGGGTGGCGGTGGGCCGGGATGCTGAAAGCGCCCGGCCCACTGATCGAAAAACCCAATTGCAAGGCGGGCAAAGCATTATCCCTCACACGAGAAGCCCCTGATGCTTCGTTTCAGCGAATTCCTCACAGTCCTGCTCCTTTTCCCACACTCCGTATCGTGTTATTTGTCCAGCTGGCTCCATATCCTCCAGAGGAGCAGGCTTGCGAGGCTGGCAGCGGGCACCCACATGAACGTTCCGAAAACGAAGGCCCAAGTAGTTTCCAGTGCTGTTTGGATGAGGCGGACCAGATCACCTGCCTGTTGCGGGGTCGCATCGGGTTCGATATAGGGAAGGGCGGGAACCAAGAATGTAATCAATGCGATCGGTGCAAGCAGGCTGAGAATCGACGTCAGGCCGTAAAGCAAGTGAATGGGAAACACGGTCTCTAACAAGCGGAGGGCATTCAGCGGGGTGGGAGTGCTTTCTTCTATGGGATCGAGGGTGCGCGCTATGCGGACAGAGTCCAGACCCAGCAGGACGCCGAGCAGCAGTCCAAGCGCTAGCCATGTGGCTCTCTGCATCCTCCATTCTCCTGGCAATAAGAGCCAGGAGACAATGAGCATGATCAGCGCCCAAACGAGCGAGAACCATGCCAGCAGGCGGAGTTCTCCTAGCCGCTGGAAGATCCCCCTGCTCTTCATCTGTGGAAAGAGGGGTCTAAACAGAGGTCGCAAGATGACTGAGATGCGAGAAATTATTCCGGCGAGCAATAACAGAACGAATATGAGAACGGAAGAAAAGGCGAGGATGAAAAGGAATATGAAGAGGGAGGGACGCAGTTTACCTGCGAACATGGCGCCCGCGAGCCATGCGAGGGGAGATCCTACCACGGCGCCCCATACAGCAAACGCCAGCCGGTGAAAAAGGCCCACGCTTAGCTTGCCGGATAGGTGGCGGAGGGAGGTCCAAGCCAGCATTGCCCAGAAGAGATACCAAATCAGGTAAATGGCCAACGGTGCGTCGAACACCAAACTGGGGGGCATGGGCAAGGTAAGGCCGGCCTCCCGAACCGATTTTTCCATAACCGATGCGAGGGCTGCGTATATGGGCAGCATCCCTATCAACGCTGCGCCAGAGAACGGTATCATGGCACCGCTCACGCACAGGTTAAAGCGGAAGTCCGGAGGAGAAGGACGCGCACCCAAACTGCCGAGGATGCCTCCCAATGCGCCGAGCAGCATCCCCGTCACTGCTGAGAGCGCGATGGAGCCACAAATCCATACGACAATGGACAACGTGCTCTCGCTGAGCAGCGCGAGCATGGCGGTTTCGCTCTCGGCGGGGACCAGCCCGTGGGCCAGCAGGCCGCGTGCGCCCCATAAGCCGGCGATGAAGCCGCCAAACATGGCTTCCGCCACCCAGGCAGTCATCCAACCCGCCAACGCGCCTGCGGCCACGTTGCCCCAGCGGGTTTGCGCTCGGGCAAACCGTCCGGCAGCCACCCCGGTGAGGAGGAGAAGCGCCAGCACACTTCCAACAGAGGCCAGCAAAAGGGTGTTCGACGGCATCATCCCTTCCCAGCCGGGGACGAGGAAAACCAAAGCCGCAGTTTGCAGTACGTATCCGGCCGCTGCAGTTAACACACCGCCCAGCAGAGCAATGAGGAAAGTCAGAGAAGACATGCACAACTCCCAATTTGTTTTGAGAGCACAAGGCGATGGTCCACGAGTGGTTCCGCCCACATTGACCTTCTTCTCCATGGCCCTTGGGACCATGGAGAAGAATTTGGGGGCCAACGAAGCCGCCCCGATCAAGACAAACGTCCCGTGAGGATGGCCATTTTGACTTCCTCAATGGCTCGTGTGATGTTGATGCCTCGCGGGCATGCCTCCACACAATTGAAGATCGTGCGACAACGCCAAACGCCGAACCACTCGTTCAGAACCCGCAACCGCTCGGCCGCTCCCCGATCCCGGCTGTCGAAGATGAATCGATGAGCCTGCACGATCGCCGCAGGGCCGATGTATTCTCCATTGGCCCAGAAGGAGGGACAGGAGGTCGTGCACGCCGCGCAAAGGATGCATTTGGTGGTGTCATCGTAGCGCTCGCGCTCCTCCGGGGTCTGCAAGCGCTCCCGCTCCGGGGGCGGTTCATCGTTGATCAAATAAGGCAAGATCATCCGATACTTCGCGAAAAAGGGCTCCATATCCACCACGAGGTCCTTGATCACCGGAAGCCCGGGGAGAGGTTGAACGGTGATCACCCCGCGCCCTTCCTCCATCGCCTCACGAACCAGAACCTTGCACGCCAGGCGGTTGCGGCCGTTGATCCGCATCGCATCCGAACCGCAGATCCCATGGGCGCAGGAGCGGCGGAGGGTGAGGGTGCCGTCGATATACCATTTGACGTAGTGAAGGGCATCCAGGACCCGATCGACCGGTTCCGCCTCCACCTCGTATTCCCCCCACCAGGGCTTCCGGTCCTTCTCTGGGTTGAATCGTTGGATACGCAATCGAACCTTCATGGCGTTTCCTCCGGTGTGAGCTGGGTCTGGGAGGGCGTTAACCAGGTCCATCCCCGATGCGCTCCGCATGCTCTACACGCCACTGAGCGATCTTGCGCCATATCCTTTTCCGCTGCCTGGTGAGCCTGAAAGGCCGCCCATTCACAGGAAGCCTCCATTTGGCATCGAACGGGCGGCCTTCAGGCCCCACAGCCCCTGGGCCAGCTAGGCCGGATAGCGGGAGGACGTCAATACTTTCGTTCCTTCGGCGGCCACTTGGTGATGACCACCGGTTTATAGGCGAAGGTCACTTTGCCATTCTGGCGCCAGATTAAGGTATGCTTGAGCCAGTTCTCATCGTCCCGCTTCGGGTAATCCTCCCGGTAATGGGCGCCCCGGCTTTCGGTGCGGTTCAGAGCGCTGAAGGCAGTGGCTTCCGCCACGTCCAAGAGGAAGCCCAGCTCGATTGCCTCCAACAGATCGGTGTTGAATCGATAGCCTTTGTCATCGATCCGGACGTGGCGATAGCGTTCCTGCAGCTCCCGGATCTTCTCGATGGCGGTCTCCAGCCCGCTGGCCTCGCGGAACACGCTCACATAAGTTTGCATGGTTTCCTGGAGCTCGTTCCGGAGGATCGGGACGCGCTCCTCTCCCTTCCCATTACGCAGGCGCTCGGTCAGCTCCACAGTGAACGCCTCGGGCTCCGGCGGGAGGGGAGCGAAGTCCGCTTGCTTGCAATATTCCGCCATATGCCGGCCCGCCCGCCGCCCGAAGACCACCAAATCGACCAGCGAGTTGGTCCCAAGGCGGTTGGCCCCATGCACCGAGACACAAGCCACTTCGCCGGCCGCGTAGAGGCCGGGGACCGGCGTGTTGCGCTCATCCCGAATCACACGGCCGTCCACATCCGTGGGGATGCCACCCATTGCGTAATGGGCAGTGGGCTGGATGGGCACGGGCTCCCGCATCGGGTCGATGCCCAGATACACGCGAACGAACTCGATGATATCCGGAAGCTTGCGCTCCAGGTATTCCGCTGTGACCTCCTTCCCACCCGGTGCGCTCTTGAAGCGGTTGATGGTCTCCGGCCGGAAGTCCAGGTAGACGTAATCCTTCCCGCCGATCCCACGGCCCTCGCGGATCTCCATATAGATCGCGCGGGAGATCACATCGCGGCTGGCCAGATCCTTGAGGGTCGGTGCGTAACGCTCCATGAAGCGCTCGCCCTTGTCATTGATCAGCACCGCCCCTTCACCCCGCGCGGCCTCGCTTAGCAAGATCCCCAGCTTGTAGATGCCGGTGGGGTGGAACTGGAAGAACTCCATGTCCTCGAGAGGAAGCCCTTTCCGCCATACGATCGCCATGCCGTCGCCAGTCAGAGAGTGGGCGTTAGAGGTCACTTTATAGATCCGCCCGGCGCCGCCCGTGGCGAAGAGCACAGCTTTGCTGTGGAAGACATGGATATCCCCAGTGGCGATTTCGATGGCCACCACTCCGCGGACCGTTCCATCTTCCAGGATTAAGTCGGTGACGAAGAATTCATCAAAGAATGTGACGTTGTGCTTGATGCATTGCTGGTAGAGGGTCTGGAGGATCATATGGCCAGTGCGGTCGGCAGAGTGACAGGCCCGCATGACGGGCGCCTCGCCGAAGTTGCGGGTATGCCCGCCGAACCGACGCTGGGCGATCTTGCCGTCAGGGGTGCGATCGAAGGGCAGGCCCATGTGCTCCAGCTCGATGATGGCCTCGATGGATTCATAGGCCAGGATCTCCGCCGCATCTTGGTCTACCAGCCAGTCCCCGCCCTTCACCGTATCGTAAGCATACCATTCAGGCCGGTCCTCCTCCATGTTCCCCAGCGGCGCAGCGATCCCTCCCTGCGCCGTCCCCGTATGGGAGCGGGTGGGGTAGAGCTTGCTGAGGACCGCCGTCTTCACCTGCTTCGAGGCGTAGAGGGCAGCCATCAGCCCGGCCCCCCCTGCGCCCACCACCACCGCATCAAATTGATGCCGATGGACTTTCATCGCGTGCTCCTTCCTTCAGTTAAGTTTGGGGCTTGCATAATTTTTATTTTGGGCCAACGAGGCCACTCGACCGCTCAATCCAGGACCTCCCATCATGCAGGTCGAGTTCCCTTCCCACTCCTCGCGCCCCGAAGGGCCACGGGGAGAGGAAGTTAACGGATTTTAGAGTGGATAGGGCTGCCTTCGACGGCCCCATCCACTCCAGAATGTCCCGGATTGAGGAAAGGGATGGGTTTGGCCAAAGTCCAGCACCTCATGCTCCGCTTCATCATCCCAGCGGCGGACATCCGGCTGGAAGCGCCGTGATCCGCACTCCGCCGATCAGCGCAATGGTCCCGATCACGATGACCAAGGTCCCGCCGACGAAAGAAATCCACTTCAGCGTCTGATTCCATCCCCGATGATGCACATAGTCATCGATCACATGACGCAGGCCGTTCAAGCCATGGGTATAGGCCAGGAACAGAAGCAGGGCATCATAGACTCGCCACCAGAACATCACGTTCCAACGTTGGTAGACAAAGCAGACGTTGATATCGTGGACATTGTTGATCACGTGCATGATCGCCAGATGGCCGAAGGCCAGGGGGATCAGCAGCACACCTGAGACGCGCATGAAGGCCCACAGCCAGACCTCCAGGCGGGGGCGTACCGTCGGTACCGTTCGCGGGGCAACCTTCGGGATAGCGGCCATGATCACCTCCCCAAGATGCCTTTCTGGAGGATCACGTTACCCATAATGAAAAAGGTGGGGATATAGAGAACGAGGAAGGCGATGATGGTCCACAGGATCATACGGGCCTGGATCTCCGCCGCCCACAGACGAGGGCGGAAATCGCTGATCGCGATACGCAGGCCGTTGAGGCCGTGCCAGAGGACACAACCCACTAAGATCAATTCGCCGAGGCCGAAGAGCGGATGGCGATAGAGGGCGAGGGCGTGCTCATACCAAGTGGGGGCGAAATAGACCAACGAGGTGTCCAGAATATGAATGGTGAGGAAGAGCAGGGTTCCTAACCCAGCGATCCGATTGGCCACCCAGGCCCACTGATGGATCCGGCCACGATATTGGGGGATTTCTTGGAGCACCAGCCGTAACCCGGCCCCGGGAACCCAGGCCCATTCCAGGGCCCGCCATCGCTTCCGTGCCTCCTCCGGTATGATCACCTCTGAACCGGCCATGGCAGGCTCCTTGGGAAAGTTTTCACTTATATTATAGTGTTATCGGCAAAGACCGGTAGTCTTCCCTCTTAGCATGAGTTAAAGAACAAAACAAACATGCAAGGGGGCTGGGCCGTTCCCTCGCCCCTTCCCATATGGCAACCCCACAGGAGGAGGGGGAGATCAGTTGCCGTGTAGGATATGGGGTCCGTCGAAGGCGGCCTCCACCCCACATGGAGGGTCTGCTCACGTCGATCCGTGAGCCCGACGGGCTTCCAAGGCTTCACGGACCAACTCGTTGACTCGTTGGGGATCCGCCTGGCCACGGGTGGCGCGCATGACCTGGCCGACGAACCATTTCAGCACGCCTTCCTTTCCGCGCAAGTAGCTTTCCACCTCCCTGGGATTTGATTCGATGATCTGGAGGACGATCTCCCGCAATGCCTCCACATCCCGGATTTGGGTTAACCCTTTGGCCTCCACGATGCGGCGGGGGGCTTCCCCGGTCTCAAAGGCCTCACGCAGGACCAGCTTGCCGGTGTTGAGATTGATCTCCCCCCGTTGGACCATGCGGATCAGCTCTACCAGCGCTTCAGGGGGAACTCGCACGTCCTGGATCTCCACGTTGGCTTCGTTCATCAGCCGGAAAAGCTCCCCGATGATCCAGGAAGCTACGGTTCGGGGTTCCACCGCCGGCTCGCCGGATCGGGCGAGAGCGATGGCTCGTTCGAAGTAATCTGCCACCCGATGGTCTTCCGTCAACAGGGCGGCTTCGTAGCGGGTGAGGCCGTAAGCCTGTTCAAAACGCGTCTGTCGAGCCCGGGGCAGCTCCGGCAGCCTCGCACGAATGGACTCCACCCACTCCCGGGAGATCACCAAAGGCGGGATGTCTGGCTCTGGGAAGTAGCGGTAGTCATGGGCATGCTCTTTGCCGCGCTGGGGGACGGTGATCCCCCGCGTCTCATCCCAGCCCATGGTCTCCTGCTCCACACGACCGCCGGAGCGGACGATCTCGATCTGCCGTCGGATCTCGTATTCAACGGCCCGTACCAGCGCCCGGAAGCTGTTCAGGTTTTTGATCTCCGTGCGGGTTCCCAATCGGGTCTCCCCTTTCGGGCGTACGGAGACGTTGGCCTCGAAGCGGATGACTCCCTTTTCCATATCCCCCGAGTTGACGCCCAGATAACGGAGCAGGGTGCGGAGGGCCATGGCGAAGGCCTTCACTTCCTCCACCGAATGCATATCCGGCTCTGTGACGATCTCCATCAGGGGGACACCTGCTCGGTTGAAGTCCACGAGGGTTACGCCCCCGATGTGGATCAACTTCCCCGTATCCTCCTCGATGTGAACCCGGCGGATTCGCACCCGCTTAGGCCCATCCGGCGTGTCGATCTCCAGGTAGCCGTTCAGACAAAGGGGGTAATCGTACATCGAGCGCTGGTATTCGGACGGCAGATCGGGGTAGAAATAATTTTTCCGGTAAAAGAGGCTGTATTCGGCGATCTCGCAATTCAAGGCGAGGCCCGTGAGGATGGTCCATTCGATCGCCTGCCGGTTCGGGACAGGAAGCGTCCCGGGCATCCCGGCACACACCGGGCACACATACCGGTTGGGCTCGGCGGTGGTGCTATCCACCACCGGACACGGGCAGAACATCTTGGACCGCGTCTGGAGTTCCGCGTGGATCTCCAAGCCAATGACAGGCTCGAACTCCACAGGATGCCCTCCTGGGTAAGGTATCCGCGATTGGTCTACATTCATTGTAACCGGAGTTGCGCATAAGATTGAGAGCGATGCCACCCTCGATTGGGTTGACACAGCCTCGTGAGGGGAATAATCCACCCCCGCGAAGAAGAGTTACTATAAAACTAGGGGAATAAGGAAAACAGTTCTTCAGTAGGTGGAGGCTGCTGGAGGTGGCCCCTATCCTCTGAAGATCATCCGGGATCCATGAAGCCTCAAACAATACAACACGAGCGGGAGGTCAGCGGAGGAGGCCATTATCCGCGTATCGAGAACTCCTGCCGATGAATCCGCACGCTCTGGACCAGCCCGATCCCTAGGCATAGGGAGATCAGCGAGCTTCCCCCGTAGCTGATGAAGGGTAGGGGAAGGCCGGCCACAGGGGTCAGACCGACGTTCATTCCGATATTCGTTAAGGCCTGGAAGGCAATCCAGGTGCCCACCCCAACAGCGATCAGCCGGCCGTAAGTATCCTCGGCCTTCCAGGCGATTCGGAAGATCCGCCCAAGGACCCAAAGGTAAAGCGCCAGCACGGTCAGTGCACCGATCAGTCCGAACTCCCCCGCTAAGACCGCGAAGATGAAATCTGTGTGACGCACCCGCAGGAAGCCCCAGACGTTCTGAGGGCTTTGCCCCCATCCGGTCCCCCATAGGCCCCCGCTGCCAATGGTGATGAGCGCCTGGGTCAGGTTATAGGTTGTGTTCGGATCCGCCTGAAGGCCGAGGAAATGCAGCAGACGCCCGCGCATATAAGGCAGCATAACGGTCCAGGCCCCTATGGTCAACGGAGCGCTCAGCAGGCCGATGGCGAGGAGATGCCGTGGGCGGATCCCCCAGACGAAGAGCATCCCGAAGCCGATGGCTAACGTCACCACAGCGGTGCTCAGGTTGGGCTGAAGGAAGATCAGCGCGGCAGGTAGCAACAAATATCCGAAGGCCAGCAGCACGGTACGGAGGGAATCCTGTCCTCCTTCACGCTCGGACAGGAAACGGCCCATGCTGAGGATCAGGAGGGGCTTCGCAAGCTCCGCGGGCTGGAGGTTCAGCGATGCGATCTCCAGCCAGCGGCGGACCGGGGCGATCTGGCTGCGGCCAGCGACCAGAGCGAGCAACAACAGGCCTACAATGAACAAATAAATTCCATGCTGGAAAGCTCCCCAGAGCCGGTAGTTGACCGCTGCGGTCAGGAAGATCAGCAGAATCCCCATCACGCTATATAAAGCCTGCCGTCGGGGCGCCTCGGCGAGATCCGGGGAGCGCAACACCGCACTGGCGATGGTCACAACTCCCACGGCCATCAGCGCCATCACCCCAAGCAATAACCATCCATCGAAACGACGCAACTCCCTTAAGTGATCTTGAACCCATCCGATCATGATCGGCCGTGCCGGTTCCCCAGAGGGATATCTGCGACCAGACGACATTCCCGCGCGTCTTGGGTGACCGTGACCCGCACCTCCTCGGCGATGATGGGTACATGGCGGGAGAGAACCGCGATGATCTCATCCTTGATGACTTCCAGTAATCCTGGGGAGAGATCGCTGCGATCATGAACCAGGATCACCTGAAGGCGCTGCTTGGCGGTTTCACGGGCTGTCGGTTGTCCGCGCAATCGTTCCAACCAGTTCATCGACCACCTCCGCTGCGCATCAGTCGACGCAACCAACCCAAGACCCCTTGGCCATCCTCGGATAGGAAAAGCGGGACGGCCTCGCCCATTAGGCGCCGGGCGATGGCACGGAATGCCTGGCCGGCGGCCGAGCGCTCCTCCAGCACAACGGGAGTTCCTCGGTTAGTTGCCACGATGACCTGCTCATCTTCAGGGATTACCCCCAGCAACTCGATGGCCAGGATCTCCAGAACATCCGAAGTATCCAGCATGTCCCCTCGGCGCACCATTTCGGGCTTCAGACGGTTGACGATCAATTTAGGAGTAGGCTTGCCGATCGCTTCCACCAGCCCGATGACCCGATCCGCATCTCGAACTGCAGCGACCTCCGGGTTGGTGACCAACAGGATCAGATCCGCAGGGGCCAGGGCGGTTCGGAATCCCTCCTCAATGCCTGCTGCGGAGTCGATCAGAATGTAATCGAACTCGGGGCGTAGCTCCTCGCAGATGCGGATCATGTCTTCTGGCTTCACAGCGGACTTGTCGCGGCTCTGTGCGGCAGGCATGAGGTAAAGATCGGGGACCCGTTTATCTCGAACGAGGGCTTGGCGGGTGCGGCAGCGTCCCTCGACCACATGCACAATGTCATAAACGATGCGATTCTCCAGGCCTAGAACCACATCCAGGTTTCTCAGACCGATATCCGCGTCGATGCACACCACTTTCTTGCCGGCCAAGGCCAGGGCCATTCCCACATTGGCGGTCACTGTGGTTTTGCCCACGCCCCCTTTGCCGGAGGTCACTGTAATGACCTGCGCGCTCATCGCGATCCTCCTTTAGGAAAACGAGAGCTTGCATCGGATCAGCGCCGTTTTCAATCAGGCTTTGAAAGATTCACCTGCACGAGGGCTAGACGAGCCGTTACGCGTAAACTCGGATGATCTATCAGGTGATTCGCATCATGGTGTGAATCATCTCAGACTGTCAATACTTGCTATACAGGATCTTTCCCTTGTGGCGCAGCTGGCTACGACCGGCTCAGGAGACGCCCCAGCCATTGCTCCCAGCGAGAGAGGGGACGCCATGGCTCGACAACGATTTGGCCGTTCTGAACCCTTGCCTGTTCAGGGATCGGCGAACGGTATTCCTCTGGTGAGCGTGCGATATAACGGCCGATACGCAACTGGACGGGGCGAAGCTCCAGGGCGTAAACCGCTGCCCCATCGTCTCCCTGACACCCTGCATGGGCGGTGCCCAGCAGGCGTCCCCATACAACGATATCCCCGGTGGCGGCGATCTCCGCTCCAGGATGAACATCTCCGATCACACAAAGATGGCCTTCGACTTGCAAATAATGACCTGCCCGCAAGGTTCGGCGGATCACCCAGGCGGATTCCAGAGGAAGTTCCTGGGCCTCGGAGAGCCGCTCCGCCGCCGGAGGGGATTGCAAAGGAAGCCCCAGACGTCTCGCCAGCGCCTGGGTCACCGGATGGTCCGTGAGCACCCCCGTTAAGGTGAGGCCGAAACGATTCAGCAGAGCGAGCAGATCTAACAAATCAGCCTCCGCCAGCATCCGATCCCCAAGCACCAGAACAGCTCGGCCACCAGCGAAGAAACCGGAATTAGCCGCCAGCCGGGATTCCAGGGCTCTCAGTGCCTCTGGCCAGGGCTCTGGACCAAAGGAGAACCACAATGCGTCTCCAATCCCTTTAATGGCGACTGGTTCTCTTGCCATTACATCTACGCTCCTCTAAGCTTCGGAGCCAGCTTTCCATCGCGTCAAGAGGATGAGCTCAAGCGTATGCTATTGCACATTCGGTTATAATGCAAATAAGTTGAACGAGCAAGCCCCACAATAGCTCATTTATTTCTCTTTCCAAGCGTTGGGAAGGCGGCCTTCGATGGCCTCTCCATTGGTGCAATTGTTCCCAGTGTGACATGGAACAAGCAGGTCAGAGTATCCCTTATAGTATACTTTAGGAAAAAATTCCGGGACATCCTGCAACGTGGCTTTCACCGTTGAAGACTTCTGACTGCTCAAGGGGCCGCACTATCGATCCCAGTTTCTCGCGAAGGCCTTGGCGGGCCGATGGCCTTGCCCGGAGGTCCGGTTGGTTGTGGCTGGACCTCAAATATTCTGGGAAGCTCAAGCCCAAGCGCGCGATCAATGGGTATGGTGGTTGAAGGACAGCGCTTGGTCCAACCCCTGAAGGAGGGATGGCATGGTGTGGCTTCTGATTCACGGGATCGTTTGCACCATGGAGGATCCCCCACGGGTGATCGAGGACGGGGCGATCGCCATCGAGGGGGATCGCATCGTGATGGTGGGATCCACAAAGGAGGTGCGGGATCGTTATCCTGAAGCTGAGGCTCTCGATGCGCGGGGACAACTCATCCTGCCGGGGAACATCTGTGCCCACACGCATTTCTATGGGGCTTTTGCTCGAGGCATGCCGCTCCACGATGAGCCTCCCTCGAATTTCCCTCAGATCCTCCGCCGGCTGTGGTGGCGACTGGACCGGGCGCTGGATGAAAAGGCAGTCCGCCTTTCCGCCCTCGTGTGCCTGGTCGATGCGATCCGCCACGGCACCACGACGCTGATCGATCACCACGCCAGCCCCTCATGCATCGACGGCTCCCTGGACATCATCGCTGAAGCGGTGATGGAGGCTGGGCTGCGGGCGTGCCTCTGCTACGAGGTGACGGACCGCAACGGCCCGGAGGGGGCGAAGGCAGGGATCCGGGAAAACGTCCGCTTCATTCGGCGGGTTGAGCAGTGGCGGGCCTCAGGCGATCCCCGCGGGGATTTCCTGGCGGCCTCCTTCGGGCTTCACGCGGCCTTCACGGTAGGCCCTGAGACGATGGAACAGGCCGTTGCGGAAGCCCGAAGTCTGGGGGTTGGTTTCCACATCCACGTGGCAGAGGATGTGGCGGATGAAGGCCATAGCCTCACGATCTATGGGGTCCGGACGGTGGAGCGGCTGGCCCGGGAGGGCGTGCTGGGACCCCAGACGCTATGCGCGCATTGCGTCCATGTGGACGCCGCGGAGATCGCCCTGTTAGCGCGCACCCAAAGCAAGGTCAGCCATCAGCCCAGATCCAATATGAACAACGCGGTGGGCGTGGCGCCGGTGAAGGCGATGCGGGCCGCTGGGGTTACCATCGGGCTGGGCAATGATGGATTTTCGAACGACATGTTTACGGAGATGAAAACCGCTTATCTTGTGCATAAGGTCCATGCCCGTGATCCACGGGTCATGGGGGCTGAAGAGGTCATCTCGATGGCCTATGGGGGGAACTCCCATATCGCTTCCCTTTTCTGGCCTCATCCGGTTGGGATCCTGGCCCCAGGCGCTTATGCGGATATCATCTTGTTGGATTATCGTCCCCATACGCCCTTGACTGCGGCGAACCTGCCTTGGCATTTGATTTTCGGGGTGGATGGCTCCTATGTGACCACCACGATTTGCGGGGGGCGGGTGTTGATGAGAGACCGGCAGCTGCTGACCCTCGATGAGGAGCGGATCGCTGCGGAAGCTCAGGCCTACGCGCCGGTGATTTGGGAACGCTTCCGGTCGATCGCGGAGGCGGAGCGGAGCCCCTGAGCGGCTTTCCGTCTTCCCCGCCTTAGAGAGTGTCTGAAAAATATGCACGT
>FPIC01000156.1_pt1 | contig 15426 bp, 14 predicted proteins | sample 1504481 | NCBI WGS metagenome assembly FPIC01 (sample SAMEA4475357, study PRJEB15587) | soil metagenome | biome: Soil; feature: Field | place: India | collected 2015-03-11 | depth 0 m
GCTTGTTTTTGACCTTGGTGGTGGCACATGTGACATTGTTGTGATGGATGTTGAACAAAATGGGATGTCTTTGAAAGTGGAAGAAAAAGCTGTTGGAAGGTATAGCGAACTTGGAGGAATTGATTTTGACCTTGCAGCAACCAAATATCTGATGCAAAAATTCTTCACAGAAAACAAGATAAAGGGAGAAGATGTTGATTTAGTTGAACAGAGCCAAATGGTGAATAAACTCCTTGTGTTTTGTGAAAAGGCAAAAGAATATTTTTCAAACCAGATGATTTATGAATCATCAGAAGATAAAAGCAACATTACATTTAAGATGAATATTCCTGAATTTTTCAGAGGAAAATCTCAACTTTTCAGTATTTCTTTAAAAGAATATGATTTGGCAACAAAAGAACTTTACAAGCGCTCAGATGTACAAGCAAAGACTATTGAAGATTTTGAAAAGTGCAAAAACATTGTCGATCCTATTTTCGAAACCTTTGAAGGATATGATATTAACCCGAATTCTATAGATTACATTTTTGCAACGGGTGGAATGAGCCTTTATTACAAAGTCAGAGAAAAACTTCAACAGCTTTTTCCAAAAAGCAAGCTCATTGTGGCAACAAATCCGTTAGAGGCTGTATCACGCGGTGCTGCAATCTTTTCATTCTATGAAGTGGAAATTAAAAAACAGACGTCAGACCAAGAAGTTATAAGCAAGCCTGTTTCTTGTGATATCTCATCTGAAATGGATATTATCACAAAAACAGTTTTAGCAGAGTCTATAATGATTGATGTTGAGGAAGGACTACCGCGTGAGATAATTCCTAAAAACCAAACAGTTCCTTTCAAAGGTGTGATAAAAGATTCATTTAGAGTGACAAGCCCAAGTGGGATAAAGGTTGACATCTATGCAGGAGAGAATTACTACGACTGCAAAATGAGAATTCAAAAGTCGTTCACAGGCAGGTTTAAATTTCCTGTAACTCCTGGCACTCCGCTTGACATTGAGTACGAGATTGATGAGAACAAGTTTCTGAAGATTCGTGTTGTAATAAAAGACGGTATAAATCCGCCAATTGAGCTTGATGTTGATGCTGATATAAAAACTCTGGAGTACAAAGAAAGACAAGGGGTGAAGATTTCAAAATGAGTAAGGTTTTTAAAGATTTCAAAGACCTTAGTCTTGAACAGTTTGAAGAGATATTTGTTCCAGAGATTGACCCTTCAAAGATTTCTATTATAGGTACACCTAATATAAATTATGTTTCAAACAGACTTTTTATGTGGATGTTCTCTGAAACAGATATCAAAGATTTTATATCTATTTTTTCACTCTTGCGTCAGCCAAAGCAAGGGTATATTCGTTCAGAATTTAAAAGGAAATTAGAAAACATATGTAAAGAAATGATACAAAAACATGGAATATGTCCTGTTGAACCAATGCTTTATGCTTCTAAAACTGTCAACAGGATTATCTCAAATGATGTGGAAGATCAAGAGGATATCTCAGATGTCATTGCTGAGATAGCCTTAAAAACTGACAGAAGTATGATTGTAAAGACTTTAGAGCACATTCTGACAAGGTGGAGCTGGCTTGTACAGCTAAAGATAGCTCTTCTGGCAACTGGTAAGATAGGAGACGCTGGTCTTGTCAGAATGGCATATAACAGATTTTCAAATGAGAAAAACTATGAGTATCTCAGATATGAGCTTTTGAAAATGCTTATTTATTCAAGAAATGCAGAGTTTGTACCGCAAATTGTTTCAATAATTTCAGGCTTAGATAGAGAGAATAATGATGACAGAGCAATAGTAAACTTTTTCAAAGAGAATTTTGATAGATATATGGGAAAGCAAGGACTTCAGGAACTCAAACAGTATTTTGATGTCAATTATGAGTATATAAAGAATTACGGTAGAAGCATTATCCAGAAAATCTTAAAAGATCTTCTGACTAATACACCAGAAGATAACAACAATGAAGAAAACAGTAAGAAAGACTTTACGCGGCTTAAGGAAATGTGTATGAGATACAGCAAGCAAAAAAACAGCGAAGATTTAAAAAGAGAAATACTGAATTGTATTTTTGACAAGAGGTACTCTATATTTTCTCCCATGGTGTACTGTCTTAGATATACTCAAGACAGTAATTTAGTGCCGTACCTAAAAGATGCAATAAAACAGAGAAAAGATGCAAAGTTTTCTGATTATAAAAATGCCATACTCACTATGGCGTTTCTTCGCTCTGACGATTATTGCTTTGTTGAAGAGCTTGTCAACAAAAACCAAGATTTGAAATATGCAATGTATGGATACTACATTGTCCAAAAATCAGAGGCATATTGCACGCTTATGGCAGACCGGCTTCTTTCATGTGATGACTGGTCTGAACTTGACAGGATTCATGCTGTTTTGAAAGAGATAATAGATGTTAACCCAAAGCTCAAAGAGATTATAAAAGCAAGAGTTAGAAGCATACTTTTGAGCAATGACAAAGAAGAAAGAAAAAAAGCTTTATTGAACATTCAACCTTTCTGGAAAAATTTAATTGACAAGCAGATGTTGGAATTTATATTTGAACAGATGGGATATCCTGATAAAGAAGTGAGACTTAGCAGCGAAGAGCAGGCAATAGTACTCAAAGTTACAAAAGAGGTTGCTTCAAATTTTGGGAAGAGTATCTGCAAGTATCTTGACTATGTAAAAAGGAGAAGTGATAGATTTGATGTGAACATAAGACAGCTTGCTGTGAATATTCTACTCAATGAGTTTGAACCAACTGCTCCACAATAAAAGCTTCAGTAACTACTTTGAAAAAGCTTATAAGTGGAGGTTTAGCTTTATGTTGATTGATTCTAAGGAGAAATTGGTTGACCTTAGAGATAACAACATCATGGCACAAAAGGAATTTTGTCATAAACTGTATAAGCTCGGAAATTTTCTGGCTTCTTTTCTTTTTTCGTCTAAGCTGATTTCGATGGGAGATGATTCAGAAAAAGTCACTCAAATTGCCTCGATTGAAAAAATGGGATACCCTAATATTGCAAAAGAGCTTATAAAAACAGAAAAGGAAGAGTTGGATTATTTGGTAAAATACTGGGATGGTGATAGGGATATAATTGATGATTTTCTTACTATTGCAAATGATAGCAATCAGAAACATGATGTAGAAGATGACATTTATAAGCACACCGATTTGAAAGATATTCTAAGTAAAGCATGGTATTTTAATTATCAAGATAACGACATTCACTTTTTCACTTACCCAGGTTATAATATTCACTTTCTGAGGGTTGGTAAAGAAATTTTGGTTTTAGATTGCGGAACGCAACCGCGGGAGTTTGTTGATGTGGATATTTTTTCTTTTTTAAATTCAAAAGGTTACTCACCCAAAATGATAGTAGGGGCACTGATCTCACACGCTCATTATGACCATTACAGTTGTTTGCAATATTTGCCACAAGATATTTCAATATACTTTACTAAGGAAACAAAAGATCTTATTTTTATTATGAACAAAGAATTTTTAGAAGGCAAAAGACTTAGCTTAATAGAAGAAAATAATACTTTTGAGTGTGGAATTTTTAAAATAACCCCAATTAAAAATGGTCATGTTTTGGGCTCTGTTGCATTTGACATTGAAGTGGCGGGGAAAAGGTTATTATATACGGGTGACTTTTCCTTACATGACCAGATGCTGTTAAAAGGTTTTGATGTAGATGCTCTTCGGAGAAGAGGCAAGATTGATTACCTTGTCTCAGAGCATACCTATGGTCAAAAAGATTTTGCAATAAGGTATGAGGATGCTGCAAAATGTCTTGCATATGCTGTTGATTTTTTAGTAGGACTGGGACTTAAAGTTTTTATTCCGGCTTTTTCCATAGGAAGAGCACAGGAAGTTGTGAATATTATTGGGAGATATTGCAAAACAAAACCTAAGGTTTTGATTGATGGACTGGCGAAAGAAGTAACGTTCTATTATGAAAACAGAGTTGGTGGAGTTTTGCCTCTGAATACCGCTTTGAGTTTTTCGAGTGATATAGAGAAGAATATAAAAGAAGCGGATGTGATTATTGCGAGCTCTGGTATGCTCCAGCCTTCAAGCACTGCAGTGAGATATTTGAATTTGCTGAAGGATATTAGATTTGGGTTTGTAAAAACAGGGTATATTGAAGAGCAGCAATATATTCATGAGATGGTAAAGGTTTTAATAAATTCAAACATCCACTATTTCGACATTTCTCTTTCTGCACATTCAAACTATTTTGAGCTGATTTACACCTTCAATGTGTTATCACCGCAGAAAATTATTTTGGTTCATGGATGGGGGATAAAAAATTGATTTACTTTCAATCCCAAAAGAGAAGGCTACAAGGCAGAGGAGCTATTTAGTAGTTTAATTTGTGGTGGAATATAATTAAACTATTAGGTGCGGATTCATTAGGTTCAAAGCCTTCTCATTTCCGTTCATATTTGCAATCATTGCAATGAAAATTAGGGCTGTTGGCAGAAACGAAGCAGCCACCAAGTATGATTTTACCTTAGACAGACTTTATTCCCTGAAAATAGCTAATCAAAGTTGCTTTGCATCAGCCAAAAACATACAATACCAGTTTTGATTTTCAACCATCAAGCAAATAGTATCAGCAATGTGGGAGGCTTAAAATTTCAAAAAGACAAAAAATTGCTTGGCTAAGTTGTAATTATCTTGACAATTTAAAATATAATTAGTAAAATGTAATCAAAATTTTATTAGAAATTTGGCAAAAGTTGGGTTTATTTGTCAGGAAAAAGGGGAGCTTTTATTTGTGAGGTGAAAAGGTTTGACAAATTCATATCTGAAATATCTTTATCCAGAATCAAACAGGTATTTATCAGAAGATTGTAAAAACAAAATAGTCCAGAGCATCTCGTCTGCAGACGAAAAGACTATAGAACAAATCTTAGAAGAGTATGACGAAATAGCTTTCAAGTTTATTGACATTCCTATAAAGAACGTTCCTTCGGTATACGATAGTGCACGACTGTATGTGTTACTTGATTATCTTGTAACCCGAAGTAGAGCAGGGAATTCTGTTTTATTTGAATTTGACAGGAAAAAATCTTATCTTGATTTTTTTGATAGCAGCAACAAGTCTTTTCTTAAATACTTATTAGCTGATGTACTCAATTCAAATCCTTCAAACAGTAGGAATTCTATTTCTAATATTCAAGTTGATGTTGTAAAAGGTGGTATAACAAAGATAAAAGAGTATATGTTAGAAACGGAGAAATTAAAGCAGCTAAGAGGTGCAAGTGCCCTTATTAAGTTTGCAAACATAGATTTAACAAAACAAGTTGTGCTAAGTCAATCAAATTTAATTCCTGAGTGCATAGTGTACTGTAATGGCGGAAATGATCTTTTAATAGTTCCGGCAGGATATGGAAAAGAAATTTGTAAAGAATTGGAAAATAAATATTCTCAGGTTTTGTTGGGCGGAAAGTTTGCTTTTGAGTACGTAACATGTACATTGGATCAAGCTTTATTTGAGTACAAAAAAATTTCGAAGATAGTTACTGACAAGCTTTCAAAAAGGCAGATGTTCAAGATTTATCCCACAAATCCAGCTCTTTCAATAGATAAACTCTATATAAATCAAACTGAATTAAGATTTGAAAAGCCTACTGTTTTTTCACAACAAGCGGTGGTATGTGATACCTGTCTTATAAGAGATGCACATTATATTGTTTATGAAGGTGTTGAAACACTTCATTTGTGTTCTGTATGTTACCTCAAATATGTAGTGGGGATGAAAATAAGACATATATTCAAAGAAGAATATTGTACTAAAAAGAACATATCTAATTTTGCTGACATAAAACAAATAGATAGCATAGACGAAATCGGAGACTACATAGCAATAATCTATGGCGATGGCAATAATATGGGTAATGTCGTTATGAACATCGAGAATATAGTTCAGATGACATATTTTAGCAGGAAATTGGACAGAGTTACAATAAATAGTGTATATGATGCAATATACAGGTATCTGGGCGATGAACTAAAATTTGAAACAGTCATTTTGGGAGGCGATGACATTTTCATAATAGTTCCAGCAGAATATGCAATTGACATAGCAAAAGATATTATTACAAGTTTTGACAGTGCATTTTCTAACGCAATGACCATGTCTGTTGGAATACTTATTACAAAGCCTACAGTTCCAATTTATTCTGCTTTTAGAATTGTTTCAACACTATTAAAAAGAGCAAAACGTTATATAAAGCAGCACAAGATTGAATCAGGATCTGTCGATGTTGAGGTTTTGACCGGTGTAAATTTTGATGCGAAGGAGTTAAATAAAAAAGTAATTTTTCCATGTGAAGTGAGCAGATTGGAGAAAATAAAAGAAGCTATTTTGAGTATAAAGAAAAATATTGCAACAACAAAGATTTATACATTTAAAGAGGCATCAGAAAAGCTATTACCAGAAGAGTTTGGACTTTACTATCTTTTCAGCAAAGCCAGAGATAGCAAATTGAACATATTAGACTCTGCTCTTGAACAAGTTGTAGATAGTAGGAGATTTACCTACATTGCAGGGTATGCCAAGGACAAGCAAAATAAGATTTATTCGCCATGGCAAGAGATTGTTGATATTTACGATTTTATAAACTAATTTTGAGGTGGTTAATAAAAATGAAGAAGATAACTTATACATTAGAAGTAATTCTAAAAACTCCTTTGAGTGTTTTTTCGGGTGAATCCAAAAGAGGATTTAACAGAAGTATTATAAAAAGTTTGGATGGTGAACCATTTATTCCAGCATCAGAGATAAAAGGAATTGTAAAGAACAATTACATATCTATTTTTGATTGCAAACATAATGGCAATGACTGTACCTGTGAAGCATGTCAAATCTTTGGAAGAGCTGGTAACAGTGATTCTTTGATTTTTTTTGAGGATTTAAAGCCAGCAGGGGATGATTATAAAGTTTCTTATCGAATAGGTACAGCTATAGATAGAAAAAGAAGAGAGGTTTTGCACAATGCTCTGTACAGTCAGGAGATGGTGGAAGGGACAAAGTTTTCTGGCAAGGTAGAGTTGTATCTTAACAAAAAATTAAAGGAAATGGGTGCAAAGGAAAAAGTTGAATGTGCTATAAAGATGATTGACAAGCTTGGAGCTTGTAAAAGTCGAGGGCTTGGGTATGTTGAGGTCAGGCTTAAGGAGGGAAATCTTAAGTGAATGTTATTCTTGAGTTTAAAAGTCCATTTATTGTAGGTGGACACAAAAGAGCAAACAATTTTATAGAAAGCATTGATTATATTCCTGGGAGTGTGATGCGAGCAGCTTTTGCAAAATTTATTGTGTACAACTGTCCACTATCCGAAAATTTTTACGATGAGCTGGCAAAAAGATATTACTGGGTAAGATACAGAGGCGAAAAAGAATGTGAAAATTGCAAGTATTCTAATATTTGCAAAAACTTTGAAAAAATTCGATTTTCATTTTTTTATCCACAAGGTTCAAAACCGAATCCTTTTTCAAATATGTTATGCAAAAACTATGAAGAACATGGATTTCAAGATGTCTTGCTACCTCCAGAAAACAAAGAGGGCGAAAAAACTATAGGATGTCCAAAATGTCCTCCAGGCAATAACAGACTTGAAAAGTACACAGGGCTTATAAAAGATGGAAAGCCTTATAAGGTTACAAGAAAGACCTACACAAGAACTGCGATAAACTACAGTACAAGAGCAGTACTTTATGGAAGCTTGTTTTCTTTGGTGGCTGTTGCCAAAACTGATGACAGAGGACTTTATTATGAAGGTAAGATAGAAGGAATTACAAAAGAAGATTTAGATTGTATAAGCGAAATAAGAATTGGAAAGTATACTTCTGTTGGATTTGGAATTGCCAGGTTATTAGTAAGTGATGATAAAAAAGAAGAAAATAGAGAAAAAACCTTAAAGAAGCTAAGGGATTTTTCAGATAGATACAAACAAGGCAAGGACAGAGATGCAAATGGCAGCTTTTTAGCACTTTATTTTCGTTCTAACGTCTTGTTTAAAGCAGACTCAGTAACAAATAAATATATGGAAACTGAGGAGTATGCTCAAGTTTTAAAAAGAAGTTTAAAGATACCAAATGAATTTGAAATTGAGGAAATTTTTAGTCAGTTTGGCATTTACAGAGGTTTTGATACTTCTTATGAAAAGCCTCAAAGGAAAGAGACTTTTTTAACTGCACCAGCAGGCACAGTGTTAGTATTGAAAAGTTCTTTAGAGCCTGAAAAGATTTATGAGATTTTATCTCAAGTAAATGGCTTTGGCGAAAAGTGCCAAGACGGTTATGGCGAGTTTGAATTCTACTTTGGAGGGATGGTTTGATATGAATCATCAGGAAATAACTAAGAAGATTATAAGCTGGGTTGAGGAGATAGGAAATAATAAAAATTTCTGGAATAATCAAAAGGATTTGGGCAAGACAAATATAAGATCAACAGCTGCTGCAATTTTAAATGCAGAATGTTATGAAGAGGCAAGACTGTTTATTGAATACAAGACATCACGCAAAGATAGCGGCTGGGATGCGAATTTTAAGGACCAAAAAAAGTTTGGAGAATATATAATCAAAAAAATGGATGAAATTTACGAAATGTGCCAGAAGAATGACAAAGAAGCACTTAAATATATTGCTAAGTTTTTTGGATATTTATATTGGAAGATATATGGAATTGTAAATGCAGGTTAAACATATTGTCTAAACTGATTTTAAGGAGGGTGTTTCTTGGTGCTGTTTTTTGACAAATTTGAAAACAAATATATTTTAAAAGGGATGATTGAAGCGGTTACCCCTGTGCACATTGGTGCCTCAAGAGACAGGTTTGATCCTTTAGAAATAGATAACGGGATTTTGAGATATCAATCAGACAACAAACCATATATACCTGGCAGTTCGCTTAAAGGTGTTTTAAGAACATATATAGAAACAATACTCTCGAGCGGAATTATCAAAGATAAAGAAGGAAAGCCATTTAAAAGTTGCTTTATTACAACAAAATCATGCTATTCTGAACATGAAAAGGAGATTGAGAAATTAAAAGAAGATAAGGGGAAAGACCCTTCAAAATATGCTGAGGAGATTTATAAAATAATGTGCGATACATGCAAACTGTTTGGTTCACAGGAAATGGCGTCAAAGATATACATTCAAGATTTGAAAATTGTTGGGGATTATAAAATAGGTGTGCGAGACGGAATTGGTATAGACAGAGATACTGGTACAGCTGCAAAAGGTATAAAATACAATTTTGAAGTAATAGAACCGGGGGCAAAATTTGAACTATATATGACTTTTGAAAATATAGAACAAAGATACGAACCAATTTTAGAACTAATAATAAATGCACTGAAAAATGGAGAAATAAAGGTTGGAGGCAAGACTTCAAGAGGTCTTGGTACAATTAAACTGGTTGATTGGATAATCTATAAAATTGATAGAACAAATTTAACAGAATATATTACAGAGGGCTTAAAGAGCACAATGATCTGGAGGTGATAGAATGTTCAAAAACCTGATAAATCAAGCAATATTAGAATTTGTTATGAGAACGCAAAGTCCTTTATATATAAAGTACAACACCGAAACGCTTGACCCGACTGCATTTGACGGAACATTTATATATACCATTCGAAACAATCAGCGAATCCCTATTTTACCCGGAACTTCTGCAAAAGGTGTTTTCAGGAGCAGGGCAGAAAAAATTTTGCCAGGCAGCTGTGATATTTTTAACAAACTAAGGAATTGTGGCGATAGAATTTTGCAGGAAGAAAGGCGGAATAATAACAATAATCAAGATAAGAAAGTTAATAATAATTTTCTCGGAAAAGAGAGATATGAAAAGAGCTGTCCTGCTTGTAAGCTATTCGGTTCAAAAGCTTTAAAAAGCAGAATACTCTTTAGTGATGCCATAGCAAGAGATAACTTTGTAATTTCACAGCGGAGTTCAACACCCATCGACAGAATAACTGGCGCAGCAAAACAGCGTGGGCTCAACTCTTTTGAATATGTGGAGTATGCTGAATTTGACTGTAAAATAGTTTTTGTAAACTTTTTCAACTGGCACGTTAAAACAATATTAGAAATAATAGAAGACATAAATGAAGGGTTAGTAACTTTTGGAGGATATACATCGAAAGGTTTTGGTAGGATGGTAGTAAATGATGTAAAACTGACAGTTCGATACTACGGCAAAAATCCACCGGGGTACCAGTTCAATGGAATTTATGGCGAAAAGACAATTTCAGGCCTTGAAAATATTCGCACTCTTTTTAAGAACGTGAATATTGCTGAAGAAGTTAGGAAGGTGAATTTAGCAGATGAGCCAGTCTTATGAGTTTGTTCCTTTTGTAGATTTTCAGGAATTTAACGAAAAAGATTTTGACAAAAATGGTACAATAAAGTTAAGGATTGAAACCCTGAGTTATTTGCACATGGGTTCAGGAGAATATACAGAGAAAGCTGGTCTGATTTACAGGACCTTTTTAAAAACCAATGGTATATATACAATCCCAGGAAGTTCGCTCAAAGGTTGTATTAGGACATTAGCTGAAATGGTATCGCATGGATGTATGGCTGTACTGCCTCAAAAAGAGGTTCAAGACAAAATTCCTGTTAGAAAGACTCACAGTTTTTCTCAGAGTTGTATTTTATGTGATATGTTTGGCACGAGAGGGAAAAAGAGCAAGGTGCTTTTTAGTGACTTTAAGGCAACAAAGATTTCGCAAAATCAAGTAGAGATTATAAGGGTAGCTAAGTCCTATACCCCAAATGTTAATGCTCAAATTTATAAAGATAGCAAAGGGCAGATTAAAGGATATAAAGTGTATCTTCATGGCAGAGATTACGAGAGGGGCGAGGTTGCACTTGAAGCAATACGTCCGGGTACTGTATTTGAGGGTGAAGTGATATATCAAAATCTTTCAGATACTCAACTTAAACTTTTATGTTTTGCCCTGGGGCTGAGCGGACTTGACCTCAAAATTGGGTATGGGAAAAATCATAATTTGGGCAGTATACGAATCACGGCTGTTGATGAATTTTACAAACAGAAAGCTTTTGAATATGAAAAGATATCAGACAAAAATATACAGAACAATATTAAAAAGCTAAAGGAAGTTTTGAAGTTTAAATAGATTAAATTAACCTCCAAAAATTTTTCACAAGAGGTGTATTCTTTTTATGAAAGACAGAAAAGAGCTGATAAAAATTACAAAAGTTGTTTTAGAGTATATGAAAAAGCTTGAGAGTGCAAATATTGTTGCTAATCTATTTAATATCATGATCATTACAGTCAAAAAGGAAGCTAAGACCAAACAAGATCAGATGAGAAGATTTTTAGAGATAGCCTATAGTTTTAAAGACAAAGAAAATATAAAACAGTTTTCAGGTGGTAAAAAAGCCTTAGATTCTGCAGAAAGGTTTTTAAATGATTTTTTTAAGGTGTCGAAAGAAGGCAGTGAATTTGTTTTGAATAATAATTTATTAAAAGACCTTGATATAGATGAACTTCACTATGTTTTCGGTTGGTGCAGAAGACTTTTGAAAACTTAAAATTAGCAGGAGTCATTTAAAATGAGAATCTATGTAGAATTTGAAGGCAAAGATCCAATTGTTGTAAATATAAATTACAACAGAGCTGTTAATCATTTTATTTACAGCATATTAGATTCTGAAGAGTACAGAGATTTTTTGACTAACCAGGCATACAAGGCAGACGGCAGAATTTTCAAGTTTTTCACTTTTTCAAGGTTACAGGGCGATTTCAAGGTTTTTGAGAAAAAAGGACAGAAGGTAATGTTATTTAGTAATACTGTAAGACTTATTATATCATCTCCGGTAGAAGCTTTTATAAGTTCGTTTATAAAAGGAATTTTAAAAAAGAATACAATAGATTTTTGTGGTAATGAAGTATTTTTAAAAAGAGTTGATTTATGGCAGCAAAAAGGCTTCAAAAACAGATGTATTATTAAAATGCTGACTCCAGTAGTGGTTTACAGAAAAGATTCAAAAACTGTTTTAAATAGAAGATTTCTCTCACCATTTGAAGAGGATTTTGAAATGGTGATTAAGGAAAATATTAAATCAAAACTTAAAGCCCTGGACATTACAACTGAAAAATTTGATTTTTCTATAAAACCGCTAAATGTAATTGAAGAAAAAGATAAAAAAATAATAAAAATATCAAACGATTTTGTTATTGGATGGATGGGAAAGTACTTGATTGAAGGAACAAAAGAGACTATTGAAATAGCATATTACAGCGGATTAGGAGCAAAAAATAGCCTGGGATTTGGAATGTTTGACATTGTTGCTTAGGGAAGCTACAAATGGGGAGTGTGTATCCCTTCCGTGCCCTTGCAAACTTCTATAAATCCCCAAAGGGCAGGCTACAAACCGTTAGATAGCTTGATCCTATTATATCAAGATTATGCACTACTGTTAATATTTTTATATCGAAACATCTGTGGAAAACTCAAATTGGTCAAGAAAAATCAAAAAGGGAAAGCCATTCATACCTTTCCGTCTATCCATCTGTTGCCAGCAATATAATCTGCTCCTAATACTTCAATTCTGAAACCGAATACAAAGTAAACCTTAAAAATTTGCCAACGAAGATCAATCAACATGACTTTTTGTCAAAATGCAAGAATATAAACGTAATACAGCATAAATTTTACACAAGATCTTCATGTTTGATTAAATTTATGAATAATTAGTCCTTATTAAGATCTAATTTATTTACGACTGTACTATATTTGCCATAATTCTAATTTACAACCTTTTGGACAAGAAGCAAAAATTATATTTCCAACCATATTTAGTTTTAACGGTAGATTGTGAGAATAACAATGAGGTTTATGAGTTTCAAAATAATTAAGTATAGTTTTTTTGGGAAGAGAAGAGGTATATCCACAATTTTCACACTTTAGGTGTGTAATAAAATTAATGTCAACATCGACTATAAGCCCGTCAGATTCTTCACACGAAGGACATCTCTCATTTGATTGCAAAAATTTTATAAATGAAAATGGCTTAGAAAGATAATGATTTTTATTATTTATTTTGTTTTGATGGTATTCTTCCAATACTTTGAGAAGGCTATTTAGTAAATCCTCATCTATTTTATGTAAATTATTGGTAGTTATCTCATTATATAGGTTGTTTTTTATAAATTGTTTAGAATTTTTAAGAAGTGTATCAATATAACTGTGATGCACAAATTTACACACATTATGTGCGCAAGAATGCACTACAACTAAATTATACTTATAGTAACTAGATGTTATTTCAGGAATGCCATATACTAATAAGTCTTCTGCGATTAATATTGGGAACCAACAAAAATTATTTATAAATTGTTCATTAGTGCAATCATTATAAAAATATACTATATCTTCTTTCTCTGCAATAATTTTAATATCTAATTTATTTTCTACGCTTTTCAAAAAATTTTTAAAGGACAGTAGATTGTCTTGGAAAGTAGAAGTTGGATGGCATATTATAAATTGATTTTTTGCAACTTTTGAAAGAATGCTTTCACTAATATCCATAGAAGTGTCCCAAAAGGACAATCTTTCAAAATTCTCGTTTTTTAAGTATGTTATTAATTCACTTGAGGAAACATAGTTATGACGTATTGTATAATTAATCAGAAAGTCAAAAAACGAATTTTTGGAAATTCTATTTTTTAGGAATTTATAATTACCAACAATGATAAACTTGCCTTTGGCACGTGTCATAGCCACATTCAAAAAGCGTTTCGCATAGTTAATTTCTGACGTTGAAAACATAGGTCCCATGTATTTCATACGATAGCTTTCAACAGTGTCAAATATAATAATGTCGCACTCTGAACCTTGAAATTTGTGAACAGTTGCAACTTTGATTTTTTTCTTTAATTCTTCATTTGTTTTTTGAGAAATATCTTTTAATATTAACCTTATTAATTTGGCCTGAAGACGATAAGGTGTGATTATTCCTATGCTTTCAATTTTTCTATTTTTTGCAGCTTTTAGAGCCAGAAAGGTGTCTACATATGCATTCAAAATATTTATTCTTGAGGTCCCTGCGAGTTTATTATTTTTTTTTATTATGAAGCCTTATACAAATCGACGGCAATTCACCAACATCTACAAATGTCAGAGATTTAAAGGAATACCGATAGGAATAATTTTTTCTTCTTCTGTTTCAAATCTATAATAATATTTAACATTTTCATATTTACCGTTATCAGTTGCTTCATAATATTCAAACATGAAAACACCATTTAAAAGTGAAAAAGTTATTGGACCTATTTTTTTAAGTTCATCAATTTCTTTATTTAATGCAGTCCTAAATTCGTTTATTGTTTCGGCTAATTTTTCAGCAATATTTTTTCCATTTATAATTCCGACCTTTCTCTGGTTACTGAAATAGTTTCAAGTTATATTTTATATATACCCCTTATTTTACCTTTTTGACAAGCTGTTTGAGATGAGTTTTACCAAAGAGGAGTTGATAGACACAATCAAACATGCACTTGAAACAAATCCAAAATGGTTTAAATTGGATAATATTATAAAAAAATATACAATTGATGTTGAGAAATGCACAAGGTATAGGATAAAATTAAATTGTATAAAGATTTTGTCAAGTGAAGGTGTATCATTTGTAAAAAGTGCAGGAAGGACATATAATTCAGGCTTATCTTTTAAAGGTGCGGTGAGGTCGTTTATCACAAAAGCATTAAAAATACTTTGCTCAAATAATATAAAGAATTTACCTCGCAACACCTTTTGTTGAGCTTGTTACGCAAAATATATTGAGGTTTTTGAAAGTTTAAACAACCTGTTTGATAAATATAAAGTGGGGTGTTAGAACAATGTATAACTATAAAAAAGCACAATCAATTCTGAGATTTTGGCTTGGCATAGAATCATTAATTCCTAATGAACCACCCAAAAAAGATAAAAATAACAAATTTACTATATATGAATATTCAACAAATGGCAACAAGAAACTGCCATGGCTTAAGATAGATAAGCTGGTTCCTGGGAATAAAGCTGATGTAAGAAAAAGCAAAAATATTGAAGAAAGTAATGAAGACGCAAAAGAAAACCTCAAGGGAAAAAATACAGAAAAAATGCCTTTGTACAAGTGTTTTTTTGGAATATTTGAAGTATATGAATTTTTAGATGCATTCAACAGTAAAACACCCTTATTTTATTCAAACAAAGATGATAAAGAATGCATTGAGTTAAAAGAAAAATTCAGGAATAAAGAAAGTTTTGTGTTTTATGTACAAATAGATAACAATGGTAAACCGATTGCTGAGACATTTCATCTGAATATGTTTTTATGGATGATAGGATATATCTATACAACAAAAGATATTAATTCAGTAA
>FPIC01003966.1_pt1 | contig 15406 bp, 8 predicted proteins | sample 1504481 | NCBI WGS metagenome assembly FPIC01 (sample SAMEA4475357, study PRJEB15587) | soil metagenome | biome: Soil; feature: Field | place: India | collected 2015-03-11 | depth 0 m
GAGCCTGGGAATCAACCAATCTATAGTAACTGCAAATACGAAGGTAAGGAGATAAACAAAGATTTTCATCCTCAGATACTTTTTCATCTAATACACCTCTTAAGAATTCAAAGTCTTTTCCGTTTGCACTTAACTCACACTATTGGTATTTTCTACGCTAATAGGACTATTTACTTGTAATTCCTATAAGCATCAGTACTCCGCCAGTTTGCCATCTTCCGCCCCAGGTTACTGGGTATGCATATGGATTCTTTTCACTTGGCCAATTCTTCCAAACCTGAGTACTTGCCTGGAACCACATACCATTATACCAAAGTGGTATTGCAGGCATATCTTTCAAGAAGATTCCAGCAATTTGTTCAACTATCTTCTTGTTAGCGGCAATATCTTCCATAGGAGTAGAATTCAGTTGTGTTATTAAATCAAAGAGTTTTGGATTGTTGTACCTTCCGAAGTTACCATTGTACATGTATTTATCAAAGTTAGAGTTGAAGAGCCAGTTAAACATTGTCCATGGTGAGACACTCATCTGTGAGTTGAAGTTGTTAATCGCCATGTCAAAGTTACCACTTGTTAAGTCTTCCCAATATTTACTGAAATCTGGGAACTGAGCTTCAGCATTGATACCTACGGCTCGTAGTTGCGATGCTATAAGCTTAATTGACTCCATCCAATCCGTCCAACCGAATGGGACAATGATTGAGACTTTAAACTTGCTACCATCGGGCGCTTCCCTGTAACCATCTTTATTGATATCTTTATATCCTGCTTTATCGAGTAAATCCTTTGCTATTTTTGGATCATACTTGAAGCCAAATTGTTTTACAGCATTTTCTGGATAGTATTTCATCCAACCTTTGATTGGCAAGAATCCAACGGGGTTACTTGGCAATACTTGACCTTCAAAGACAGTTCGGCAAATAATGTTGGGATCTATTGCATATGCCATAGCCCTTCTAAGGTTGGGATCGTTCAAAGGTTTCTTTGTGGTGTTGATAAACAAGAAAGCGGTATTATCAGAGAGCATATAGGGTTCTTTTGCAAACCAAGTGTGGATGTCTGAATATGTTTTCTTCAGCGTAGGAACACCTGGTAGGAAGAAGTTTGAAATATCCAATTCACCCTTCATTATCATTCCAAGTGCTACGTTGTTGCTCAGAACTCTTAAATAAACTATCCTTTTTGGTTTTGGTTGTCCGAAGACCTTGTTGCCCCACCAGTTATCGTTTCTTAGATAAACCATTCTGTCATCGGAATATGTTTCAGGCATGTAAGGTCCTGTGCCTATCGCCTTTTCGTTTGCACCTGTTAAAATCTCGTCCTTTGACATCTTTGACCATATATGTTCTGGGATAATTGGTAGTTGGTACAACTGGTAGTTCCATTCGTGATATCTTGGAGATGAGAATGTGAATACTACGGTATAATCGTCAGGTGTATCAACCTTTGCAATCCAATTCCACAGATAGCTGTAGGAAATCTCAGGTATCTTCTTTGCAAGTTCAAGTGTAAACTTTACATCTTTCGAAGTGAATGGCATCCCGTCATGCCACGTAACTCCTTTTCTAAGTTTAATCTCGAAAGAGTTTTTCGATGTCCACTTTCCACTTTCTGCAAGCCAAGGAATTAGTTCATCCTTAAGTGGGTCGTATCCATACAGCGTTTCGTAAATTAACCCAACAGTTCCTGTGACCGCATTCCACGGAGTGATTGGGTTCCAGTTTGATGGTGGTGCCCACATACCTCCGCCTGCATACAACGTTTCATCACGTTTGTAAACAACATCAGCAAATATGACTGTTGTCAATACAACCGCGAAAAGTGCTAACAGGAAAAACCTTTTCATACCAACCCCTCCTACATAAATGATTTGCCCAAAAGGGCGGGGATGTTATCCGCTGGTATTTTATTTATGTAAATATTTACATTCATACTCTTGATAAGTCTTTAAATTTTGTTTCATATGATAATTTTGTGTAGAGCCATTGCGAAATATATTTTTCTGAAAATATTCACATATTTATGCCTTTTGTTAGTCTCACGAACAAAATCCTCTAGACTTTTTGGAATTCTTTCAAAAAACTATTGCAAAATTTGAAATGATTAGTGGTATAATATACAAGTGAGTAAGTTTCGGCTTAGTAGAATAATTTTTTTGAAGCAGGATTTCAATCACAACCAAAGGGGGGAGATTACATGCGGAAAGTTTTCCTAGGGGTACTTATTATTCTCACCATTGTTTCCACTATAGCGTTCTCTCAAGTAACGTATTCAACACCGTTAGCAAGGTTTTACTACGAAGTGAAAGCACTACTTGAAAATCCAAACGTGGATATTAGAGAAGCACTAGAATCATTACTTCAAAAGTATGAACCTGTTGTTGAACCAATCTTACCTCCAGGCGAGTACGAAGAGTACAGTCTTAGGTTGTCTGAGCTTGACAAAGCGCTGTTAGAAAACGGGATATGGATTACAAGGGCAACTGTTGAAATCTTCAACCAGGAAATCGTTGAAGGTCCCTTCCTTTTGAATTACGACAGAGAGACGGGTCAAGCGACAGGTTTGATAACAAAACTGAAGGCTGGTAAATACAATGTTATCGTCAAAGTCCTTGGGTTGGTTGATAAGAAAGATGAACGAATTGTTGCGTATGGTCGAAAAGATGGAGTAGAAGTTGTAAGAGATAGGATTTCTTTAGCAAATATTCCGCTTAATGTCCTTGTTGGTTCTGGTGGAGTTCTTATCAACGCTCTTATAGATTTCCAAAACACAGAGTTCATTCCTGGTGAAGTTGAAAATGCTGAACCCGCCAACGGTGCTACGGATGTATTGCCTAATGTAACTTTATCTTGGTCTTCGCAACGAGCGAAGATGTATGATATTTACTTTGGAGAAGAAGGAAGTCTGCAGCTGATTGAAAAGAACTACTTTGACAATAAATACGAAGTCAAAAACCTTAAACCATCGACAACTTATCAATGGAAAATTGTAGCCAAGAATGCCTTTGGCGAAACCGAGAGCCCTGTTTTCACGTTCAGAATAGGCGATGCTCCAACTGTACCAGAAAATCCTGTTCCATACGATGGTGCACAGAAGGTTTGGATTGAACCACGCTTAATGTGGCAGGCACAAAGAGCAGCAAGCTACGATGTTTACCTTGGAAAATCACCTGATGAATTACAACTTGTTGCAACTGTTGATGAACCGGAATACGATACGCAACGACTCGAACTTGGAACGGTTTATTACTGGAAAGTCGTAGCAAAGAATGCCTACGGAGAGACGGAAGGACCAGTGTGGATATTCTCCACAGGTGACGTTCCAACAAAACCCGAACTTGCCGAACCAAAAGGTGAGAAAGTATGGCTCCAGCCAACGTTCAAATGGACAAGCGAAGATGCGAAAGAATACGAGGTGTATCTTGGTGAGGAAATTGACAAACTCGAACTCGTAGCTACAACTACAGAAGCTGAATTTACCTTGCCATACGAGCTACCTATGGACACAACATTCTTCTGGAAAGTAATTGCAAAGAACGACTTTGGAACAAACGAAAGCGACGTAGAAATGTTCAAAACTGGTAAAGCCCCAGAGTTTGTTCAGATTGTAAGCCCACTTGATGGAGAGGAAGACGTCTGGAAAGCCCCAGAACTTAGCTGGGAATTTGAATGTGCTGATGTGTATGATGTGTACCTTGGAAAAGAACCGACAGAATTGGAACTCGTCGCAGAGGATGCTACAAGCAATACACTCGTTGTGAAAGACCTCGAACTTGGGACAACGTATTACTGGAAAGTCGTTGGAAAGAACAGATTCGGACAAGCAGAAAGTCCGATAGTTAAATTCACTGTTGGAAATGTTCCAGCAACTCCATTCAATCCAGAACCAGCTGATGGTGCTGTTGACCAATTCAACAACTTAGTGTTGAGATGGGAAAGTGCAAAAGCTGATGCATATGACCTCTACTTGGGATTCTCAGAAGATGCACTTGAACTTTATTTGGAAAATATCAAAGAGAGTGCGGTTGAGGTTTCGAACTTACTGTTTGGAACAACATATTACTGGAAAGTTGTTGCAAAGAATAGATTTGGCAACACAGAAGGACCTGTTTGGAAATTTACAACAGGTCAGGTCCCAGAACAACCAAGAGCTGTTTATCCAGAAAATGGAGCGAAAGAAGTTCCTGTTGATGTAACACTCAAGTGGGTCAGTGAAAGAGCAGAAGAATTCGAACTCTACTTCGGAACAGTTAAATTGGATCTTGTTGACAAACTTGAAACAAATGAGTACACGTTACCACAGCTCCATTTCGGAACTGAATACAAATGGAAAGTTGTTGCAAAGAACATATTCGGAGAAGTTGAAAGTGAAGTATTTACGTTCAGGACAAAACTTCCAACAATTCAAAAGCAAGAAGTTTTAGGTGGAGCTGGTCAAGATACTTCAAGAAGAATTATTAAGACAGCTGATGGAGGATACATACTTGTTGCAAGTACACAGTCCAGCAAACTTCCAGAGTTCAAAGGTGAGTCCGACATACTTGTGGTGAAATTGACAAAAGAACTCGATGTTGAATGGATGAAACTACTTGGTGGAGCTGGCTGGGATGAAGCAGCGGATGTCAAGGAAGTCGAGGATGGATATATCGTTCTTGGATACACATTATCGAAACAAATCGCCGATCAAGTTAACAAAGGCGGATGGGATTACTTGCTCGCAAAACTTGACAAAGAAGGCAATACCAAATGGCTCAAACTATATGGTGGTACAGGTAACGATATACCATCTAGATTTATTGTAACATCCGAAGGCGGATTCCTTATCGCTGGTACAACGAACTCAGTGAATGGTGATACTGGTGGAAATATCGGAACATGGGATAGCTGGTTACTTAAACTTGATGCAGAAGGTAATATTGTAGCAAGCAAGACATTCGGTGGCTTAGATAGGGATAAAGCAGTTGATGTTATTGAACTTGAAGATGGATACCTTGTAGCGAATGTCACGTACTCGCTCGAAGGTAACATACCATACAACCACGGAACATCTGATATCTGGTTGTTCAAAGTAAGCAAGGACCTCAAAGATATAACACTTAACAAGGCTTACGGTGGAACTGACCAAGATGAAGTTTCAAGAATCATTAAGACAAACGATGGTAACTTCTTGATAGTTGGATACACCACATCCGTCGATGGTGATATCCAAGTAAATGCGGGCTTCTGGGACATACTCATAGCAAAAATTGATCCGAAAGGTGGAATCATATGGCTCAAGACATTCGGAGGTTCTGAAGAAGACATTGCATACGCAACCGCAGAATTCCCAGACGGTGGATTTGCAATAGCTGGACACACACTCTCGAAAGTCGATGGTCGAAAAGGTGCTGCTGATATCTGGTTAATTGACATAGATAACGATGGTAACCTTAGATGGTCTAAGACATACGGTGGTAGCTTGGCTGACTATGCAAACGATGCGTTTATAGACGAAGACGGAACAATAATAATTTTAGGTACATCTTTCTCAAGAAACGGAGACATCGGTAAGAACATAGGCGGTAGCGACGTTTGGATATTCAAACTGAAATAAAAACTCTGTTCAAAAAATCCAAAATCGGCGCTCGAAAGGGCGCCGATTTTTTTGTCCGAGGAATCTCAAAAAACATCTTGAAAAATTCGCGTTTAAATGATAAAATAACATACGCTCAGGGTTAGTGCCGAGGTGGCGGAATTGGCAGACGCGGTTGACTCAAAATCAACAGGGGTTCAAACCCCGTGCGGGTTCAAGTCCCGCCCTCGGCACCAAAATGCAAAAGCGGTGGGAAATTTCCCACCGCTTCTTTTTTTACTTATTGGAGCTATGGCTATCCAAGAAGTCTTAGAACATTCTGTGCGTTCACATTAGACTGTCCAAGTATACCCGCTGTCGCTTGTTGCTGCAATCTTGTTCTAATCCATTCCATAACGCCACGTGCCATGTCTGTGTCTGTTAAAACACTCACGGAGGAGGTGAGGTTTAACATAGTGCTGCTAAGTTCCCGTGCCGCTCCTTCCAGCCGGTTCGTCACGCTACCAACATAACTTCTCGTATTTGAAACAGTTTCTATCGCTCTATCAAGAGCTTTTAATGCATTTTGAGCATTTTCGGTGCTGTTGAGATTTACATTCTCAAGTCCAAGAGACTTAATGTCCATGCCCGGGAGGGTAACTTTCATCTGTTGCCCTTCATTTGGACCAAGTTGCACTTGCATATTTCTTATATCACCGCCTAAAACCCTTCTGTTATTATAAGTAGTCTGTTCAACCACCCTGTTTATCCCTTGAGCCAGCTGAGAAAATTCCTGTTGAAGTGCTGCACGGTCACTTTCCGAAAGCGTGCCATTTGAAGCTTGAACTGCGAGTTCTCTCATTCTTTGAAGATTGTTTGAAATGCTTTGAAGACCACCTTCTGCAACATTCATAACACCGATTGCGTTGTACGTACTCATCATAGCCTCACGATAACCGTTGATTTGCGAACGTATCCGCTCGGCTATCGTCCCAAAAGCCACGTTCTGTTGTATTGGTACAGTTGCCTGTGCCAAACTCTGCATCTGGCTATTGTGATGCGTTTGTAAATTTTGAAGGTACCTAATAGCCCACATTCCTACGTTGTTATTAATCCTCATAACCATCCCTCCCTACCGGCATGGACGGGGAATAAATATCGCAAAAATCTAATAAACTTTATCTAGCCATTTCTTGTGCTCTAATATATTAGACCATCGATGGGTGAAAATCGTTCAAAGGGAATTTTGTGATAAATTTATAGGAACCAATGTTATCATTCCAGAAAAATAAAATCGAACAACGGCAAAAAACATGTCAAAATTGATAAAAGTATCTTAAAAAAAGGGCCAAAAACTTTCTGCGATTTGTTCAGTGAAAGTCGAAGCACAAGAGGCAGTAAATGGAAAAGCGCGAATAACCTTAAGCGATTTTTCAAAAGCAGCATTTTAATGGTCAAAGGGATATAATTTACAAGATTTTGTTATTGAATGCAAGTCTTTTTGCATAAGTGCCCGACTATTATCTACGAATAACGAAAGGAGATGGTTAAAATAGGTCTTAAAATCTCAAGGGTTGGAATAATAGGTACCGCTCCACACAGGTTTTTGGATATAACTTTGGTAAGTGAAGTTGAAAACTTGAGATATTTTCATTTCTCTTCTGATAATGAAGCGTTTCAGGCTCTTCTTGATGTTGGATTGGCATGGGACGATTTCACTAGAAAATTTAGCGGTAGAAGGTTTTCATGGGATACTTTTTACAGAAATTACGCGTCGTATTTACGACCTGAAAAGAAACTGATAGACATACTACCAACTGAAATGCTTCGAGTAGTAACGCACGAAATCTCGAAAAGCGATATGGTTTGGGTTGGGGACAATGATTTCGATAGCTCTTTCGTTTTTGCAACGCTCTTGGGAATACTGGGCATTCCATATGTATTAACTTTCAAGGAAACAAGAATATATCCAAACGAATTTGAGTTTTTTGCTCTTGAGAACGCAGAGCGAATTATAGTTCCACATGATGGATATTTGGAACTCTTAAGGAAGAAGTATAATAAAGATTTCTCAGAAAAAATAGAATATGCAGATGTCGATTGGCGCTCAAAAGTGGTCTACGATTTTCTTGAGAAACAAAAAGTTCGAAAACTATCTGAAATGGACAACAAAATTCATGTGTGCATTCTGAGCGGGAGAGTAATTTGGGACAAAAATGAGACAAGATCTCGTGGAAGATATTATTACGTAGACATAATTGAGGAACTCCTTAAGGCTGGATTTACTGTACATCTCCATACGAAGGCATTGATTAAATCTGTTAATGAACCAATCTTTGAAAAAGACAATCCATATTTTAAATTGAAACAAAGGTACCAGAATTCATTTTTTATTGAGCAACCGATTAATCTTCTAAAACCAGAAGGATATCTTGAATTAATGAAATATGACCTGGGATTACTTACATCTGGAGCAGCGACTGAGGACCCTGAGTTTATGGAGTTTGAGCAGTACAACATTCCAAACAGATATTATGAATACCTAATGGCTGGAGTTATCCCAATTGCTCCTGAAGGAACATTAAAGTATATGGAAAAAAATTACAACAACGTCATCTTTTTCAAACATTGTAAAGAGATTCGTGATAAACTAAGGAATACTTGTATTTCAACAGTTCCTGAGAAATTCTTTTGCGACCTCATAAAGGTGGTAGTCAGCTCTTATTGATAGATTTACTTACAGAAACGGGGTGGGCGAATGGAAAGTTTAGTTTCCAACAGGATAACTCTTTTTACAGGCAACTTCAGCGGTTCTAATACAGTTGCTCTGTACAAATTTCTGAAATCAAATCAGAATATTTTTGACGTGAAATTAATTATTAGGAGTGGAAACAATTCCTTAGAAGAACTTGAGTTTATCAAAACTTCCAGGTTTTTAATTTATACGGCTTATTATCCAATAAAATATTCAGACGGGCAAATTGTTATTCAAACTTGGCATGGTTTTCCATTAAAAACCCTTGGTGTTTTAAATCAAAATGATTGCTTGCGAGATAATGGAATATACGTTGACTATTTAGCAAGATCAGACATTGTTTTGTCTTATTCCAAAACATACCAGACATTTTACAATGCTTGTTTTCCCACATTTGCTAGTAAATATTACATTACTGGCATGCCACGAAATGATTTTTTATTTCTTCCTTTTGAAAGAGTAAAAGAAAACCTCGAAAGGATATTTGGGATTTGCAAGAGTTCTGAAAAGTTCATTCTTTTTTCGCCGACTTACAAATTATCAGGATACAGGGGGGATGACTATCTCCAAACATCGTATTTTGAGTATCTTGACCAAATTTTTAGTGATGAATTTATTTCGTTTTTGGATGAAATCAACAGCGTTTTGTTTTTAAAACTACATCCTGTTGAAGAAAGGTTCCTTGAATCTTCAGGTTTAATCAAGAAAATCTTTCAGTCAGTAATGAACCGACAAAGAATTTTCTTGATCAAAGACGAAGATTTGAAAAGAAATTTCACAGACCTTTATGAATTACTACCATGCTTTGATTTGCTTATAACAGACTACTCTTCTATTGCCTACGATTGGCTTTTAACCGACAAGCCTGTAGTTAACTATATACCAGACAGGGAATTATACAAGAAGCAAAGAAACTTTCTGGTAGAACCTTTGGAGTTGTGGGTTCCAGGAGCTATAGCTAAGAATGTTCACGAGCTTCAAAGGGAGATACAGAATTCTTTGAGTGACAAGAATTATCAGAAAAACAAAAGAGAATTGCTGAAGAGAATTGTACACCACTATATGGACTCAAAATCTTCGGAACGGGTCTTCAATTTGATTAGAAGTATCTATGAACAGATTGGTTAGACAGATAGACATAGACTTTAGAGGTGATAGCATGAGCTATTTTAACATGAGAAATCAGTTAGGTATAAGGGACAATCGCATAGCGCTCATAACACATAATTATTCTGGTTCAAATTCTTTGGCACTTTATAAGTTTCTGATGCAGAAAAAGCCGACCAACGTTGAGTTCAGATTGGTTTCTCAATATTCGGTGATGAATGATAAAGATACTAAAGATTACATAGCGTCTTCAAAGGTTGTGTTCACTACGTTTGTACCCTTTAAGTTTAGTAAAGAGCAGATTTGTGTTCAAAGTTGGCATGGCTTTCCTTTGAAAACCCTTGGATTACTCGACCCAAAAGATGAAAAAAATTTGGGATATATTTTGGAAATGATAAGTAAAACAGATATTGTGTTGTCCTATTCAAGTCTGTATACTACGCTTTTCAATTCTTGTTTTCCACTGACATACGACAATTACGCAATCACTGGTATGCCGAGGAACGATTTTCTTTTCTTAGATAGAGAAACCTCTGTTAGAAATCTTGCCAAAATCACCAGACTTAGGGAACATGACCTGAGAAAATCACAAATCATTTTCTACATGCCATCGTATAGAGTTACAAAATATAGAACGGACAGACAAGAAACTCTAAGTATTGTTGAGGAAACTTTTTTCAACGAAGAGTTCAAAAGGTTCTTAGAGAGGGAGAACTACTTTCTTATTATAAAGCTACATCCATTTGAGGATTCCAAGGCTTACGAAATGATGGACCGTTCTCCAAGTAAGCGAATAGCCTTTGTTACAGACTCTGAACTAGAGAAAAATTTCCTGGACTTCTATGAATTGCTACCTGCTGGAGACATTTTAATAACGGATTACTCATCCGTCTATTTTGATTGGTTATTACTTAACAGGCCAATAATTTTCTTTGTTCCTGATATTGAATTCTATACTGAACGAAGGGATTTTCTATTGGAACCTTTGGACATATGGATGCCGGGTCCGATTTGTCACAACACAAACGAACTGATAAGGTCCATAAGTGAAGTTCAAAACGATACATCATCTTACGCGTCTAATAGAAAATTTGTAACCGAAAGCGTACACGAGTTCAGAGATAACAAATCTTCCGAGAGAGTGTGGAATCTCTTTCAGGAGTTACTAAGTGGATCGCGTATGCTTCCAAAAAGTAAGCTAGTTTATAAAAACCTTGGCTTTTTGCCGGTGAATGCGATAAGCTACGAGTATCTAGAAAAAATGTTGTTGGAAGGCAGATTCGAAGAGGTAATAAAACTTTTAACAGAGGAGACCAACCCTACCGAATATTATCAATTTATGGCATTGGCAATCTCCTATCTTAATCTCGGCTTAAAAGAAGAAGCTCTAAAAAACATCGAAAAAGCCCGGACATTAAAACCAGAAGACGGCGAAGTCTTGGTTAATTATTCGGAGATCTTATATCTAAATAATAAGCTCTCTCAGGCGGCTGAGATAGCTATCCAGGCTTTGGAGTACGTTGAAAACGATAGTCATTTGTACGATATTTTGTACGATTTTACTTCTGAAACAGGAGAACATGAAATAGCTTTAAACTTTGCGCACCTTGCAGCAGCAAGCGCACCAGACAATGAGACCAAAAGCCTTCTGAGTAACAAGTATAAACTCTTAAAAAACAAAAGAAAGGTAATTATCGTATTTGGAGAACTTGTAAATCCAGAGTTGTTGTATGGCTTGGTAAAAAAGGGGTTTGAGATTATTATTCCTTATTTGAAGAATTCTGATCCATCCAATAGAACCTTTGTTAGAAGCCTTGGAGCAACGATGGTACAATATCGGAACTTGTTTGAACTGCTGAACCAGAAGGAAGTTTCTGCAGTCTTATGTTTTGGTAACGCCGTCGGTAATTACTCTTCACCATTCGAGATATCACAGATTGTCAGATGTCTTCATGAATTCACAAAAACATACGAATTTCTCAAGACTAAAAATCCAAAAGTAGTTTCTATCTACGGATTTAATTCGAAGATATCACTTTTTGAGGATCAAACTTTCAATTCGTTATTGGCGCGCAGTCTATCAAACGTAGATTTGATAATCTTCCCAACAGAAAACATGAAGAATTATTTTGAAAGTAGATTCCCTGAACTATCTTCCGTTAAAAAACAGGTAATGCTCTTGGACACGTTTGTCGATTTCATAGCTCCGAGTACCGAGTCGTCTAAGGTAAATAAGTTTTATCTTGCCCTCCCCAATAACTTGGAAGGTTACAATCCGTTGCCCAAAGCGAATTTTGGAAAAATTGACTTCGACCTTGAAAGAATTAACAAATTAAGTTTTTGGTCTTGGAAGCGGAATTTGAAAGACCTTGCAAATAGACTTGGTAACTTTGTATTCGGATTAGGTTATTTTGGAACATTTTACACTCACAAAGCGAGCTTAGATGATATTCTTACATTCAGTCAAAAGAGCTCAGATATGATGCTGACAGATTCCTTAATTTCTCATATTAATCATATAATCAACGTGCCTCAAGATGTCTTGCTATATTTAGCCTTAGGATTGGTGCCTATTGTACCAGAGAATGAAAACGACTTTTATTCGTTGATTACTAAAAATGGAATGGCTATTTCGATTCCAAAGGATTGCGAATACTTTGAACATTTTACCGTAAGCGAAACCGAAATTGAAGAGATGAGAAAAAATATTAGGCTTTCTAAACATTTATGGACTACAGAGAAATTTTTAAAGTTTTTTGACTTTCTTTTTTAAAGATGGAGATTTACCGACTAATAACCACATGACCTAATTAATTTTCACTGTTCGAAAAAGAACGTTTTGCAACTTATTTGGACATGAGTCCATCAAAAAAAGCAGAAGACCAAGCGGATCATATTTTAATAGTTTTAACAGTGTCCATTGGCATCAAGTATTTTCTGCACTAACCTAAAGACAAGTTTTTGCGTACGATGCTTAAGCATGATTCATCGAAATTGATAGCCTGTATATGATCTTTTAAGTGATGAGGTTACTGTGATGGAGAAGGTAATTGAAAAGACTCTATCATTCAGCACTATTCCCTGAAGATGGTACTTTTTTCCCGAAGTTTATGTAAGTTCGACCATTTGTACGAATACTGTGATAGTATTTATTTGCCAAGAACAGATGGAATATCAGCTACGGCTTAGAAGTTTATTTAACTGCTTATCCAATTCGATGATACAGGAGTTGATAAAAGCAGTAGACTTACTGACGAAAATAAACATTGAAGAATTCAAGTGACGTTTGACATATTAGAACGCTTAGAAAGGTTCTCTCATAGTGTTTCTACGGTAGCAATTTCATACACCTTTGTATGAAGGAAAAAATGGAACGACAAATTTCAACAATGAAAGGTATTTTTCGGTTTCGTTGTTGATTTACAAAATTGCTAAAAATTAATGACATGGGGGATGTTATATAATGGATTTCGGAAGGTTAAAAGCGATCATAAGGAATCCTTTTGCATTTGTCAAAAAGAAAAAATCAAAACTTTTAAAACTTATGATAACACATCCTTTATCGTTCCCTAAAACCATGTATTATAATTTGAGGTAATACTACTTATGGTCCTCGAGGATCTTCAGATTTCCACTATTAACCTTGTGATGGGCAGTGGTCAAGTGTTCAAAGAAGGCAAGCATCTCAATCGATAATAGGCTGATATTAAGGCTTTTCACTTCAAGGATTGGGGAAATCGGGCGAATTAGTTATGATAGAACAATTGCACAATTAGCACCACACAGAAAACTTATTATCGATGGTACTGTGAAATTAGGACTAAGAACAAGAGTAATACGGGACCATCGGCCCAACTGAAGATTGGAAAAAACACGTTCATTTCGTCCAACTCAAAATTATCTGTAAAGAAAAAATAGAAATAGGTGCTAATTGTGCTATATCTTGGGATGTTCAAATTATGGATACAGATTTTCATACTATGGTAACTTGGGAGGCACAGATAGTGAATCGGACTTTAGTAGTCAATGGAAAGCTTTGGACACCCACGAAGCCTATTAAAATAGGTAATAACGTTTGGATCGAGAGCCGGGTAAGAATACTTAAGGGTGTTACAATAGGTTATGGAGCGGTCATAGGAGCAGGGTCGGTTGTTACAAAGGATGTTCTACCGAACACTTTGGTAGCAGGTAACCCAGCGAGAGTTATAAAACAAAATGTAAGTTGGGTAAAGTGATACTAAGGCTACATAAAGTGAAAGAGAATTGTATATAAATAAATCTGAGGCAATCACAGATACTGTAAAGTAAGAGAAGTTAAGAACAACTATGATAGGGTAGCTGAAGAAAAAACATAAAGAAGCTACCCTATTTTTGTATTAATATATAGCATCAGAGAGAAGAGGTTGACAAGCCATGAGCTCGACAGCAAAGACGTTTCCTGGTAGATGTGATAAACAACAAGAAAAGCAGAATCTTATACGTGGTGGTATTGGACATAACTTTCTCTATATGCAACGTTAAAACTATTTGTTGATGTATTAGCAAAAGCAAAATCGAACTCAATGTACTCTGTGATGTTATGGATAAGCATAAAAATACCAAAATCTGATGATCATTCGTCCCAGTTTCAAATTTAACTAAAAAAATTTTCTAATCTTCCGATAATACAATCGGAAGCTTCAAGGGGGCCCCCAAAGCTGGAAGATAGTATTTGGAAATTTAGGAAAACCACACATGGAGGTGGAGAGATATGAGGATTAACCACAACATTAACGCTCTGAACAGCTGGCGCAACATCATGATGACCAACATGGATATGAGCAAGACGCTTGAAAGACTCTCATCTGGTCTGAAGATCAACAGAGCAGGAGACGACGCAGCAGGTTTGGCAATCAGTGAAAAGATGAGAGGACAGATCAAAGGTCTTGAGATGGCTGTGAAGAACGCACAAGATGCCATTTCATTGATCCAGACAGCAGAAGGAGCACTGACGGAAGTACACTCGATACTCCAAAGGATGAGAGAACTTGCAGTACAGGCATCGAGTGATACGAACACAAACGTTGATAGAAACCAAATTCAAGCAGAGCTTGACCAATTAAGAGAAGAAATTGACAGAATCGCAAGGACAACGGAATTCAACACGATGAAGCTTTTGGATGGAAAAATTGAAGGATTCAGAGCACAGGCAGATGTGAAGGTAGTTACGGGTGGAAACTTCGATCTGAAGATTTCTGATACACTCAAAGCTGGTACGCTTGTTGGAGAGTACGGTACCATAAATCACGGCTCAACGGCGCAAATTACCTTGGATAAGCTTGGTATTAACATCGGAGCTTTGTCTGTAAAGGTTTCCACAAAGACGATAACCATATACGATGGTAGCACAGCGATAAAGTCGATTACAATTTCTACCGACGGTGTCAATAATTATGTACGAACTGTGAACGTTGGGGATCTTAAGTTTGAATTTAATGTAACTGATACTCACAGTGGTTCAACTGTTGAGCTAAGGATTAACTCGGTCAGGATTTCCTTGGCAACAAGTAAGACACTTGCGTTCCAGGATGTAAGAGAAGGTTCGTATGTTGTAGAAGTTGGTCAGTTCCAAGGAAATGCTACAGGTGAGCTTGATGTAAGGATTAATTACATTAACAACTCAGGAATTGCAGCACAACCCATAGTGGATTTTGAAGTCGGTGCAGCTATATACGGCGATGTTAATGCACAGTTAACCTCAACGCAAACGAATGGGTTTTCTCTGAGCTTTACGAATCCAGCGAAGGGTGTGTTGTTTACTTGGTCAACGGATGTGTATAATATAAACTCATTCGGAGGAGCACTGCCGATTGAAGAAATTGTTGATAGTGGTGTTGTGAGGGCCGAAGAAAGGTGGTACCAAGATACTTCACTTGTCTTCCAGATCGGTGCGAACGAAGGTCATAACATGCTCGCAGGTCTTGATGATATGAGAGCAGCAGCGCTTGGATTAAC
>FPIC01014774.1_pt1 | contig 15317 bp, 11 predicted proteins | sample 1504481 | NCBI WGS metagenome assembly FPIC01 (sample SAMEA4475357, study PRJEB15587) | soil metagenome | biome: Soil; feature: Field | place: India | collected 2015-03-11 | depth 0 m
CTTGGCCAGCAGGTAGCCCAGCATCTGGCTTATTACCAGGAGGGTTTTATAGCTATAGCCTGCCACTTCAAGCCCATCGAAGGTAGCCACCGTAAACGACTTCCTGAAGCCGAATATCATGGTATAGGCCAGAAAAACAACCACCGCTGCATATAGGCCCACCTTTACCGGACTATTCCCCTTTTCACTTCTTTTTGACATAGGCTATACCTTACCCCCAATGGTAAATTTATTTTACCTGGTAATGTAGCGAATTGCACTGGAATTAACTGGATCTGCCATTAAATTTATTCTGCTTATCCTTACTCCTTTTTACCTGTCTCCCTATTCTATCGGTAACTCCCTCACTCAGTTTTCCTCATAAAACATAAGTAATATTTGCTATCAATTAAATTAAACTAAATAAAGGAATATGCTTAATTAGTGCCGGATTTCCCCTACCTTAGCGCTAAATCAGCTTATTAAAATAACAGGCAGGCTTACCTGGTTTTGTCCTGCTGAAAAGCAATACGTATCCATATTCTTATCTTATCATTCATGAGGGTTTTACTTCTTCTGGCCGGTTTATTAATTCTTTCATCCAGCCTTAAGGCGCAGGCGCTAAAAGATACCTGCTCAAAACAAGATATCATTTATATCATTGAAGATCAACCTGTTCCGCCAGGAGGAATTGAAGGCTTATATGGGTTTATTGCCAAAAATCTAACGTATCCCGATGTAGCCAGAAAGAAGAAAATACAAGGCAGGGTTGTAGTAGAGTTTGTAGTTCAGGAAGATGGCTCTATTGATAAGAACAGTGTAAGGGCCATGGAGAGTGTACATACATCGTTGGATGAAGAAGCCATACGCGTAATTCGTTTATGCCCCAACTGGACACCCGGAATGCAGGATGGTAAACCTGTAAGGGTAACTATGGCGGTGCCTATCGCATTTAAAATGAAACGTTAACGCATTATTGTTACAAAACTACGGTAAAGGTACCTATGGAGGTTATTGCTGCAATCATTGTTTTCTTGCTTATAGGCTTATTATTTCTGGCCATTGGCCTATATCACTTTTACGTAGAATTTACCATTCAGAGCAAGGGCTATCATACCAAAGGTATTGTTACCCAGCTAAGAGGCGGGTGGAGCCACTCAGTGAATGCCAGACCCTATAGTCACCCTGCATATTCTACATATGTATTCAAACCTTTTGTAAAATTCAAGGATCCATCGGGCAACACACTCACCAAACGATTTGAAACCGGTATCCACAGCACTATACTCGTTCCCTCTGAAGGAGACCGTGTAGAAGTGATCTATTACGATGGAAAAATCTATGCCACCACCTTTAAAAGAATACTGATAGCCCTTGCCAGCTCAGCAGCAGGCATATTGTTTCTTACATTTATGTGTATGCTCTTCAGGTAGAAAATACGTCTTTGCCCTCCCGATTCCTATCTCCTTACCTCCTGACTCCTTGCAATCCCATCTCCTTACCCCCTGTCTCCCTATTCATCCTTCACTCTCTCACTCAGTAGCTTGCTATGCACCCAGCCCTCCCGCTCTACAATTCCCGCTGTACCGCCATCGGGCACTAGTACAAACACCCAGTTGAGGTGCCGCTTTACAAAAGCCAGCTCGGTGCCTTTGGGCAGGCGGGCTAAGGAAGTGTAGCGCACACTGGGACCACTGCGCAGGTTGGTGCCTTCGGTATTTACCCAGAGGCGCGGGGCCTTATCTTCCTTGCGGCCAAAAAGGCGTGCCCTGAAATGCTCCATCGGGAAGGCCGGGCCGGGGTCCTGCTTGCGGTGGGGCGCCACGTCATCATGGCCCAGTATATCGTCCAGCTTGTATTTCTCAATAAGTAACTGGCTAACCTGCAGGGCTACCTGCAGCTGGGCTTCGGTATAAATATGCCAGCCGCCCGGCTCCTGTTGGTGCTTGTGCGTAGCCTCCAGCACTACCTCTTCGCCATAGCTTTTACCCACCCACGAGAGCCAACGTTTACCCACCTTCGTGAGCCTGCCGGGGTTATCGAGCTCTATGCCTATGGAGTGCTGGTTAAGCCCGCTCAGCTCTTTCCAGCTGCTTACCCCCGCATGCCAGGCCACAACATTAAAAGGCAGCAACTGGGTAATGCTTCCATCGGCCGCTATTACCAGGTGTGCCGAGGCCTTTGCCTGCTTATTCGTTAACCACTCGATAGAGCTTTTGGCACTGGCCCCTGCCGTGTAGTGCATAATAAGGAAGCGGGGCTTTAAGGTGCCACCCTTGTTGGGTGTGGGGATGTAGTTAATGGAGGGATCTCCGGGGTCTGATGCGAGGCGGTGGTTGTGGATGTGCATGGTCGCTTACATGGATTTTATTGATGTACTTAGAAGCAAGCTTCGTTTATACAGGAAGTTACGCAGTAGACTGTCCTGTAAAGAGCACAGAATTCTTTTAATTAATACTTCAGCCACAAACAAAGGGTTTGACTTATGTTTGCGATTCATTTTTTATTTAAAGATAAATTTCTGACTTTAGAAGATTTTTTACTTATGTACAGAAACATATAGCAATAAGTCTATTTTATCATTCCCCTGTTTGCTCATGATGGTTCACGTTAACACCAGCAACTTTTCTTTTTTACATAACGCTTTCCCCGAACTGGCTGCTACCGGGCAACTGGCTGAGAAATATCTGTTCTCAGATCCGAACGCTTCCCTGTTCAAGTTAAGGCTGTTTGGAGAAACGATTGTAAACCATATCTGGAAAATTGAAGACCTGGAACAACTGGACGATAACAGCCAGTTTAACCGGATAAAACACCTCGACCAGAATGGCTACCTGAGCTATGATATCAAAACAATTCTGCACGAGATCCGGAAGCTGGGCAATGTATCGGCTCATTCGGTAGCGGGTGCACAAAGAGATGCCCAGGTGGCACTGAGCAGAGCCTTTAAGCTGGGCGTTTGGTTTTATGAAGTCTATAACCAGGGTACTGAGCATATCGATACGCTTAGCCTCACCTATAACCAGCCACAGCCAGAGCCCGATACAGCACAGCAACTATCAGAGCTTGAAAACAAACTAAAACAGCTTCAGGAAGAAAATAATGAGCTGCTTACCCAGCTGCAGAAATCATTTGCAGAACAGACCCAGGAACAAAAGAAAGAACGGAAGGAAAAAGCCATCAGCATTTCTAAAAAGCTGAAATGGAGTGAAGCCGAAACACGAACCTTAATAGATGAGCAACTCCGCTTGGCCGGTTGGGAAGCAGATACCGACACGATAAATTTCAAGAAGAATAGAACTGTTCCGCAGCGTGGCAAAAAGCAGGCAATAGCCGAGTGGCCTTTGGGAGGCAAATGGGCAGATTATGCACTGTTTAACGGACTGGAGCTATATGCCATTGTAGAAGCAAAAAAGTATTCTGAAGATATTTCTACCAACCTGGACCAGTCCAAAATTTATGCAGAACTGGCCGAGGCCAGCCATAAAGCAAAACTGCTGGGCCAGTGGGGAAAGTATAAAGTACCCTTTCTGTACTCAACCAACGGCAGGCCTTACCTGGAACAGATCAAAACCAAAAGCGGCATCTGGTTTCTGGATGTACGCAAAGAAAGCAACATCTCCAGACCCCTTCAAGGCTGGTACTCTCCTGAGGGCTTAGAAAAACTCTTGCAGCAGGATATAGCAGAAGCCAATGAAAAACTGGCCACTACTCCACTCGATTTCCTGATGGACAAAAGCAGGCTGGGTTTAAGGGAATACCAGATTAAAGCCATTAAAGCCGTAGAACAGAAGCTTATACAGCAACCCGAAGAGCGCAAGGCCCTGATAGCCATGGCTACCGGCACCGGCAAAACCAGGACTATTATTGGCCTGTGTTACCACCTGATACAGACCAACCGTTTCAGCAGAATCCTGTTCCTGGTAGATAGAACCTTGTTGGGCATACAAGCGCTTAATGCCTTTAAAGATAACAAGGTAGTAGACCTTAATACCTTTGCAGATGTATATGATGTAAAGGCGCTTAAAGATCTGCAACCCGATGTTACCACCCGCCTGCATTTTGCCACGGTACAAAGCCTTGTAAAGCGGCTTTTCTATAATGAAACTGACGAAAACCTGCCTCCGGTAGACCAGTACGATTGTATTATTATTGATGAAGCACACCGGGGCTACTTACTGGATAAAGAACAGGATGAAATGGAGCTGGAAACTAAAAACCAGCAGGACTACATAAGCAAGTACCGTATGGTGCTAGATTATTTTGATGCCTATGCCATCGGGTTAACCGCTACCCCTGCCCTGCATACCAAACAGATATTCGGCCCAGCAGTGTATACCTACTCGTACCGGGAAGCTGTGATTGATGGATTCCTTATTGACCATGATCCGCCCTACATCATTAAAACCAAGCTAAGCGAAGAAGGCATAAGCTGGAAACAGGGCGAAAAGCCAAAGGTATACGACCAGGAAAGCAATTCTATTGTAGAGCTGGAAAACATGGAAGATGAAATCCATATTGATGTAGCAGGCTTTAACAAAAAAGTAATTACCGAAAACTTTAACCGGACCGTAATAAAGCAACTGGTAAAAGAACTGGACCCCAACGGAGACGAGAAAACCCTTGTATTTGCAGCTACCGATAGCCATGCCGATATGGTGGTTTCTATGCTGAAAGAAGAGTTCCAGGAGCTGGGTATAGACATACCCGACAATGCGGTGCAGAAAATAACCGGTAACTCTTACGACCCGGCAGAGCAGGTAAAGCGCTTTAAAAATGAGAAGTACCCCAATATTGCCGTAACCGTAGACCTGCTCACTACCGGCATAGACGTGCCGGCCATCTGTAATATCGTTTTCTTAAGGAAAGTAAAGTCGCGTATTCTGTACGAGCAGATGCTGGGCCGCGCTACCCGCCGCTGCGATGAAATACAAAAGGAAACCTTTAAGATTTATGATGCCGTTCGGCTCTACGAAACCCTGCAGGACTATACCCAGATGAAGCCGGTTGTAGTAGACCCTAAAACTACGTTTGCAAAGCTGGCTGCAGAACTGGAGAGCATCGATACCAATGAGCATGCCCAAAAGCAACTGGACCAGATCATAGCCAAGCTGCAGCGTAAAAAGCAGAAAATGAACGACCACCAGCACGAGCAGTTCAGCTACAAAGCTGGTGGCACCGATACAGACAGCTTTATCCAAAACCTAAAAGACCAACCCTTGCAAACAAGCATCCAGAACGTAGTTCGCTGGTCGGGCCTATGGGAGTTTCTGGACGAAATGAAGCCCACCCCAGCCGGCACCTTTGTATCGGAGCATACGGATAGCTACATCACTACCGAAAGAGGCTATGGCAGAGGGCAAAAACCAGAAGATTATCTGGAGAGTTTTGAACGCTATATCCGCGAAAACCAGAATAAAATAACAGCACTTAACATTATATGTACTAACCCCAAGGAGCTGGACAGAAAATCGCTGAAGGACTTATACTTAGAACTCGGCCTACAAGGATTCGATCATAAATCGCTAAACTCTGCCTGGAAAGACGCAAAAAAACAGGAAATTGCAGCAGACATTATTTCCTTTATCCGGTCGCTTACCATGGGCATTACCCTGGAGAGCCCAGAAGAGCGCATTAAAAGGGCTGTTAGCAAAGTAAGAGCTATGCGCCCCTGGAATAAGATACAACAAAACTGGATAGACCGCTTTGAAAAGCAGCTCCTGGCAGAAACAGTATTGCAGGTAGAAGACCTGAACAGGGAGCCTTTTAAAGATGCAGGTGGCTTTCAGAAACTGGATAAGGTATTTGAAAACCAGCTGACAGAAGTAATTAATACCATTAACGATAATTTATATACCCAAATAGCTTAAGTAAATGAGTGCAGAAGAAATAGCCAACAAACTCTGGAACCTTTGTAATGTATTACGCGATGACGGAGTTACCTACCACCAGTACCTCAACGAACTAACTTATATCCTGTTCCTGAGGCTATCGGAGGTAAAAGGCTTTGAAGAAGCTATACCGGAAGAGTACCGCTGGAACACGATTAAAACTATAAAAGATAATAAAGAGCTTTTTGATACCTACCGGGAGCTGCTGGCTACCATCAGTACCAAATCTACCAATGCAGCGGTAAAGGAGATCTATACCAATGCCTCTACGACCCTGCGCAAGCCGGTCAACCTGAAGACCCTGGTAAGCAGCATCGATGCCATCGATTGGTTTGACGATGTGGAACAGGATAAGATTGCGACCATTTATGAAGAACTGCTGGAGCGCAATGCCGGAGAGAAGAAAAGCGGTGCCGGGCAGTACTTTACGCCTCGCCCACTAATCAATATAATGGTAGAACTAATGGCTCCCAAGCTGGGAGAGCGTTGGAACGACCCTGCTGCCGGTACCTTTGGGTTTATGATCGCAGCCGATCAATACCTGCGCGACAAGCACGACTATATGTACACGCTTGACGGGAAAGCCCGCGACTTCCAGATTAACGAAGCCATGAGCGGTTGCGAGCTGGTACAGGATGCACACCGACTGGCACTTATGAACGCCAAGCTACACGGCCTGGAAAGCCGCATAGATATGGGCGATACCCTTTCTGAACTGGGCAAGAGCTTTAAAAACTTTGATGGCGTATTGGCAAACCCTCCCTTCGGTACCAAACAAGGAGGTGAGCGACCCACCCGCGATGACCTTGTATATGTATCGGGCAACAAGCAATTAAACTTTCTGGAGCATATTTACCGATCTCTTAAAAAAGATGGCAAGGCAAGGGCTGCGGTAGTATTACCAGACAATGTGCTGTTTGAAGATGGCGAAGGCAAGAACATACGCCGGGACCTCATGCATAAATGCCGCCTGCATACCATCCTGCGCCTGCCTACAGGTATTTTCTATGCTGCGGGTGTAAAAACCAATGTGCTCTTTTTTGAGCGCGGCACCACCGAAACCGACAATACCGATAAGGTATGGTTTTATGATATGCGTACCAATGCCCCCAGCTATGGCAAGCGCACCCCTTTTACCCGCACTGCCTTTGGTGATTTTGTAAAAGCTTATACAGGGGGAATTGATATTCAGGATCTGAAAGATGCTTTTGATGGTACTATAGACCACCAGAAACGTGCTGCTATACAGGATGAGCGCTGGAGCTGCCTAAGCCGTGAAGACATAGCAAAGAAAAACGATTCTCTGGATCTGGGTCTGATAGCAGATGCCAGCTTTAGTAATAGCGCACATACAGATGAGCCTATTGATATTGCCAAGGAAGCAGTAGAAGAGATAAAAGCTATACAAGCAGAGTTGAACCAAATAATTGAGTTGTTGGGATGATAGAGAGAAAATTGCCAATGGGATGGCTTGAAGTAGAATTAAAAGATATTATTAAGGTTGCTTCTGGAGATGGGCTAACATCCAAAAACATGATTCATGAAGGAGGAATACCTGTCTATGGTGGTAATGGAGTGAATGGCTACCATAATGAATCAAATACTAATGAAGAAACTATTGTTATTGGTCGCGTAGGATTTTATTGTGGGAGTGTACATTTAACACCATCAAAAGCCTGGATTACTGATAATGCATTAAGAGTATCATTTTCTAAAGAAAATTTAAGTTTAAGATTTATATACTGGCTCCTCAAAGCGACTAATTTAAGAGAGAACCAAAGTTCTACAGCTCAGCCTGTTATCTCAGGAGCGAAAATATACCAAACAAAAATACCCCTCCCTCCCCTTGCCGAGCAAAAACGCATTGTAGCAAAACTGGATAAAGCCTTTCATCACCTGGATACTTTAAAAGCCAAGCTGGATCGTATTCCTGAGCTTCTTAAAAACTTCCGGCAGGCAGTGCTCACCCAGGCTGTTACTGGTAAGTTGACTGAGGAGTGGAGAAATGAAAACAACAAGCTTCAACATTCTTTAGAGCTTTTTCAACAAATTAGGCTAAGCAAAAAGTCTACTTCAAAAAACTCAGTGATTGTAGATTCTGAATCAGTTGATGTCCCTTTTGACATACCTAATGAATGGATATTTATTAATCTAGGAGAATTATGTGAGAAGTTAACATATGGAACATCTGCAAAATCTGATAATGATGGTGATGTTCCTGTGCTAAGAATGGGAAATTTACAAAAAGGTAGAATTGACTGGACTGATCTCAAGTATACTTCTGACAACAAAGAAATTGAAAAGTATGCTCTAACAAAAGGTGATGTTTTATTTAATAGAACTAATAGTCCAGAATTAGTGGGTAAAACTTCTATTTACGAAAGTAACGATCTAGCCATATATGCAGGTTACTTGATAAAGATTTGGAATTATGAGGAGCTTGATTCATACTACTTAAACTATGTACTAAATTCTCCTTATGCAAAAAAGTGGGCTTGGGAGGCAAAATCTGATGGCGTTAGCCAATCAAATATAAATGCTCAAAAGCTTTCAAATTTCATTATACCTTTTCCTTCATTAGAAGAGCAAAAAGAAATTGTAAAAAAAGTAGAAGCTCTTTTTGCTAAAGCTGATGCGATTGAAGCTTATTATGCTTCTTTGAAAGAGAAAATAGACAAATTACCCCAGGCACTTTTAGCCAAAGCTTTCAGAGGAGAATTAGTTTCCCAAGATCCAAATGATGAGCCAGCCAGTTTGCTATTGGAGAGGATTAAGGCTGGGAAGAATGGATTTACAGAAACAGGTAAAAAGAAAAAATCTATTTCAAAGAAAGATCAACCTTTAGAACTATTCACTATTGAGGGGTAAAGCCTACTGTACTATACATGAAGATAAGCAACAGATTAAAAAATAATTTTGAAGATGCCTTAACTGATTTCACCAAAAAAGAAATATCTAGATTTTTTGAGGATAATGATATTGAAAATAAAGTTGCTGAAGTTCTGACAAATAGTAGTCAGAGGAGAACACTTGTCAGGCAATTTTATAACAGTATAAACTGGGGCGATTCAAATGAAGTGCAAAATGTGCTATTCACTTTTTCAGACATATTGATTGCTTTGGAAGAAAAAGCTAAAAATTACAATGTACAAGAATCAGCAAATTCATATTTAAAATTAATAAACCAAATTAAGATTAATTTGGCTAAAGACGGCTTAGTCTATGACGGAAAATTAATAACTGGAAATTTAGCTACCATTAGCCATATACAGACAAAGCTGCATCAACCTGCCTCTATAATGAGCATGTCTGCAGAGACTATAACAACTACCCCTAAATTAGCCACTGCAGCAATTGCTTTAACACTAGACTATGTTAAGGAAACCTCTGCGAAAGTTTTTATCTCATACAGTTGGGACAGCCCCGCCCATGAAGACAAAGTTGTACGTTTTACAAACTATCTAAGGGATAATGGCTTCTATGCCGAAGTAGATAAGTTACTGAGCCAAAAAGAATCTGCTATTGATTTTCACAAAATGATGCACCAGACAATGACTAACTATCAAAAAATTATCATTGTATTATCGAGTGGCTACAAACAAAAAGCAGAAAATTTTGCAGGCGGTGTAGGTACGGAATATGCTTTGATTATTAAGGATATAGTTGACAACCCCAATAAATATATTCTTGTATCTTTTGAGAAACTAACCAACAACATTTTACCATTAGCTTTAAAAGGTCGCGAAGTTCTGGACCTTACAATCACAGGTAAAGACAAAGTATTATTTCATAAGCTTAAGAATCAGCCTATATATGCTTTTTCAGAGGTAGCTGCTACAACTCCTACACTTACTACTTTACAACCTGGCCCTTTTGAATTGCCTAATTCTACAACTGATCCCTTCGAGATTGTAAAACTAAGCGCTATTCCAACTGATTCAGTACAGCAAGGTGGATCTTTCGTGTATGTATGTAACGACTATACTATTGAAATCAAGAACATCAGTACAGTAACTATAAGCGATTATAACATTGATGTTGTTATTCCATCATACCTCCTAGAAGCTACCACAGTATTTAGAAAAGATGGCGAAAATAGCATAATTAACTTTAGGCACGATCAGAAAATTTACGCAGGCCAATCTTTACCAACATCTACATTTAGTATTAAGGTGACAAATCATAATTATATTAAAGCGTTGGAAGCCAAACTGAAAGTTATTATCTACTCAGACCTCGGTAGTATTACCAAAGAGTTTTACCTGAAAGACTCTTTTATAGTTAAGATGGAAGGAGTACAGAACACATATTTGCCCGTTGCAAATTTTGGAATTTAAGTATTGTTTAAATCAGTGCTTAACTTAACATAATTACTATTTTTTTTAAAAAACCCATTTTACTTACAGCATGCAGACTTTCTTTGCCAAAATAAAAATACTCGACCAATACAATGAAGCTACACGCACTATTACCTGGCGCGATCCACAAATAGATCGATGGGAAAAGACGTACAGTAAATTGCAAATTGGCGAGAGAGGCTTTATACTTGGCAATGGCTTTGTATATTCTGGCATCCTGGCTACTGTAGCAGATAAGGACTCTTTAACCTTTAAAGACGTTGAAGCTTTCGAACTCAGGGCAGATCATTTTTTGTCAATAGATGCTATTAGCCCGGAAATAAATGCCCAGCTAAAAGGCGCTATTGCTAGCCCTTATATTTTTGAAGGCGATCTGGATTATGAAGCCTTTAAAAAAGCAGCACAGGAAAGAGATTTCATTAATTTTCACATAGTAAAGTCAGATGCAATAGAAGACTATACTATTTTTAAGAATAACGACAGGATCATTACTATAAATGAAGAATTAGTTTTTGAAGACTTTTGCATCTTTCAGGATGGAAGCCTTTCCCCTTTCACTAAAAAACATGATCTGTTTAATGTAGAAGGCAAGTCGATTTATGACGTAATCCAAATCTTTGAATTAGTAAACGCTGGCAAAACTTTAAAGAATGCATCAACAAATGTAATATTATTAAATCGGATCAAAGACACATTTGAAAGTGGCTCAACTCTATTTACTTTTGATTCATTTGCAGGCTACTACAATATAATTCATAATAAAAGTGCCCTCATGTATAGCAGGGTAAGCCTGGAAAGTTATTTTTTAGTTGGTGCCTACTGGGATGATAAATACGACCACAGCGATAAATTTATAAAAGAAGGTATCTGGCAAAACGGCTATGATGATAAGTATACTAAAGAAGTTAATGCAGTACCTGTAGGCAGTAAAATAGCAATTAAAGCTGTATACACCGAGGCCAAAGAGTCAGTAATGAAAATCAAAGCCAGAGGCACAGTAACTGCTAACCCCAAAGACGGAAAAAACTTGTCTGTAACCTGGGAAAATGACTTCACCCCTTTTAAAGTTAATTACTCTGGTGGATACTGGAAAACCATCAACAAAGTAAGCAAGCCCGATCATGTAAAAGAGATATTTTTTGATAACGATGAGCCTTTTCTGGAAGATAGCGAAGAAGCTGCAGAAGTAGTCCCTACTGAAACAATAAAGGTAAACCTACCTGCCAATGTAATACTGTACGGCCCTCCGGGCACAGGCAAAACCTATAAAGTACTCAATGAATACCAGCCCCTGTTTACTGATAAAAAAGATGATAAAGTAAGTGGCAAGAGGTATAATTTTATCACCTTTCACTCAAACTACAGCTACGAAGACTTTATAGAAGGCATCAAACCTGTATTGGCTGTAGAAGGAAAGGTATCAAGCGAATTACGCTTTACCAAGGAGCCTGGCATCTTCTATAAAGCTTGCGAAAAAGCAGTACAGCTTGCCGGCTATTCCAGCCTGGAAGACTGCCTGGCTGATGATCAGGAAACGCGCAGAAAAAAACTAAATAAAGCACCACAGTTCGCTTTATTTATAGACGAGATCAACCGAGCGAATATATCAAGGGTATTTGGTGAGCTTATAACCCTTATAGAAGATGATAAGCGATTAGGGGCTAAACACGAAATTACAGAGACACGCCTCCCTTCTTCTAAAAAACCTTTTGGTGTGCCCTGTAACCTGCATATTATAGGTACCATGAACACTGCTGATAAATCTATCGCTTTACTGGATCTGGCTTTAAGGCGCAGGTTTATATTTGAAGAGCTTCTCCCCGATGCTACAGTTATTAATGATCCAGCTCAGCGTTCATTCTTTATAGAACTTAATAAGCTCATATTGAAGAAAAAAGGAAAAGATTTCCTTGTCGGTCATTCTTACTTTTTGGCTGAAGAGAATTCTGCAATTGATCTTGCTTCAGTAATGAATAACAAGGTTATTCCTCTGCTTACAGAGTACTTCTACAATAAAGAGCAGGATATGATTTCGCTAATTGAGCAAGCACTTAAAAACAGCGATCTTAAGCATTCATTTGCTATTGAATATGCAGTAAATAGTTTTAACAAGCTTCAGTTTGTAAAGGTGTCTGTTCCATCTGTAATTATTACCGATGAAAGCCTCAATTAGATTATTTGAATGGAGCTCAAGAGATTATACTCAACTTGGGCTCCATTCAAATCCAAAAGAATTTGTTCCAGGTTTACAAAAGTACCTGGATGAAGTCTGGCTTAGCAGAAATTGGTTCATTGATGAGGACAGCAAGAAAAGTAAATCCCTGAAACAGCAGTTTTTTACCTTCTCTTTTGATCAGATAAAAGCCCGTAACTATGTTGGTGTAATCCAATATGGTAGTAGTCGTATTGAAGTGTATCCAAAGATATTTAAAGGCCAGCAAACAACAGACTACAAAAGCTATTTCCAACACCTCTTTTACTGGCTTAGCTATTGCAGAAAGATAAACTTTCCAGTTTCTAAGGCTGCTCTCAGCGAAATAGATACTGAAGATTTTCTTGAAGCCTTAATTTACATTTTTGCAAACTATACCGAGAAAGTTCTTGCAGAACAGCCTTACCAGGCATTTCAGGAAGTAAAAGAAGAAACACCTTTTTTGAGGGGCAGACTAGCCTTTCCTGAATACATAAATCAGAACCTTGTTACAGGCAGATGGCAATACTTTCAATCAGAATATGAGCCTCTGGTATATGATAACCTGTTTAACAGAATAGTTAAATATACAGCCAAGACGCTTGCGCAGGTCTCCCGAAATTCAAGAAATACAAAAAAGCTACAGGACATATTGTTTATTCTGGATGAAGTTAGTGACTATGTATGTGTGGCAAGCGATTGTGATAAAGTAAAGTTGAACCCGCTGTATTCAGATCTTGAAGATGTGCTCCAGCTTTGCAGATTGTTTCTTTCAAACCTGACTGTAAACACCGGTTCACCTGCAGACAGCAATTTCTGCTTTATGCTGCCAATGGATTATGTGTTTGAGGATTTCATCTTCAGCTTTATTAAAGAGCACTTTCCTCACCTTGGTGCCGAAGATCAGAAAGAAACCTATCTGGCAAGATCTAACAACAAGGACGTATTCAAAATCAAAAATGATATTCTCATCAAGAGTAAAAAACTTATTATCGATACCAAATATAAGATCAGGTATGATGCTCAGGATGGCAAGCGAGGCGTAAGCCAATCTGATATGTACCAGATGTTAGCATACGCTGTAAAAAGAGGATATCAAGATGTATTACTTCTATATCCGGCAACTCCAAAAAGCAATGCCTCCGATTCAGAATTTGAGGTAAGCTCTCCACTATTCCCTTTAAGCACTGTAAATATCAAAGCCAAAAACATTGATATATGTGCACCCCAACTTGAGGATCTGGATACGAATATATATATTCAGCTTAATACATTATTAAACAATACCTGAACGCGACAATTACATCAAAATGTTGACCCCTGATCTAGTTTGGAAAATATATCAAGTTGAAAGCTATTCGGACTTTTGTGAGAAAATTGCCAGACCTTTTATTCTTCCTACTGCACTTCCTCAAGGCTTTAAGGAAGATCTAAATATTGTACATAAGCTCCTTGTGCACTCCTATTATGAGCCTAAGTTCGTTGATGTAGCTATGCTACAGGCTACTGTTTCACTTGAAAAAATATTAAGGCATCATTACTCACAAACCTTTAATTCAAATAAAAAACTCAACCTCGATGGTTTAATAAAGCACTTTACAGAAAGCAACCATTTCGAATACTCTAACTCAAAAGAAGTTTTAGATATATTTAGAAAGTTGAGAAATAAAAAGGTTCATGATTTAGAGCCCTCTGGAGGTTTGATTGTTAAAGACTGGATTTACACACTAGTTAATTTTATAAATGATCTGTACGAAGATCCACAATTAAGAGCCAATAGATTACTTGAAAAAGTAAGGCTTCAGAATGCAATTGATACCCTATTTGTAAATGGTGCAACTCTAGAGTACAAGCAAAACACATATATCCTTTTTGATACAAGAGTTGTTTTCGTTAACAACAAACTGAACCCTGCTACAATCTGGTTGGCATTATGGTGTACCTTTGATTTAGAACCTTACCGTGATGGTGTTCATCATTATTTATTAAGCCCTCTTAAATTGGCTATTAGTTCTCCGAACTTACTAGACACTAATAGACTCGAAGCAATCACAACAGATAATGACAAGATTACTATAAAAGCTATAATTAGCGAACCATTTAAATCAATTTATAGCAACTGGATGAATGAAGCCCAAAGCTTGCCTAATCTTGACTTTGTAATGAAATTCAAATACAATAGTCTTAGCGAATTTACAGAAAAGGCCTTAGCTGATTTCTATACTACTCCGTAATTTCATGACAGCCCTGAACTTACTCTATCAGTTCCAGCACATCAATACCTGGAAAAGCAAAGGCACACGTGCCCCGCATAAGCCCCTGCTTATCTTGCTGGCATTGGCAGAGGTGCAGCGAGGCTATACAGGCTTTCTTCCCTATACAGCTATTGAGCCTAAGCTAAAAGAGTTGCTGCTCGACTTTGGGCCCTATCGCAAAACACACTACCCCAACTTTCCTTTTACCAAACTAGCTAACGATAAACTCTGGCAATTTAACCGCCCGGAGCTATTAGATACAAAGCACGACTATACTTCTAAATTTCTGCGCGAAAACGATGTACAGGGCAAGTTTCCAGATGAGGTAATACAGCAGCTCAGCCAGCAACCAGAAACATTGAAGAACATTGCACTAACCATTCTGCAGCAAAACTTTCCTGAAACGCTGCACCAGGATATTCTGGATGCAGTGGGCCTGGATATTTCTATAGATAAACCCGGATTGCTTACTAAGACTGTCAGGAAAAGAGACCCGCATTTCAGGGAAAGTATACTTAAAGCCTACCAATACCAATGTGCGGTTTGTGGCTTTAGTGTTCGCCTAAAAAATACCATACTAGCCCTTGAAGCTGCACATATTATGTGGCATCAGGCTGGCGGGCCGGATATAGAAGAAAACGGC
>FPIC01039712.1_pt1 | contig 15237 bp, 17 predicted proteins | sample 1504481 | NCBI WGS metagenome assembly FPIC01 (sample SAMEA4475357, study PRJEB15587) | soil metagenome | biome: Soil; feature: Field | place: India | collected 2015-03-11 | depth 0 m
CGGAGGGGGCGGCGGAGGTAGAGGCTGGACTGGCACTGGCTGAGCAGGCGGTGGCGGTGGCCTCGGCGGCGGCCTCCTCAGCGGCTTTTCCTGATCTTTATCATCCACTGCCATGGCCAAACCCACGCCCCGCTATATAAAGGTTTTCTACACAACTTTTTAAAGAGGGGGGACCTGTATACAGTGATACTAATCGTGGCGGAGAAGCGCTCGGTGGCGCATGCCATTGCAAAGTTCCTCGGCGGGCGGTACAAACTGGAGAAGATACAAGGCGTGGCGGCCTACCGCTTTAACTACGGCGGAAGAGAAGCCGTTGCGCTGGGGCTAAGCGGCCACCTTATGGACTTCGACTTCACGGCTAGGCAGAACGTGTGGACGTGGATACCGCCAGAGGAGCTCTTCGCATCGCAACCCCTCATAGTTTACAGACCGGAGACTATGAAATATATCAGGGCCCTTAGAACCCTCGCCGCAAGGGCGCACGAGGTTTACCTTGCACTGGACGCCGACGTGGAGGGCGAGGCCATAGCCTACGAGGCGGCTCTCTTGGTGCGACTTGTGAACCCCCGCGCCAAGATTTACCGCGTCCGCTTCAACGCCGTGACTCAGAGGGAGATAACAAACGCCTTCAGAAACCCCACCCACATCAACTTGAGGATGGTGGAGAAGGTATTCACCAGGATGCAAGTTGACCTCACCCTAGGTGCCGTCTTCACCCGGTTCATAACACTCGCCGTGAGACACTCGCTTGATAGGGGACAGTTCCTCAGCTACGGGCCGTGTCAAACGCCCGTCCTGGGCATCGTGGTCACCCGCGAATTACAGAGGAGGAATTTCAAGCCGGAAAAGTACTACGTCGTGAAGGCCCTAGTGGAGATAGGCGGCCACAGAATAGAGATGTCTGCTGACGTGAGGTTTAAGACTAGAAAGGAGGCAGAGGAGGCGGCGGCAACTATTAACCGCGGCGTTGTAAAAGCCGCCGTGTACAGGCCACACCACGTCAATCCGCCAGTGCCGCTCGAGACTGTGGAGCTGGAGAGGAGGGCAAGCCGGTGGCTTGGGATAAACTCGAAGCGGACCCTGGACATAGCAGAGGAGCTCTACAGAGCAGGCTACATATCTTACCCCCGCACAGAGACCACCATATACCCACCGACGCTGGATCTCAGAGAAGTACTACAAGAACTAGCCAGCGGCCACCTTGGCTCCTACGCCGACGAGCTGATGAGGCGCGGTTTCAGGCCCACTCGCGGGGATTCAGACGACAGAGCACACCCGCCTATATACCCCACCAGAGCCGCTACTAAAGGCGAAGTCGCAAAGGCCTTCGGCAAACTCGCCCCCCAAGCATGGGCTATCTACGACTTCGTGGTGCGGCACTTCCTAGCCACCCTCAGCCCACCGGCGGTGGTAGAAAAACAGAAAATCATAGTCTCTTTCGGCAAACTCGAAATGGAGGCAGAGGGACAGCTGGTCGTCGACGAGGGCTACTGGCGCATTTACCCATGGGAGAGGCAGAGCAGTAAGCCCCTGCCTCGCGTAAGCCCCGGAGACCCAGCAAGGGCGGTGAAGGTAGATGTGGTAGAGCGGGAGACCGAGCCGCCGCCCCAGATGACCGAGTCGGAGCTACTGGCACTGATGAAGAAGTACGGCATAGGCACCGACGCCACTATGCAGGACCACATACACACGAACGTCAGGAGGGGCTACATGAAAATCACAAAAGGGAAGTGCATCCCCACTGACCTCGGCATAGCGCTAGCCACGTCGCTCTTCCAGTTCGCCCCCCAACTCATAGAGCCAACTGTAAGGGCTAAAATAGAGAAAGCGCTTAACTCCATAGTCACAGACGGCACCCCCCCAGCCAGGCTCATCTACGAAATAAAAAAAGAATTCGAAGAGTACTACAAAGCGCTCAAGGCTAGGAAAGAGGAGATAAAGAAGGCGCTTGAAACGGCTTTAAACTCATCTCGGAACAGCCAACGTGGATAGTGTAGAGATCCACCCGCTGGCGTGGACGGCGGGGCCCGACACACTAATAGAGGCGCCGCCAGGGTTTAAGTGGCTGGCGATGAAAATTGCGGAGAAAACCGGCGCCGCCGTCTCCGGCCGCCCCGTGTGGGGCAGTTGCGACGTAAAGATAGACCCAACCTACCGAAAGCTGTTCCACCTAGGACACGGAGTCCCCCCAAACATTGCCCACCTCTTGGAGAAGAATCTAGGCGCTCGGGTTGTCAGACTCGACACCGACTTGTATAAGCTCGAGGCTGGGAACGTGGAGGCATACTTTATCCCAGTCTACTACAAGCCCCCTGATGTGTTGCCAACTCTCCGCGGCGAAGGCACTATCTACTTCCCAGTGCCCTACAGGAGAATCGCCGAGGAGTTGAGCCGACGCTCGGGTATCCCGATGGCAAAGGAGCCGATTACCGGTTGCTGGGTTGGGGAGAGGCCAAGTGGTGTTGCCTATGTGGTTGCCACTGGGCTTTTCTACCCCATCACGCTAAAGCTCTTCTTCCCCGACGCCGTGGTCTACCAAATCGACCCCTTCCGCGGCGAAGTCAGAGACGTTGAGCCGGACTTCGCCAGATTAATGAAGCTCAAGGCGAGGTCGCATCTGGTTGATGCTAAGCGTGTGGCTGTGGTGGTAAGCACTAAACCGGGGCAGAGACAAGACGAAAAAGCCAAGGAGTTGGCCGCTAGAGGGCTCACGGTGGTTGTACTAGATGAGGTTTCTCCTGACCTCATCGACGACCTACAAGTCGACCTCGTGGTGAACACGGCATGTCCCCGAATAGGCATAGACGACTTGGACAGAGTCAAGACGCCGGTGCTCAACTACTATGAATACGTAGAGGGTAAGCTCGACTCCAGGCTCGCGGTGAGAATGCTCTGATCACAACGTTCATAAAACCGTAGGCCTGCGCCCAGGGTGTCAGTATTTGGCTTATACTATCTTCCGTAGATATAAGCTGGGTGTTATAAAATGGCGTGGCTAAGATCGGTGTAGTTGTCAAATCGCCGTCTCTGTACTACTACGTCTTTAAGCCGTTTAGAGGCGTTGAACTTGACGTAGGCTCTTTTGTGGCGACGGAGATTGATGGAGTTAGAGTCATTTCTAGGGTAGTAGCCATACGGCATAGGAACGCCGTGGTGGACCCGCGCCTAATTGCTCACTTCGACGAAGAGTCTACAGTAAAGGAGATTAAAGAAACTCTTGGAATAGAAGAGGCGCTGTACTACACAGAGGCCAAAGCCGTGGTGCTCGGCGCCAGGAGCGGCCGGAAAATCCTCAAACCGCAGAAGCCCGTCAAGCCTCTGAGCTACGTGTACAGCACCACACCCGAGGAACTTGAACAATTCTTCGCGCCTGGAGAAGAAGGAACATATATACCAATAGGAAAGATAAAAGGCACTTCTATTCCTGCATACATAGACGCTGAGAGGCTAGTCACGCACCACTGCGCAATTCTAGCCAGCACCGGCGCCGGGAAGAGCTACCTCGCCGGTGTGATAGTGGAGAGGCTCTCGGCGTTGGACATCCCAATAGTAGTGATAGACCCCCATGGAGAGTACTCCTCTATGGCGGTGCCGGCCACAGAAGAGGGCAAGCACGTATCGGAAAAGGTGAGGATTTTCGTCGTGGGCAAAACAGACGTCACTCACCTCGACCAAGCCTTTAAGAAACGCTACGGCATCCCCCGCACATACACGAGAATCGGCCTAAACCCACGTAGCATTCCCCTACGCACCCTAGAAAAGATCCTAGACCTACTATACGGCCTTACGGACGCACAACGACGAATACTTGAAGAGGGGTGGCAAAGCGCCACCAGCTACGGCGAGCGACAACCTCTCACATCCGTAGAAGAGCTAATAAAAGAAGTCCTAGAAGGCGGCAAACACGCAGCCCCGCCCGGCTTTGCGGGGGAGATGTCACTAAGAGGACTTGAAGGACGTCTAAGAGCCCTCTTCTACACAAGCCCCGTATTCATTACGAGATACGGCGAGACGTATCAAGGAGAACCAATCAAGCTAATAGACCCCGAGATGTACCTCACCACTCCGTCAATACACATCTTCGACATTTCCGGCCTCGACATCCTCGACCAGCAACTCTTCCTCGCCGTACTCCTAGACCAGCTCTACAGAGTATCCACACTGAGGAAAAACCTCACAACACTCCTCATAATCGAAGAAGCCCACAACTACGCCCCGGCGGCCGGCACTTCAGTAGCCAAAAGCTACATAGCAAAAATAGCAAGAGAAGGCAGGAAATTCGGCCTGGGGCTGTGCCTCATCACCCAACGGCCTACAAAGTTGGACCCAGACGTCGTATCCCAGGCAATGACCCAGATATTCAAAAGAATGATAAACCCCCACGACTTGCGATACGTAGCCACAGTCGCGGAGCACCTAGACGACCCTAGGCCGCTGAGAACCCTAGACGAGGCAGAAGCAGTAGTAACAGGAATCTCAGTCCCAGTGCCGCTAATGATAGTAGTTGACCAAAGGTGGACGCAACACGGCGGAGTAACCCCAAGCATAAGAAGACAAGTATAATGAAGAAAAAGCTGGAAAAAACATAATAAGGCAAGTTTCCCAAACCCCACGACTTAATATGAATAATCGTCGTCGTAGTTTTAGAAAAGCAGAATAGCCTCTGTTGATTTGGGCTAAAAACGGTTACTTTATTTGTACCTGGGCTGGCTTGACTTCAAGAATTTGACCAGCGGCAATGGTTCTGCCCATGTCGCGGAGGGCGAAGCGGCCGAGCGGCGGGAAGTCGCTAAACTTTTCAGCCACTACAGGTTTCAGCGGCTTAATCTTCACTATTGCGACGTCGCCTTGCTTGATAAACTGCGGCTTCTGCTCCACTGCTTGGCCCGTACGTGGGTCTAGCTTGGATATTAGCTCTGTGATCTGGACGGGCACAGTGGCTGTATGTATGTGCATCACCGGCGCGTAGCCTGGGCCTATTGCCGTCGGGTGCCACAGGACTACTATACGGGCAATTATCTCTTCTGCAACTGTCGGTATGTTGTCTACCTTGCCGAGTACATCGCCGCGTTTGACGTCCTCTTTATTAATGCCCCTTACGTTTACACCGACGTTGTCCCCCGGCTGGGCCTGCTCAAGCTTCATGTGGTGCGTCTCAATAGAGCGGACATCGCCTACCTTGGCGGGCGGGACCACAACGACTCGGTCTCCTGCTTTCAACACACCCGTCTCGACACGGCCCACTACCACAGTACCTGCACCTGTGATGGAGAAGACGTCTTGTATTGGGAGCCTCAGAGGCTTGTCGGTAGGCCTCGGCGGCGGCTGGAAGGTGTCAAGAACTTCTAGAAGCGTAGGGCCGTTGTACCACGGCGTATTTGACGACTTGGTCCTAACGTTGTCTCCCTTGACAGCGCTTACAGGCACAAAGTGTATTTTGCTCGGATCATAGCCAAGAAGCTTCAATAGCTTAGAAACCTCGGACTTGACTTGCTCATATCGCTTCTGGTCGTAGTTCACAACATCCATCTTGTTCACCGCCACGACAAGTTGCTGTATGCCAAGCGTCCTTATTAGGAATAGGTGCTCTCTTCCCTGTCCTTGTGGGCCTATTGCGGTCTCAAACTCTCCAGGACGGGCAGAAATCACGAACAAAGCAGCGTCGGCCTGGCTCGCACCTACTATCATGTTCTTAACAAAGTCGCGGTGGCCAGGCAAGTCAATGATGGTAATAAACAGCTTGTTAGTCTCAAACCCCACGTGCGTCGCCTCAATAGTGACGCCGCGCTCCCTCTCCTCCTTGAAGCGGTCGAGAATCCACGCAAAGGCGAAATCCTCTTTACCCATTTTCTTGGCCATCTCCTCAATCTCCTTGAACCCCTTCTCATCGACGTAGCCAGTTTCGTACAGCAACCTGCCAACCAGCGTTGACTTACCGTTGTCAACGTGTCCCACCACTGCCAGGTTTATGTGCGGTTTTTGTAGTGCCGTTGGTTTAGGTGGCAGTATTATTGACGGCATGAAGGCGACGTTATTTAAACACTTATAAATTTTTCTTAGGCCAACCACCGTCTCCAACACTACCCATACTATTTAGGACATATCCCAAACACCACACCGCTGATAACTAACCTCTAAAAACTCTCAACCCAAAACTGCGCTAATAGACTAAGGACTAAGCAATATGCGCCGTAGCTATCTCAGCAACGCGCCGATAACCACGCCGGTAAGTGAGACATAATAATGAGGAGATACAATGAAGGAATATATGCAAGATTTGCTATACACACAAGGTAAAGCCTTGTACCGGACCCAGCGCCACCCTCAACGGAGATATCCAACAGCTGGGTAGCTACACTATGGCTTATGCTCACCGAGTTGTCGCTATCACAATGAGGGATTAGTTGGTACCTCCCCCTTCGTGAGGGGGGTTGGCTTGTGGGGTAAGTAATGGCCTCAATGTTTTTATATTGGTTTTTAGAGGGAGCCATGCCTCGGCCGGCGTACCGCTCTAGAAGTCTGAGGAGGGTAATGGTCAAAACGCCGGGGAGCCGTACTGTAATTCACTACGAGAAGCGGGCATTGGGCGCGCCGCGGTGTCCCATAACTGGCCTTGTGATTGGAGGCATGAACGGGAAGATCTACCGCACAGGTGTGAAGATTAGGGCGCCTAGCAGGCCATACGGCGGTGTTTATTCTCACAAGGTAATAGCACGCGCCATCCGGCTCGCGGTGCGGGGCCAGTAGTAGATGGTAGTTGTAGCCGTCTCTGGACAGCCGGGTAGCGGTAAGACCACAATAGCCAGAGAAATTGCCAGGGTTTTGAAAGTACCCCTAGTCTCCTCTGGGACGCTGTTTAGGGAAATGGCTACTAAGATGGGTATAGATTTTCTAGAATTTCACAAATACGCCGAGTCTAACCCAGAAATAGACAAGTCAGTCGACACGGCCGCCGTGGAAAGGGCTAAGGCAGGCAACGTGGTGTTAGAAGGCCACCTAACCGCGTGGGTTGTGAGGCCATACGCCGACGTGTGCATCTACCTTAAGGCCTCCCCCGAGGTTAGGGCAAGGCGCGTGGCCCTCCGCGACGGGAAGAGCCTAGAGGAGGCGTATAGAGAGGTTACAGAACGGGAAGAGCTCAACCGAAGGCGATACTTGGCAATTTACGGAATTGACATAAAAGATCTCTCCATCTTCGACTTGGTAGTAGACACATCGTTTCTCTCTGTGAACGACGCTGTCAGGATCAGCGTCGATTTTACTTGCACAACCTTGAGCTTTAAGTACTCCAAGAAGGTTTGCTAACTTAAAAATACTGGGAAATTTCTTTACCTATGCGTTTCTTATTGAGGTGTAAACCCAATACAAAAAAACCTCCAACCGGCAAAAAAGTCGCGATAATTGGCGCGGGTCCTGCGGGTCTCGGCGCGGCCGGAGTCCTACTGTGCAACGGTCACGAGGTGGATGTCTTCGACGCCTTGCCCGAGCCCGGCGGTTTGTTGATTTTTGGCATACCTGCCTTTCGGGTCCCCAAAGAAGGAGTACGGGAGGGGGTCAAAGAGCTGGCAGAGGCGGGGGCCCGATTTTTCACCTCTACCTTTGTCTACTGTGGGGAGAAGCCCCGTGAACACGAGGCGCTCCTCTTTGTAAAAGAGTTTGTAAACCTCGAAGACATTATTAAGAAATACGACGCTGTTGTCATAACAACGGGTACGTGGAGGAGTAGATCTCTGGAAATCCCAGGCGAGGACTTGCCCGGCGTGTACAAGGCTTTGGACTACTTGGCGAGGATATATGCAAACCAGCTGGGATACCTACCCAAGGACAAGGTCTACCCCACCGGTAAGAAGGTCTTAGTCGTCGGCGCCGGCTTGACAGCCGTCGACGCAGCGCTTGAGGCAAAGCTCCAGGGCGCCGAGAAGGTGGTTGTGGCGTATAGACGGACTATCAACGAGGCGCCGGCAGGCCGGAAGACCATTGAGACAGAGCTTATCGCAAAGGGTATAGAGTTCAGAGAGTTGCTAAACCCAGTAGCCTTCCTTGGACGCGGCAGACTGGAAAAAGTAAGATTTATACGAATGCGCCTAGGCCCGCCCGACAAGTCAGGAAGGCCTAGGCCGGAGCCTGTGCCCGGCAGCGAGTTCGAGGAGGAGTTCGACACAGCCCTCATAGCGGCTGGGGAGATCCCCACGCCGCCTGGCAACTGCGCAGGCATAGAGTTTAACCCAGACGGCACCATAAAGGTAAACGAAAAGATGATGACAACGAGGAAGGGAGTCTTCGCGGCGGGAGACGTAGTGACAGGACCCTCACTTATCGGGAAAGCCCTCGGCTCCGGAATGAGGGCTGCCCAGTTCGTAGACGAGTATCTAAAAAGCCTTTAGTCTATTTTTTCCTAGCTATTACCATCGCGTGGGCAGTGTCGTAAGGCTCCAGGTGGACAGTCTCCAAAATCTCGTAGCCTCTCTCCTTTAATGTATTTATCTCCTGCTTAAAAGTCTCAGTAGCCGGCGCCGTGACGTCAATAGACATGGCCTTTATAACCAGCATTACGTATCCCCCCGGCTTCAAGAAGTAGTCTGCGTTATCGGCTAGTATCTTGGCCTGGGCCGGCTGGGCCACGTCTATATACACCACGTCGACGCCCTTTATGTAGTGGGCGTACTGATAGGGGAATCTCGCGTCGCCGAGTATGGGTACTACGTTCCTCCTGCCCTGGTCCACGAGCTTCTCCATAAACTCCCTAAATACACGAGGCGAAAACTCGACGGAGTATATCAGCCCCTTTTCCCCAACAATGTCGCTGATGTGGCTTGGAGTAGTGCCAGATGCGGCCCCGAGATACAGCATGTGGGTGCCCTCCCTTATAGGAACTAACTTGAGACCATTTACAATAGCAGCCGCCAGCTTGGAGCGGTAGGGGTTCCACTCCCTGTACTCATCGCCGCCCCACTTTATCAGCCTCTCCCCGTACACTCGCTTCCCCGGCGTGAGGTTCTTAGTAGCTATTCTCTCAGTACCGTCTTCGAACCTAACCACATAGACGCCGTAGTGGCGTTCGTGGGGCCTTACGTCAACCACCTCGATAGACATGCCCCCGTCGACTCCGCTATTTATAAAGTTTTGTATCGTCGAGTCCCCCTTGTAGATTTGCCTTTTTCTCTGCGAAGCTCGTTGCCCCTCCTCCGTATTTCTATCGCCCATTCCAGTAGCGATGCGTCGTATTGGGCCATGGCGAGTGGGTTGTCGAAGGAGGGGGTCACCGTGCCGCGCCCTCTCGCCCTGTCGATTATCCTATTCTTCTCCTCCTCGTCTCCTTCACGAACCGCGACGGCTATCAACGCGGCGGCTCTGTATAGCGCATTGATCCTCACGCTGGCGCGAATTGTATTCTCTTCGCCCACCCCCCACGCCACTGTGTTCCTGTTCCTTGTCGCCTATCTTGTACCTGATGGTTACCCTCGGCCGGCAGAGCTCGGCCGGCCGGTTGCAGGTATTGTCCTTGTCCTTGAACTGCACCTACTCCACCTTGAAGCCGGTGATCTCCACCGTGATGCCCTTTTCTTCCAGCGTCATCTTCTTCCCAACGGCGTTTTTGGTGCCGGCCATCAACACCGGCCTTATCTTCTCTTCGAAGTACTGCCTAATGCCCAGCCTCTCGGCCGCCTCAAGCAGTTGGTCCAGAGCCGCCTTCGCCCTCGCATCGCCGATCTTGGCCCTCCACGCAATCGTCCACAGCGCCTCGGGCACTGTGAGGCAGATAACGCCTTGTCCGCTGTACACAGTGTAGTCCCTACCCTCCTCCAGGCCGGCCTTCTTAAACACCTCAAGCGCCTTTCCCAAGTCCTCCTTGGGGTTCTTTACGCGGATGTAGCCGCCGCCCTTAGCCCTCTTGACGGTGTAGTCCTCCCCCTCCCTTAGCCCAGCGGTTTTAAGCGCCACCATGGCCTTGTCGAAAGCACCAGCCTTGAGCCAGATGTCGCCTCTGCCCTTATCGTCCCACGTCGCCGCGAAGTCCGCGTCCTTCGCGAGGCCGAGTTCCTCGAGGGCTTTCACCGCCTCCTCGAACTGGCCCCGGTCTGCTGGCTGATAGAGGATTAATACCGTTTTCAGAGCCTTCTTCTCATCGTCCTTCCATACCGGCGCCACGCAGAACTCCACCCCGGCGATCTCCACGGCGTTGGGACCTGCGGACAGTCTCGCCGCCTTCCTCTCCGCTTGCTCCCCCGTCAGAATGCCCTTCTCCTTTGCCTTGGCGATGAATGCCTCCAGCGCTGCCTTGAACTCCGGGTGCTCCACGGCCGACAGCTGGTTGGAGTACAGAGTCGCACACCACCGCTCGCCGATAGGCCTAGCCTCGACCTCAGCCCCCCACCCCCTCAGCATAGACGCCAAGATCTCGGCCTTCTCGCGAGAGCCCATGAACGCGGCGCGTAATTCCTTGCCCGTGGGGGTCTCTTGCACATACACGTTTAGGCTTGTGATTTCGACTTAACTACCGCCAGCCTCCCTCACATACCGCATCCTGAGCACCGGCTTCTCTCCGCTCTCGTCAATCCCCCAGCGGATCTTTACGTCCTTAAAGGCCTCTCTCACCGTTTCTAACATTTCTTCGGCCTTAATAAACCCTGCATCCCAGAGGTTCCTCCCGATCTCGTCGACGTATTTATCGTAGAGGCGCCACACCGGCACCCCTCCCAGCGCGAAGAGGAGACCGGCTCCTGCGGGTCGAAGGCTAGGCGCATGCGACCCTCTCCGACGTACACACTCGGCGTGATGTCCACGCCGTATTTCTTGAAGACGGGGCGGTACTTCTCGGCCACGGCCAGCCAAAGCGCCAGTTTGTGGAATCTATCGTGAGGCAACTCGTCCGAATCGAACTCGCCTAATATCAAGTATACCTTATGCGGGTAAACCGAGCCGTCGCCGAATATCGCCGCCGTGAAGAACTGGGCGAATTCGGCCTCTGAGGCGTCTCTCAGCAATAAATCCATTAACGGGTAGTAGACGCGGCCGTATGCTGAGTGCTCCGCCTGGTCTATCCTCCTAGCCGCCTCCAAGCTCAGAATCTCCTCAGCCGCCTTCTTGATCCTCGCGGCGATCGGGCCGGCCTCTATAATTTTCAGCAGGCGGCCCCTTTCCTTTTGTCGATCCTCCCCCTTTTGTACAGCTCCTCCACGAGGGCCCTAACCGCGTTCTGCCATCCGGGGTGGCTAACTGCGGCGATGGAGCTCGTAGACAGCTCCACTAGTTACTCCCCGCCGTGCTCTCTAAGCTTTACGTCTGCCCCCAAGGCGTTGAGTATAGAGGCAAGGCGCTCGGCCTTCTCCTTATCGCCGTTGAAAACTGCGCGTAGACCCTCGCCGTCCCATTTGATAACTATGCGGGCTATCTCGTCCCCCCCCTCTCGTCTCTAGGCCTCGCCTCCAGCCACTGCTCCGCGCCGGGCGGGCCGCGCAAGACGTGCTCCACCTCGACGTTCTTCGCGCGCTCCTCCGCGCCACCAGCCGATGCGCTGACAGCTGGATGCGAGGAGATCCCCGCCCTCCTCCAGAAGCTTATCGACGAGCGCCCCAACGGCGCTCCTCGCTCCCTCCGGCCTAGCCAAGTTCTTCTCCACACCCTCCTTCGACGCGTCGAGGGTCTTCACGACGCCCAGCCCTCATCCCATCGGCCGTCCCGCGGTAACGTTGATATAGCCCGGTGCTGTAGCCGTGGTAGTAGACCTTGAACCCCGCTCCGGTGACAGTCCCTACGTCTTCGGCCTTCACCCCCTCCTGCCTGCGGCCTTGTACAAAGCGGCTTGGAAGAGCGAGGTAATATTCGCCTTCACAGTACTTCCTAGGACAGACGCGTCCGTCGCAAGCCAGCCCAAGACGAAGCCGTCCTTGATGTCCTCCTCCTTCCCCGCCCCCTTCACGCCTTGAAGTAGTTTTTAAAATAACGCCGTGTTAAGAGCGTGCGTATTTTTAGAATTTTAGAGGACGCAGAGAGGAGGCTGAAGAGAATCGAGACGTCGGGAGATGAAGACGTATTGCGATGGAATATACACGCCGCAATTCAAGACATATTGGACGTACTGGCGATTATCTTCTCGGAGGAGGGCTGGAAAAAACCTCCCTCCTACAGCAAATTAGCCCGCGAGGCTGAAGAGCGCGGCGTTATTGTTTTTAAGTTTTCTGCCCAGAGTTTTTGGCCCTGTGCGCATCGGCGTTACTTGATGATGGCGTTAGACAGCTACGGCGGGCCCTGCCAGATAACTCGGCCAGTCCCCGTTGACGTTATAGCACTAGGCTTTCCCCAGGTTTCTCCGCCGCGGCGGCTCCTTCTTAAGGCCTCGCCATTTTCCGTAAAGCTTAAAAAAACATGTGTAGTAGTTGATATGTTTAAGCGGATTCTTCTAGTTGGAGTCGCCGTCGCCGTGTTGCTCGTCCTCTTGGCCTTGTTTAGTCAAGGGCCTGGGCATTATGAGGCCAATTATACATTGACGCTGGTCTTCACCTCGCCGGGCGGATCCCAGAGGATGGACTTGGGGTGGATATTACTGGGTACTGGTAGCGAGAACTATACCATGGCCGTTATCAGATTCTCCGGCGCCGAAATTCAAGTTTTTTACGCCACGGAGAAGGATAAGGAGTATGCCGCTGTCTGCATTGCTGGATATTGCGCCAGAGACGCGCCCTTGCAAAGGGAAATGGACCTCAGGTTCAAAGTGAGAAAGATGGATGTCGTAGGGAAGTGCCGCCACTTGGGTTATGAGGGGGAAATAGTCAGATTAGAGGGGGAATACGACTTGGGCCTTTTATCTGCTATTGCGAAGTCGCAGGGAGTAACTCTCAACGCGACAGGTGAGGGAGAGGCGTGTTTTGTAGGGAATCTGTTGCTCTGGGCCCGCGAAAAGTACATATTCACTGTGAATGAAGAAAAGGCGTCGATTGAATTTGTGATAAACGCCACGAGAGTCGGCTCATACAGCGCGGAGAGGTACAGGGAGGTTTTAAATAAAGCTAAATCCAGCTAACCGCCCGGCGGGTCACACCCCCTCCTCTCTGCGGCGGCTTGTGGGTCCCAGCCAGCTTGGCAACGAGCCTCGCGCGTACCTGAAGAAATCCTCAAACCAGTCCGGCGTTTTGAATTCATTAACCACGTCTAAGTGGTCGTAGGGCTTTATGTCTAGAACCGGGCTACCGCTCCACGCGTCGAGGCCCATTACCCGCAACCGAGGCGGGTCCACCTCCACTATTTTCACAATTGTCAAGGCGAGGGGGTTTGGCCTCTGCGGAAATCTCGTGGCGAAAATCCCCACCTCCGGCATCTCCTCACGGCCCCACGGCCTCAGCTTGAGCTTCGCCCCTCTGCTCTCGTGAAAATACCAGAGGATGAAGGCGTGGCTGTACTCCTCAAGCCCCGTAAGCCCCTCGACGTATTCGTCATATATCCTTATGACAGAGACTACGCTGTATTTATCCACCTTCCCAAATCTCGGCATGCCCACCTCCACTACGCCTATGGGCTTTAGGCAAATAGGACACGACATGAGTTTATCACACAGCGGGGCTATTTAAGCATCCCCCCGGGCGCTTACGCGCGATTACTTGCCGGTTACCGGCGAAAGGGTTCCGTAATTCGCTTATTTTTATGACGGGCGGCGCTTTAAAGACCTCAGCCCTTCCGAGCGCTTTTCTTAATCCTCCTAGCTATAAATAACGCGACAATTATCGTAACAGCGGCGGCTACGGCGGGTAAAATGAAAACGCGGTAATCCGGTTTTACTATGAGGTAGTCAACGCCTGTCTTGGGCCAGAACTCGACTATTAAAGGCGAGGGGCAAACCCCCGCGAGCTCAACATATCTCGATATAAGCCTCTTGGCGGTCTCCTCGTCGGGCGGAGTGCCGTTGACGTAGGGAAAAACAAAATACGCCGGGCCTAGGTCTTGGGAGAGCAAGAATATGTGAATTATGCCCGCGACGCCTCCCTCCAGCTTCTTTACAGTGCCTATTTCCCTCTCCCAGCGCATTGCGGCGTTGCCAACGTAGTAGCAACCGTTCTTCCTTTCAGCCTTGCTGAGAAGCTCCTGGACATACCTAAACGGCGGGGGCATGTACGGCAACACGAGTAAGATGCGCCCCCCTGCCTTAATTGCGCCCCGGAGGGCTTCCACAACGCTATCTTTAAAGCCGCCTACCGACGAAACATTAAACATCTCGGCAAAGTACTTCAACGGGTTCTCCGCCGGCGTTAGCGCCTTGAAACCCGATCTGTGCCACTCAGCGGCCCGCTGTCTAAACGCCTCTTGTACCTCTACAAACCGCGTCAACTGCTCCGGCGGGATATCCCCAACCCGTCGGCGGATTAGCAACGTTCTGTAGGCCGTTCTTCCCTTCATGTCACCTCCTTTGCATCCCCAACGTTGAAACACTACGCTTTCCTGAAATTTTTCCTGAACGGCGAATTTTTCAGCGAGTGTTTCCTGAAAATTTCAGGATCAGAAAACCGAAAAGTCCAGCGTTCAGGACAAAATTCAGGAAAGGGGGATTCGTGGCGGGGAAAAGGGGGGTTTAGAGGACCTCCACTTTCCAGAAGGCGATTTGCTCGGCACGGAGATATTGTTCTAACTCCTGTTGGCTCAACACTTTCCCTTCCGGGAGCCTTATCGCTACTGTCATTACCAATGCCTCTTCTCCGTCTCCTATCTTAATCTGTTGTCTATTCACTGATACTGGCACGTTGCACAATTGACTTATCAGAAACGCCGTACTTTCGTGTCCAATTGCAGAAATAAACCCGCTTCTCAATTCTTCACAAAACTCGTTTGTTGTCAGGCATTTAACCTTAATAGTAACTTCCCCACCAACCACCAGCGGCAACATGTTTAGACTGAAGGCATTCACAAGGTATTTTGTTTTTTGTTTTTCCGTCATGACTCCTCTGACATAACTCCCAAATTTGATTATTCCCCTCTAACGCGGAGAGAGGAAAAAGGGGGCGTGTTACAACACCGTTTCAAACACCCCCTCGAATAGGTCTATAAACTCCACCCGGTCTTCGTAGAAACGCCATATCAACTCCCCGTCAACCTCCACTACGAAAAGCGGCTCCGCGCCACCTACCACCTCCGCCATGGCAGAAGGGGGTGGGAGGCAAATTTTGAACTCCACCGCCGTCCTGAAAAAGTTCCTGAACGGCGAGTTTTTCGCCGGGTGTTTCCTGAAAATTTCAGGATCAGGAAAGCGAA
>FPIC01017575.1_pt1 | contig 15161 bp, 11 predicted proteins | sample 1504481 | NCBI WGS metagenome assembly FPIC01 (sample SAMEA4475357, study PRJEB15587) | soil metagenome | biome: Soil; feature: Field | place: India | collected 2015-03-11 | depth 0 m
GCTAACTATACAGTTGTTCCCCAGAATGGTGTTCTAACAGTAAGAGTTCGTCCGGTAACAGTAGTAGCTGAAGCAAAGTCTAAATATTGCGGCATAGCAGACCCTGCGTTTACTTACAGCCTTGCTGCCGCTACAGTTGACGGTGTAATTTATAAAGTGTATGATGAAGTAGGCTTTAGAGCTAATGTTGCAGGTTCTCTTCAGAGAATAGATAAAGGTGAGGTAGTTGGTAGATACGCAATCACTAGTACTCTCGATAACAGAAACTACGCAATTACATATGTAGGAGCAGACCTTACTATTAAAGGTTTAACAGTAGATGCAAGCAATGCGAGTATTCCTAGAAGTAAAAACGAGCCAATTACTATAGCTGTTAGCTTATCAGATGGTAATACTAATGCTAGCGACTTAGTTGGAATCCCTCTTACGCTATTAGTTAATGATGCTGTTGTTGGGCAACCTGTAAATTCAGTTTTAATAAATGGTAAAGCAGGAGTTAATTTCTCAATAGGTACATATGCTACAAATGTATATAAAGTACAGGTTATTGCAGGAAGCAGATGTTCTGTGTCGGATGTAGTATACATGCCAGTATTTGATCCTGAAGCAGGTTTTGTAACTGGTGGAGGCTGGGTTATGGCTCCTGGGAACTCACAGCATAATGTTGTTGATGGTGGAAGAGCTAACTTCGGATTCGTTGCTAAATACAGAAAAGGACTAACGAAAGTAGATGGTAACACAGAATTTCAGTTTGTAGCAGGAGGGTTAAGCTTTAAGAGCAACGCCCACTCAGATGCCTCGCTTGTAATCTCGAACGGTAAAGCAACATTTAGAGGTACTGGGCACATTAACAATGACTTAAATACTTTGTATGATTTCCTTGTTGTTGTCCATGATAGTGAAATCAATGGTAAGGCAAATGAGGACAGATTCAGAATCAAGATTTCAAGAGGTGGCGAAGTGATTTTTGACAATGAGAAGAAAGATGATAACGCTGATTTGACTGCTGATGGTTCTTTTGTAAGAGGTGGTTCTATTGTAATTCACAATCCTACCAACGGCAAAAAGTCAACCATCTCTGACGAGGTATATGCTACTAACTCAGTTGCGAAGGTTACTAACTACCCGAACCCATTCTCTGGTTCAACAACCATAGAGTTCACAGTAGAGAAATCTGGCAGAGCAGTGGTAGAGGTATACAACCAACTGGGCCAGAAAGTAGCCAGCCTGTTTGAAGGCGAGGCGGTAGAAGGCGAAGTATACAGCGTAGAGCTGAATACAGCGAACCTGAACCTGGCATCTGGTATGTACATTACCCGTATGGTACAGAACGGTACAGTAACCAACCATAAGATGATGCTAAAACGCTAGTCATATAAATGATGCATATTGAAAAGGCCGGCCCTGTAAAGGGTCGGCCTTTTTTATGTTACAGGGTTTATTAATTAACCACAGGCCAATAGGTGCTTTGGGGTTTTTTATTACATGGTTTGCGTGCGCCCGCTTTGCCCGGGTTGGTATATGCTTGTTTTAGGTTGCGGGAGTTTTTGCGTTGTAAGTAACAGGCAATATTTAGGCATTTAATTTAAATTTGTAATTCTTTGTTTGGCTTTTCTGACTGGTTCTGTTTGTTTCTTGCAACAGCTTTCTCTTGTGTAAAGGAGCTCTGTTGTTGAGTGCCTTTGCTTGTTAGGCCAAAAAGTAAGGCTGATTTGTAGTTGTATATAAAATATTGGAGCATTAATATAAATTTTATTTTAAAAAAAATATTCACATTAAACCTGTGTGTTTTAAATAGTTGCAAATAACTTTAAAAATTACATATATAAATTTTATAAATAAATTTTTGTGTTTAAGTAACAAGTATTATAATTGTGAAGAAATAATTAAGAAAAAGTAACAGCTTAATACCGGAAAAATATTACAAGGCTCCGTGTTGGGTTGTAGTGCTGTTAAATGCAGCTAAGGTCTTCTTCTTAATTATGCTTACTGTTTCATCCTGTTTTTAACCACTTAAATTTTAACCTATGAAGTCTACAATTTTTACTAGCACCAATTTTAAAGCAGCTCTTGTTGTAATTGCCCTGTTTATGGGTGGTTGTAAAGACAATTTTGAAAATGTTTCTGATAGTGTAGAAGCAAACGCATTAGCAACCATTGAGAGTGCAGATGATAAAAATGCGATTACTGCTCAATCAATTATGATTGACTTAAGTGATGTAGAAGAAGAGTATGTTTTAGGAGGTGAAAGGTATGAGTTTGATGAGGTTACAGCTGCTATAGCAGAACATGGTTATGATAATTGCACTGGTACCCCAGAAGAAATAGAAGCTTGTCAAAACAAAGCAAAACAAGCAGCTAAAAAAGATCGCTGTGAATATTGGAACGATGGAAAAAGATTCTGGAACCTGGTTTCCGGTGGTAGCGAGATAAAAATTGATCTTACTTTAGCAGCCCAATCCTTTGTTATTAACAATACAGTACACACACGAGGTAAGTTTTCATTTGATCTGGAATCAGAAGATGGATCAAGAATTACAGACCTTGAGTACTCACTAGATGGAATAAACTTCATGCCTCTTGCTCATACCATTGAAAAAGGAGAGGATTTTGATTATACAGCAAGTGAAGGACTTACTTTTGGCAGAGGCCAGGATTATTTACTAAACGGTTCTGTTAGAGAAATACTAGAAAAGGATGGATTTGATAAAAATGACACACCTGAGCATTTTGTAAAAGCTACGGCAGCATTATTGTTCACAAGCCTTGCTGAAGGTGAGTATACCTTAACTATAAGAGGGAATTTTAAAGGTAACCCAGGCATAGCAAGTAGAAACTTTAAAGTTAAAAAAGGCGCGGGTGCTAATGTAACCCCAGGTTGTAATCAAAATAAAACAGGTCAAAACCCATCAAGCTCTCCTCAGCAAGGTGGTGGTCAAACCAACACGCAACCTGTAAAAGGCAAAAAATAATTGACCTACTAAAAGCCTTAGTTTAAGCGCATACAAAAGACAGGCTCCTGCAAGGGCCTGTCTTTTGTATGCGCTTTTTGTAGCAGCAGAACTAAGGCCGTATAAAATACAATAGTAAAAAAAAGCTATTTAGGCAAAAGGCCGAAATAAGGTTAAGCCGCATGGTATGGCGGAAGTCAGCCTTGCGGATGTCGTGCTGTACTTTGTTATACCAGAGCAGGAAGTAAATAAGCACCGGGGTCAGGAATACCTGGAAAAGCAGGCTGTACTCTATGCTGTAAAATTCTTTAAAGTACAGCCAGAAGCCTATGTTGGCCATGGCAAATACAATGAGGGTAAAAAGAAAGGTGCCTTGTATACCCAGCAGGCGGCTTAAGGTCATATCGCCCCGGCGGGCATCTTCGCCATGCTGGTACACCTGGGTCATGGGGTAAGAGCCAAGCAACAAAATAGTACACAGGCCTGCGGGCACCAGTACGGAGGCTTGCAGGCTTTCGGCAAGGGTGTGCCCGGTTAGGCCCAGGTATATCATTACATAAGTAAAAGCCCCCTGGAAAAAACCAGCGGCCAGCCATCCCCAAACGGGGTGCTTTTTAAGGCGTATGCTATGGTGGCTGTAGGCTTTTGAAATAAGGCCATAAATAAGCAGCCCCAGCGTAAATTCCAGCCCTAAAAACAAGCCCAGGAGCAGGGCCAGCCCATCTAGCACAATAGATACATTATACAGCTCCTTGCTTACAGGCGGAGGCACTTCCAGGCCGCCAATGCTTTCTTCATCTTTATCAAAATAACTATTGTAACCATTGCTGGCAGGGTAAAGTAGCAAATGTAAAATGCTAAACGCCAGCAAAAAGCGCCACCAGGCAAAAGTACCTGCCTGGCTCATTACAAATAAAAACACCGGCATCAGGAAAAACGAAAAAGGGATGCGCAAATGCAGGAGGGTAGATTTCTTTAGCATAAGACCAGGACAGATAAGATACAAAATCTGGTAAACATACTGCGGGTAACATCTGTTTACTAAAAATAGGCGTACAATGTATTTGCCGCCCTGTAGCAGGACAGCACGTTTAAAATACGGATGCTACCGTATAAGTTACGCAATTTGTTTTAAATTACGTGCTGCAACCTAAGGCTGCGGCTAGCCAGAGAGAAAAACCTTATGACCCAAAGCTATATAAACGCCATAGGCACCGCAAACCCCGAACATAAAATACCCCAGGCACAGGTAGCAGACTTTATGGCTGCTGCGCTGCAAATGGATGCCACCGAAAAGCGCAGGCTTATGGCTGTGTACAGGGCCTCGGGTATAGAAAGCCGCTATACTGTACTACCCGATTACAGCCGCACCAATGGCGAATTCCAGTTTTTTCCTAATACGCCCACTCTTGAGCCTTTCCCGTCTATAAGCAGCCGCATGGCAGTATTTCGGGAGGCCGCGCTACCTGTGGCTAAAAAAGCATCGCTAGAGTGCCTGGAGCAGGTAAAGCAAGTAAAGCCTGCAGACATTACGCACTTAATTATTGTAAGCTGCACAGGTATGTATGCCCCCGGCCTCGATATAGAATTAGTGCATGCCCTGGGTTTGCCCACTACAGTTGAGCGCACAGCCATTAACTTTATGGGCTGCTATGCTGCCTACAACGGTATTAAGTCTGCCAATCATATTTGCAGCGCCAACCCCAACGCAAATGTGCTGGTGGTTTGTGTTGAATTATGCACGCTGCACTTTCAGAAAGTAAACACTACCGACCACTTGCTATCCAATGCCTTGTTTGGCGATGGGGCAGCGGCTTTGTTAATATCGGGCAAAAAGCATAATACCGTTAACCTTGGCCTTAACCGCTTTTTCTGCGACCTGGCCCCGGAAGGTAAAGATGATATGGCCTGGCACGTAGGCGATTTTGGTTTTGAAATGACCCTTACCTCTTATATACCCAGCCTTGTAAAAGGAGGCATTAACCAGCTTACGCACAACCTGCTTGGCCAGCTAAACCTTGCAGTAGAAGAAGTTGATTACTTTGCGATCCACCCGGGTGGCAGGCGTATTTTAGAAGCCATTGAGCAAGCCCTGGGCCTTAGCAAGGCAGATAACCACCATGCCTACGAGGTGCTGCGGCATTTCGGAAACATGTCATCGGCTACAGTGCTTTTTGTGCTCAAATCCATCTGGGAGGAGCTTACCCCTGCAGATGCCAGCAAAAACATACTCAGCTTCGCCTTCGGCCCCGGCCTTACCTTAGAGTCTATGCTGCTTACCGTAGCCCCTGCTGTACCACATCAAAATGGTATAGCCTTTAAAAGAAGAAAACCGGTAAGCGATCAAATAATCAAGTAAACTGCTGGGTAAAACGTGTTATTCAATTCTGAATACCGGGTACCGGTTATGGGTTCTCTCATAATAGGGCGACCGCTTGTATATAAAATCCAGTTGCGCCTGGTGGCTGGCCGCAAAAGCACTATCCTCAGCCTTTTTCCGGGCCAGGGCCTGGGCAAGGGCTGGGTCTTTGCGCAGCAACCCGGCAGCAATCTCTTCAAACACATAATCAGAAAAGCCCTCTTTCTGCTGCAGGATGCTGTCAAAAAAGCCCCAGTTAAAGAAAGAGTCGGTGGCTTGTGGCTCAAGCGTTTCCATGGCATAGCGGTTGTGTGCCTGGTTCATTACTAAAATATAATCGCCAGCATAAAAGGGAACCTGTTGCGCTTCTTTGCGCACCTGGGTATTTGAGTGTACATAATGCCCCTCGTAAGGGCGGGGCGAAGTCTGGAAGCTCTCAATATAATATGATTGCACCTGTATAGTAGTATCGCGGGCAATACGCTGCAGGGTAAGCCCGTTAAGCTGCAGCAGGTCAATTACCTCGTGCCAGGCTTGCGGTATAACATAGGCCTGGGGGCGGGTGGCTTCTGCAGAGGCCACAAACTGGTTATAGAAAGGTATTGTAGTGGTAACCGGTTTGCTGCGGTCATAATACAGGCGGTCCAGGCCACTGATTTCGCTTTTGATCATGCGGTGCTCAAAGCCCTTAAAGGTAATAGGCTTGTGGCGGCTGCGGTCGTTCTGCCAGGCTAACGGAAATACCTGCTGTGCCTGGCTTTGCCTGCGGAAGTTCTCGCGCATTTGTAGAATCTGTACACGATCCTGGTTCATTACCTGCAGCATAGATTGCAGAAAGGCATAGGTAGACTCCACACGGGCTTTATAGGGTTTAAGCATGTGCGTTTCGGTAATGTAGCTAAGGGTGCCAAACAAAGCTGCATAGCCCGATGAGTAACGGGGTGTTTCCAGAAACTGCACAATTTTAGTAACAGCACCGGCTTCTTCCCAATGGTTTACATAGGGAGTCATTTCAAAGCGGCGCTTTTTCATTTCAGCTTCTAATTGTGGCGACATGCGGCTTTCGATATACTGGCCCAGCTCACCGCCCAGTTTATTGTGCTGGGTGGCAATGTAGGTCATTACATATTGGTAATCGGCCCCATTGCTAACATGGGTGTCTACCAGCACATCGGGGTTCCAGGCCTGGAAAATCTGCTGAAAAGTGCGCGAGTTGCGCGAGTCGGTTTTGATAAAATCGCGGTTAAGGTCCAGGTTGCGGTAGTTGCCTCTAAAGCCATAGGCTTCGGGCCCGTTCTGGTTGGCACGGCTGTAGCTGCCCCTGTTCATGTGCCCATCAATATTATACACTGGTATAACTGCAATTACAATGTTATCAAGCAGGGCTTGTAGTGTACGGTCGCGGGTAATGTTGCGGAGCAGCATCATAGAGGCATCAATGCCATCGGGCTCACCGGGGTGTATGCCATTGTTTATTAATAAAATAGCCTTTCCCTGCTGCCTGAGCTGCTGCGGATCAAAAACCTTGTTTTTAGAATATACCACCAGGTGCAGAGGCTTGCCAATATCAGTAGCACCATGGGTGCTAAGCTGTATAGTGCCTCCCGATTGGGCGGCAAGCTGCTCATAAAACCGGATAACCTCCCCATAAGTGGCTGTTTGGGTGCCGCCCGATTGTTCAAAGCGGGTTTGTAGTGGCTGGGCCTGCAGGCTAAAGGAAATTAAAACAAAAAGGCAGAGTATAAAACGAATCTTCATAAACGGGTTCCAAATAAGAGGCTCAAGATGCAATGATTTTTTAAAAAATCCTTACCAAGTACATGATTAGGCTCCAAATCCTGTTATATTAGCTAAAGTCCCTACGCAGCCCCTGGGCATACAGGGCCAGACTATACCCAACATCCTGTGAAAAAAGTTTATATATACCTGTTGCTGCTCAGCACCCTGGCTGGAAGCGCCCTTGCACAGCAGGCTACCCCTATAGATGTAGCTCATTTTGATGCTGCCTTACTAAGCCGCCTGTTGCTGCAGGAAAGCAACAGGGTGCGCGACTCGTTGCAGTTAAAGCCTTTTACTGACGATGCGGTGCTTGCCAAGGCGGCCAGCCACCATGCTGCCTTTGTAAGCAAAGAAGGAAAAGTAACCCACACCCAAACTTCTGATAAGTACAAAACCGTGCAAAAACGCATAGAAGCCATGGGTGGAGGTTTTTTAACAGTAGCCGAAAATGTGGCTATGTGCCCTGTGGGGGTGCCCATAAGCTCAAAAGTACAGCCCGGGCAAAGGGTGGTTATTAAAACTTACGAGGCCCTTGCCGCCCAGCTGGTTGGGCAGTGGGTACATAGCCCTACGCACTTTAAAAACCTGAGCGGTAGCTTTGATAAGCTTTCGGTACAGGCGGGTGCAGACCGGAAAACGGGTAAAGTGTATGCTGTGCAGGTATTTGGTTTGTTGCCCCCGGCCCTGCCTGTGGCGGTAAGTGTGCCGCGCGATATGTATGGCCTGAAGGATGCGGGCGATAAAGTAATGGCAAAATGTAAATCTTGCTTTGAGGCACTAAAAACCAAGCCTGCCGATGTTAAAATGGGCCTAATGCGCGAAGGTAAAGATATTTACTTTGTAATGAACGATGCCCGCTGGGTGGATATGTTTTTTAAAGGCAATACAGATGGGGTAGCCGTTGATATTTTATGGCGCGACCAGTTTGGTTGCCAGTACCCGGCAAAAACGGGTGAGGCTGCATTACCTTACCGGGGCCTGCTGCTACCCCCGGTGTACCGCAAAGAGCTGCTTGCTTACAACCAGGCATCGCGCCCTAATGAACTGGCTGTTAAAGTGGGCGAAGTACCCGAAGGCATGGGTGAGCGGGGGCTGGAGTTTAACCTGGTGCTGATCAATAATAAAACCTTTTGCCAGTACACCGCCTTTTACGATATACCTGGCGAGCGCTGGAGCCTGCTGGACATGGGTTTGTTTGTAGATACGCTTACCGAGAACGAAGGTGTATCGCGCTCGCAGCTGCTGCAAAAGGGCTTAAAGTTCGAGATTCCCTTTCCAAAAGATAAGGCAGAGTTTTCGGCCAAAGATATAAAACCCCTTTACGACTCGCTGCGGTTAAATACCTTTTCTATTAAATCGGTAGCCATTAGGGCCTATGCCTCTGTAGAAGGCTCTACAGAGCGGAACGAGCGCCTGCAGCAGCAAAGGGCCGAAAGTATTGTAAAAGCCCTGCAGGGCTTCCAGGTGGGGTCTATTCAAAAAGATATACAAACCTCAGAGAACTGGGTGGAGTTTCTGGAAGAAGTAAGCAGTACACGCTATGCGCATTTAAAGGATAAATCTAAGCTGGAAATTAAAGCAGCCCTGGAAGATAAGCAGGTATCGGATGCCCTGGAGCCTATGTTGAGCAAGCATCGTAAGGCTATTGTGTATGTGCAACTGGAAGAGCGGCAGGATGCTACCTATACCAACCCCATGCAGCTGCGCAAGCTCTTTGGCCAGGCCATTGCCAGAAAGAATTTTAAAGAGGCCATCGAGCTGCAACAGATTATCTTTGCGAACATTCGCCACAACCGCATACCCACCAGCTTTATCGACTCGCTGGAGATTCCGCCCCAGGCCGAGTGGGGCGATTTGCTGAGCAGCAATGAAGTATTCCGGTATTCTATTTACCCCGACCAGCTGGAGAGCAGCATTGTACGCATGCAGCGCCTGGCCGATATGCTGCCCGGCAATCCCCGGATCCATTACAACCTGTGTGCTTTAAAGCTTAAAGCCTGGCAACTGGAGCCCAACCCTCAGCAGTCCAGTATCCTCTGGAATGAAATAACAGCTTTAGAAAAAAAGAAAATAGACCAGCGCCTGCTTAAGCGGATAAAGATCAACTATGCCATTGTATTTTCGGCCGTGCTGGCACGCCAGAAAAACTATGCAGAAAAAGATAAGTGGGTGCGCTACATTTACCAGAACTACCGTGAGCTGAGCCTTACCGATGATGATGCCGTGCGCCTGGCCCGATATTTTACAGAGTACAGCCAGTACCGGTGGTCTATTGACTTGCTTACGCCCATGGCCAAAAAGATAGATGTAAGCGAAGACCTCCTGTTTTATTACCTTAACCTTACCATTATTAACGACCAGCTAACCAATAAAACGGATTATCGCACCATACTGCTAAATGCCATTAACGTAAACCAGGCCCGGTACTGCAACCTGTTTAGTACCTACAATGAGGGGGGCATAACCTTCCAGTTGCTGGGCAACCCTTATTTAAAACGTACCTATTGCGAAAACTGCAACCAGGCGTTTTAATAATGGCTATGCAGGCAGCGTAAGGGTAAAGGTAGCGCCCATATGGGGCCCATCGCTATGGGCGGCAATAGAGCCCTGGTGTTTTTCCATAATTTTTTTGCAGATGTAAAGGCCTATGCCATTGCTGCTTTCGCCTTTGGTGCCTGTGCGGCCTGCTTTTGTAAACCTGTCAAAAAGGCGGCTTGCATACCAGTCGTCAAAACCTATTCCATGGTCGCGCAGGTTAATAAGCACCCGGCCGTTTTGCTCGTGTGCACTAACCTCTATTTTGCTGCCAGCGGGCGAAAACTTTAAGCTGTTGCCCAGTAGGTTGGTAAGTACCTGTATAAACAGATCGTGGTTTACGGTAACCTTCAGGTCTTCGGGAAAAAGCGTAGTAAGGTGTATATTTTTATCGCTGAATGAAAGGCTGAGCTGCTGCTGGGCATAGCCCAGCAGGTAGCTTAAAGGTAGCGACTCCTTGCTGCTATCTTCAAGGATGCTCTCTTCATTGCGAAGTATCGTAAGCATGGATTCTATGAGCGAAAGCTGGCGATAGGCCGATTGCTCGATATGTGTATAAATTATTTCCTGCTGTGCAGGCTCCCTTTCTTCGCGCAGCAGGGTTATGGCGCCCAGCACAGAGTTGGCAGGGCTGCGCAGATCATGCGATAGTATTGAAATAATGTCTTTTTTCTCGCTAAGCAGGTTATCAAGTGTGCTTAGGCTGTATTGCATATCGCGAAGCAGTATACCGGCTTCATCAGTATAATGTACAGGCAGCCGGGGCAGCTTTTTATCGTAAAGGTAATTGTGCAGGGCTTCTTTGGCTAGGTGAATAGGTGCAATAAGCTGGTTTAGAATTAGTAATGTTACGCCAGTTGCCAGCAGGGTAAGTGCCAGGGCTACCAGAATAATCTGCAAGGCGCTAATGTGGCTGCCTGGCCCGAGGGCAATAAATATAATAATGCCCAGCAAGGGAATATGGATGCCCAGAAAAGCAATAAACAGGAATTTAAAAGAGTACTTTCTGAGAAAAGTAACGCCAGAGAGCTTACTATACAGTTTCATAAAACAGGTTGTTGAACAGCATAAAGCGCTACCCGGGGCAGAGGCTTTGCATATCCTTTGCCAGGAGGCTGTTACGCTGCATTTTCAGGGAGAATAGCCTGCTAATGTACTTAGTTTTTTTTAAAAATCCTGTCCCAGGGTTATTTCTGAAACATTATCTATACTGTTGAGCTCTTTGTATAGCTTTTTAAGCTCTATGTTGTTGGGAATGTGTACAATAAGCTTGAGTTTAAAGCGCTTTTTATCCAGCGACTGCACAATGTTAATGGAATGGGTTTTTATTGAAAACTTATCCAGGATCAGAAACACCAGGTCGGTAGTAATTTTAGTGCCCTGGAAGCGCAGCTGCAGTACTTTTAGCGAGTGGCTGGGGAAATAACGCTGCTCTACTTTTTCAAGGCCAACAAGTACAAACAGAATAAGTACTGTACCAACAAGGGCAGCCAGGTAAACACCGGCTCCTACTGCCAGGCCAATGGCTGCAGCCACCCAGATTGTAGCTGCCGTGGTTAAGCCTTTTATAGTGGCACCCAGCCTGAAAATAGCACCGGCACCTAAAAAGCCTATACCCGATACAACCTGGGCCGCAATACGGCCAGGGTCTCCGTTCTGAAAGTTTTTAAAGGTTTGCGGAATAAAAATAGAAATAAGCATGAGCAGGGTAGAGCCCAGGCAAATAAGTATGTGCGTACGCAAACCAGCCGATTGCCTGCGCCCTTCCCGCTCCCAGCCAATAATACCCCCCAGAAGTATACTAACAAGTAGCCGCAAGATCATGGTGGGGCCATCCAGTTCTGTTTGCTGCAGTAAATCGTTTAAAAAAGACATAGGGCCAGGTTGCGTTAAAGATCAGTTTCTTTATACGCCATAGCCCCGGCAGGCGTTAAGCCTGCCCCCTGTAGGAGGCCTGCAGCTTTAGAAGTAAAATACAGCTATTGCTTTCTGTTACTGAGGCTTACTAGCTACCGGAGCCACCGGTTCAGTAGCAAGAATTTGTTCTACTTGTATTTCGAGCGGGGGAGTAGCACTTGCCTGCTGGCTCTTTTCAAGCTCATGCAGCAGGGCTTCTACTTTACGGGTAAGCTCATCTACTTTACTTTCCAATCCGGTGTTGTTTTCGCTCACCATAGACTCTACAAAGATTGAGTTTACCAGCGACATCCCGAAAATACCGCCCGATACCAGGATCATTACAAAATAGAGCCTGGTAAAGAAGGTAGCCACTGCAGAGCTGTGCTCTGTCATGGTTTCGGGTATTTCGTACCAACCTTCTATGGTAAATACCTTAAAGATGGTATACAGCGAAAGCAGTGGATCGCCAAAGTATTCGGGCGCCATTTGCTTAAACAGGTAGCAGCTAAGCAGGGAAAGAATTATATTATAGATAAAAAAGCCGGATAAAACCAGTACAGATGCTTTTAAAGCCCTGCTTACGCCATTAATAAGCAACTCCACACCCGGCACAAAGCGCACAAAACGGAAAAATTTAAATACCCTGGTAATGCGCAGTACCATTAAAAACTCCAGGTGTATAAAATCCAGGCTGGTAAACATCATCATCAAAGAGGGTACAGCCAGCAGGATGAGTACAAAGTCAAGCTTATTCCAGTTAGAGGAAATATATTTTTTCCAGCCATAATGGCGGATTTTTACCAGCATTTCGATCAGGAACAGAAAGGTAGCAATGCCATCTATAGTATACAGGTAATGGTACAGGGCGGGGGATATGGTATCAAAGCCTTGAACAAAAATGGTAATGGCATTAATGATAATGACAAAAAGTATATTTCTGTCGTTCAGAAAAAGCTTGTTAAGCATGGGTTGTAAGTATTTGCAGTCCACAAAGTTACATAGAAAACAAGCCTCACTGCAAGAATGTAAGAATTTCGTTTATTTCTTCTGATTGTTATATAGGCTGCAGTAAGCGTTGAAGAGCTGCCCCTGCCGCTAATAGCCTATGCGCGCACACCTGTAGAGGTAGCAGCTTTATGCCACTTTGCTTTGTACTTCCTGATCTGGAGTGTAATAAAAACACTGCCTATAATACCCGGGCCTATCCATACAACAAGCGCCGGAAGAAAGGTAACATTTACTACCAGAAATGCAGTAACTGTAGCAATAAAAGCCCCGCACATGCGCCCAATGTGCAGAATAAGCCAGGCATTTTTATGCGCCATGCCCCTGTGGTACCTTAGCAGGTCAGAAAAGGAGAAGCCAATGGTAACACAGCCAAAAATAATAAACAGGGGTTGTAGGGTATAGGCAAAAGTGGTAAGGTTTACAAAGCCACAAAAAAGCATAAACAAACCTGCCACTAAGGTACTACCCGATACCAGCATGTCGGCCAGGGCTGGGGTTTGGCCTTTGGCTGTTTTGCCAATGTGCATAATACGATAGCCAGTAAAAGCCATGTAAAAACTAAACACACCCACCAGAAACAAAAATACATTGGGGCGCAGCGTAGCCAGCAAGAGGGCTGTAACCAGTATGCCAGACATGGCCCAGAAAAATATAAGGCCTGCTATTTTATGGTTTTTGCCTCCTTTTTGAGTAGCCAGGGCAACCATACCGGTAAGCAGGGCTGTAAAGCCGGCAGCAATGTGCAATATAAGCAGGAGAGTAGTTAACGTTTCCATAGCATGTAGGGGTTTATTGCTTTAGTGATGCTACCAAAGGTAGTGCCCTGCTACTTGAATATAAAAAGAAAAGCGCTGAACTGTACAGGCGGCAGGAAGAGTTGTAGCAATTGCCCTCCCGGCTGTAGCAGTGCAGCGCCCTTTATGGCTTTATAGCAGCTTATCGTTTGCGGATATCGGCCCCTCCCGAGGTGCTTTTATTTACTTTAGCCGGGTTGCCGCTGTAGTAAATATCAGAGCCGCCACTGGCCGAAGCGGTAAGCTCGCCCATGGCATATACATAAATATCGGCTCCACCAGACGAGTTGGCTTTTACAATTTCTGCTTCCAGCTTGCTGGCCTTAATATCGCTGCCTCCGCTGGCATGTGCGTTCAGGTATTTGGTAAAGCCCTCCAGCACTATGGTTGAGCCCCCGCTGGAGTGTACCTCCAGGTCTTTGGCTTTTACGGTTAGCTTAATATCTGAGCCACCCGATGAGCTTATTTTAAGGTGGCTGCCCGATACAGCGCCCTGGCCAATTATATCGGCACCGCCACTGCTGCTAATGGAGTTAAGAGCTTTGTAGGTTACGTAAATAGTGGCCCTGGCATTAGAGCTAAACCACCAGCTCCATTTCTTCTCTGTGTTCAGAATAAGGGTGCCCTTGCTGTTTACTTCTGTAATAATATCGGCCAGGTCATCGGTAGTTTCTACTTCTACAGATTCTACATTGCCCTGTTTAATGTATACTTTAAGGTTGCTGCCGGCCTGTATGGCTGTAAAGCCCTGCAGGTTGCGCTTTTCGCGTTGCTGGGCAAAGGCAGTAAAGGTAATAAGGCACAATAAAAACAGGAGTGAATAAGGTAGTTTCATAGTTGCAGGTTTTTAGGTTTCTATACCTTAGATGCAGCTTGTGCAGGTGAGGTTGCATGTATAAATAAAAAATAGAAAAAAAAGCCCTGTTCCAAAGGAGCAGGGCTTTTGCAAATAAGATACAGATGTGTTTACTTATTTCTGGTGCAGCATACGGCCGTTTGTTACCACGGTGCCATTGTTGCTTAAGCGGTAAATGTAAACTCCATTGCTTAGTTTGCTGGCATCAAAAATAGCAGTGTTTTCTGCACCGGCTTCTACATCGCCATCAAACACAGTAGCCACCAATCTTCCCATCAGGTCAAATACCTGTATTTGGGCTCTGCCATTTTCTTTCACGCTAAAGCTCAGGTTTACGCGGTCAGAGAATGGGTTTGGATAAGCGGTTACCTTGTTGCTAAACCCGCCCTCAAAGCTAGCTTCAGAGATGGTGCTTGAGGCGGTAGTTGAGCAATTGCTTACAATTAGCTTGCCTTCACTGCCAGCTTCTGATATATTATTTACTTTTGTAACAAAAGTATACGTTATATCAGGAGCTGTACTACCAGAGAAAGTAGAACCAATTATTGTTTTAGAGTCGTATTGTACCCTAACAATTATTTTCTCACCTTCAGTCACGCCTGTAACTTCCATAAATGCATTATTGGTCCCGGTTCCTCTGGCAATAACATTACAGCCATCAAATCCATAAGCTGTTATATTATTGTTATTGATTCCAAATAATTTAAAATTATGACCAGACGCTGTAATGCTTTGAAATACCTCTATCCTTACTTTGTCTGTTGAAATTGTTCCTGTAGGGACTGTTATGGTAGAATAATAAAAGAAAACTCCAGGGTTAGCATTCGTTACTTTGTTCCTATCTTTACCCTTGCCTACAGAGTAGCAAACAGCAGCTAATTCAGGAGCACCAGCTTTATAGTCTGCACATTCAGTACCAGTCGGGAACATATGGCCACCGCAGTTTTCAGGAGTTCTACCAATAGTTCTGGAAGCATTTG
>FPIC01007697.1_pt1 | contig 15128 bp, 15 predicted proteins | sample 1504481 | NCBI WGS metagenome assembly FPIC01 (sample SAMEA4475357, study PRJEB15587) | soil metagenome | biome: Soil; feature: Field | place: India | collected 2015-03-11 | depth 0 m
GTGCCGGTGGTACTGGTGTAGGCAGATAAGTTAAGTTCAATACACATAAAAAAGCCCCGGTCCTTAATAGGTGCCGGGGCTTTTATTTTGAGGCTATGCAACCTTTATTATAGAATGTGGGTCAGTTCAGAAAGGCAGCTTACTTCGTAGGTTACTGTTTCTTGGTGGGGCAGCCGTTCAGGGTTATAAAAAACAGTGTCTATAGAGGCATTGCGGGCGCCCGCAATATCTGTTTCCAGGTTGTCTCCAATCATTATACATTCATGGCATCCAGCTTGTATCCGCGAAAGAGTATAATCGAAAATACGGGTATTAGGTTTTTTATACCCTGAGGTTTCAGAGGTTACCACTTCTTTAAAGAAATTTGTAAGCTTGCTGGTACTTAGCTTGATCTGCTGCGTTTCATGAAAGCCATTGGTAATAATATGCAGGTGGTATTTGTTGCTAAGGTACTGAAGTACTTCCAGTGTATAAGGCATCAAATGAGGCTTGGTAGGGCAGCGATCCAGGTAGGCCTGGCCAAGTTCCTTAGGTACTTTTGTTTTGCAAATACCAAAGGAAGTAAGCACGCGTTCAAAGCGAACATCGCGCATTTCATCACGGGTTATAAGGTTCTCGTTGTAGAGCGCCCACATTTCGCGGTTTATATCGCTGTATTTGAGTAGAAAACGATCTACGCAAATGTCGCCCAGATCGGCAATTTTATATTCTGTAAAAAGCTCAGATAAAGTTTCTGATGAGTTTTTTTCGAAGTCCCAAAGGGTGTGGTCCAGGTCGAATAAAATGTGTTTGTAGGAGGCCATAGGTTAAAAATGTAAAAGTAGCGTGTACTTGTTAAAAAGTACTACACTACTTGTGGATAAAGAGTTCTGCAGGTTTGCAGAGCCTGCTTTATATTAACTAATGTTGGTATTTTCTGTTTTGAAGTTTATTGATAGCCAGCTCGCGGTTAGAATAAAGAGTAAGGTAAATATCCTGATCTTTTAAAAGCGTACTGTCTTTTTCCATATACTTAAACAGCTGGTTGATAATATCAGAAACTTCGTCTTTGAGGTAGTAAAATACCCATTGGTCTACTTTGCGGGCATTTGTGAGACCTGCATTTTTAAGGTAAATAAGATGCCGGGAGGTTTTGGTCTGTGTAAACTCAAGTACCATCTCCATATCAGATATACACATCTCTTTATTCTGAAATAAAAGATGTAATATCCGTACCCTGGACTCATCACTAAAAGCCTTGAAAATCTGAGAACCAAACGCCAGGTTGAAATGCTTTAATCTCATAAACTTGTATATTCTAATAAGCAAATATATATGTTTTATTAAATTGAAGCGTTATCGAGTTTATAAATTTTTACAGAAATGGACGGTATTACATAAAATACCGTTAATAGTTAAGTGTAAATATCTTGCAGTCAGGCTTTGTGCTCTGGTCTACAATGCTATATTTGTAATAAGATGTTGGTAGTGCATAATTTTAATATATTGAAAAAGTTTATTCCATTTCTGGCTCTGGTAATATTGATGCTCATGGCAGGCTCTACTGCCTTATTTGCGCAGGGTAAGCAGCGGGTAGTACAGTTTTCGGGCTTAATTGTTAGCGGTGATGATGACTATGGCGTGCCAGGTGTGCACGTGTACATACCCAATGCCGGGCGAGGGGTTACTACCAACCAGTACGGTTATTTTTCTATGGCTACCCTGGCAGGCGATAGCGCCATCATCAGTGCTGTTTCATATAAAAAGCAATATTACCTCATACCCGATGATGGGCGCGAAAGTATTTCGGTAATTATATACCTTAAGTCAGATACAACGATGCTACCGGTAGTTGAAATTTTTCCTTATCCTACCGAAGAGTTATTTAAAGAAGCTTTTCTGGCGCTTCGCTTGCCCGAAACCGAAATGGATAATATGCGCCGCAACCTTGATGAGCGGGTAATGGCCCGCATTGCCAAAGATATGGGCATGAGTGCCAGTGCTAATCATACCTATTACATGAACCAGCAATGGACACAGCAAAGCAACCGTTATTTCCAGCCTACTATACCTCTTTTAAACCCTTTTGCCTGGGCTAAATTTATACAGTCAGTCAAGCGGGGAGACCTTAAGAAAAAGAAAGAGCGTGATGATTATTAGCGCTAGTACATAAACTGTACCTGCAGGCGTAGTAAACTCCCCACCTGGCGGTTATTAGGTCTTTTGGCATCTTCAAAAGTTCTGTCCGAGTGCGTCCACATAGTAACGATCTCAAAGTTCTTGAATAACTGCCACTCTACACCAATCTCTTGTTCGCTTACCCTGTAGCGGCGTGCATCGAGTTCATGCTTTTTGCCTCCATTATAAAAATGGTACCTCGCAAAAGGAATAATAGTGCGGTTGCTGCCTACATCCCATTTAAACATAGCCATCGCGTAACCTCCGTTCAGGTTGCGCTCTTCTATTTGCATAGTGGCTGGGTTAAACTCAGGACCCACACCTATATTATATTCTGCTTGCAAACCAAGGGGCTGTGGATATAAGAAAACGCTGGCAGCAGCTCTGCTGTCTTTAAACTCCAGGGGTTCGGCTGGTCCATTGGTTCTAAGAGTTGAGGGTATCATGTATTTACCAGTATATCCCTGTATGCCTGCTTCTAAAAACTGGCCGTTTTTAAACATAAATGGCCATGCCAGGCGTGCAACAGTATGGAGTGATCTGCCAATTTCCGGGCGGTTGGCCGTTTGGCCATTGAACACACCTAAACCAAATACACCATACTCACCAGAGCCCTTAAGGCCTGAGCTTTCCAGAAAGCGTAATCTGTCTCTTATCTCCTCTGGTGCCCAATAGTAGATTACTGCTATATCGCGCTCGTTGGCAATAGCACTGTTAATACCATCTGTACGGTCTAAAGGAACCCGGTTGCGGCTTGACTGCATGTTTTCAAAGCCAAACGGTATTTTACTCTGGCCAATCCGGAATCGTGATGTTTTGCGTTCATCAAGGTAAAAATCGGCATAAAGGTCACGGATTTGTGCCACATTTAGCGCACCGGAAATATCATTGGCAAAGTCTGGCTGGATATAAATAAATAAGCGATCTGTTACCTGGCCGCTAAAAACAATACGGGCTCTGCGTATAAATAAACCTCCATTATTTCCCCAGGATCTATCACATTGAGGGCATTCCAAGTTAGGGTTGGTTTCAAACAGCCTGTTATAGCGAACCTGTGTATATCCTCTTATACTTAACCCTTTTAATGATATTTTGCTGTCTGACTCTTCTTTAACTTTCTGTTGCTGTGTGGGTGCATTGATAAGGCTGTCTTCTTCTGCCTGCGCCCATACATTAGTTGAAAAGATAGCACACAATACAGGTGCTGCTAAAAATTTAAGAAGGGCGTATACTCTTTTTTTTGCGTCCATTAGGAGGTTTAATTCAAAAGCCAGTTTGGTATCAGGCTTTATTATGTTGCTGTTAAGCAGTTATTTACGTTTATTTAATGGGTAAAATGCAATATGCTTATTACTACCTGTATATCAATTTGATAGCTTTGAAAGCGTATGCAAGATATAAAGCGAAGTTTAACTCAATAGGATGCAAATGTTAAGCTATAATTAACTATTTGAGAGAGGCAGGTTGGGATATTACCAAATAGTTAACACTGTATTAAGCAACCGTTAAATAGAAGAAACAGGCTTTAAGTTATGGTAATATTGCAATGCAAAATGCTTTTTGTAAATCAGGGTAAAGTGTTGATATTAGTGCTGGACAAGGTAAAACACGAATGATGAAAATTGTAGTAGCTTCAAGGAATCCAGCAAAAGTAAAGGCAGTGTTACAGGGCTTTGAACTTCTGTTTCCGGAAGAGAAAAAAGAAGTGATAGAGGTTGATGTTGATTCTGGAGTAAGCGACCAGCCCATGTCTGATGAAGAAACATTACAGGGCGCTCGCAACAGGGCACAAAATGCAAAAGATTATTGGCCTGATGCGCACTATTGGGTGGGATTGGAAGGAGGAATTACAGGCAATGCAGCAGAGATGGAAGCTTTTGCATGGATTGTTGTGCTCTCGCCAGGACTGGAGGGAAAATCCAGAACAACCTCATTTCAACTACCCTTTAAAGTTACAACCTTAATTATGGAAGGGCATGAACTAGGGCATGCAGATGATATAGTATTTGGTAAAACAGATTCCAAGAAAAGCAGCGGGGCTGTGGGTTTATTAACAGATGGCGCTATTTCCAGGAGCACTCTTTATGCCCAGGCAGTAAGCCTTGCCCTAATCCCTCATAAGAATAAAGAGCTTTATACTATAGAAACTACCAAATGATAGGTCGTGTTTTTATTTCAATAGGTTCGCCCTCTGTCATGGTAAAGCGAATGGTAAATACATGCTCCTGGTTTCTGTTTCTTGGAGCTTGCCTTATATTAAAGCGAACCGTTTGGTTAAATGCATAAGGGTTGTCTGCAGAACGGTAAATGGCAAGCAGCTGACCAATGGTAAGCTCTGTGGTAGCACCAGCTAAGTTTGCCCTGATAATAGGATGAAGGGTATCGCCAGGAGCAAGGTTATCAGCAAAAGGCTGGTTACTGGTAATGCTTATAGCAGTAGGAAGCCTTTTATGCCCGGCTTCTCCAGGGCTTACACAGCGTGCATAGGCAGCGTTTAACCAATGAGCAGAAGTAGGTGCGCTGGCTGTAAAAACAATACGAGGTTGCAGTGATATGGTAAGGGAAGTATCTGTGTTTCTCGGATTTAAAGAATCTGGCAAACGCAGGCCATTGACTCTGTAGTGGTACTCGAAGGTGGTTACTTCAACAAAGGGCTGCTCAGCATCGCTACAGCAACCAGTAACCAGAACCTGTAAGGCAAGACCGGCAAAAAGCAGCAATAAGGTTTTTAATACAAAGTTCATTTTCAATACTATCAGGTATGCAACTTAGCCAATTTATGAGCTTTCTAAAAGAGGTAGAACCTAGTGTTTCTATATATTTTACAGAATCCTCAATTTTTGAGCCATAATTAGGGCTTTAGGCTTTGCCAGGAAGTTGCAAGGATTGGCATTAAAGCATTTGGGGTAATAAAAAAGCCCGCTTGTGGGCGGGCCTTTAAGTTAAAATTCTGCATTTTGTGGAGTGCGTGGAAAAGGAATTACATCCCTGATGTTACTCATACCTGTTACAAACAGCATTAGGCGCTCAAAGCCTAAGCCAAAGCCGCTATGAGGTGCAGAACCAAAGGTGCGTGTTTCCAAGTACCACCATACATCTTTTTCATGTATGCCTACTTCTTTTATGCGCGTAAGCAGCTTGTCATGATCATCTTCACGTTGTGAGCCACCAATAATTTCGCCAATACCCGGGAAGAGCACATCCATGGCACGAACTGTTTTGCCATCTTCATCCTGCTTCATGTAGAAAGACTTGATCTCGCGTGGATAGTTGGTAAGAATTACAGGCTTTTTGAAATGCTTTTCTACCAGGTAACGCTCATGCTCGGACTGTAGGTCGGTGCCCCAGCCTACAGGGTACTGGAACTGTCCTTTCTTATTAGGCTTGGAGTCTTCCAGAATCTTAATTGCTTCAGTATAAGTGATGCGCTCAAAGCTGTTATTAACTACAAACTGTAGCTTTTCAATAAGTCCCAGCTCGCTACGGTCTTCTTTCTTTTTCTTTTCTTCTTCGCGTTTGTAGCGGGCGTCCAGAAAAGCAAGGTCATCAGCACAGTTGTCCAATGCGTATTTTATGAGGTATTTCATAAAATCCTCAGCCAGGTCCATGTTATCTTCCAGTTCATAGAAAGCCATTTCTGGCTCAATCATCCAGAATTCTGCCAGGTGGCGGGCTGTATTAGAGTTTTCGGCACGGAAGGTAGGACCAAACGTATATATTTTAGAAAGGGCCAATGCACCAAGCTCACCTTCCAGCTGTCCGGAAACAGTTAGGTTGGTTTCTTTGCCAAAGAAATCTTCTTTGTAGTTTACGGTGCCATCTTCATTTAAAGGTGGCTTAACAGGGTCCAGCGTTGTTACACGAAACATTTCGCCAGCACCTTCTGCATCAGAACCTGTAATAATGGGAGCATGTAGGTAGAAGAAGCCCCTGTCATTAAAATACTTGTGTACTGCAAAGGCCATAGCATGGCGCAGCCGGAAAATAGCGCCAAAGGTATGGGTACGGGGGCGTAAGTGCGCAATTTCACGTAAAAACTCCAGGGAGTGCTCTTTGGGTTGCAGCGGGTATTTTTCAGGGTCTGCAGGGCCATATACTTCTATCTGCTGCACCTGCACTTCTACACGCTGGCCTTTGCCCTGGCTTTCAATAAGGGTGCCGGTAACAGCCACACATGCACCGGTAGTTACCAGGCGAAGCACTTCTTCTGCTACAGTACCCGGGTCTGCAACAGCTTGTATGTTATGTATGGTAGAGCCATCATTAATGGCAATAAAAGCTACATTTTTGCTTTCGCGCTTGGTGCGTACCCAGCCCTTTACTACTACAGTGCTGCCAACAGCATCAGACAGTAGCAGCTCTTTTATGGTAATATGTTTCATATACGTTTAAATGCTATTTAATGGCCTATTAGTTTGGCCAACCCTATGTTCAAGACAAAAGCGGGTTGCAAATTTATGAATTATAAGATCAATCGCAGAAAGGCTTTTTAAAAAATAAGGGAAGATTTTATCTTTTTTTAAAAGCTAATCTGCATTGTAAAATTTACGTCAGGTTAAGGAAAGCGGCAATAAAGGGTGCCGCCAGCAAAAGCCCATCAAACCGGTCTAGAAAGCCGCCATGGCCGGGTATAGCTGTACCTGAGTCTTTAATAGCAATGCTTCTTTTAAACAACGATTCTATAAGGTCGCCATAGGTGCCGGCTACTATAATAATAAGGGCAATGCACATCCACCTCCATAATTCCAGTTCCGGAAAAAGCTGCGATAGGGCAAAGGCCATAAGAAGCGCTAAGGCGGCACCCCCAATACTGCCTTCCCAGGTTTTTTTAGGCGATATGCGTTCAAATAGCTTTCTTCTGCCAAAGTTTACGCCAGCAAAGTAAGCCCCGGTATCGCTGGCCCATAAAATAAGCATACTGCCCAGTATAATATGGAAGTTATATTCGCCTTCAAAGAAAACAGCCACATTGAGCAGGGCAAAGGGTAGCCCTACATAGATGATGCCAAGGAACGTAAAGGCGATATTGGTAAAGGGTTTATGCTCGTTTTTTTTGTAAAGCTTAATAAAGAAAATGCCAGATACGATCGGGAAAATAAGCATATACATGGTAGGTGGCAAAGCATGCTTTTCTACCAGGAAGGTTAGTGTGAAAATTGTAAGGCCCGAAAAGGTGCCATATGATTTTAAAGGAATATTACCATCCAGGCCGAGCAGCTTGTAAAACTCCAGCTGGCTCATCATACAGATAAAGAAAAAAAGACTAAAATAACCCCATTCGCTCCAGTACAATGCCAGAATAATAAGCGGAGCAGCAACGAGCCCGGCAATTACTCTTTGCTGTAAGTTGTTGAGTTTATTCAAATTTGATCTCATCCTTAATAATTTTAATAGCCGGTATTACAAAGTCTGGTGCTACATACACTTCGTAAAACCCAAAATGGTAACTGGAGTCTTTTTTATTGATCAGGATCGGGTTCATATCCCTGTCTTCCAACACAGATACTACCAGTTCTGCCCGGAATGCGATTTTTGTGCTGTAAATTCTTTTCCAGTCATTCATATGCAGGGGGAGGAACCTGTCCTCTTTTTTCCAGCCACCGGTAATACATCCGGAAGCCTATTAGTAAAACAATTGTGAAAAAGGCAGAGGATAGGGCTACCAGTGTAGTTACTCTCTCTGGCGATTCAATATCTGAAGGTACATACTGCAGCTTCATTAAGTAGAGCATAAGTACCGTAAAGCCATTGTTTACAAAGTGTGCAACCATGGGCACTACCAGGTTGCCTGACCATACGTACAAATAGCCGAACAAAGCGCCCAGGAGCATACGCGGAATAAGCCCATAAAACTGGAAATGAAAAAAACTGAAAATAAAAGCTGTGATCCAGACCCCTGCATGTATGTTGCGGGTAAGCCTGGTTATTTTGGGCTGTATCAAACCTCTGAACAAAAGCTCTTCTCCAATAGCAGGAAGTACAGCAATGACTAAAAGGCCAAATAAAAACTCTCCACCGTTGTTAAAGTCAGTTACATACAGGGTAATTTCTTCCAGTTCTTTTTCCTTATTCATGGCCCACTGCTCAACACCGGCCATCCACTCGGGTAGCCTTATCTGTTTGTTCCACTCAATAAGCTTGCTGTTAAAGGGCATTACTGCCAGTGTAGCCAGGGCCGTAATAAAAATAATCGCACCATCCAGGTAGTTGCGTGAGGTAAGATCTTGTGTTGTACGTTTTTCTACTTGCTTTAAGTAAATGAGGGGCCCTACAATAAAAGCGCCCAAGGCGGCAGTTCCCTGTAAAATAAGCAATGGAAGGCGATAATCTGGCGAAGCAGCAGGATTAGCTGTAATTTGTGTAATGGCATCCATGTTAAAGTTTACCATTATTGCGATAGCAGCCACTCCAATGAAGTTGCCCAGAAACAAACCCATTACTACAAATAAAACTAAAATTATGATCGAAAAAAGTGGGTGCCGTTCTTGCGACGGACTGTTTAAAGCATCATTCATGTAATTTTTGGCTATATCGCACCTCAAAGATTAACAATTTTTAGCATAACTACAAAATACAGGACACTGGCTACAAGTCATTTTAATGGGCTTTACGCATATTTTGGAATTTGTATTTTACAATTATGTATTTCGTTTAAGTACTTTTTGAGCTTATATCGTATAGTACGATAAACATCTGGATCAACTTATGCAAACTACCCGCGACAGGTTGTATAAGGACGTAGCCTTTCTTACGTCTATACAGCCACCCCGTAACTGGACACACCCCGACTCGCTAAATAGGGTGGCCAATTATATCGAAAATGAGTTTAAAGCCTGCGGATTGCCGGTGGAAATACAAGAGTTTGAGGCTAGGGGTACAGTTTATAAAAATATAATTACCAGTTGGGGGCCCGCAAATGCTCCAAGAGTAGTGTTAGGCGCTCATTATGATGTGTATGGTGAAATGCCTGGTGCTGATGATAATGCCAGTGCAGTTGCAGGCTTGCTGGAAACAGCCCGTATGGTGGCAGAAGAAAAGCCTGACCTTGCCTACCGCATAGATTTTGTAGCTTATTGCCTTGAAGAGCCTCCTTTTTTTGCTACCGACTTAATGGGTAGTGCTGTGCATGCACGCATGCTTAAAGTTAATGGTGTGAAGGTAATTGCTATGTTATGCTATGAGATGATCGGGTATTTTAGTGATGAGCCTCATTCTCAGCAGTTTCCTCATCCTGCTCTTGCCCAGTTATATCCACACCAAGGTAATTTTATAGTAGTGGTAGGCAAAGCAGGGCAGGAAGCTCTTATAGAAAAGGTAAAAGTATTGATGCAGGCCAATGCTGCTATAGGGGTTTATTCTATTGCCTTTCCAGCTATGGATGGATTGGCGGGTTTATCTGATCACCGTAGTTACTGGGCGCAGGGATACCCGGCTGTAATGATAAACAATAGCTCTTTTTTGCGAAACCCTAATTACCATACTCCTAATGATACCATTGATACGCTTGATTTTGCACGTATGGCGGAGGTAGTAAAAGGGACCTTTGCTGCCATAAAAGGGTTTTAGCCCGTTTTGTAGTAGAAATGGGGTGTAATGTTATTTTAATTATTTCTTATGAAAGTTATATAATATTCACATCTGCTTCATGGTGGTAAACGTATATTGGTTACTCTGAAAAAGGCCTTTGCTCCATGCAACCTTTGGTTGTAAAAGTGGGTCTTTAGGGTAAGAGCCAGCTACCATTTACCATACACCACTATGATATTAAGAAATTTACTTCCTATGCTTTTGCTGGTATTGCTGGTGCAATGCAAAAAAGAAACATACCAGCCTGTAATTGAAAGGTCGTTAGGACAAGAAGTAACTTTGGCTGTTAACCAGCAGGTTAAGTTGTATGAAGGTGAAGCCAGCCATAAGGCTTATCATCTTACAGCGGCCTTACTTGTAGTAGAAGACCAGCGCTGCCCTGAGGGAGTAAACTGCATTCATGAAGGATATGTGCGTGTAAAGCTAGCTATTTCTAAAGCCGGGCACACAGAAAAAAGCCTGGTTGTTTGCTGGGGTATGTGTAGCCCTGGCGAAAATACACCGGTTCTTTTTACCTTTGGCGGCATAGAATATGAGGCCACTTTAAACGAAGTAACTCCGCTTCCCAGGGTTGATAACACAATATCGCCAGTAAAAAAAGTATCATTGGTTATCCGGGCTGTGTAATATTTAGGTTGTTTTTGTTAGTGTTTTCTTTTAGCCGGGTAAAAGTAAATTAGCATATCATCAATCAGGGCGCGCCAGTTTCCCCAGGAGTGCCCTTCATTTACTTCCTTGTATAAAAGCGGGTAGCCTTTCTCCTCGAGTATAGCCTTCATCTGGCGTGTTTCTTTTTCCGCATCTCCGATAGTTCCTGTTGTCATATACACCTTTAAGGGAAGCCGTGGAGCAGTGCTGTACATGTCTTTGATCTGGGGTTTGTACCAGAACGCAGGAGAGTGTATAGCGATGTTTCCAAAGATTTGAGGGTGTTTGATCCCAAAATAGGCCGAATTAATTCCGCCTAACGAAGTACCCAAAATACACCTGCCTGTGGCTTTGCGTAAGGTGCTATACTGCTGATCAATAACAGGTACAAGCTCCAGGGCTACAAAGTCTGCAAACTCGGGGTTTAAGGTGTACTCTTCCATACGCCTGTTAAGTGCTAATTGGTGCGGGTCGCGCGGGTCAATAAAAACAGCAATAAGAGGCTGTGCCTTACCTGCGGCTATGGTTTGGTCTAATACATTTATCATGGCTCCCAGTTGCTCATCGGCATATTCGTGTCCATCGGTAACATAGATTACCGGGTAGCGTTTGCCGGGCTTATAACCTGCAGGTACGTAAACTTTATATTGCACCTCATACCCAAGGTGTGTGCTGTTTAAGAGGGCAGGCTCTGTAAGGCTTCCTTTGGGGGCATGGGTTAGGGGTAGCGTTACCGGGGCAGGCTTCCAGGCCGACATTCTTAACTCAGAATTTGGCCCTGAGCCTCCCCATTGCCGGTGAGGATTTACAGGATCCAATATCCAGTCTTTATCATTAATTACAATTTTGTAATCCAGGCGGGCATTTTCTGGAAAGCGGGCCAGTAGCACCCATACATCAGTACCTTGCAGGCGCGTACCCTTGTTGCTAAACTCTTTATTGCTGCCCCAGTTATTAAAGTCTCCCTGCCAGGTAACACTTTGTGCCTCACCACGGTATATAAATAAAGCGGAGTCGCCAGATGTAATAGGCACTCTGCCATGCTGGCTTAAAACAGCCCACCATTTTTCCAAGGCTTGTTTACGGTTTTCTGTAGGTGGCAGGCTTTCTATGTAATAAAGAGCTTTAAGGTGTTCTGATACGGGTGCAGTGGCATCCGGAAGTTCAGCACTGACATGGTATTGCCCATAGCATAGGGTGCTTTTTATAAGCAGAGCTCCCGATACAAACAATAGGATAAGCAGCTTTACTTTAAAGTAAAGAAGGAAATATAAACGCTGCGCATTGATTTTTTCTATCATTTTTGCGTATTTGGCTTTATGCATATTGCTCTTTACAAAACGGGTGCTAATATATATTTAGTGCTATGCAAATAGCAGATTTTTAGGAGTATGCCCGTCATTAGCAGGCTAAACCTGTATATACAGGCTTACCGCAGTATAAAGAGAAATATACTATTTTTTTAAAGTTGGTCAACAGCCAGGCACTGTAGTATACCAGTGCCAACACTAAATTAAATTTTTTAACCCAATCAACCCCGCATATATGAAAAAGATCGGCATTTTATTCGGCCAGGAAAATACCTTCCCCCAGGCATTGATTGACCGTATTAATTTAAAGAATGACTCAGAAATAATAGCCGAAGCTGTATTTATTGACAAAGTTATACAGGCAGAGCCTACTGGTTACGATGTGATCGTTGACCTTATTTCGCATGTGGTTCCTTTTTACAGGTCATATGTAAAACATGCAGTGCTTACCGGTACTGCAATTATCAATAACCCTTTTTGGTGGAGTGCCGATGAAAAGTTTTTTGGTAATGCCTTGGCCCAGCAATTAAATATACCTGTGCCCCGGTCTGTGTTGTTGCCCTCTAATCAGCCTCCACATAATACAAATGCAAACACATTCCGCAACCTTATGTATCCTATGGACTGGCAGGGCATTTTTGAATATGTGGGTTTTCCTGCCCGCCTTAAACCGTATGCCGGAGACAGCAGCAATAACATACATCGTGTAAACAGCGAAGAAGAGTTTTTCAATATCCATGGCACTACCGGGCAGCAGGTAATGATGTTGCAGGAAGAAATAGATTTTCAGGAGTATTACCGCTGCTTTTGTGTAGGGGCCAGAGAGGTACATATTATGCGGTTTAATCCTCGCAGCCCTTTCCACCTTCGGTATGCAGGTGAAAATTCCGGTACACCAAGAAAGCTTGTTTCTAAAATGAAAGAATATTCCATTAGGCTTAGCGAAGCTTTAGGATATGACATTAATGCTATTGAGTTTGCTGTACGGGATGGAGTACCGTATGCCGTTGATTTCCTGGATCCTGCACCAGATACTGATATATACTCAATTGGTGACGCTAACTTTGACTGGATCGTAGAGGCCGTGGCCAACCTGGCCATACGTAAAGCTAAAAACCAGGAGGGTGAACAAGGAGAGCTTACCTGGGGTACTTTTATGGACTATAATATGGGTTTGTATGACGAGGGCAATGAACATGAAGAACAAGGAAGTAATGCAGCGTATTTACAGAACACCGGCTCTGATAATAGCCCTGTAACCCGTAGTAAAAGCCACACAGAGAAAAAAGAGAACATACCCACTATGAATAACGGTTTTCCTTCTTCCATACGTGATCAGGTAGATATGTCTGATAATGATGCAAACCAGGAATCTGTAAATCCAGACCGTAAGGCTATAGCGAAAGAGGCATATATTAATAAAGGTACAACTGCTGCCCAAAGAGCTAGTGTAACAAAAGTGCCAGCTAAAAAGGGAACTGTAAGAACCTAACATCAACAACCTCATCAGCTTTTTAGCACAAGAAGCTGATGAGGTTTAGCCTTGTCATTTACTAATGCTTTAGCCAAAGAGGTTCGTTTTTTATTAGCGCTAATTTTGCTAGTATTGTATAGATACCTTTTTCGCTATGCTTGTTCGTTTTTTTATAATTATATTATTGTTTATTGCTTGTGAAGCGATAGCTCCATGCATGGTGCAAGCCCAGCAAACAGCAGCCTTTAGCCGCCACGATTCGCTCAGAGGCTCTTTAAACCCCATGCGTACGTGCTATGACGTTAAGTTTTACAACTTAAAGCTTCGCATAAGCCCCGATGACAGGAGCCTTAAAGGATCTAATGAAATACACTTCAAGGCTACTGAAGATTTTGACCGCATGCAGGTAGATCTTTTTGAAAACATGCGTGTAGAAAAAATCCTTTTTAATGACCAGCCTGTTGCCTTTACCCGTGAGGGTAACGCTATGTTTCTGCAGCTTCCACAAAAGGTATACAAAAACAGCCATGAGTACATTGTAATACATTATGGAGGCAAGCCGCGCGAAGCAAAACGCGCACCCTGGGATGGTGGCTTTGTATGGCGAAAAGATAAAAACGGTAAACCCTGGGTTGGTGTAGCTGTAGAAGGAGTAGGCGCCAGCCTGTGGTGGCCCAATAAAGACCATCTTTCTGATGAGCCAGATAGCGTTGCCGTAAGCATTGAAGTGCCGGCTAACCTTACTGCTGTAAGCAACGGCCAGCTGCGCAGCATCCAGGTGCTGGATAAGGGCAAAATAAAGCGCTTTAATTGGTTTGTAAGTTATCCTATCAACAATTATAATGTAACCGTAAATATAGCCGACTACGCTCTTATTAAAGATCAATATACTACAGAAGGAGGAAGAGTTTTACCTATCAGTTATTGGGTGCTTCGCTACAACCAGGATAAGGCGAAGGCTCATTTTAAACAGGTTAAGCCTATGCTGGCTATTTACGAAAAGCTGTTTGGCCCTTATCCTTTTATTAGAGATGGTTATGCACTGGTAGAAACTCATTACTGGGGTATGGAGCATCAAAGCGCCATTGCCTATGGCAATAACTATAAAGATAACAATTGGGGCTTTGACTATATTATTATTCACGAAAGTGGGCATGAGTACTGGGGCAACAGCGTTAGCTGTATTGACCATGCCGAAATGTGGATACATGAATCGTTTTGCACCTATACAGAAGCGCTGTATGTAGAAGAAGTAGATGATTACGATGTGTCGGTGATGTACCTCAACAGCCAGCGCTACCAGATCCAGAACGAGTATCCTATGGTTGGCCCATTAGGTGTAAACTGGTCGGCACCGGATTCTGATATTTACTTTAAAGGTAGTTGGATGCTACATACCCTGCGTAACGTTGTAGCCAATGATTCGCTCTGGAGGGCCACGATAAAAGGCTTAACCACCGATTTTAAAAGAAGCAACGTAACCACCCAGGATATAATAAGTTATATGAGCCGAAAGCTAGGGGAAGATTATAGTTGGTTTTTTAAGCGCTATCTCTATCATGCCAGCCCCCCGGTTTTACAGTATCGTATCGAGAAGACCGCCCATGGCAACTTTATGGCCTTTCGCTGGGATAGCAATGTACCCGAATTTAAAATGCCTGTGCGGATTGCAGCACCCGGCCAGCCCTGGAAGCTCATTAGGCCTACAACACAATGGCAACGCATTGATTACCCCGAAGGTGTAGCAGCAGGCAGTATAGATGCAGACCATAACTCGTTTTACCTGGAGGTAGAAAAGCAGTAAAAATTTTATGTAAAGAGCTGTAACAAGGAGGTTGATTAATCTGTTTGTAAGATACAATCACCACCCTTTACAGTCATGAAAAGTGCTATCTATGCCCGCCGTGACCCTTATGTAATGATACTATGGCTCGGTATTTTGGGCAGTGTTA
>FPIC01004640.1_pt1 | contig 15070 bp, 9 predicted proteins | sample 1504481 | NCBI WGS metagenome assembly FPIC01 (sample SAMEA4475357, study PRJEB15587) | soil metagenome | biome: Soil; feature: Field | place: India | collected 2015-03-11 | depth 0 m
AAAATTTTTTCTGATATATTGTTTATGTAGTACAAATCAAAATTTGACCCCCAATGATAAAACTTTCTAAAAAATGATTGAGTTGTGCTTTAAATTATGAAACCATGAGGGAGGTGGTTAAGATGAAATTAAAAAACTTTTTACAACTCCTGATTTTGTTTAGTTTGTTTCTAAAAATAGAACCATCTTTTGCCCAGGAGAAGGATGTGCCCGGAAGTAAAGATCATCCCATCATCTCAAGATATCCCGGCTCTTATATTTATCATTATGATCAAAAGGAGTTTGATGAATTTGAAATCCTCCTTAGCCCTATAAAAGGATCTTCAGATAAAGATCTTCAACTTGCAAAAAGGGAAAAATTAGAAGGGAAGGTTACAAAAATTCAGTACCAAGTTCCGAAAACTAGATCCTGTTTTGAGGTCTTTAAAAACTATGAAGAGGCAGTTAAAAGGGCAAACTTTGACATACTTTATTCAGCAAGAGGTAAAGAAATTGTAGGAATAAGAAGGTTTCTTGACCCTTATTTTTGGAATGTATATGCCTCACAAGATGATGAGAAAAATTTCTTTTATTTATCTGCGAAAAACAAGAATAAAAATATTGCATTATCTGTTTGCGTTCTCCCACATTACGATGGACCAATTGTTTTATTAGGAATTGTTGAAATAAAAGAGATGGAGACAGGACTTATCAAAGCACAAGATATATACGAAAGGATAAAAAGTGAGGGCAAAGTTGCAATTTACGGGATATACTTTGACTTTGATAAAGCAGAAATAAAACCGGAATCGAAACCAACAATTGAAGAAATAGCCAAGTTCTTAAAAGAGCATCCCGAAATAAAATTATACATCGTTGGACATACTGACAATGTGGGGAAATTGGAATACAACATGGAACTTTCCAAGAGGAGGGCGGAGGCAGTAATAAAAGAATTGGTGGAAAAATATGGAATTCAAAGGGAAAGATTAATGGGCTTTGGCGTTGGTCCTCTTGCACCTGTTGCTTCAAACTCCACCGAAGAGGGCAGAGCAAAAAATAGAAGAGTTGAACTTGTAGAGCAATAAGTAAAATTCAACCAAGTAGCAAGAAGCACTAAAACTTCTCACAACAGATAAAATAATAGGAGTAAAATGATCGAAAAAATTGAATTTAAAAGAGAACGAAAAGCAAGTGTTTAACATTTCTATTTATGTCCCTGTGTTACTTCAAGGTAATAAGATAAGCAAAACATCGCTAGCAACCCTGTTAGAAAGTGAAAGCAAGCGTAGGTTTTTCAACTTCAATGAACAGGATTTTATCCCAATTTTATTATGTAAGGAAAACTACAAATAATCTTCATAGATTTTAAAGGTTTAACACATACAAAAGGAGTGAAGTGAAATATGAGTTCGAATAATCCAGAAAAATTGGAAGTTTTCTTCCCGTATTTAGGCAAACTAACTGCCAATTTTCATGATGAAAGTAAAGAAATCTATAAAATATTTAAAGAAAAAAACGAGATCGAGAGATTGCAAAATCTTGAACACCTTGGTGCTCTTAAATTCGCATTCAAAAGCGCCCGCCACTCAAGATTGGAATATATCACTCTAATAATGAGTTTAATTGAAACAGCCAAAAGATCAGAGGTAGTTGAGATAAGTAGCGATGTAAAAATATATGGGGGGTTAGAAATCTCCTCCGGTGAGGAACTACTTAAATCTTGGACCCTTATTCTTAACATGGGACATCTCTACTTAACTTTCGCAACCGAAAAATGCTTGCTTCTTGCACTGACCCAGAATGAAGAAATACAAGCTCAATATCTAAATCTAATAGAAGATGAAGAGCTAAGAAATGAAATCCATAAAATTATAAAAAACGAAGAAATATATAAATTCTATTCCACGATATCCGCATATCGTCTGTTTACAGAATTTAAAGACGTAGGGGAAGAAAATTTCAAATGTATGGTAAATCTTTTAAAAAGTTATATAATTGATGGGGAGGATGAAAAAATAAAAAAACTAAAGGAAATCTTTATAATTATCCGCTTGATAGCGTACTTATCTCTTGATTCTTATTACTCCCCCTCAATCCCCTCAATTAATATAAACCAGCTTTTAAGAGATCCTGTAAGTTTGGGCAATTTTATTAATTCAATACTAACAGAAAGGCAAGAATCGTCAGATACCCTCAACATTTTGGACCAGCTTAATCTTTACTTATATCAAAATGTGTATATCAGCGAGGAGGCGATGAAAATTTTAACCGTGGTAGAAAATTATATATACAGGTATATATCCAATGAATTAGAAAAAGGTAAAAATTTACAAGAAATTATTAAAACTCTTATCAGTCCTATGCAGGATTCAATTTATCAAGAACTTACCAAGGAACTCAAAAGAAAAAAACTTGATACTGTGGTTAGATTAAATATTTATTTCTCTCCGCTATTTGATTTTCTTATAAGTGATGAAGTTGAAAAAGAGTTAAAAATTTGCAGCGCTCAAAAAAGAGAACAGGATAAATTAGATGGATTTGTAAACTTCTGGAAAGGTTTTACACCAACTTACTATGTTATTCAATATCTCTGTGAGCCTGACTCACCTAATAAATTTAAGGTTTATAAAAGAGCATTCATAAAAGCAACAAAAATTTATGAGAAAATTAAAAATGAATCCGCGAGGTCCCTTGAGTTTAATGGTGAATTTCTAAATGATCTAGGTTTTAAAAATTTTGCTAAGGAATTTATAACTCGTCTAATTTATATACTATCTAATCAAAATTTCACATATAAATGGAAAGGCGATGGACCACATGCTTTCTTTGGCAAAGTTAACGATGCTAAGAAAATAATAAAGGATAAACTAAATGAGTTCAAAAACCCGGAGTTAGAAGCAAAGCTTCATTTTATTAAAGAAAAATTAAACAGAAACTCATATATCGCTATATCCTTAACGGAGTTGGAGTTAAAACAGAAGAAAAAGTATTTTGCTGGTTTTGATGGGCTCATTATTTCTCTAAGAAAGGATAAACTTTTATGTTATATACTTGAAGTTAAAGATAAGCAAAAAGGAGGTAGGTCCGAGGCGAAAAAGGCACTATCTGAAAAGCTAAAAAAGTTGAATATAAATAATATAAATGACCTAAAAACCCAAAAAGTTGGCAAAGGAAATATCTGGTATTCATATTTTGAGTTGACCCTCTAAAACTAACTAAGGGAGCTCACGGAAAAGTTTTCAGAGACAAAAAAGAAACCCCGATGAGGCTAAAATGCTTTGTACGAATATTCACAAATGCCCTCCACCCCCTTGATAACCACCTCATTTCTTTGTATATTATAATTGTCCAAAAAACTGGTCACCCTGATGGATATGGATAGTTTACAAAAATTTCAAGAATTACTTAGAGAACTATTTCACTTTGATACTTCTGATCTTGATTTCGTAATCCCTCGCATTTTAACTTTCCAAAATTTTAAAGTAAAATACATGAACCAAAGTTAAGAAATTAATGAAGGGGGGCAAGGATGGAGGTTAACTATAATTCAGTAATAAAACGAATTGCAAAACCCTTAGAAGAAGGGTATTCTCCTAAAATTATTCTTTTTGATTTTTATACTTACGGCCTCCCGGATGAAAGCAGTGACATTGACCTTCTTATCGTAAAAAAAGCTGACAATAACCGCAGAATTGATCGCTTTCATATTTCTCCTTTAGTTTTAACAGGTGATGAAACAAAAGAAAGATTACAGGCTGGAGATGATTTTATACTTACAAAGGGAAAATCGCTTTATAAAAAGAAATTGGTAAGGAACGAAGAAATGGAAACCGAAACGCGTGCGTTTGAAAAATATCGCTTGTTGCAAAAACACCCGATGAAGCGGGAAACTCCAACTTCTATGAAGTGGAACAGTTCACCAAGAGAACAAACTCAATAATAAAAACATCTCCAAAATAATGGAGAAGGAAACTTTACTAAATAAAACAATAAACCTGCCAACATATTTTCGAGAACCCGTAAGAGTGGAAAATATAACTCAAGTGGGCAATTATTATAAATTAATCGTTCGTAAGATGGATGGCCATCTTGAAGAGATAATAGTATCTAAAGATGAAATTGAGAAAGCCCAAATTATCTCTGATGAAAAATATAGACCTGTAAACCCAGAACACCTATCTTTGCTCGTCGAATCTCATCGCATCCGCTATGCCTACTCTTATGACCCATACTTTGCGGTTAGTTTGTCGGGCATCCAAACCTTACCGCACCAAATAGAGGCGGTCTATGGAAAAATGCTCCCTCAACCCCGCCTCCGTTTCCTCTTAGCCGATGATCCAGGCGCAGGCAAAACAATAATGGCAGGATTATACATCAAAGAAATGAAATTGCGAAGAGCGATCGAAAAAATCTTAATCATAGTCCCCGCAAACCTAAAAATACAATGGCAAGATGAACTCCTCAGATTCTTTAACGAATACTTTATCATAGTTGACGCTGAACTTGATAGACAACAGAGTGTGAATATATGGCAGAAGGAAAATCAAATCATCACATCTATGGACTATGCAAAACAAGAGGGGGTAAGAGAAAGGATCTGGCAACAAAATTGGGACCTTGTAATAGTTGACGAAGCACATAAATGCTCAGCCTATACTAAAAAACGAAGTGACCGCTCCCCTGAACGAGAAGCAACAAAACGCTACCAATTAGTCGAAAAACTTGCCCTAAGGCCCAACCACCTTCTACTTTTGACAGCTACACCTCACTACGGCGATGACGATAGATTCTGCCATTTCCTACGACTCCTTGATCCTGATGTTTTTCCAGAACCACATAAGTTTCAAAATGAAATCCAAAAAATAAAAAAGTTAATTCTACCCGAACCAAATAACCCCTGGATTCTAAGAAGAGTTAAAGAAAATTTGTGCAACATCCAAGGTAAACCCCTATTCACAAAAAGACATACGATAACTGTCACTTTTAAATTAAGCCTCGAAGAATATGAACTTTATGATGCTGTAACACATTATCTGAACAAATTTTTAGCAATACAAGGAACAGGCAGAATTAGACAAAGCATTGCATTAACGAGAACAGTATTTCAAAGGAGGCTCGCAAGCTCCACTTACGCTATTTATGAAACCCTCAGCAAAAGACTACAGAAACAAAAAGATTTTTTAGAAGAACTTCAGAGCCTACCACCTAATGAAAGAATCAAACTATTAGAAAAACATAAAAGTATAGCAATAGATGAAGAAATGGATGAAGCTGATTTGGATGAGCAGGACAAGGATAAACTTACCAATGAATTTTCAATCGCCCGCGAGATTAATCAAATAAAAGAGGAAATAGAGGCTTTAAAAGATCTTGTCGAAAAGGCAAAAAATGTCTATGAAAAAGCTCCGGATACTAAATTAAAAGCACTTAAAGAATGCCTTGAAAGATCAGAATTCGCAGAGCTAAAAGACGGCAGAGGAAAACTCCTGATCTTTACAGAACATAGAGATACCCTTTTCTATCTGAAAAAACATCTTGAAAACTGGGGATTCTCTACTTGTGAAATTCATGGACTTATGGATGTCCATCAAAGGAAAAAGGCACAAGAAGATTTCAGAACCTCCGCACAGATTTGCGTCGCTACTGAAGCAGCTGGGGAAGGAATAAACCTCCAGTTCTGCCATCTTGTAATAAATTATGATATCCCTTGGAACCCCGCTCGCCTTGAACAAAGAATGGGCAGAGTCCATCGCATAGGACAAAAACGAGATGTCCATATATTCAATTTTGTAGCAGAGGAATCAATCGATGGGAAACCAATCATTGAAGGAAAAATTCTCAAACGACTCCTCGAAAAACTGGAAAAAATGAAAGATGTCTTGGGAGAAAGCAGAGTTTATGATGTTATAGGCGAAATTTTATCTCTTAATAAAGTGGATTTGGCGGAAATTCTAAGAGAGGCAGCCTATAATCCACATCGACTTGAAGAATATTTAGAAAGCATCGAGAAAATTAATCCTGAAGAACTAAGAAAATACGAGGAAATGACAGGGATTGCTTTAGCCACTGGATATGTAGATTTCCCAAATTTCCAAAAGAAAAACTTTGAAGTGGAAGAAAGGAGACTTATGCCTGAGTATGTGGAAAAATACTTCAGAAAAGCAGCGGAACTTGTCGGCTTAAAACTTGAAAAAAGAGCAGATGGCTTGCTCCGAATTCCTTATGTCCCCGCCTCCCTTCGCTCCGAGGAATTGGAATCTGTAAGACGCTTTGGAAAACCTGAACAAGAATATAAAAAGATTACTTTCCATAAAGAAGATTTGGAAAAAGATCAGCATATCGATGCAGTCCTTTTAAGCCCCGGACATCCGCTCTACGCAGTCGTTGATGAAAAGTTATTGACAAAATTAATGGAATTAAAGGGTAAATGTGCTGTGTTCTTGGACTTGAATACATCCGAACCATACTGGATTCACTTCTTGGAGTTCAGCATTATCGATGAAAAGGGCAACCCTATTTATAAAGAGTTATCAGCAGTAAGAGAAAACAAGGATGGAATCTGCTTCCTTGTTCCACCAGATATCCTCCATGACCTTGCACCGCATCCCGTATCTTTTGAGAACATACCTGAGTTTGACAGCGAAAAAATCAAAAATTACCTGCTGGCAAATTATGTGACGAAGAAAAGACAAGAAATTTTAAAAGAAAGAGAGAAGAACGCAAAAATAATCAAGGAATATCTCGAAAAATCTTTCGACGCAAGAATATTTGCTACCGAAAGTAAAATAATGGAACTAAAAGCAGAAGGAAACGATAAACAGGATGAAATTATAAAGCTGGAAAAAGAATTAGAAGATCTGCACAAAGCCAAAAAGGAAAAAATAAAAAATACAGATGACCTAACAATTCTCCGAAATGGACCCGTAAGCCATATAGCCTCTTTCTTCGTTCTACCACCCGGCGAGATCCCTCAAATTTCAAGCTTTATAGAGTCGGAAGAAGAAAAAGAGAAAAGCGAAAAGGCAGCAATACGAATAGTTATGGAATATGAAAAAAATAGAGGCTGGGAACCAGAAGATGTATCTGAACAAAAATTAGGCTTCGACATAAGAAGCCTAAGCCCTCCAGACCCGAAAACAGGCTATAGAGAAGTTCGCCGAATTGAAGTAAAAGGAAGAAAGAAAGGACAAAATGTCCGTCTAACTGTAAATGAATGGCTTAAGGCAAAGCAATTAAAAGATACCTACTGGCTCTATGTCGTGTGGAACCCAACAGAAGAAGACTATGAAATAATAACTATCCCAGACCCTGCAAATAAACTTGAATACGCAGCAAAAGAAATAAAAACAATAAGCCATTACGAAATAGATGGGAAAGAAATAGAGAGATTTAAATAATAATATGCCATTTAAAATTGGATTAACAGAAAAAGTTAAAAGAAGAACTTAACAAACTTGTTCAAGAGATCACTAAATTTGATGTTAAAAAGATAATACTTTTCGGCTAATTTATGAAATCAGCGCTAAAAAACAAGAGATATGAAAAAAGAAATATCTTAATTTTTATAAAAACAAAATCAAGGGTATAATGAATGATAAACGCTTGATCGAAGATTTTCTCCCAATAAGGGAATTAAGCCAGGAATCAGCAAGAGAGAACTCCATAAGGCAAGGCCATATTTCTAGCTTGCATCTCTGGTGGGCACGAAGACCTCTCGTTGCATGTCGTGCCGCAGTTTATGCCTCTCTGGTTCCTGCACCAAAAGAAAAAAATGGTAGGGGACCAAAATCTGGTTTTATCCAAAGATTATGTAAATATCCCGCGAACCCTACTACTGTGAAGGAAGCAATAAAACATATCTATGAGGCACATGCCGAAAGGTTATCGAAAGAGCTTGGGAAAGAAATTACCGCAAGAGATATAGAAGAAGGTAGAGCACCAAAACCCAAAATCCTTGATATGTTCGCAGGTGGTGGCTCAATTCCACTTGAAGCACTTCGGCTTGGCTGTGATGCTTACGCAGTTGAATTAAATCCGGTTGCTTACATTATCCTGCTTGCCACCCTTGTCTATCCTCAAAAGTATGGCAAAAAATTAGTTGATGAAGTTGAAAAATGGGGAAAATGGGTAATTGAAAAGGCAAAAGAAGAGATTGAGGATTTATACAAACCAATTCCTGATCCGAAAGGCTCTGGAGAATTGACACCAGTTGCTTATCTCTGGACGAGAACTGTGAAATGCAAAAATCCTGCCTGTGGTGCTGTTGTCCCTCTTGTTATGCAAACTTGGCTATGTAAGAAAAAAGGGAAATACATTGCTCTTAAAGTCACACCAGATAATGAAACAAAAAGACCAAAATTTAGTGTTGTTTCAAGTTATGCAAGCACAGAGGAAGAAGCAATAGAAAAATTTGGTTTTGACCCAGGAAAATTCTCGAAAGGTGGAAATGCAGCATGTGTTTTCTGCGGAACAGTTGCAACAGATGACTACGTGAAAAAAGAAGGTCAAGCAAAAAGGATTGATAAACAACTTATGGCTGTCATATGCACAAAAGAAGGACAAAAAGGGAAGATTTACCTTTCTGCTGATGAAATACTACCAGATTTAATCCCTGATGAAAAAGAAATCTGGGAAAGGATTGAAAAACTTTGTGAGGAGACAGGACTAAGTGTGCCCAATGAACCATTAGTTGATAAATCTGCTGATCAATTACCATCTTACGGAATGCCAACTTACGGCGACATGTTCACCCCTCGCCAACTCCTTGTCCTTTTAACTTTAACAAAATGGGTAAAAAAGAGACATGAGGAAATAGGTAAAGGTGATGAATTGGACAAAGTTGTTTCTACATATTTAAGTTTAATTTTAACTCAGATTAGCCATTATAATAATACAACTTCATTATGGTATAAAGAAGGAATGATATCAACTTTTATTGAAGGACAATGTATTCCAATGCGATGGGATTTTGCAGAAGTAAATCCTTTTTGGACAAATGTAGGAACATGGAATTACGCTTTATCACGAACTATTAAAACAATTATGAGTTATGATGAAATCAAAAACGAAAGCAACATTATCAGAACTTCAGCTACAGAACTTCTGTATCCTGATAATTTCTTTGATGCTATCATCACTGACCCACCTTATTATGATAACATATCTTATGCAGCATTATCTGATTTCTTCTATGTTTGGCTAAAACGCTTGATCGGTCACCTCTATCCAGAGCATTTTGCTAGTGAGCTTACGCCAAAGAAAAAAGAAATTGTGGCGGATGCTAAAAGACATGGGGGTAAGGAAAAAGCAAAGAAATTCTATGAAGAGATGATGGAACAAGTTCTAAAAGAAGCATGGAGAGTTTTAAAACCGAATTCACCCCTTGTTTTGATTTACGCTCATAAAACAACTGCTGGCTGGTCAACGCTTGTTTCCGCACTAAGAAAAACAGGGTTTATAGTTCAAGAAGCATGGCCTGTTGAAATGGAACGAAAGGACCGAAAGCAAGCCTACCAAGCATCAGTTCTTACTTCCAATATTTTTATAGTCGCCCGCAAACGGGAAAAATGCAAAGTTGGTTCTTATGAAAATGATGTTTATCCTCAACTTGAAGAGATTGTAAAAGAGAGAGTGAATACCTTGTTTTCCGAAGGAATAACAGGTGCGGATTTAGTTATTGCCTGTGTTGGTGCGGGGCTTAAAGCATTTACTCAGTTTGAAAGGGTTGAATATGCCAACGGTGAAGAGGTAACATCAGAGAAGTATTTAAATATCGTAGAAGGACTTGTGCTTGAGACAATCCTTGAAAAACTTTTCGGCATATCAAGAAAAGGCGTATCAGAGGTAGATGCTCCAACGAGATTTTATGTCCTCTGGAGATATACCTATGGCAAAATGAGAGTTAATGCTGGAGAAGCAATTGTATTTGCTTATCCACAGGGAGTAGAGCTTGATGGTCCCTTGGGCTTATCTTCGGGGAGAAATCCTCTGCTTGAAAAGGAGAGAAATAAATACAGGCTTAGGGATTACTCAGAAAGAGGTATGGATGAAAAATTAGGACTTGATGGTAAACCAATCATAGATGTCTTGCATAGAATCCTCTGGCTTTTGGAAAATCAAGTCTATAAAATACCTAACTATCTCATGGAGGCAAAACCAAACCGTGAGTTATTAAAACTTACAGCACAAGCACTCGCAGGAACTGCACTCGCAGGTTCTCAAGAGCGCATCGCTACAACCTCCGATGAAAAATCGCTCCTCTCAATATTGTTGGAAAACTGGAAAAATTTAATTGATGAAGGCACATTATTTTAATTTTAAATTAAAAGGTGAAAATAATATGAGAATTGCAAAATATTGGCATCCCCCAGAAATTCTATCAGGTAGAATCTCTTATAGCTATCTTCAAGGATACTTCGGCATTTATTGTATCGCAATCTCAGACAACTATTATATTTCCTATCGCTTAGGAAAAAATAAAATCGTGTATTTCGGAAGTGGCGACTTGTATAGTCGTATCACAGCACACTCAAATCCAAACTCATGGAGTGGAAATCCAGAGGTCCAAAATTTATTAAAAAAGAGGCATTTTCTTGAATTTACTTATCTACTTATTAGTGGCATCGAAGAAGAACTGCGTTCTCTTGAAGGCGACTTGATAGAAGAGTTCGAAAAGAGATATGGATCAAAACCGATCGGGAATAAGCAAATCCCCTCCAAAATAGAAGGTATTTCTTTACCTTCAAGATATTTTAAAGTGATAACAAAATATAGTTACTAAAAGGAGGTGTTTATGATGAGAGAAATTAAACCTTGGACGGAAGTTGTCCGACTCCACCCGGATGTAGAATCTGAAACCACAGCAATAGCAACCTATGCTATAGATTTGGGTGCTTTGGTGGAAAAAGACCCAAATGTCCCCCCAACTTACAGAGATGCTTACTCCTTTTTCCGCTCTACCTATCTGACAACTGATTTAAGAAACTTGCTAAAAGAAGTCTATGACAGGCTCTCTGGTAAAGAAGGCAACAGGGTTTTGCAACTTCGCTCTCCATTTGGTGGAGGTAAATCCCATACATTGGCAACTATATATTATGCAGTTAAAAACAGAAAAGAAATGGAAAAAGCCATCCCTGAAACTAAGGATTTACCAGAAATCGAAGAAGCAAGAATAGCTGTGTTCGATGGGGAAAAATTTGATGCTGTTTCTGGAAAAGAGATAAACGGTAAAAAAATTCGCACAATCTGGGGATATCTCGCTTGGCAATTAGGAGCTTATGAACTAATAGAACAGCAGGACCAAAAAAGAGTAGCCCCAGGTGGTGAACTCGTTAAAAAGATTATTGAAGGTAAACCAACCCTCATCCTCCTTGACGAAGTGTCAAGATACTTGGAACGGGCAATGGGAGAAAAAGTAGGGGAATCTACACTTTATACACAAGCTTTAAATTTCATTCAAACACTTACAACTGAAGTTTCAGGTTCAAAAAATGCCTGCCTTATTTACTCTTTGCAGGCAAGCGCAAGGGAATTCTTTGGCAATGTTGAAATTCTTGCTACCCTTGATCATCTTACCTCCCGCGTGGACGCAAAAAGAGAACCTATAAGGGGTGATGAGATATTCCCAGTGCTAAGAAAAAGACTACTTGCAGAATCACCCCCAGAAGATATGGCAAATAAAGTCGCAGACATCTATATAGATACAATAAGAAAAAATATCCTTTCCTATGTCTCCTCGGACACAGAACGCAGAGACATCGAAGAAAGAATCATAAAATATAGAGAAAGATTTGTAATGGCTTATCCTTTCCATCCCGCGCTCATTGATTTGATGAGAGAACGATGGGCTTCAATACCGGACTTCCAAAGGACAAGGGGCGTCTTAAGATTTCTTGCAGTAGTGTTAAGAACTTTAAAAAAACGCAACACCAACGATTTATTAATATCTGCCACCGATATACCCGTGAATGATCCAGAAGTTAGAAACGCATTTTTCACAGAGGTTGGACAAAGAGAGCCTTATCAAGCAGTGCTTGAAGCGGACTTCACAGGCCCCAATGCAACAATAAAACGAATTGATAAAATCTTCACAGAAGCAAAAAACCCTGCAACTAGAATCGCTACTGCCATCTTAATGTTCTCATTTGGCGGACAACCAAAAATGGAAGGAAAGGAAGGGGAAGTATTACCCCCAGGGGTAACCGAACATGACCTGATGCTTGCTACCTTGTCACCATCCTTAGATTCTACAACAACAAAGGCAGTATTAAAAGAACTTGTTGGGAAATGCCTTTATATCCACTACGATGGCGCAAGATACGCATTTAAAACAATACCAAATGTCAACAAACTTCTGGAAGATGAAGCCGAAGGGATAAGAGACGACGAGATAAAGAATGAAATAAAAAGGTTTTTAGAGGTTGAACTTGCCGGTAAACCCGCAGTTATCTGGCCCCTACAAAGCAAAAATATCCCTGATAAAGAACCTAAGTTTCGTATTGCCTATCTACCTATTGAATTTGTTTATAAACCAGAGAGAGAACAAAAAGAAATCGCCATAGAATACCTTACACAATATGGTGATAAACCAAGAGTATATAAAAATGGTTTGGCATTAGCTATCCCCGACAAAAGCCAAATTGAACCTTTACAGCGAGCTATCCGGTATTTAATCGCTATTGAGCGTGTCAAAGGAAAAAGAAAATCATTAAATCTGACAGAAGAACAACTGGAGCAATTGAAAGAAAGAGAAAAAACCGAAAAAGCCTCTAAGGATTCTTCCTTTAGAAACCTTTACAACACCGTTTGGCTTTTAAAAATGGAAGATGGCAACCCAACCCTCGAAATGCTTGAGGTAGGTAATAGACCACTTCAAGCTACCAATATACATGAAAGGCTGATGGAGTTACTTATGCAAGTGCCCCCACCAAAAGTTTTCGATTCCTTAACGCTGAAAAAACTATTGGATTTAATCAAGATCAAAGAAGGAATGGAAACCAAGGACATCATTGACACTTTCTTTTCTTCACTTGATTTCCCTCGGGTCGTTGATGAAGATGTAATTAAAAAAGCAATCTCAAAAGGTGTTAAAGATGGCGTTTTTGGGATAACAAGCAAAGATAAGGTTCAAAAAATTGAAGGAAAACCCGTTGTGCCAAAAGAATATGTAACTATAGGAAAAGAAATTTCCGTTGAAGAAATTGATCCTTCAGGATATCTTGTGTCCCCTGAGTTAGTACCAATTGAAAAAATAGATGAAATTTCTCCGAAGCCGGAAGTAGAACCCCAAAAACCTGAAATCCCAGTAACAGGTAAAATATATCAAATTACTTACACTTTGAAAGTTAATCGCCAACAACTTTTCAAATGTTTCAATGCTATCGGGAATCTTGCTGAAAAATCGGGCGAAATTCTACTTAGAGTGGAGGCACAAACAAAAGAGGGAGTTGATCCAAACTGGCTCAGGAATGCCGTTGAGGAACCAATCGAAGAAGCCGGTGTCGAAGTAAAAAAAGAGATTAAGTAAAACCATCACCCAAAATGCTTTACCGTAGTAAACTTGAATGGACAGCGCTTGATCACTTTGTAGATCCCAGAGCTATCCATTTGGTATTAGCCGAGTTGAAACAAAAAATTACAGGGCGGGGATAAATAGAAATGGAAAAAATACCAATACAAAGAGTGGATTATATTCCTAAAGAATTAGAAAAATTAACAACAATTTCAGGCAAAATATGCGTTGTGGTGCATCCGGATAAGAAGTATGTAGATTACATTGAACATGTGTTAAAGATAATTAGAGAAACACTGGGAAATTTTTTTGAAGTAAAAACACTATCTAGTGAGATCAAACCACAGGAGAGCAACTTTCAGACTATTCGGCAATTGTTAAAGGATTGCGTCCTTGGGATAGTCATATTAGATGGTTTCAGACCCAATGTTATCCTTGAGTATGGAATTCTACTGGGATTAGAAAAACCTATCAAAGTTTTAAAAGATAAAGATGCAGAAATTGATGTTAAGAGCCTTATCCTTGATGACAACCTAAAATCAAGTTTTGAAACACTCCGTAACCCCAAATTAGATATAGATAAACATTTATCTGATGTTAAAGATTTACACTATACACCTTACGATTGGCGAAACCCTGATGAATTAAGGAAAATTTTAGAAGAAAACCTTATGAGTCTTAAAGATGAAATTCTTTCGGAGGTTAAAAAAACATTAATCACGCCCGAGATTTATAACCTTAGTGAAAACAGTTATGAAATTCTTCTACAAAGTTTTAGCGAAATGGCAGGGTATATTATCGGATTTATGCCGTTTGACTACGAAAGAATTAAAGAATTTGATGAAAAAATGACTCAAATATCAGAAAAATTGCAAATAAAATTGTCTTATAGATATTATTTTGAGTTAGGGAATATCTATGCAAGATTATCAAAGCCTGAAAAAGCACTTGAGGCATATGATAAAGCAATAGAAATAGAACATAATTATGCTGACGCTTGGTTCAGCAAAGGAGTTATACTTGGTAAACTTGGCCAACTCGAGGAAGCTCTTATGGCGTTTGAGAAAGTGATAGAGATAAAACCTGATTTTACTGAAGCATGGTTCAACAAAGGTGTCATACTTGGTAAACTTGCTCGGTATAATGAAGCACTTGAGGCGTATGATAAAGCAATAGAACTAAGCCCTAATTTTGCTGAGGCATGGAATAACAAAGGGGGAATGCTTTGGAAACTTGGTCGGCATAAGGAGGTACTTGAAGCGTTTGATAAGGCAATAGAGATAAGATCTGATTATGCCGACGCATGGAATAACAAGGGAGCAGTGCTTGAAGAACTAGGCCAACACGAGAAGGCATTAGAAGCAATTAATAAAGCAATAGAACTAAAACCTGATTATCCTGACGCATGGTATAACAAAGGAATTGTACTTGAAAAACTTGGTCAATATGAGGAAGCCTTAAAAGCCTATGATAAAGTAATAGAATTAACACCTGACAATGCTGAGGGATGGTTTAATAAGGGAAATATACTTGATGACCTCGGTCGACATGATGAAGCACTTGAAGCATTTGATAAAG
>FPIC01039467.1_pt1 | contig 15003 bp, 14 predicted proteins | sample 1504481 | NCBI WGS metagenome assembly FPIC01 (sample SAMEA4475357, study PRJEB15587) | soil metagenome | biome: Soil; feature: Field | place: India | collected 2015-03-11 | depth 0 m
TCCCTAGGTCGGGGGTTCGAGTCCCTCCGGGCTCGCTTTTCTTTATCCACGGCTGGGGCTTTAGCTCAAAGGCTTTTCCAAAGGCTCGCGGCATAGACCTGCCCTTTCACGGAAACAGCCCTTTAGAATACAAGGACTTTTTTCAGCTTGCAAGGGATGTGGCTCTGAGGGTTCCCGAAGGCTCTCTGCTTGTAGGGTGGTCCATGGGAGGTTCCATAGCCTTGCTTATGGCTTACCTTTTTCCTGAAAGGTTCAGGGCTCTGGTGCTTATAGGCACCACCACCTGTTTTAAAAGGAGCTGGAGCGAAGCAAACATAAGGGGCTTTTTCCTGAGGCTAAAGAGGGAAGGAAAAGAATTTCTTAAGGAGTTCAGAAGGCTCGCCTACGGCATGGACTTTGAAGACGCCATAGACCTTGAAGGAGCCACAAGGCTACTAAAAGACTACATAGAGCTTGACCTTACGCACATAGTTCCATATATTCAAACGCCTGCGGTAATAATCCAGGGCACAAAAGACCAGATAGTGCCTTTCTCTTCAGCCCTTTCCCTTTACAACCTTCTAAAAAGGTCTATATTAATACCCTTCCAGGGTGGACACTTTCCTCATGATGAAAGTCTTATCTTTAAGGTTTTCAAGAGCCTGCGAGAGCTATGACCGGTGGGCAATTCCCCAGAGGTACTGTGCCAATAAGTTAAAAAGCCTTGAAGACATAGAGGGCAGGGTGCTGGACCTGGGGTGCGGGACGGGGCTTCTGAGCGAGGGACTCTCTGAAGTGGTAGGTGTTGACATAGCTCCAAAGATGGCAGGCCTTTACAGAAGACGCTTCGGGAGGGCTGTGGTGGCGGACGCCCATCATTTACCCTTCAAAGATAAGAGCTTTGACTTTGTTCTTAGCAATTTTGCCCTGCACTGGACGGACTTGGAAAAAAGTCTTCCGGAAGCCCTGAGGGTATGCGCAAAGACCTTTCTGTGTGCCATGCCCGTGGAGGGAAGCCTGCCGGAGCTGGGCTTTCCCTTTCCTTCTGTAAAGAAGGTTCTTGAACTTCTCAAGGGTGTTAAACTCAGACACTTCTTCACAGAGCCTGTCCCCATTCCCTTCAAGGGCTGGGAGCTTGTAAGGTTTTTCCATTATACGGGCTCTTCCTACAATCCTTCCTTTGTTAATGGTATAATCTCAAGAAAGAGGGTTGAAAGTATGGTAAAGCACATTGACAACCCAGCCTTTATAGTTCTATTCTTTTCCTGTGAGGTAAGCCTATGAGGAGGTTAAAGATGTTTTCTTTTGTGGCAGGCCTTTTCTTTTTTCTTTCGTTAATATTTGGCTGTAAAGCCCAGCAGGCTCAGGTGCAGGCTATATCCCAAAAGCAGGAACAAAAGCCCTTAGTGTCTTCTGGATTGCTCTCTCAGTTTGAGCAGGAGCTTACCTCCATAGTGGAGGCTGTATCACCTTCGGTAGTAACCATATTCACCACTCAGGAGGTTTCTACAGACCAGGAGTTTCCCTTTTTCCCCTTTCCACTGCCACCTCAGGAAAGGAGGTCCCTTGGCTCAGGCGTGATAATAGAACATAAAAAGGGCAAGTTTTACATACTCACAAATAGCCATGTGGTGCAGAATGCCAAGTCAGTAAGAGTGCGTTTTGACAAGCACACGGAAAAGAAGGCAAGGATAGTGGGAACAGACCCAAAGACGGACGTGGCGGTCATAGAGGTGGACGACAAGGACATAGCAAACCCGGATAGCAGGGTGGCAAGGCTTGGAGATTCAGATAGTCTAAAGGTGGGACAGCTTGCCATAGCCATAGGAAACCCCTACGGGCTTGAGAGGACCGTCACGGTAGGCGTTATCTCAGCTCTGAGAAGGTCCATAGGCATAACCCAGTATGAAAACTTCATACAGACAGATGCGGCCATAAACCCGGGCAACTCGGGCGGACCTCTGGTAAATATAAGGGGTGAGGTGATAGGTATAAACACGGCCATACTGGCAGAGGGTCAGGGGCTTGGTTTTGCCATACCTATAAACCTTGCCAGATGGGTGGCTCAGCAGCTAATAGAAAGGGGTAAGGTGGTAAGGGGCTGGCTTGGTATTGTAATACAAGACATAACGCCCGATATGGCTGAAAGCCTTGGGGTCAAAGAGGGTGTGATAATAGCGCAGGTGATGCCCGGTAGCCCTGCGGACAAGGGTGGGCTAAAGGTGGGGGACATTGTGGTGGAGGCGGACGGTCAGAAGGTAAGCGAGGTGAGGGAGCTTCAGTTCAAGATAATGAGGACAGAGCCGGGAAAGGATATAAACCTCAAGGTGGTCAGGGAGGGCAAAGAAATAACTCTGAAGGTAAAGGTAGGAGAGATGCCGGAGGAAAGGCAGGTGGGCGAGCAGGGTCAGGAGCAGGGTGATATAGGTCTTGCCTTGAGGGAGCTTACACCCGAAGAGGAAAGGAAGCTTGGTGTAAGGGGTCTTTTGGTGGTGAGGGTTATGCCGGGCAGTCTTGCCATGAGGAGCGGTATAATGCAGGGCGATATAATCATGCGTGTGGGCAACAGAGAAGTTTCAAGGGTAGAGGAGTTTCAGCAGATAATATCCGCCTTTATAGGAGCTGGCAGGGAAAGCGTCCTTTTGCTTATAAGACGTAGGGGCAATAATCTTTTCATAGTGCTGAGGTTGAGGTAAGGTCATGATACCAGACACGGAGCAAGAGTTAATAAATCAGTATCTTAAAAAGGTTTCCAAAATTCCTTTGCTCACGCCCGAAGAGGAGAAGGAAGTAGCAAGAAGGGCAAAGGAAGGCGACCCGGAAGCCTTCAGGAGGCTTGTAGAATCTAACCTCAGGTTTGTTATAAGCATAGCCAAGCAGTATCTGGGCTACGGGCTGCCCCTTTCGGAGCTTATCGCTGCTGGCAATCACGGTCTTATTGAAGCGGCGAAGAGGTTTGACCCCGACAGGGGCGTAAAGTTCATATCCTATGCGGTCTGGTGGATACGTCAGGCAATAATGCAGGCTCTGTCCCAGCAGACGGGCGCTGTGCGCATACCCATAAAACAGTCCCACCTTATAAACAGGATTAGCAGTATATACAGCAAGCTATACAGGGAGCTGGAAAGAGAGCCTACTCCGGAAGAGGTGGCTGAAGAATACACAAAAGAGATTATCTATAAGGAACTGGAGAAGGAACTTGGAAGGGAACCCACAGAGGAAGAGGTGCGTAGAAAAATAGAAAAGGAGGGCTATAAGATAAGTCCTGAGGAGGTGGAAAAGTGCCTGCAGCTCTGCAGGGTGCCCCTTTCTCTTGATGCACCCGTGGGCGAAAATGAAGACACCTTCTTTGTGGATTTTCTTAGCCAGCACGGAACTGCGGATGTGGAGGAGAGGATAATAAGCGAGGTGCTTGAAAAGGAAATAGATGACCTTCTTGATAAACTGCCCGAGAAGGAAAGAAGGGTTATAGAGCTAAGGTTTGGTCTTAGGGGTGAGGAGCCAAGAACTCTAAGGGAAATAGGCGAAATACTTCAGATTTCAAGGGAGCGTGTGCGTCAGCTTGAGACAAGGGCTTTGAGAAAGCTGAGAAACATGGCAATGAAGAGGCATCTCAAAGACTTTCTGAGCTGATGCTCTCTGGTCTTTTGCTGGTGGATAAGCCAAAGGGCATGACTTCCATGCAGGTGGTGGAGGGCATAAAAAGCCGTTTTCGTGTAAAGGCAGGGCATGCAGGCACCTTAGACCCGATAGCCACAGGGCTTTTGCTGGTACTTGTGGGAGAAGCCACCAAGTTTTCACAGTTTTTCATAGGGCTGGATAAGGCTTACATAACCCTTGCAAGGCTTGGTGAGATAAGGGATACCTACGATGCGGAGGGAAAGATTTTAGAAACAAGACCCGTGGGAGTTTCCTGCCAAGATATAAGGAATGCTTTAGAAAACTTTGTGGGAAAACTGCTTCAGACACCCCCACCCTTTTCCGCCAAGCGTATAGAAGGTAAAAGGGCTTATGAGCTGGCAAGGAAGGGCGTAGAAGTCCAGCCAAAGCCCGTGGAGGTTGAGGTTTATAGGGCTGAACTGAGAAGGTGTGAGCTTCCCTTTGTGGAGCTTTACTTTGAAGTATCTTCTGGCACATACATAAGAAGCCTTGTGCATGAGCTTGGTTTGAGTCTTTCCTGCGGTGCATACGTGGCGGAGCTAAGGAGGTTAAGGGTTGGCAGGTTTAGCCTTGATATGGCTGTGAGCTATGAAAGGCTTATGAAGTTAGAAGACCTTACGGGACTTCTTATGCCCGTAGATGTGGCTTTAGATTTCATACCCGCCCTTCATCTGAGCCTTAGCATGGCAAAAAGGATAAAACACGGCATGTTTATACAGCTCAGGCAGGAAGTGGAAAAGACCTTTGTGAGGCTTTACGAAGGGGAAAGCTTTATAGGCGTCGGTCTTATGGAGGGTAGGTTTTTAAAACCCTACAGGCTTATACAACACGTGAGTTGAAACTGGACTCATGCCATAGCCTTTAGCCTTTCTTCAATGTCATGCTCTATAAGTGCGTCTATTATCTCGTCCAGCTTGCCGTCCAGTACATCCTGAAGCTTGTATATGGTTAAGTTTATGCGGTGGTCTGTCACCCTGTTTTGAGGGAAGTTGTAGGTCCTTATCTTTTCACTGCGTTCCCCAGTACCTACCTGCTGACGCCTTTCTCTTGATATTTCCTCTTCCTTCTGCCTTTCAAAGTAGTCTTTCAGCCTTGCATAAAGTATCTTTAAAGCCTTCTGCCTGTTCTGAAACTGAGACCTCTCGTCCTGACAGGAAACGGTAATGCCCGTGGGTATGTGGGTAATCCTGACTGCCGTCTCTGTTGTATTCACATACTGACCACCTGCACCGCTCGCCCTGAAGGTTTCTATCTTCAGGTCCTTTGGGTCTATATGCAGCTCCGTCTCGTCCGCCTCAGGAAGCACTGCCACAGTGGCTGTAGAGGTGTGTATCCTGCCACCTGCTTCCGTCTGTGGTACTCTCTGAACCCTATGCACACCGCTTTCAAACTTGAGCCTTGAATAGACGCCCTCACCCTCTATTAATGCCACCACCTCCCTGTAGCCTCCAAGTCCTGTGGGGTTGGAAGAGAGTATGGAAAACCTCCAGCCCTTTTCCTCCGCATACTTCTGATACATGCGTAGAAGGTCTGCAGTAAAAAGAGCAGCCTCCTCACCACCCACGCCCGCCCTGATTTCTAATATAACGTTCTTGCTGTCTCTTGGGTCCTTTGGCAGTAGCAAAACCTTTAGCCTTTTCTCCAAATCCTCAAGCTTGCCCTCTATGTTTTTTATCTCTTCCCTTGCAAGCTCTTCAAGCTCCTTGTTTTCAAGAAGCTCCCTTGCCTGCTCAAGGTCCGAAAGTAGCTTTCTGTATTCCTTATAGGTGTTATAGACCTGCTCCAACTCTCTCAGCTCTTTGCCCAGCCTTTGCAGGGCTTCCCTGTCGGAAGCCACCTCCGGACTGCTCAGTTTATACTGAAGCTCTAAATACTTCTGCTCAAGAAGCTTTAGCCTTTCCTCCAGCTCCGGGCTCAGCATCACTTCTTGCCGGCTATTTCCAGAAAGAAGGGCTTTACCCTCAGCTTCCCCGTGTAGAAGGGATGGCAGGCATTGCAGGCTTCAAGGTAAACGGTGCCACCCTTTGTGGAAAGCAGGGTAAAGGTGTTGCCACAACCACATACAAAGGTGGTAGGTTTAAGCTCTGGATGAATGCCCTTTTTCATCGCCTTACCTCCATAAACTTACTTATTATAACAGCTTTTAGCTCCTCAAGTGCCTTTTCAAAGCCCTCGGGAGCCTTTACACCACCCTGAAGCAGGTCATCCCTGCCACCACCTCCACCGCCCATGTGTTTTGAAACCACAGCCCCAAGCTCCTTTGCAGAAAGCCTTACAGACAGCTCTCTTGAAAGGGCTATCAGGAAAAAGGCTTTATCCTCCCTCCTGCCAAGCAGGAAGACCACGGCTCTCTGAGAGTTGTTCCTTATCCTGTCTGCCACCACCAACATGTCCTTTGGCTCCACCCCCTCAAGCACTCCATAATAAAGCTCCACCTCTCCAAGCTCTTCCCTCTTTATACCAGAAAGCCCGTCTCCTGTAAGGAGCTTTTGCTTTAGCCTTTCTATTTCTCTGTCCTTTTCCTTTATTTCCGAAAGCAGTTTCTGGACAGCCTGTGGAAGGTCTTCTGGAGATACGCCAAGGCTTTGAGAGACTTCTTTGAGAAGTCTTCTTTCTTCAAAGGCATGCTGAACAGCCCACCTGCCCGTCTTTGCCATAATACGTCTTACACCCGCACCCACAGAGGACTCAGAAACTATCATAAAATACCCTATATCTCCCGTCCTGCTCACATGCGTGCCACCGCACAGCTCCTTGGAAAAGTCCCCTACGCTCAGCACCCTTACCCTTTCCCCGTATTTTTCTTCAAAAATGGCTATAGCCCCGCTTCTTATGGCAGACTGATAGTCCATTTCTTCTGCCATAACGGGCTGGTTTTTTATTATCTGAAGATTTACAAGCTCTTCCACCTTCCTTATTTCTTCTTCCGTAAGAGCCTGAAAATGGGTAAAGTCAAAGCGAAGATATTTATCTGCCACCAAGGAGCCTGCCTGACGCACATGGTCTCCGAGCACCTCCCTGAGGGCTGCATGCAAAAGGTGGGTAGCTGTGTGGTTTCTCTTTATGTCTTCTCTTCTTTCCTCATCTATGTGTGCGTAAGCACCATCTCCGACCCTTATGAAGCCTTCCTTTACATAGCCTATATGGGCTATGATACCCTCTGTGGGCGACTGAGTGTCTTCCACCACAAAAAGCCCATCTTTTGTCCTTATTATGCCCGTATCTCCCACCTGACCTCCCCTTTCCGCATAGAAGGGTGTTTCCCTTAAAAGGACTTCCCCTCTCTCGCCCGCCCTTAGCTCAGAGACCAGCTCCCCTTCTCTTATGAGGGCTATCACATGCGTATCCTTTTTAGTCTCCTCATAACCCACAAAGATGCTGGTCTTTCCTATCTCTTTAAGATGTTCATAAATAGGCTTTACTTCTTTTGTCTCTATCTTAAAGTGCTTCCTTGCCCTTTCTCTTTGTTCCTCCATCTCTCTTTCAAAGCCTTCCATATCAAGCCTTATACCCTTTTCCCTTGCCATGTCTTCAAGGAGGTCAAGGGGAAAGCCGTAAGTGTCATAGAGGGTAAAGACCTCCCTGCCTGAAAGGACACCACCTTCTGCCTTCTCCAAAAGTTCCTCCGCCACTGGAAGTCCTTTTCTCAGGGTGTTTATAAACCTTTCTTCTTCACCCCTGACCACAGATTTTACAAAGGACAGGCTCTGCACAAGCTCAGGATAAGGTTCTTTCATTATCTCCACCACCAGCTCCACGCCCTTATGGAGGAAAGGTTCCTGAATGCCCAGCCTGTAGCCATGCCTTAAGGCACGCCTGAGTATCCTCCTTATCACATAACCCCTTCCCGCATTGGAAGGAAGCACGCCGTCGCTTATGGCAAAGGTTAAAGCCCTGAGGTGGTCTGCTATCACCCTCAGAGAGCTATCTTTTTCAAAGTGGCTTCCGTAGGCTATGCCCGATAACTCTTCTCCAAAGGCTATGAGGGGTCTTATAAGGTCTATCTCATAGTTGGTTTTTGTGCCCTGAAGGACGCTGGCAACCCTTTCCAAGCCCATACCCGTGTCTATGTTGGGCTTTGGTAGGGGGTGAAGCTGACCCTTCTCATCTCTGTTATACTGCATGAAGACCAGGTTCCATATCTCTAAATACCTCTCAGGCTCATACTCTGGACCCCTATCCACGTATATCTCTGAAGAGGGTCCGCAGGGACCCGTCTCACCCATCTGCCAGAAGTTGTCCTCCTCTCCAAGCCTCCAGATACGCTCTTCAGGAAGCCCTATATGGTCCCTCCATATGCTAAAAGCCTCCTCATCTTCTTTAAAGACGCTCACATAGAGCCTCTCTTTTGGTATCTTTAGCTTCTCTACCACAAACTCCCAGGCATATTCTATGGCTTCCTTCTTGAAATAATCTCCGAAGGAGAAGTTTCCGAGCATCTCAAAGAAGGTATGATGCCTTGAGGTGTAGCCTACGCTTTCAAGGTCGTTGTGCTTTCCAGAAACCCTCAGACACTTCTGACAGGAAACAGCCCTTGTGTAGGGTCTTTTTTCAATGCCAAGGAAGACGTTTTTGAAGGGTACCATTCCCGCATTGACAAAGAGGAGGGTAGGGTCGCTTTCGGGTATAAGACTGGCGGACTTTACCCTTGTATGTCCCTTTTTTTCAAAAAAGCTCAAAAAAAGCTCTCTAAGCTCATGTCCAGACATAGGAATATAAATTATAGCAGGCAAAGTTTCATGCCACCAACTCCTCAGACCCCATTAGCTCTAAAACTGCCCTTCTTACCTCCTCCGTTAGTTCTTCATAGCTTTTGCCCTCCGGGTATATGGGCTTTCCAAACCTTACCTTTATCTTTTCTGGCTTTGGAAGCTTATCGTATATGGACATGGCTTCATAAGTGCCTATGAGGGCGGTGGGGACAACAGGTATATTTAGCTCCTTGCTCAGAATGGCAAAGCCCTTGCGGAAGGGAAGGAGGCTTCCATCTCTTGTCCTCGCCCCTTCTGGAAATATAACCACCACCTTTCCCAATCTTAGTGCCCAGGCGGTCTTCTGAAGGGATTCACGCAGTTTTTTGTTTAAGTTTATGGTTATTACATGGGCGAGCTTGCCAAAGAGGGAAGCGGGGAAACCCTTGAAGTATTCTTCTTCTCCGAGAAAATAGGTCTTGATAGCTAAATCAGAGGGTAGGGAAGCTGCAAGCACAAAGCCATCTAAGTAGCTGGCATGGTTTGGGGCTATTATGAAGGGTGGCTTGGGCAGGTTTTCTATCCCTTCCACCTCAAGGCGGTTGTAGAGCTTGAAGAGGGCTTTCAGCAGTAGCCTGCCTGTGTTAAAGATAAGGGCGTGTTCTTCGAGGCTGTAGGGTTCTGCCTGCAGAAGTATGTCCTTCCAGTTTACGTCTTTGACTTCAAGCCTTTCTCGCCTTTCTGTTATGAGCCGGATAAGGTCCTCCAGAACTGGTCTGTTTGAAAGCTCTTCTTCTGAAAGACTAACGCCAAAGCTTTGCTCCACAAAGCTAAGAAGCTCCACCTTTGCCAGAGAATCAAGACCGAGGTCAAGCTCTATATGCTCATAACCCTTTGGCTCCTTTCCGGTAAGCCTTTTTATAAACTCCCCTAAGAGCCTGCCCTCTTCTGTCTTCATCAGGGGGCTTTCTTCTCTCTCTTCTCTTACCTCCTCCGCCCTTTTGTATAGCTCTGGAAGTAAAAACCTTCTTAACTTGCCAAGCCTTGTTTTTGGAAGCTCCTGTCCCACCACCTTAAAGCCTGTAATTCTTTTCCATTCGGGCAGCTGAAGGTTTACCTTGTCTATTACCTTCCACCTTACATACTCCTCCACATTTACCACACCCTCCGACCTAAGCCAGTCAAAGTCCGGAACCACTAAGGCTTTCAAAGAACCATCCACTTCTAAAACTGCCACCTCCTTTATGCCCCTTGAGGTCTTTAAAATCAGGCTTTCCAGCTCTTCAGGATTTACGTTCTTGCCGCCTGCAAGCACTATTATTTCCTTCTTCCTGCCTGTTATGTAAAGGTATCCCTCCGAGTCCATGTAGCCCAGGTCCCCTGTTAAAAGCCAGCCTTCTTTAAAAGCCTTTGCAGTTTCTTCGGGCTTTTTGTAGTAGCCCTGCATCACATTCACACCCCGCACAAGCACCTCACCGTCCTCTGCAATTTTTACATGAACCTCCTCAATGGGAAGTCCCACGGAGCCGAGCTTTGGTCTATCGGGTGGGTTGAAGGAAACTATGGGAGAGGTCTCTGTAAGACCGTATCCCTCTAAAACAGTAAAGCCAAGTTTTTCAAGGTCAAGGGCAACATCAGGGGGCAGTTTGGCACCACCGCTCACCATATACTTGAGCCTTCCGCCGAAGGCGGTATGCACCTTTTTAAAGAAGAGTTTTCTTAAGGATTTGTTCATGTAGGGTGAAAGCCTGAAAAGTAGCCTTCCCAAAAGGCTTGCCTGAACCCTTTCCATTAGCCTTGTATGAAGTAGCTGGTATAGTCTTGGCACGCCTACGAGTATGGTAATTTTGTGCTCTCTCAGAGCCTTGAGAAGTTCCTCCGAGCTTAGCCTGCTTAAGAAGACTACGGTGGCACCAAGGTTTAGAGGCACCAGAAGGGTCACCATAAGGGGGTAAGAGTGATGGAAGGGAAGGAAAGCGAGCGTAGAATCCTCTTTACCTGCCACGCCCACCTTCTTTATAGCCCTTATGTTGGAGAGGAGGTTTTTGAAGCTAAGCATCACACCCTTCGGCTGTCCGGTGGTTCCAGAGGTATAAAGAATAAGGGCTGTATCGTGAAGGCTCCTGCTTAACACTTTACCGAAGGGCTTTGGAAGTACAATCCTGTCAAAGTTATAAAGAAGTGGCTCCATTTTTAGTCCTTCAAGGACTTTTTCAAGCACTTCCTTAGTCTGGTCTGAGAAAAAGACCACCTGAGGCTCCGTTTCTGATAGTATGTAGGAAACCTCCTCGGGTCCTGACATAAAATCAACGGGCACCACGATACCACCCCTCTGCCACGTACCATACAGGGCATAGACCCATTCTGGTCTGTTCTCAGAAAATATGACCGCCCGCTCGCCCGGAAGTATGTCCGCAAGGTTTGCAAAGGAAGAAATATTCTCTATTAGCTCTGTGTAGCTTATATGCAGAGCGTCCTTTATAAGTGCTGTCTTTCTATAGTCTTCAAGCACGGGGAGGACAAGCCCCTCCTCCTGCAACAGCTTCATATATTAAAGTTTAATCCTCTTTTTCTTCTCTCTTGAAGTCTGGCTGGTAGTGGGATATGGCTTCCTTCGTGAAGGTTATCCTCGTGTTGGCATCCACCTTCAAGGTCACCGTCCTATCTCCTATCTCCACCACCGTTCCCCATATACCACCGGTGGTGATAACCCTGTCTCCCTTTTTGAGGTTTTTAAGAAACTCTTCGTGCTTCTTCCTTGCCTTTTGCTGTGGTCTTATAAGAAGGAAGTAAAAGAGGGCAAAGAGAAGTATGAAGAATATAAACTGGAAGAGCAAGGCTCCCACCGGGCTTGAGCCGTGAGGACCTGTCTGTTGTGCAAAGGCTATGTCTATCATAAAGGCATATTATAGCACAGGCTCAAAGTTGAGGGGCTTTCCTTCTGTGTCCCTTACTTCAAAGAGAATACCGCAAGTCTCCCCATACTTTCCCACCTTTCCCAAGGGCTGTCCCTTTTTTACTCTCTCGCCCCTCTTTACTAATGCATTTTCTCCCTTGGCATAAACATACACAAGACCCTCCTCAGACTCTACCATCACCACCCAATAGTAGTTCTTTATATCGTCTCCACTGTATAAGACCCTTCCTTCGCTCACAGACCTGAAAAACTCACCGCAGGATGTATGTATAAAGTAGCCTCTCTCCGTTTTTTCAAGCCTGCCCCTCACTGGAAGCTCCACCTTTAAACCTGTCCTTTCCTTAGGAGCTGTTTCTGGCATGGGCTTTCTTGGAGCTTCCGCCTGCGGCTTTGTTTCCACCCTCGGAGAAGACCTTCTCGTAAGCTGGCTTTTGTCCCTTATTTCTATATGCACAAGACCGCAGGAGCTAAGGAAGATAAGAAAAAGAAGGCTCAAAGGCTTCATGCTCTATTAGATTATAAGCTAAAGGCAGAGTTTCTATGAGGTCCGTGGCTTTCAGACTTTCCCTGTGGCTCTTAGCGGTTGCCACCTCTCCTGCAATCCCATGGAGTAAAAGACCCAGCTTGAGAGCTTCTTCCGTTTCCATACCTCTTCCCAGCAGGGCAGTGAGGATACCCGAAAGCACATCTCCCACACCACCCTTTGCCATGGCAGGTGTCCCCCTTACAGAAAGAAAAACCCTGCCCTCTGGCGTGGCAAGGGCTGTCCTTGAAGACTTTAAGACTACATAACAGCCATACTTTACAGCAAACTCCACCGCACAGTCGGTAAGGTTTTCTTGAATGTAGGACTTTTCAAGACCGCTGAGCCTTTCAAACTCACCCACATGAGGAGTTAAAACCGTTATCCTGCCCTGCCTTTCCTTTAAAAGCTCCACGCCAGCGTCCGCCAGATTGTTAAGCCCGTCCGCATCAATCAGTAGTGGCTTTTCCACGCCCTCTATAAGCCCTCTAATGACCTTCCTTCCTTCTTCATACCTGTCCATGCCCATGCCCACACCTAAGGCTGAAAACCTTTCTTGAAGCTCAAGTACTTGAGAGACCGCCTCCTCCGAAAGCCTTCCCTTTCCCTTCAATGGAATACTCATTTCTTCCACAAGGCTTGCCTCTATTATAGGGTTTAAGTCCTCTGGAATTCCCACGCTCACAAGCCCTGCACCCGCCCTTGTGGAGGCTTTCGCAGACATGATTACAGCCCCCGTCTTTCCCGTAGAGCCACCTATTAAAAGCACATGACCCATCTTTCCCTTGTGTGCATCTGGAGGTCTCTCTGGAAGGTTTGCTTTTGTTATAAGCTCTCTATTTATTCCCTGAGCGAGCCACGCAGGTATGCCTATGTTTGCCACGTAGAGCCTGCCACAGCTTTTGCTGGCTAGATGCAGAAAGTGGCAAAGCTTTGGAAACTGAAAGGTAACTGTAGCATTTGCCCTAACTGAGGGCTCAAAAAGCCTTCCGCTATCCGCAGAAAGTCCAGAAGGAATATCCACGCTCACCACAGGAAGCCCGCTTCTGTTTATAGCCTCTATCCACTTTACCGCCTGCCCCCTTACAGGAGGCTCAAAACCCGTTCCAAATATGGCATCGACTACAAGCTCATACTTAGTGAAATCCACCTCCTTCAAAGGCTCAAGACCGAGGTTTTTCAAAAGCTTATACTGAAGCAAAGCATCACCCTTTAGCTCCTCACCAAGAGCAAGCACATAGCCCACACTATAGCCGAGAAGATGCAGGTGTCTTGCCACCACAAGCCCGTCTCCTCCGTTGTTGCCCCTGCCAGCCACCACCAGCACTTTTCTTGCATCTGGGAACTCCCTCCTTATTGCCTCCACCACCGAAAGTCCCGCCTTTTCCATAAGGAGCAAGGAAGGGATACCAAACCCCTCAATGGCTTGCCTGTCTATCTGAGCCATTTCCTGAGCCTTTAAGACTTTCATGTTTATAGTATAGCCCGCCTTCTGGAGTATAATGTTATTAGAAAATATGAATATAAGGAGGTTGCCATGGAGCAGAAGGCACCAGACTTGGTAATAATACTGCTAACGGGTAAGGAAAACGCTAAGAGATTGCCCTCCGCCTTCTTCCTTGCTTCAACTGCCGCCGCAGAAGACATGAATGTGGTGGTTTATTTTACCGGTCCTGCCACTGAACTACTCAAGAAGGGTGTAGCAGACAGCATATATCCAATGGAAGGCGGACAGCCTCTATCATACTTTATAAAACTTGCTCTTGATAATGGTGTGCAGATGGTAGCTTGCAAGCAGTCTTTGGACCTTAATGGTATGACAGAAGAAGACCTTGCGTACAACTTCCCGGTGCTAACACCTACTCAGGCTCTTCCAACTCTTGGAATGGCTGGAAGGGTTCTAACTTGGTAATAAGCTCAAGGCGGTTTCAAAAAGGTAGTTAGGGTCAAATTGAAGGCAGGGGTAGGTTTTGAATTTGCATCTGCCCCTGCCGTGAATATCACAAGGCTGGCAATCGAGCCCTTTAAACAGTACAATACCTTCATCTTTCTCCAAGGCAAATCCAAGGGTAGGATGTGTTCCACCGTAAATTTGAATGGCTTTCGTGCCTACCGCTCTTGCTACATGTAAAAGTCCTGAATCATTACCCACAAAAAGTAAAGCACCTTTTATAACGCTTGCGGTATCTAAGAGAGATAGCTCACCGCATAGGTTTATAACACCTTCCCAGTCCTCTGTTAACTCTCTATCCCTTTGGTCTCCCACTAAAACTACCCTATAGCCAGCCTTGAGAAAAAGCTCAGAGAGTTCTCTAAAGTATGGATACCTCTTTTTTTCATACCTTGCACCTACAGCAATACATATATATTCTCCAAGTTTGTCCTTCCAGTTTTTTAGACGCTTTTCAGATATGAGTATTTTGGGTTTTCCTTCCTTATAACCGAGAGGTTCAAGATAAGCTTTTACTACGCTGAAAGGCTTTCTAAAACTTTTAAAATAAACAGAAAGTCTTCTTCTTATGGATTGCTTGTTATAACTTTTCCATTTGCCTCTTAGCTTTAGCCTTAGTAAGAGAGTCTTTAGATTTTTGTGTAGGTCAAGGTATAAGTCAAAGTCTTTAAGTTTTTCAAGTACAGAAACATTGAAGAGTTCTTCTTTTTTTACCTGAAGGACATCAAGCCTTGGGTCTTCTTCAAAAAGCTCGCCATAAGGTGCAAAGGTCAATAGGGTGGGTCTGTAGCCAAGGTCGATAAGCGGGTCTATTACACAAGAGGCAAGAACTACATCACCAAGAGATGAAAGTCTGATAAAGAGAGCTTTTTTATCCACCGCTGACAGGAGGAATTATGGCAACTTTTTCATCACCTCTGAGCTGGTAGTTTTCTTCCACATATTCTTCATTTACCGCAAACTTCACCCTCTGGAGAAGCTCTGACAGCTCCGGATACTTTTGTCTTAGAAACTCCTTTAGCTCTCCTACCGTGCCTTTAAAATCCAGCTCTTCCTCGCTCTTCTTTAGTTTTTCCCTTACAACCGCAAAATACAAGACCTTCATTCCTCTAACACCTCAGAGAGTTTTATTTTAAGTCCTTCAAGAAGTTCAAACTCCTCGTCAAAATCATATACCTCCACTAATTTTGAGCCTCTCTTGTGAAGAAAAGCCTTTTTAAGCTGTGGGTCTATGAGCAGGACTCTATCCACGCCAAAGTCTAAAAGCTCAGAAACTTTCCTC
>FPIC01006031.1_pt1 | contig 14894 bp, 10 predicted proteins | sample 1504481 | NCBI WGS metagenome assembly FPIC01 (sample SAMEA4475357, study PRJEB15587) | soil metagenome | biome: Soil; feature: Field | place: India | collected 2015-03-11 | depth 0 m
GATCGCGTCCCCCGCGAGGGTTTTTCACCGGGATGCTCTCATTCGTGAGAGCGCCCATTCGCGCGTAGAGCGCCGACGAGGCCACCCTTCGAGAGTGGATGACTTTCCTGCCGAGAGCGACCGTTGCTGCCCGCGTGAACCGGCTCGGTGACCGCAGGGTTGCCAGCCAGGCGGCCGTCTGCTTGACTCCCCTCGATCGTGTACTGCGGCTGTTTTCCGAGGGTGAAGTTCGCGATGAGGGAGCGGAGGCGCGCTGCGTACCGCCCGACGATCTGCGCTTGTGTGCTGACTGCCTCAATTGCTTGCGCGGCGGCGTCGACTTGCGCGGTGGCGAGTTCTGCGCTGCGTTGCTGGTTGCCGACCACACGGTCGATCGCTTTCACCGCATCGGTGACCTGAGCGGCTTGTGCGGCCATCTCTTCTGCAGCTGTCGCGTTCTGCTCGATGACCGCACTGATGTCGCGCAGAGCTGCCACGACTCGTTCGCTTGCCTGTGCCATTTGTCGCGCGGCAGCAGAGATTGCACTGACCTTCTCGCTTGTGCGCTCCACTGCGTCGAGAATTGCTTGCAGGGCTTGTCCGGCCTGGTCGGCGCGGTCGGTACCGCTGGTAACCCGTTCGGCGCCGGTGCGCATTGCGGCAACCGCTTGCTCGGTGGCCGTGCGCACCTGATCGATGAGTGCGGCAATATCCTGCGTTTCTCGCCGGCTGCGTTCTGCGAGTTTCCGCACCTCGTCGGCGACGACGGCGAAGCCTCGCCCGTGTTCCCCTGCTCGTGCCGCCTCGATCGCCGCGTTCAATGCGAGGAGGTTCGTCTGCTCAGCAAGGTTGTCAATCGTCTCGACGACGGCGCTGATCTGTTGCCCAAGTTCACCAAGTTTCGCGACCCGTTCCGCCGCGGCGAGCACGACGTTCCGAATCTCGAGCATGGCATTGACAGTGTGTCGCACGGCATCAGCACCTGCATCAGCTGACTGCCGGGTGTTCATCGTTGCTTCTTCGACCGCGCTCGTGTCAGCAAGGACGCGCTGGACATGGGCAACGAGCTCGTTTGCGGCGGCATTGATCCGCTCAAGGCTGCGTGCTTGTGCGCTGGCCCCCGCCGCGACGGACTGAACGACTTGCTGGAGCTGTTCCATTGAGTTTCTGGCTGTCGTCGCGGCGCGTGTGACTTCGGCCGTTCCTTGGCCCACATCTGCCATGCTCGTGCTTACTTCACGCATTGCGTCGGCAGACTCGGTCGCAGCCCTGTCCATTTGCTCCATCGCACCAGTAAGACCGTCGGCGGCTTGCTGGATATCAGCGACCATCGTTCGCAGTTGGTTGACCATGGCATCGAGTTCGTGGGCGGCACTCCCGAGCTGGTGTTGGACGGCATTGAACGATTCCACCATGCAGCCGATTTCGTCCTGCCAGCTGACGCGAACGTCGTCGCTCGAGAACTGCACCGACTGCGTCAGGTCGCCTGCGGCAATGCGCCGCAGTGCGCTAGCGAAAGCCGGAACTTGCTCGGCAGCCAGACGACGCGCTGCGTGTGCCACCGCCAGAGCACTGGAGCGGATGCGCTGCGCAATCAGGATACCGACGGCTGTTTGCAAGACGACAAAAAACGCATGGATGAACGTGATCGTCCAAGATGGGCCATCCTTGTACACACTGTAGGGAAAGAAGATGTTGAACAAAACGTGGTGAATAGCAATTAGACCTGCCGCAAGTATGATCGGGAACCAATCATAGTAGATGATGAGGAAAGCTAAGGCCACGAAAATCTGGAAGTGCATTTCGATCAAGCCTCCGGAGAGGTGAATTAAGAGTGCCGCGTAGGCCATGAGAAGAGCTGCAACAAGGAGACGGTAGTACCGAGAGCCAGCGAGCAGCGGATAGGCCGCGGTCGCGATGGCACTCAGGATTGTTGCTCCAGCGAGAGCTTGCCATAACGGGTGTTTGGCGAAGAGCAGGGTGACCGCAAGAGCGGCAACAGCGTGACCCCACAGCACCCAGAGACTGATCCGGTCACGCGACCGGTCTGCGACCTGCAGCGATACGCCTGCGTTGCTCACCTGATCCCCCCTCGTCACAACGGCTCCGACATCCCCTGGGTGGAGATATCGGCAGCGTCAGTGCGATTCTGAAGCCAGGGAAAGACAGGGGGTGCGCGACGTGTGTCTTGGCGTCGCTCCTGGAGAAAAGGCAAGGAAGATCGAAGAGAAATCCCGCGCAATCCTGTACAGGCTCGACGCCTTACAAGGGCGCCCGGTAGGGGGAACTCCCTCGAGACAATTTAGGCTTGACTAAGCCAAGTCCTCCCATAGTCCCGCATCGCGCGAATGAGTGGCAACAGTGCGCGACCACGCGGGGTCAGTGCATAGCGTGTCCGAACGCCGTTGTTTTCCAGACGTTGGATAAGTCCAGCTGCCTCCAGTTGCTTGAGACGAGTCGAGAGGGTCTTGGGGCTAATCCCTTGAATGGAGCGCTCAAGTTCGCTGAACCGCGAAAGGCCGCGAGCGAGATCACGGACAATCAACGGCGTCCAGCGGTCGCAGAGGATCGCAGCGGTCTGTGCCAACGGGCAACGCTCTGGTGGTAGGGGAACCGACTGCATGGGGACTCACCTCCATCCTGCCACGCGGTATGCTCGACTGGGCCTTACGGCAGTTGGTCGTCCGCCTGCGGTTGCGAGGGTAGCATCGGAAGATCGGTGGAACAAGTGGGACGATTGGGTGCCTGAACAGGAATCGTTTTGTGGCAGGACTGGCAGGATGGCGACAAGTGAGGATGCCCGATCGATCGTGGCCAGATATTTTCCCGTCGTGGAGTAACGACCAATGAGGGACTCGGCGGGCGAGCACCGGTTGCCAGTCTGGCCGCATGCGACAATCTATGGCCTGCCGCCCGGCCTAACGAGCGCAGCAGGCGTGGCTGTTGCACTTCTCGGTGCGGTGACTCTGGCGACGATCACCGTACGGTTCGGTCCAATCCCAGCAACGGCGGCACTTGGCGCCTTAGTGGTCGCGGCAGCGATAGCCTTTGACGTCCGGGCCGGACTCTGGGTCGTGCTCGCTGTTGCTGCGTTGCTCCCGTACGCCGTCATTCCGGTGAAAGTTGTCATTACTCCTCCGATTCTGGAGCTCGCCGGGCTCGGTGTGCTTGGCGTTTGGCTTCTCCAGCTTTTCTTGCGCCGGGACGTTGTTATCCCGCCACATCCCGTCTTGCTTGGTCTGATTGTCTTCCTCGCAGTCACGCTGTTCGCATTCGTGCTTGGTATCGGACGCGGCTACACAACCCAAACGTATCATGACTACACCAAGTTCCTTGTCAGCTCGAGTCTTTTCTTCGTTGCGTGGTCGTCGCTTAGAACCCTTCACGATTTTCGTTGGATGACGGTCATATTCCTCGGGGTGACGAGCACTGCCGCACTCCTTGGGCTCGCACTCTATGCGGGCGGGCCAGCTTTCACACTGGCCGTGCTGGCACGACTCGTGCCTTACGGTTATCCGGCCTCGCGCATAGTGCGCTTCATCGAGGATGATCCGACGAAGCCGATGCGACTCACCAGCACAAGTGTTGACCCGAACTCGTTCGCGGGACTGCTTGCACTCGCGTTCGTGGTCGGCGTCGCGCAATTCGTGGCGCGTCGACCAGTGGTGCCGCGTTGGTTGGCGGCGGGGGCGAGTGTAGTGTCTGGGTTGGCCTTGCTCCTGACCTATTCTCGAGCGGGGTGGTTGGGTGCGGCATTCGGAGTAGGAGTCGTCGCGATTGTCCGTTATCGATGGCTACTTCTCCCCGGGGGAATGGGTTTGGTGGGGGCGATCGCCTTCGGGATTGGCGAGGGCTTCTTCCAAAGACTCTGGCAAGGCTTCACGCTACAAGATCGGGCGACACAGATGCGTTTGGAGGAGTACCGGACTGCGCTGGCGATCCTGCGCGAGTATCCAGCGTTTGGTGTCGGATTTGGGCAGGCACCGACGGTAGAACTTTGGACAGGCGTTTCGAGCATCTACCTCCTTGTGGCTGAGCGGATGGGATTACTCGGCCTTGGCACTTTTCTGCTGGTCGTCATCGGAATACTGGGCATCGGGTGGCGAGCGCTGCGGCAGGCGGGATGGGACGAGCGGAGTGACCTCCTCTTGGCCTGGCTCGGCGCACAGGGAGCGGCGTTGCTTATTGGGCTCTTCGATCACTATTACGTGAACATCAGTTTTCCCCATATGGTTGCGATCTTCTGGTTCACGCACGTGATGGTCTTGGGGCTCGCCGTGCGAGCCCCGGGAAGCGTTCGGGAGGGTAAAAGTGGCACAGGAGAGGGCTGATCGCGAGCTGACGATACGGAATCTGCGGATCGCAGGGCCGACCCCACTACCACCAGAGGTGGTCGCTGCGATGCAGCGACCCATGGTTCCGCATCGTGGCGTGTGGTTCCGAGGTTTCGTGAAAGCACTCCTGGGGCGCCTCCGTGTCTTGCATCGGACAGATGGAGAAGTCTTTGTCCTGCCTGGTACGGGGTCGGCAGGCTGGGAAATCGCCATCGTCAACCTATTAGTGCCCGGAGATCGCGTTCTCCTCTTGGTCAACGGCGATTTTGGTGAGCGTTGGTGGCGGGTCGCGGAACGATATGGGGTAGAACTGATTGTTCGCCAGATTCCGTATGGGCGGGCGTTCAGAGCTGAGCAGGTGGCGCGCTGGTTGGAGGAGTGCCCTGGAGTACGCGCGGTATTTGTCGTTTATAATGAGACATCGACCGGGGTAACAAATCCTCTGCCGGAAATCTCAGCTGTGGTGCGCAGTGCCGGAGCACTGCTCGCTGTTGATGGTGTGAGTGCGGTGGGCGGACTGCCGCTGGAGATGGATGCCTGGGGGATCGATCTCATCTTCAGTGGGTCACAGAAAGCATGGATGTGCCCACCGGGGCTCGTGATTGTGGGTGTTGGGTCGCGGGCCTGGGAGGCTGTTGAACGGGCCGGCTATCCGCGGGCGTTTTGGGACCTTCGAGAGTACCGGGCGGCGGCACGCAGCGGCGACCTCCCGTCGACGGCACCGATCAGCCTCCTTTACGCGCTCGATGCGGCAGTTGGGTTGATCGAGGCAGAGGGGCTCGAGAACGTATGGAAGCGGCACCAGGAACTGGCGGCTTGGTTCCGTACAGCAACGCAGGAGCTTGGTCTCCGCTGCTTTGCCGAACCAGGCTACGAGAGCGCGACAGTCACAGCGCTCGAACCGCCGCCAGGAATTCCTGCCGATGAGCTGGTGGCCCGGTTAGAGGAGCAGCACGGAATCGCGGTGAACGGGGGACAGGGACGCCTGAAAGGGAAGATCCTCCGCGTGGGGCATATGGGTTGGGTGCAGCGCAGTGATCTCGAGGACGTTGTCCAGGCACTGGCTCGAGAACTCCAGGGAAGTGTGTCGTGGAAGGGTGTCTGAGGCGATCGTGCTGGTTGGAGTGCTCGGATTCGCATCAGAGGAATGTGGCCGTGGGACTGCGGGGCTTTTGGAGAGGGCAGTGACAGTCGATGCCCGTCGGTGCTTGTCGGAGAGTGAAGGACTGGCTATACTAACGGCGGTGTCTCGCTAACCGACGGCTCGAACGAGACCGGAGGGTTGGCAAAACTACGACACTCGAGGAAGGTTCATGGTGGGGCAGCAGATCGACGAGGCGCATTTCGGTCGGCAGGGGCTCGGGAGCGTCCCGGTGATGGATGATGCCGAGTTGTTCCGGCGACTTTTAGATGACCCGAGCCACGATTACCGACTGTTCCGGTACGGTGACGTGGTCGAGGGTGAGGTGATGTACGTCGGCCGGGATGAGATCCTGGTCGATATCGGTGGCAAGTGCGAAGGGGTCGTTCCCAGCCGGGAGTTTCAAACGTTGACGCCTGAGGAATTGGGGCGTCTACGTCCGGGTGATCGCATTTTGGTGTTTGTTCTGCAGCCCGAAGATCAGGCCGGCCAAGCAGTGCTCTCGATCGATCGGGCACGCCAGGAGAAGACGTGGCGGCGCCTGCAGGAGATCTTCGAGGCCGGTGGAGTCATCGAGGCAGAGGTGGTGAACTACAACAAGGGTGGTCTCCTCGTTAACCTCGATGGCATCCGCGGCTTTGTGCCGGCGTCGCAGGTGGTGGCCATCCGCGGCGGTGACGAGGTGAGCAAGCAGGCTGACATGGCGCGGATGGTCGGGCAGCGCCTGAAGTTGAAGATCATCGAGATCAATCGTCACCGGAATCGGCTGATCCTCTCGGAGCGGCAAGCTGTTCAGGAGCAGCGTGATGCGATGAAGGCGCAGCTTATCGAGACGCTGCGAGAGGGTGAGACGCGGCGAGGCCGTGTCACGAGCATTGCCGATTTCGGTGCGTTTGTGGACATCGGTGGGGCAGATGGCCTCGTTCACCTTTCGGAGATTTCCTGGACGCGTGTTAAGCACCCCAGCGAGGTCTTGCGTGTTGGTGACGAAGTTGACGTGATGGTGCTCTCGGTCAACCCAGAACAGCGGAAGATTGCGCTGTCCATTCGCCGAACGCAGCCTGAGCCCTGGATGCAGGTAGCGAGCCAGTTCCAGGTTGGGCAGCTCGTGCGTGGCACAATTACCCAGCTCGCAAGCTTTGGGGCTTTCGCGCGTCTCCAGGAGGGAGTTGAGGGGCTCATTCATGTCTCGGAGCTGGCTGGCTGGCGGGTGGAGCATCCCAATGAGGTGCTCCAAGAGGGTGACGAGGTCATTGTCAAGGTGATTCGCATAGACCCGGCCAGGAGGCGCATCGGGCTTAGTCTCAGGCGCGCGCTTGAGGTTGCAGATGAGGAACTCGAGGCGGTGCTGGGGCCCGAGGCGGTTGCGATCAAGCAGCAGCTCTTGGCGCGGGGTATTACACCGTATGCCCCCGAGGGCGAGGAGCCTGTCGAGGCGGATGTCGACATCGAGCCGGAGGACGAAGAACCACCGGCCGAACATGGTGGAGACGCCTAAGTCTCACCAGCAAAGCACATCGCACAACAGAGTGGCGAGACCAAAACGTCCTGGAGAACTGCGTCCGGAGCCCCCAGCCTCCCACCTGGGGGCTCCGGCTTCCTGACAGATGGCTTCCCGGGATTTGGAGATAGTGCCCAAGGGGAGTACACTTCATCGGTGCAGGAGGTGAGACGCAGTAGCCGAGGGCGTGCGGGGTTACTCGCCACAGCGCCTTTATCAACATCTCTCGAGAGAAGGGAAACGGGCGTTCGCCCGGGAGAGTGTGCTATGGCGGATAAGTTCGAAAAGTTCACGGAACGAGCACGGAAAGTGCTCGCGCTGGCGCAGGAAGAAGCGCGGCGGTTCAATCACAACTACATCGGGACGGAGCATCTGCTCCTCGGCCTTGTGCGCGAGGGGGAAGGGGTCGCTGCGCGCGTGCTGCAGAGCATGGGCGTGCAGTTGCCTAAGGTGCGGAGCGCCGTCGAGTTCATCATCGGGCGCGGGGAGAGTACGGTCGTCGGTGAGATCGGGCTTACTCCTCGAGCGCGCAAGGTCATTGAGTATGCGGTCGACGAGGCGCGTCGTCTTGGACACCACTACATTGGCACAGAGCACCTCCTGCTGGGTCTCGTCCGTGAGGGCGAGGGGATCGCTGCTGGAGTGCTGGAGAGCCTTGGGGTGAACCTGGAGAAGGTGCGCCAGCAGGTGCTGCAGGTCCTGGCTCAAGGCACGGCCTATCAGCAGCGTGCACAACAGACAAAGACGCCGTATCTCGATGCGCTGGGGTTCGACCTGACCGAAGCTGCTCGTTTGGGGAAGCTTGACCCAGTCATCGGGCGCCAGAATGAGATCGAGCGCGTCATGCAGATTCTGTCACGGCGCACAAAGAACAACCCGGCACTGATTGGGGAACCGGGTGTCGGGAAGACGGCAATCGTGGAGGGTCTGGCGCAGCGGATTGTCGCTGGCGATGTGCCAGAGCCGTTGCAGGGTAAGCGTCTTGTCGCGCTCGATATCGGAGCACTGGTGGCAGGAACCAAGTACCGTGGGGAGTTTGAAGAGCGGCTGAAGAAGATCGTCGCCGAGGTGAAGGAATCGGGCACGATTCTCTTCATCGACGAACTCCACACCCTGGTTGGTGCTGGTGCGGCCGAGGGTGCCGTTGATGCTGCGAACATCCTGAAGCCGGCGCTCTCGCGCGGAGAGGTGCAGACGATCGGCGCGACAACGCTCGATGAATACCGGAAGTACATCGAGCGCGATGCTGCCCTGGAGCGGCGCTTCCAGCCGGTCATCGTCAATGAGCCGACCGTGGAGGAAACGATCGAGATCCTGAAGGGGATCCGCGAGCGGTACGAGGAGCACCACAAGCTGAAGATCTCAGATGGTGCGCTCCATGCGGCAGCGGTGCTTGCTGCCCGCTACGTGACTGATCGGTTCCTCCCGGACAAGGCGATCGATCTCGTGGACGAGGCTGCATCGCGCGTGCGCATGTACCGCTCGGCTTCACCGCCGTCGCTCAAGGAAGCGCGGCGCGGCTTGGAGTCGCTGCGTCGTGAGCTGGATGCGGCGGTGGCAAGCCAGGAGTTCGAGTTGGCAGCAGAGCTCCGCGAGCGTGAGCGGCAGCTGGTGCAGCGCATCCAGGAGCTCGAGCAGCATTGGCGGGAGGAGCAAGGGCAGGAAGAGCCCGTGGTGACGGAGGAGGACATCGCACAGGTCGTCTCCATGTGGACCGGCATCCCGCTCACCCGCTTGCATACCGAGGAGAGCGAGCGGCTGCTGCACATGGAGGAGGCACTGCACGAGCGCGTGATCGGGCAGGATGAGGCCATCTCGACGCTCGCGCGGGCTGTGCGGCGTGCACGGGCTGGTCTGAAGGATCCGCGGCGGCCGATTGGGACCTTCATCTTCCTCGGGCCGACCGGGGTTGGGAAGACATTGTTGGCACGCGCCCTGGCCGAATTCATGTTCGGAAGTGAGGATGCGCTCATCAAGATCGATATGAGCGAGTTCATGGAGCGGCACACCGTGTCGCGCTTGGTCGGGGCGCCTCCGGGGTACATCGGCTACGAGGAAGGTGGGCAGCTGACGGAGGCGGTACGGCGTAAGCCCTACTCGGTCATCCTTCTCGACGAAATCGAGAAGGCGCATCCGGAAGCGTTCAACATCCTCCTGCAGATTATGGAGGATGGGAATCTCACGGATGCGAAGGGCCGACGCGTCGACTTCCGGAATACGATCCTGATCATGACTTCGAACATTGGCGCGGAGTTGATCCAGCGCGAGGGCACACTGGGCTTCGCTGTGGCTGAGGATCCGGCGAAGAAGGCGCAGATTGACTACCAGGCGATGAAGGACAAGGTGCTCTCGCAGTTGAAGCAGACCTTCCGGCCGGAGTTCCTCAACCGGATCGACGCGGTGATCGTCTTCCATCCGCTGACGCCGGAGCACGTGCGTCAGATCGTTGACCTGGAGTTGAAACGGATCCGGAAGCAGCTGGCCGAGCAGCAGATCGGCCTGGAGGTGACCGACGCTGCCAAGGATCTCCTGGCGAAGCGCGGTTACGATCGGCAGTTCGGCGCGCGGCCACTGCGGCGGATTATCCAGAACCTGATCGAAGATCCGCTGGCCGAGGCGATTCTGGCAGGACGCTTCAAGCCAGGCTCTACCGTACTCATTGACGTGCGGGACGAGCTGCTGACGATCGAGCCAGCAGAGGTTCTCAGCACTGTCTCCTAACTGAGATTGGTATTGGCAGGAATGCGGCACCGGAGAATTCCGGTGCCGCATTCGTTATACTTCTGGGCGAACGAGTGTTCGCGTTAACTGATCGGGGGCAGTGTGTCACGAGGGCGTCAGCGGCGGAGAACAGTGTGGACTTGTCAGGCCTGCGGCCTGGAGAGTCCAGGGTACTTCGGGCGGTGTCCGTCGTGTGGAGCGTGGGGCTCGATGGTCGAGAAGACTGTCGAGTCGTCCTCCGGGAAGGCCCCTGAGACAGGCGGTGGAACGCGACCACAGCGTCTTTCTCAAGTGAGGAGTGCTGAGGGACGACGTCTCACGCTTGGCTTGCCGGAGTTCGACCGCGTGCTTGGTGGAGGTCTTGTCCCCGGATCACTGGTTCTGCTCGGGGGCGATCCTGGCATCGGGAAGTCGACGCTCCTGTTGCAGGTCGCTCTCCGTTTAGCGGAATACGGTCAGGAGGTCCTGTACGTGGCAGCGGAGGAATCGCCGGAACAGATTAAGCTCCGCGCCGATCGACTCGGGTCCGTCAGTGATGGCGTTGTTGTTCTCCCCGAGACAGCTCTCGATCGTGTACTCGAGACTGCCGAGGAACTCCGGCCGACGATGATCGTCGTCGATTCCATTCAGACTGTCTATCTGACCGCGCTCGAATCCTCGCCAGGTAGCGTATCGCAGCTCCGCGACTGTACAGCGCAGCTCCTCCGGTTTGCAAAACAGACTGCGACGCCTATTTTCTTGGTCGGTCACGTCACGAAGGAAGGCTTGATTGCTGGTCCGCGGGTAGTTGAGCATATGGTCGACGTGGTCCTCTACCTGGAGGGGGAACGCTTTTACCAGCACCGAATTCTGCGCGCGGTAAAGAACCGGTTCGGGTCGACGAACGAGATCGGCGTCTTTGAGATGACCGATTCTGGACTGCGGGATGTTGGGAATCCTTCGGAGTTGTTCCTCGCCGAGCGAGTTCGGGATGCCCCAGGAAGCGCGGTCGTCGTTGCGCTGGAAGGCACGCGTCCAATCCTGATCGAGGTACAAGCGCTGACAAGCCCAGCTGGCTACGGAACGCCTCGCCGTGTTGCCACGGGATTCGATGCCACACGCTTGCAGCTGCTTGTCGCTGTGCTGACGAAGCATGCAGGGCTTCGCCTTGCGGACCAGGACGTGTTCGTTAATGTGACCGGCGGTATTCGTCTCGTTGAGCCAGCAGCGGACCTCGGGGTCGCACTTGCGATCGCCTCGTCAGCGAGCGGGATTCCGCTGGATCCTACGGCTGTCTACATTGGCGAGCTTGGACTGGCAGGCGAGGTCCGCGGTGTCCACGCCTTGGAGCGTCGGTTGCAGGAAGCTGCGAGGTTGGGTTTCGAGCGTGCATTCGTCCCAGCATCCAGCCGAGTGGCGAGCTTGTCTGCCGAACTCCGACTGATCCCCATTAGTTCGTTAGCCGAGGCGGTCAGCGCGCTCGCGGCACAGGCGGTGCGTTCGCGGCAGAACGGGAGCGAGCTGTCGCCTGGATGAGGTCCGCCAGGCGCTCAGCTGCGTCGGGAACGGCCAGAACCTTTCCCCGTTGTCCCATTGCCGCAAGTGCTTCTCGGTCCGCAACCAACCTCTCGACCAGTGCGACGATACGTTGAGGGGTCAAGTCGCGCTGTGGCAGGAGAATCGCGCTCCCGAGATCATTGAGCAGGCGCGCGTTGGCGGTCTGCTCGTCGCCGCGTGCCCCAGGGAGAGGGACGAGAATCGCGGGTTTGCCGAGTGCGGCGAGCTCGGCGACGGTGCTGGCACCAGCCCGGCTGATGACGAGATCGGCGGCGGCATAGACATCTGGGAGTTCCTCGGTGAGAAACTCGACCACCGCGTATCGTCTTTGCAGCGGATACGGAAGCGTGCTGCGTCGCTCGACCAGGCGAGGCAAATCGCCATTGATGCGTGCTGGCCCGCACTGGTGCAACACTTGAACGCTCTTCACAAGGTCAGGTAAGGCGGCGGCGATAGCCTGATTGAGTGCGTGTGCGCCCAGAACGCCGCCAGTCACATAGACGAGTGGGAGATCCTTGGTAAAACCGAAGTGCTCGAGAGCACGTTGGGCGTCGCCTCGGAAGAGTTCACGGCGGATAGGGAGGCCGGTGTGGACAATAGCGGACCTACTGTGCCGGAGCCGTGAACGCGTCGCTTCGAAGGAAATCGCGACTGCGTCAGCGAACCGTGCGGCAATCCGTGTCGCAAGACCCGCGATGGCCGTCTGCTCGTGGATGACGATTGGAACCCGATTGAGCCAGCCACCGATGACGACGGGCACACTGACGTACCCACCTGTTCCGAAGACCACATCTGGGCGGAAAGTACGAATCAAAGAAGCTGCAGCGAGAATACCGAGAGGGACGGCGGCGAGGTCAAGGAGCGTACGCGGGGTCGGATCCCGGCGGAGTTTCCCGGTGGGAATCCACCGGAAGGGGATATTGTTCTGCTCAGCAAAGCGTCGTTCGACGCCGCGGCGTGAACCGATCCAGAGCACTTCCACATCGATTTGAGCGCGCAATGCGTCCAATGCTGCGAGGGCTGGTACGGTGTGACCACCGGTTCCGCCGCCGCCAATCACGAGACGCAATGGCCGTGTCATGCCTCCCCCGTTCCCTTTATCTGCAGATAGTACCGCGGGAAGGCGCAGGAGAGTGGTGGTCACAATGGCGGTAGAATTGGACGGTGACGCCGTACCGCAGCAGCGGTGTTAGCGGCTATCCTTGGTTTGCATGAGGAGATAAGCAGTGCGGACTCGAGGGTGGGAGATTGTCGCGAGCGTCGCTGCCGTGGTGCTGCTTGTCGACCAGATCAGCAAGGCGCTCGTCCTCGCCTATCTGGCACCAGGTGGCCCCGTCAGTGAGGTCGTGCTCATTCCTCGTATTCTTCGCCTCTTCTACGTTGAGAATACCGGAGCCGCATTTGGGCTCTTCCAAGGAAAGAATCCTCTGTTGGCTCTCTTGGCGCTCGCGGTTGTCGTTGTCCTTGCTGTATGGTTCCGTGCACTTGTCGCATCCTGGCCTGGAGCTGTGGCATTAGGCCTGCAGCTTGGTGGTGCGCTGGGAAACCTCGTTGATCGCTTCCGCCATGGATTCGTGGTGGACTTCATTGATTTCTCGTTTTGGCCGACCTTCAACGTTGCAGATAGCGCGATCACCATCGGAGTGTTGTTACTGGTTGGCCTGCTTGTGTGGCCGGAGGTGACGCGGACACCGATAGATGGGAGCCGGACCGAACGGATTGATGCGGAGCAGCGCACACGATGACGACCCAACCCCAAGAAGCAATACGGCTGGTTTTGCAAATTTCTGAGCGAGAGCACGGGGAGCGGCTCGACAAGCTCATCGCAAGCCGGGTGACGGGGATGAGCCGCAGCTTCGTGCAACAGATGATGAAGCGGGGAGAGATCCTCGTCAACGGTGAGCCGTGCAAGCCTGCTCAACGAGTCCGTTATGGTGATCGCCTGGAGGTGTATCTGCCACCAGTCGCCCCGCCCAGCGATCTCGAGCCAGAGTATCTCCCGATCCCGGTGATCTATGAGGATGACGATATTATCGTGTTCGATAAGCCGCCTGGGATCGTGACGCATCCTGCACCGGGACACGAGCATGGAACCCTCGTAAATGCACTGAAGGCGATTCGCCCTGACCTCCAAGTCCAACCAAGTCATCGACCGGGCATCGTGCATCGACTAGACAAGGACACGTCGGGGCTGCTCGTGGTCGCCAAGACGGAGCCGGCACGCCTCGCCTTACTGGAACAATGGCAGAGTCGAAGCGTTGTCAAAAAATACACGGCGCTGGTCCACGGTGTGGTCGAACCAGATTCCGGGACAATCGATGCACCAATCAGCCGGGATCCACGTGAACGGACAAAGATGGCAGTTGTTCCGTGGGGACGGCCGGCTATCACGCACTTTCGCGTGATGGAACGCTTCCGTTGCGCAACACTCTTGGACGTTACGATTGAGACGGGACGGACGCACCAGATTCGCGTCCATTGTGCGTTCATTGGTCACCCAGTCGTCGGAGACCAACAGTACGGAGGAGACCGTCCTTTCTGTGTCCCTGTCCCCCGGCAGTTTTTGCATGCCCGCTACTTGCGCTTTACTCTTCCGAGCACAGGCCAAACAATCGAGCTCGAGACGCCGTTGCCCTACGATCTCCGTCACGTTTTGGAGGCAATCCGCCAGTGTGAGCGCGAGGGTGTCCCGTGTTCGAACCGCGCCTGAAACGTTTTGTTGAAGAACTCTTCCGTGAGGCTTTGAGTGCTGTCGATCCAGAACGGCTCGTCCGGGAGGCAATTGAACTGCGTGACAATGCGGTTCTCGTTCGTGGTATCCCGCATCGGCTCGGACGTGACAGCCGTCTTGTGGTCTTAGCACTCGGCAAAGCGGCAGTGCCAATGGCGCGTGGGGCACTGAGCGTGCTCGGGGGGCGGGTTGATCGCTGCGTGGTGGTCCCAAAGAGCGACAGTGAGGATTATGCTGAGCTGGAGCTGTGTCATGTTGTCCCGGGCAGTCATCCCCTCCCGGACGCACGAAGTCTCCGAGCTGGGCATGCACTCTTGGAAGCGGTACGGGGGCTGAATCGGAACGATCTCGTTCTTGTTCTCCTGTCAGGTGGGGGATCTGCATTAGCCGAGGTACCGCGCGCCCCCCTGGACTTAGATGATGTTCTGCTGACAGCGGAACGGTTACTTAAGGCTGGAGCCGATATCTGGCTGCTGAATGCAGTGCGGCGTCGTTTGAGCGAACTTAAGGGGGGCGGGCTCGCACGGGCAGCTGCACCAGCGCGCATTATCAATCTCATCGTTTCCGATGTATTGGGGAGCCCACTTCCGGTAATTGCAAGCGGGCCAACAGTCGAGCCGGAAACGACGACCGAAGACATAGCAAGAACACTCAGACAACTCGATGTGTGGTTCGACCTTCCGGAAACAGTTCGCGCCATCCTGGAAGAGCCGGAGAGATCGTCGCTTCGGTTGGGAAATGTGCTCCAATCTGTCGTGCTGGCCGATGCGGCCGTGCTTGCGCGTGCGGCGGTCGAAGCATGCCGCGTGCGTGGACTTCCGGCGGTTCTGTGCGGCACGCGGTATACCGGCGAAGCAAGCCAATTTGGGCGCTTCTGGGCGACCCTCGCGCGCTCGGTACGGGAGGAGCGTCTACCGTGGGCACCGCCAGTCGCGTTGGTCGCGGCAGGGG